>Ga0335072_10011919_pt1 | contig 12424 bp, 11 predicted proteins | sample Lox_Sample_21_FD_206725 | JGI IMG/M metagenome (GOLD analysis project Ga0335072, IMG submission 206725) | Soil microbial communities from Loxahatchee National Wildlife Refuge, Florida, United States - Lox_Sample_2.1 | ecosystem: Environmental > Terrestrial > Soil > Wetlands | place: USA...
GATGTGCCCGTCCTCGGTCGGGAACACCTGGTACGGCACGATGTTCGGATGCTGGTTGCCCAGCCGCGCCGGGTTCTCCCCCGTCGCCAGGTAGTTCATGCCCTGGTTCGCCAGCCACGCCACATGCGTGTCCAGCATGCCGATATCGATCTGCTGGCCGGTATGCGCCCCTTGGCCCGTCGCATCGCGATGCCGCAGCGCCGCCAGGATGCCGATGCAGCCATACAGGCCGGCAAACACGTCCGCCACCGGCACGCCCACCTTCTGCGGCAGCCCGTCCGGCTCGCCGGTCAGGCTCATCACCCCGCCCATCGCCTGGATCAGCGAATCATAGCCAGGCCGCGGCGCATACGGCCCGGTCTGCCCGAACCCGGTGATCGAGCAATAGATCAGCCGCGGAAACTTCGCATGCAGTTGCTCATAGCCCAGCCCGTATTTCGCCAGCGCACCAACCTTGAAATTCTCCACCAATATGTCGCACCCCGCGATCAGGCGCAGCGCCAGCGCCTGGCCCTCCGGCTGCGCGATATCCAGCGTCAGCGACCGCTTGTTGCGGTTCACCCCGACGAAATACGCGCTCTCCTTGGTGTTCGGCATATACGGCGGCGCGAAGCCGCGCGTGTCGTCGCCGGCGCCGGGGCGCTCGATCTTGATCACGTCGGCGCCGAGATCGGCCAGCATCTGCACGCAGGTCGGTCCCGCCAGCACGCGCGTCAGGTCGAATACGCGCAGGCCCTTCAACGGGCCGGATGGTTCGCTCATGTAATCGTCTCCGCTTGCCGGGTCACCCGCCCCGGTCCATACAGCCTGCCGCTTATAAGTCGCCCGGCCGCCACGGCAAAACCGGGCGGCTTGCGCATCGTACAGGGGGAAACGCCCGGCAATGCCGGACTCCGCACCATCGCTGCGCCACGGCGGCAGCGTCGAGACGAAACGATCCTGGGTCGCCGCCTCCCTGGCTCTGGCATTGCTCGCGGTCAGCTATGGCGCGCCGTTGCCGGTGGTCGTGGGACTGAAGCCGATCCAGGAGACCTTGGGCGCCGACCGCTCGGTCGTCGCGCTGGCCGGGGCGCTGATCTGGGTCGGCACCGGCCTGGGCGGCATCGGCATGGGCTGGCTGGCCGACCGCATCGGCATCCGCGCCACCATCGCGTTCGGCGCGGTGATGTCCGCCGGCGGGCTGGCACTGTCGTCCACCGGCAGCATCTGGGCGCTCTATGTCGGCCATTTCCTGCTGATCGGCCTGCTCGGCAATGCCGCGTTCTATGCCCCGCTGCTGATCTATGTCAGCCGTTGGTTCGACCGCCGGCGGGGCACCGCGCTGGCCTTGATCTCGTCCGGACAATACATCTCCGGCATGGTGTGGCCGACCGTGTTCGAGCATGGCATCGAACGATTCGGCTGGCAGACGACCATGCGCGGCTATGCCGTCGTGACGCTGGCGCTGATCCTGCCCATCGCCGCGTTCGGCCTGGCGCCGGCCCCCGAGCCGATCGCCGCGCCGTTGCCGCAAGGCCGCCGCACCGCCTCACACCAGGTGCTCGGCCTGCCGCCGAACGCGGTGCAGGCGATTCTGTGCGTCGCCGGCTTCCTGTGCTGCGTGCCGATGGCGTTGCCGGCGTCGCATCTGGTGGCGTTCTGCAGCGACCTCGGCATCCCGGCGACGCAAGGCGCGGCGATGCTGTCGGTGATGCTGGCCTGCGCCTTCATCTCGCGGCAGTTCTGGGGCTGGTTCGGCGACCGCTACGGCGGGCTGCGCGCGGTCCTGGCCGGATCGGCCTGCCAGGCCGCCGCCATCGCCTGCTTCCTGGTGACCCAGAGCGAGGCCGGATTGTTCGCCGTCGTCACCGCCTATGGGCTGGGCTTTTCCGGCATCATCCCGTCCTATGTGCTGGCCGTCCGCGAGTTGTTCCCGTCATCCCAGGCAGCGTGGCGGGTACCGACGCTGTTGTTCACCGCGATGTGCGGCATGGCATTCGGCAGCTGGATGGGCGGCGCGCTGTACGATCATTTCGGCTACTACGCGCCGGCATTCGGCGCCGGCGTGGTGTTCAACCTGGGCAACCTGGTCGTGGTCGGGCTGCTGGTGTGGCGGCAGAAATGGGGCGAGCGGCAGTCGTCACTGTCGCTGCGCGAGGCATAGCGGCGGATACCCGCCTCGGCCTCCGCCGCCCGCCTGGCAAAGCAGGGCCGCAGTCAGCCCTGGTCGCCTGTCCTACCGCATGCTGGCGAACGCCAGCCCCGTGCCGGTCAGCGCCGGCGTGCGGTAGCCCGGCACGTAACTGCTCCACGCGACATCCATCCCGCCCGCCGCGCCGGCCACGCAGATCCAGTTCCTGATCTCCGAACTGCCGGACTGCAGCTTGGCCAGCGGCGCGCTGCGGAAGAACGCCGCGTCCTTGCGTCGCAGCGCATCCAGCAACGCGTGATCGAACGCCTCGTCCACCACGAAATGGCTGAGCCCGCCGGATGCCATGATGCCGACGCGGAGCCCGGCGGGGAACGCGTCAACGGCACGGGCCAGGGCTTCTCCCAGGGCAAAGCAGCGCGCCGGCGTCGGCTGGTTGGGTGGGAAATACGCATTCAGGAACACCGGCACGATCGGCACCACGGCGCCGGTCATGCAGAACCGGTGGGCATAGGAATATGCATGCCCTTCGAACTTGCCCGCCGGCACCGCGCGCATGACCGAAATGTCGAAGCCATCGTCCTGCAACGCGCCGATCAGGTGCCGGGCCAGCGCCGGGTGACACGGATGTTCCGCCGCCTCGCCCGGCTCCAGATAGCGCCGGCGCGCCCGCGCCATCCAATCGTCGCCCGCAATCGTGTCCTGGCCGGCATTGCGGATCGTCTCGCCGTAATAAATGCCGATGGCGGGCATGTTGCTGTGGTCGAACAATTCCTCCTGGTCGTCGCCGACCACGATCAGCGCATCGAGCCGCGCGCCGGCCACGTCGCCGGCGAGCCGCGCGATCGACGCCTGCACTTCGCCATGCCGCTCGGTCAGCAACCCGGGCGCGATGCGCGCCAGCGCATCGGCCGGCGCGGCGGCGAGCAGGTCGTCGTAACGGCAGGGGGCGCCGTCCAGATCGACATGCGCGCGGGCACGGTCGCGGCTGAGGAAGCCGCCGTTCCAGTCCGCGGCCTGCGCCGCCAGCATCGGGCTGTGCGAGGAGCCGAATGCCGCCACCAATCGGGCCATAGCGCGTTCCTTCCCTGCCGACCCCGTGCCGGGCCGGTCGCCGGCGGGACGGCCGCGATCATCGTAGTTTCTATTCTGTCACGCAACCGGTGCCCGCGGGCTGCATTGACCTCATGCGGCGCAGCGTGCACCGCGCAATAAGGGGAAAGCTCATGTCAGAGACTAGAAGAAATCGCGACGCATCGGCCCGTGCCGCGCGCGAGGCAGCCGAGCGGGGCGAGCCAGCCGAGCGGGGCGAGGCAATCGAGCGGGGCGAGGAAGTGGCGCAGCAGGCCGTCGAAGAGCTGCGCGAAATGAGCGAGACCGTTGCCGACACCGTGGTGAAGACCGCCGACGCGGCCGCCGAGATGGGCCAGCGCGCGGCCGAGCAAGGCCGCGACGTGATGATGCTGGGGGTCCGGACGGCGGTCGAAATGAACGGGCGCCTTGCCGAGGCAGGCTATGGGCGCAGCCATCGCGTGCTGGGAGCGGCGGCACACGCCTTGCAAGTCTGGCACGAGGCCGGCGAGAACACCGCCGACAACGTTCAGGCCCTGTTCTCGACCTATCTCACCGTGGGGCGCGGCCTGCAGCAGATGCAACAGGCCTGGCTCGATATGCTGGACCATGCCATGGACCGGGCGACGCAGCGGCCCCGCGACCTGCTGCGGTGCAAATCTCTGGAGGAACTGGCCGAAGTGCAACGGGACCTGTATCTGGACGCCGTGAGCCGGGCAGTGGAGTCGAGTTCCACGCTGTTGCAGCTTGCGGCCCGGACGGCACAGCAGGCGGTGCGTCCGCTGCACGCTCACGCCGGCAACGACAGCACGAGGGTGTGAGCATGGCAGCCTGGCGGGTGACATTGTCGGATCCGCCGCGCCCGCCAGGCGAGCCGTCGGACCCGGAGCGGGATCCGGACGCACCGCCGCCGATCGACGAGCCGCCGATGCCGATCCCCGTGCCGCCCGATCCCGGCCCGCCGCCGCTGCACGCCGGTACCGCCGGACGGTGACGCCCGTGCGACGGCGCGGCTGCACGGCGGCGCCGATCGCGGGCAACGCAACGGCGCCAATCGCAGGCAACGCGGCGGCGCGGCAGCATGATGGTTGCTTTGTCCGCTTGCGTCGCGGCGTTCCGGCGCCTTGGCCGGCCCGCGCCGCTGTTGTCTCGCGCCGGGCATGCCATCGCCTCCCTTCCGGTCTGCCGTGCGGCGTACCGCGCACATCCCGCTCCAACCGCAATCAATGGCGCAGGCATGACGATTTGCTCATGCTTCGCACGCAATTGTGGATGCGCATCGCCATCGACATCTGCATCGTGAACACGGCGGCTCTGGCAAAGCGCGCACGGGGGCGATAGCACTGCCGTAAGGCGGCCATCGCAGCGGCCGCTTCACGCAACGCGAATTACCTTCAGACAATCCAGAACATCCGGCGGAATGCTGTGTGAGGTTTGCGGCCGCGAGGGCCGCGCGCCTGGCCCAGGGTGTTGCCGCCGTTTCAGGCAAGGGACAGTGATCGCCACGGTGATTCGTTCGGGTCAGGAATCGGAGACGGCACGATGACCCGGAATGCTGCGCGGCCGCGCAGGCGCACGCACGAACTCTCAGGGTACGCGGCGGGCTGCCCGCGCCTCGCCATGCGAATCGCACCGCTGCTGATTCTAACCGCGTGCCACGACGGTGTTCTCGATCCGCGGGGACCGATCGGCGCCTCCGACGGCCTGATCATGCTCAACGCGTTGGAAATCATGCTGGCGATCGTGATTCCCACGCTGGTCGCGGCCTTGTTCTTCGCCTGGTGGTTCCGTGCTTCCAATACCCGCGCGCGCTATCGCCCGCATTTCGCCTATTCCGGCCGCCTTGAACTGATCGTCTGGGCCATCCCGATCCTGGTCATTCTGTTTCTGGGCGGCGTGATCTGGATCGGTTCGCATGAGCTCGACCCGTACAAACCGATCGAAACGCGCGGCCAGCCGCTCGAGGTGCAGGTCGTCTCGCTCGATTGGAAATGGTTGTTCATCTATCCGGATCAGGGCATCGCGACGGTCAATCAGCTTGTGGTTCCCGCCGACGTGCCGATCCACTTCTCGCTCACGTCGGCAACCGTGATGAACGCATTCTTCGTGCCGCAGCTTGGCAGCATGATCTACGCGATGAACGGCATGGTCAGCCAACTCTGGTTGCAGGCGAACCACCCAGGCAACTATTTCGGCGAATCCACGCAGTTCAGCGGCGACGGCTTCTCCGGCATGCACTTCGTCATGCGCGCGGTGCCATCGGCGGACTTCAACGCCTGGGTCGGCACGGTGCAGCGGGGCAGCGGGCCGGCGCTCGACTGGGCGGAATACCGGCATCTCGAAAAGGAAAGCCAGCACGTCCGGCCGTTCGCTTATCGCGCGGTCGACCCTTCGCTGTTCCGCGCCATCACGACGCTGAGCCTGCCGCCGGGGCCCGGTCCGCGGGTCGAGCGTGGCGGCGCCGTCGAGCGTTCGGAGGACTGACATGCTCGGCAAGCTCACCTGGCAGGCGATTCCGTTCGATCAGCCGATCCCGCTGGTCGCCGGCTCGGTCGTGTTCCTGACCGTCGCCGCGATCGTGATCTGGGTCGTGGCGAAGGGCCACCTGCCGTATCTCTGGCGCGAATGGCTTACCAGCGTGGACCACAAGCGCATCGGCGTGATGTACATGCTGCTCGCGCTGGTGATGCTGCTGCGTGGCTTCATCGACGCATTGATGATGCGCTCGCAGCAGGCACTGGCATTCAACGCCCCCGGCTATCTGCCGCCCGAGCATTACGACCAGATCTTCTCGGCGCACGGCACCATCATGATCTTCTTCGCCGCCATGCCGATGATGATCGGATTGATGAACTTCGTCGTGCCGCTGCAGCTCGGCGTGCGCGACGTGGCGTTCCCGACATTGAATTCCACCAGCTTCTGGCTTACCGCGACCGGCGCGCTGCTGGTCAACATCTCCCTGGTGGTCGGCGAGTTCGCCCGCACCGGCTGGCTGCCGTATCCGCCGCTGGCCGAGCTGAAATACACGCCCGGGGTCGGCGTCGATTACTATATCTGGGCGCTGCAGATTTCCGGCGTCGGCACGCTGCTGACGGGCGTCAATTTCGTCACCACGATTCTGAAGATCCGCGCTCCGGGCATGAGCTACATGCGCATGCCGGTGTTCTGCTGGACCGCACTGGCAGCCAATTTGCTGATCGTCGCCGCGTTCCCCGTGCTGACCGCGACGCTCGCCATGCTGGCGCTGGACCGCTACCTGGGGTTCCACTTCTTTTCCGATACCGCCGGCGGCAACCAGATGATGTTCGTGAATCTCATCTGGGCGTGGGGCCATCCCGAGGTCTATATCCTGGTGCTGCCCGCCTTCGGTGTGTTTTCCGAAGTGATCCCCACCTTCTCCGGCAAGCCGATCTTCGGCTACCGGTCCATGGTAGCGGCGACGCTGTTCATCTGCCTCGTCTCCTTCACCGTGTGGCTGCACCATTTCTTCACCATGGGCGCGGGCGGCGACGTGAACGCCGCGTTCGGCATCGCCACCAGCATCATCGCGGTCGGCACCGGCGTGAAGATCTACAACTGGATGTTCACGATGTACGGCGGCCGCATCCGCTACGACACGCCGATGCTGTGGTCGGTGGGCTTCATCGTCACCTTCGTGATCGGCGGCATGACCGGCGTGATGCTGGCGGTCCCGCCCGCCGATTTCGAATTGCACAACAGCCTTTTTCTGGTCGCGCATTTCCACAACGTGATCATCGGCGGCGTGTTGTTCGGCGGCTTCGCCGGCATCACCTACTGGTTCCCCAAGGCGTTCGGCTTCCGCCTGCATGAAGGTTGGGGCAAGGCGGCGTTCTGGTTCAATTTCGTCGGGTTCTATGCGACCTTCATGCCGCTTTATGTCGCCGGATTGCTGGGCATGACGCGGCGCCTGCAATCCTACGACGTAGCCTCCTGGCATCCCTGGGTGCTGGCGGCCGGCGCCGGCGTGCTGATCCTGCTGGTGGGCGGCGCCTGCCAGGTGATCCAGATTGTCGTCAGCATCCTCCGGCGCGACGAACTGCGCGATGAAACCGGCGATCCCTGGGACGGCCGTTCCCTGGAATGGTCCACCGCCTCGCCGCCGCCGGCCTTCAACTACGCCGTGCTGCCGAACGTGCAGGGCGAGGAGCCGTATTGGGAAATCAAGCGGCGCGCCATCGAAACGCAGCAGCTCGCCGCCGAACCCGATTACCAGCCGATCGAAATGCCGCGCAACAGCCCGACCGGCTTCATCACGGCGTTCTTCGCGACGATCACCGGCTTTGCCTTGATCTGGCATATCTGGTGGATGGTCGGGCTGGGCATCGTCGCCGCGTACATCGTGTTCGTGATCTTTGCCTGGCGTGACGTGGAAGAATACGAAATTCCCGCCGCCGAGGTCGCCGCCATCGACCGTGAGCGCCGCGCCGCCCGCGCGCAATGGCTTGCCACGCATGCCCGCGTGGGAGAGCAGGTATGAGCGTCAGCCAGGCGCTGCCGGGGCCGCACCGGCGGGAGATGGATCCGTACCGGATCGGCCACCGGCATGGCGGTTCCGGCGGCGGCCACGGCCATCCCACCGGCCACGGCGAGGGCGGTCCGGCGCCGAGAAATGTCGTCGTCGCCTATGGATTCTGGATTTTCATCCTCAGCGACATCGTCATGTTCTCGGCCTTCTTCGCGGCGCATGCGGTGCTGCAGGTCGCGACGGCGGGCGGTCCTTCCGCCACAGTACTGTTCGATCCGTCGCATGTGGCGTGGGAGACCGCGTGCCTGCTGCTGTCCAGCTTCACCTGCGGCCTGTCCGCGGTGGCCACGCGCGTGCGCAGCCTGCTGTGGACCGAAGTGTTCCTGCTGATCACCGGTCTGCTCGGCGCCGCATTCCTGCTGCTGGAAGCACAGGAATTCGCATCGCTGGTGGCGCGCGGCGCCAGCCCGGAGCGCAGCGCCTTCCTGTCATCGTTCTTCGCCGTCGTCGGCTGCCACGGATGCCACGTCACGGCGGGGCTGTTGTGGCTCGGCACCATGATGGCGCAGGTCTACGTGAAGGGCTTCCGCCCCAACGTGCTGCGCCGGTTGCTCTGCTTCAACCTGTTCTGGCACGCGCTGGACATTATCTGGGTCGCTCTGTTCACGATCGTCTATCTGGTGGGATTGGGCCGATGAGCGAAGGCGGCAACAACGAAGATCCGGAGATGGGCGACGTCGGTCCCGGCTATCTGGAGGCGGCGGGCGAGGGCATCGGCGCCGGCATCCGCGGCTATGTCATCGGCCTCGCGCTGGCGGCGCTGCTGACCGCGGCGTCATTCTATGTGGAGAGTACGCGCCTGATCTGGGCGCCCGGGATTCCGGTGGCGCTGATTGTGCTGGCGGTCGCGCAGATCGGCGTGCACCTGGTGTTCTTCCTGCACATCACGACGGCGCCGGACAACACCAACAACACGCTCGCGCTGGCGTTCGGCGTGCTGATCGTCGCTTTGATCTTTGGCGGTTCGGTGTGGATCATGGCGCATCTGAATAACAACCTGATGCCGCTGCCGCAGCAGATGCTGCAAATGCAGCGTTGACCCGGCACGGTGATGAATCAGCGTGGCGATGATCCGGCATCGCACGCGGTGATACGGGCCTGCGCCGAGGCACAGGCCCGCATGACGACCGCCACCTGGGGCCATCCACCTGGGGCCATCCACCTGGGGCCATCCACCTGGGGCCATCCACCTGGGGCCATCAGGCCGCGGCGTAGGCACCCCGGCCGAACAGCTTGTCCATGTTGCTGGCCTCGGCCTTGTCGAATGCGGTGGTGCGGCCCCGCACCTCGTCGACCGCGGCCAGCGCCTTCTTCACCGCCGGGCGCTCGTTGATCGTCGCCACCCAGCGCATGGCGCTCGGGTATTTCTCCGCCGCCGGTGCGCCAAGCAGCGCCGGCACGTTGCGGATCCACGGGTAGGTCGCGATGTCGGCGAGGCCATACTCGGCGCCGCTGAGCCACGGATGCGAGGCCAGCCGCTGGTCGATCGTCTCGGTGACGCGATGCGCCTGCGTCAGGTAGCGGCTGCGGGAATAGTCATTGCCGGATGGCGCGAAGCGGACGAAATGCACCAGCTGGCCGAACATCGGCCCGACCGTGGTCATCTGCACCATCATCCACTCGATGGCTTCGTACTTGGCGGCGGTATCCGCGGGCAGCAGCCGGCCGGTCTTCTCCGCCAGGTACAGCAGGATGGCGCCGGATTCGAAAATGCTGATCGGCTTGCCGGCAGGGCCGTCGCTGTCGACAATCACCGGCACCTTGGCCATCGGGTTGAGCCGCAAGAAGTCGGCGTCGAATTGTTTGCCGGCGAACACGTCGACCGGGTGCACGTTGTACGCCAGGCCGAGTTCCTCCAGGGCGATATAGATCTTCACGACGTTGGGGCTGCCCATGCCGTAGAGTTCGATCATCTTGTGGCTCCTGTTTTCCCGGATGCTCCGGATGCCCCAGTGTTGCGCGGCGGCGGGCGAGGTCAAGTGACCGGATCGAGAAACCGGACGAACCCGGCACTCCGGACTAAATTACAGTCTCAGGAAGCCGGCGATCCGTTCGGCCTCCTGCACGATCGGTTCGGCGATCGCCGCGGCGCGCGCGGAGCCGTCGCGCAGCACGGCATCGATCTGCGCCGGATCGGCGAGCAGCCGGGTGGTTTCCGCCGCGATCGGGCGCAGCTTGTCGACCAGCAGCGCCGACAGCGCTTCCTTGAAGGCACCGAACCCCTTGCCGCCATGTTCGCGCAGCACGACGGCAACATCGGTGCCGGCCATCGCGGCGTAGATGCCGGCCAGGTTGCGTGCCTCGGGCCGGTCCTTCAGCCCATCGGGCTCGGACGGCAGCGGTTCCGGATCGGTCTTGGCGCGGCGGACCTTCAGCGCAATGGTGTCCGGATCGTCGTTCAGATTGATCCGGCTCTGATCCGACGGATCCGATTTCGACATCTTCTTCGTGCCGTCGCGCAGGCTCATCACCCGCGCCGCGGGTCCCATGATCAGCGATTCGATCCGGGGGAAGAAGTCCACTTCGTAATCGTGGTTGAATTTCTGTGCGATGTCGTTGGCGAGTTCCAGATGCTGGCGCTGGTCCTCGCCCACCGGCACCGCGGTTGCCTTGTAGGCCAGGATGTCGGCCGCCATCAGGTTGGGATACACATAGAGGCCGGCGGACGCATTCTCCCGGTCCTTGCCGGCCTTGTCCTTGAACTGCGTCATGCGGTTCAGCCAGCCGATGCGGGCCACGCAGTTGCAGATCCAGGACAGCCGCACATGCGCCGGCACGGCGGATTGCAAGAACAGAATGTGGCGCTGCGGATCGATGCCGCAGGCCAGCAGCACCGCGGTCATTTCGCGGGTCTGCCGGGTCAGCGCCGCGGGTTCCTGCCATTCGGTGATCGCATGCAGATCGACCACGCAATACAGGCACTCATGCTCCTGCTGCAGCGCCACCCAGTTGCGGATGGCGCCGAGATAGTTGCCGAGCGTGGCGATGCCGGATGGCTGGATGCCGGAGAGGATGCGGTACATGGGGACAGTGGTTGCCGGTTATCGGTTGCCGGTGGGGATGGCCGATCCACAGGGACAATGCAAGCCGGACCGATGCGGCCCACGTCCGACACGCAGCTGGCGCCGCTTTTCCCAGGTGTGGCGGTGCTTTCTTTCCTCGTGTGCGGCATCTGCTATTTCGCATGCCAAACCCGGAACCACGTGCTCGAAATCCCGCATCATGGGCGGCGGTGGCATCGGCCCCCGGTAGGAAGCAAAACGGCCGATCTCGACGGACACTTCTTCTGTAACGCGTTCGACCAGTTCCTGGCTTTTGTGCGGCGCGACCGGCAGACTCTCGCGACGAAAAGCCTCCTCAAACGACCTGCGCACGGTCGCAACCAATGCCGCACGCGTTTCATCGGTGATCGACGTCGTCTCGTTGTTGGTGCTGGCCGATGCTGCATCTGTCCCATCGACACGCTTGGCTGACTGCCCGGTGGACCTGCCGCTGCCTTTATCGGACACGGTTGCTTGTTGACGGGCGAATGTCAGTCATCGCCGATTCAAAATCGCTCGTCACGGCGTCCCGATCGCCAGCCGGGCCAGCCCCCGGGTACTGCAAATGATCTCTCGGCCTTGGCCTGACGTGGCCGAGACCCAATCCGAGAGCCACGGCCGCCCCGAACGATAGTCCGTCGGCTCGCAAGCGAGCCATCCGTCGCAAGTCCCGGCGTATCGCCACTGCTCCCCACACCCGTCCCAACTCCGCGTTCACGAACGCCTCCACGATAGACCGGCGGCGCGGCGTTCCACGGGCACGCCGGACGTTAACAGAACTAACCAAGAACGTCAAATCGACATATCTGTCGCGAGCGAACCGTGCCGCGGTCCTGCTTCCGCCACGATCCCAACTGCCTGGTGCCGCGCCACGCGCCGGTTGCCGAGCCGCGTGGAACCCCCTACTCACCCGCCCTCACACACGACCCCTCGACCCAGGAGGCCGCCATGGCGACCGAGCGCACGCTGTCCATCATCAAGCCCGACGCCACGCGCCGGAACCTGACCGGCAAGATCAACGCCTGCCTGGAGGATGCCGGCCTGCGCATCATCGCCCAGAAGCGCCTGCTGCTGACCACCGCCCAGGCCGAGGCGTTCTATGCCGTGCACAAGGAGCGCCCGTTCTATCGCGGGCTGGTGGAGTTCATGACCTCGGGCCCGGTGGTGGCGCAGGTGCTGGAAGCCGATAACGCGGTGGCGAAGCATCGCGAGGTCATGGGTGCCACCGATCCGAAGAAGGCCGCCCCCGGCACGATCCGCGCGCAGTTCGCCGAGAACATCGAGGCCAATTCGGTGCACGGCTCGGACAGCGCCGAGAACGCCGCCAACGAGATCGCCTTCTTCTTCGCCGCGATCGACATCACCGGCTGAAACCGGGAGCATACCATGCAAGCCGTCATCCTGCTGGCGCGCGTGCTGATGAGCGCCGGCTTCTTATGGGGCGGCTATCGGATGCTGATGGCGCCGACCGCGACGATGGGGATGTTCACACATTATCGCCTGCCCATGGTCGGCGCCGTCTATGCGCTCGCCGTGGTGGTGGAGCTGGGTGGCGGCGCGCTGACCCTGCTGGGCTGGAAGACGCGCTATGTCGCGCCGGCGATGGCGGCCTGGTGCGCGGCCACCGCGTGGGTGGCG
>Ga0335072_10011920_pt1 | contig 12422 bp, 7 predicted proteins | sample Lox_Sample_21_FD_206725 | JGI IMG/M metagenome (GOLD analysis project Ga0335072, IMG submission 206725) | Soil microbial communities from Loxahatchee National Wildlife Refuge, Florida, United States - Lox_Sample_2.1 | ecosystem: Environmental > Terrestrial > Soil > Wetlands | place: USA: Florida...
CACGATCCATATACTTTTCTTAACCAGCGTGTCGGCTACCGCCAGCAATTGTCTGGCCTCCGATGACTCGAGCTTGTGTAGCCGTTCCTTCAGCAGGTCGACGCGCTGGCGCTGCTCGAAGATATCGCCCTCGTCTTTTTGTTTTGCGGCGATGATCGCACTGGCCAGGTCTTCGCCCACTTTTGCGGCGAGGTGGGTCAACAACTCTCGCGCGAACTCAGTCTGCTTGTCGATGGAGACGCGGAAGCCGAGTCCGAATTCCGCGTTGTCCTCGAACAAAGAGTTCGACCAGGCCGGACCGCGTCCCTCTGCGTTCTTGGTCCAGGGGGTGGTCGGAAGGTTGCCTCCGTAAATCGAGGAACACCCGGTAGCGTTGGCCACAATGGAGCGGTCGCCGAAGAGCTGCGAAACGAGTTTGAGGTAAGGCGTTTCGCCGCAGCCGGAGCAGGCGCCGGAGAATTCAAACAGAGGTTCCTGAATCTGCTGCTGGCGAATGGTGCCGTTCTTGATTTTACGGCGGTCGAGTTCGGGAATCTTCAGGAAGAATTCCCAATTCTCGCTCTCGGGCGCGCGCAGCGGAGGTTGCGGCACCATGTTAATCGCCTTGAGCCGTGTCTCGGCTTTGTTCTTCACCGGGCAGACATCCACGCAGATGCCGCATCCGGTGCAATCTTCCGGCGCAACCTGAATCGTATATTTCAGGCCATGCCACTCTTTGTCGCGGGCTTCGCATGATTTGAAACTGGCTGGAGCTCCGGCGAGATGCTGCGGCTCGTAGGCCTTGATGCGGATCACGGCGTGCGGACATACCATCGCACACTTGCCACACTGAATGCAGATGTTCGAATCCCAGGCGGGAATTTCCATGGCCAGGTTGCGCTTCTCCCATCGCGCCGTGCCGGTGGGGAAGGTGCCGTCGCAGGAGAAAATGCTGACCGGCAGTTCGTCGCCCCGGCCGGCATAAATTGTCCCCAGGACATCGCGCTCGAACTTTGGAGCGCCGGGAAATGCAGCGGGAATTTCGATGGCGCTGGTGACGGTTTGTGGGACCTTCACTTCATGCAGATGGGCAAGGGTTTCGTCTACAGCCTGCATATTCTTGTTCACAATCTCCTCACCCTTGCGGCCGTAGGTGTCGCGAATGGACTGCCGAATCGCTTCAATCGCCTCCTCGCGCGGCAGAACTTTCGAAATGGCGAAAAAGCACACCTGCATGATCGTGTTCATACGCGAGCCCATCCCGGTGTCGCGGGCAACCTGGTAGGCGTCGATGACGTAGAACTTCGCGTGCTTGGCGATGAGTTGCTCCTGCACTTCGCGCGGCAGATGATCCCAGACCTCGCCGGGTCCGAAGGGACTGTTAAGCAGGAAGACACCGCCCGGCACCAGTGGGCTGAGCATGTCGTAGCGCTCGAGGAAGATCCACTGGTGACAGGCGACAAAGTTGGCTTTGGAGACCAGATAGCTGGAACGGATGGGCTGCGGTCCGAAGCGCAAGTGCGAAACCGTCATCGCTCCGGATTTCTTCGAGTCGTAAACGAAATACCCCTGGGCGTAATTGTTGGTGTTTTCGCCGATGATCTTGATGGAGTTCTTGTTCGCTCCGACGGTCCCATCCGCTCCCAGGCCGTAGAAGAGCGCGCGCACAACACTGTCAGGTTCGGTAGAGAAAGCGCAGTCGCAGTCCAGGCTGGTGTGGCCGACATCGTCGTGAATGCCGACAGTGAAGTGAGCCTTCGGCCGATCCGGTTTCAGATTGTCGAACACGGCCTTGACCATGGCCGGCGTGAATTCTTTGGAGGAAAGACCATAGCGGCCACCGACGACAACGGGAGCGGTCTTCAACCTTCCATGCCCCAGACTCGAGCCTTCGTGCAGCGCGTTGACCACGTCCAAATACAGCGGCTCGCCGATCGCTCCGGATTCCTTGGTGCGATCGAGGACCGCAATCTTCCGTACGGTGGGAGGCAGCGCTTCGAGGAACGATTTCACGCAGAAGGGCCGATACAGGCGGACTTTCAGCAGACCGACTTTTTCTCCATGGGCATTCAGGTATTCGACAGTTTCATGCCCCGCTTCCGCGCCCGAGCCCATCATTACGATCACGCGCTCGGCATCAGGAGCTCCAACATAATCAAACAGATGATAGGAACGGCCAACCATCTCGGCGAACTTGGCCATTACGGCCTGCACCTTTTGTGGGCAGGCCGCGTAGTAGGGGTTGGCGGTCTCGCGAATCTGGAAGAAGACGTCGGGATTTTGCGCCGTCCCGCGCAGCACCGGGTGGTCGGGCGAGAGGGCTCGCTGGCGGTGCTCGATCACGCGATCGGGGTTGATCAGCGCGCGAACATCGTCTTCCGTGAGCATCTCGATCTTGTTGACTTCGTGCGAGGTGCGGAAGCCATCGAAGAAGTGCAGAAAAGGTATACGGGTTTCGAGCGAGGCAGCATGAGCAATCAGGGCAAGATCCATCGCTTCCTGCACGGAATTGGAGCACAGCATGGCCCAGCCGGTCATGCGGCAGGACATCACATCAGAATGATCGCCAAAGATGGAAAGGGCATGCGTAGCCACCGTGCGCGCTGACACATGGAAGGCAACGGGCGTGAGCTCCCCGGCGATTTTGTTCATGTTGGGGATCATCAGCAGCAGGCCCTGTGACGCGGTAAACGTTGTGGCTAATGCTCCCGTCTGCAGCGCGCCGTGAACTGCGCCGGCCGCACCGCCTTCGCTCTGCATCTCGATAACATGGGGCACGGTGCCCCAGGCATTGGGCATACCTTCCGACGACCATTGATCCGCCCATTCGCCCATCGGGGAAGAGGGAGTGATGGGATAAATGGAGATGACCTCGCTGGCCCGGTAGGCAACGTGCGCCACGGCTTCGTTGGCGTCCATGGTTTTGAACTTGCGCTTCATGAAATCCCCCATTTCGACGTCTGGTTTACGGTGGCCCCAGATCCCACACCGCATTCAATTTCAGAATGCAACATGGAGGATTCGACTGTCGGGACCTTGGTTCACAGAAGAGTGTGATTTCAATCACACGTTTGCGGAAACGGGAATCAACAGAAAGCGGGAAGCGTGACGCTGGTGAGGCTATCTATCCTCAATCCAACGAGTTAGCTTCCCGCGGTCGCTATGGCCTGATGGCGACCTTGATTACGCCATCTCGCCGATGACCAAATAACTCATAGGCGTCGGCGATCCGGGTTAGCGGATAGTTGTGCGTGATCAGCGGAGTCAGATCCAGGCGGCTATGCCGCACCAGTTCCATGAGTCGACGCATACGCTCCTTGCCGCCCGGGCAAAGAGTAGTGACAATGCGATGATCCCCCAGTCCGGCGGCGAATGCGTCAACCGGGAGAGACAGCTTGCCGGAATAGACGCCCAAGCTGGAGAGCACTCCGCCCGGCCGGAGCACGCGCAACGCGCCTTCAAAGGTGTCCTGTGTGCCCAAGGCTTCGATCGCCACATCGACTCCCCGGCCTCCCGTCAGATCGCGAATTTGGGAGATGACGTCGCTGGCGTTGAAATCGAGAACCACGTCCGCACCCATGCGTTTCGCCATCTCGATTCGCACCGGATCCGACTCTACGGCAATGATCAGGCTGGCGCCCTTGAGTTTTGCTCCCGCCGTGGCACATAGGCCGATGGGTCCCTGAGCGAAGATCACAGCCGTGTCGCCGATCTTGAGGTTGGCGCTTTCCGCAGCAGAAATACCGGTGGATGCAATATCGGCCAGCAGCACGACTTGTTCGTCAGTAAGCTCGTCCGGGATCTTTGCCAGATTCGCCTGCGCGTTGGGAACCAGCAGATATTCAGCCTGGGCGCCGTTTATTGTGTTGCCAAACTTCCAGCCTCCCAGGGCACCGCCACATTGCGACCAGTTTCCGCTCAGGCAGAAGTTACACTGCCCGCAGGGGGTGATCGCGCCTACGAGCACACGATCCCCAACGCTGTATCCGGTCACACCCGCGCCGATTTCGTGAATGATCCCGACCGGCTCATGGCCGATGATCAGACCAGGACGCACCGCATATTCGCCCCGCAGAATGTGGAGATCGGTTCCACAGATTGTGGTAAGCGTAATGCGGATGACTGCTTCGCCAGCTTTTGCCCGTGGAATGGGCACGGTCTCAAGTGCGATCCGACCGGGCCCTTGGAATACCAGAGCCTTCATTGTGGATGCCGACTTAGTGGTCTCGGTACGTTCTGCGATGGTTTGCGGCATTGTGAGTAACCCCCTTTCCTTAACTTCATATTCACGGGGTTGCGGCAGACGAACCAATGACCGCGGATGCATGGGCGGGTGATTCAAATCACGGGCTTTGAGGGAGAAGGAATCCTAGGGGCCCGTTCCCCCGGTGTGGCAGTCGCTGCAGGTGACCTGGCTCAAGTCTCCGATATCGACAGGATGCTTGAAGGCGGCAACCGGAACCGAAGTCAGACTGGTGCTGCCTTCTTCCTGCGACAGCACGGTGTGGCACAGGTTGCAGTCTTTGCTGAGCACCTTTCCATCCGTGCTCACGTGCTGCCCGTCGTGGCAGCGGAAGCACCCAATGAAGTAGAAGTGGCCCAGGTTGTTGGGATGAGTCATCCAATTGACCTTCATTTCCGGAAATGTGGTTCTGCGGAAAATCTGCTGGACTTCATCCACCGCATTGCGAATTTCGAGCTGTTTGGTGCGGGCCACATCCGGATATTTGCTCTCGTAGAAATCATGCAAGCCGTTGGCGATGCCCTCCATGGCTGCTGCCGTCGTGGCGTAGTTGCCAGTTAGCACGGTTACGGCCTGCTGCTTGATGAAGGGAAGGGAAACATCGAGACGGCGCGCCAAAAGGGACTGATCGACTGCCTGGTCGGGTGAGACATAGACGTGAGTCGGGCGGTTGTGGCAGTCCACGCAATCCATGCGGCGCCGCTGCGCCTTGGCGATTTGATCCCTGGTCATCTTCGAATCTTTGGCGTAATACTCGGTTACCCGGCCCTGCACATCTTCGACATGAATATAGGGAATCACCTGGCGCTGTTCATCCGCAGCCACGTAATCGATCTTGTTCGCGATGTTCATGTGCCAGTGAATGCCTGCAGGCGCGCCCGTAGCCGGGTCGCCACCCCCGGTCTTGATCAGCAGCCGAATCTGGCGGACGGTGTTCTGCTCGTCGCTGGCGTAATGCGTGAAGACTTTCAATTGCGCACCGTAGAATTTCTTCGGCCAGTGGCACTGCTCGCAAGTCTGCTGCGCGGGGCGCAGGTTCTGCACCGGAGTTGGAATGGGGCGGGGATAAACGTTGAAGATCGTGGCGTAAACCTGCCGCGCCCCGGACAATTTCGATTTCACGTACCAGGTTGCCCCCGCTCCCACGTGACATTCCACGCAGGCAACGCGGGCGTGGGAAGAAAGCTGATAGGCGGTGAATTCCGGACTCATCACCGTGTGGCATAACTGTCCGCAGAACTGCACGGAATCAGTGAATTCGTAGGCTTTGTAGCTGCCCGCCGCGCTCACCAGGACAAAGACCATCAGAAACGAGAGGAAGGAAATCACTGCACCGCGCTGCTTGGGATCGTTGAGATCGATGCGCGGATAAAAGGCAGTAGGAGCCACCTTCTTCCGGCGCTCCAGCAGCAGCCCTGCCAATACGAGAACAAAACTGAAAATCAGGAACCCGGGCGAGACCATGTAGGCCAGAATGCCGATGTAGGGGCTGGGCTTGGCGGCGATCTGATCCATCAGAACAAACAGGAAAATGTTGGCCAGGCTGACAATGCCTAGAGCGATGCCGGCAAGACTGACGGGATTGCGCAACAGCATGCGCAGTTTATGACGGGGCTCCACCGCCTGGGGCGGGACGTTCTCATCACTCATGCTTCACCTTGGCAGCCTCCGCATCTTCGTCGATGATGCCGTCGGCTTCGTTCTGCTCGGCTTCTTCCACTGCCGCAGCAGCCAGCGTGGCCGAGTCCAGCGGATGCTCTTCGCTGTAAAGGTGCAATGGCATCTTACCGTCCCACCACGCCCAGTTCATGGGATAAACGTCGGGGTCGAAGAAAACCTGGTAGAAGTGCCACACGAAGATCGCCAGGGTAGCCAATATGGCCTCGTAGAAATGGACGGCCGTGGCCACATCCAGCCACCAGCGCGGCAGATGATTGCCCACGAATACTTTCGCCCACAACATGACGCCGGTCACCGCCATGACGATCATCCCCCACACCAACGCCCAATACTCCGCTTTTTCCGCGTAATTGAAACGCGGGAAGGCGGGCTTTTCGGGACTTAAGCCGAGATGATAGAGCAGATTCTGCCACGCTCCGCGAATATCGTCGAGGGTGGGGAACAGGTCGCGGACCAGCTTGTGTCCATCGCGGGTGAGAATCAGCTCGAACAGGTGGAAGAAGCTGGTTCCGATCAGCACCACGGCCGCGATGCGGTGCACCAGCCGTCGCACATGCTCGTTCATGGCCAGCAACTCGGAGAACCACGACTCGGGGAATTTCAAGGCAAAGCCGGTCAGCACCAGAACAAAGAAACTGGTAAGCAGGGCGGCGTGCTGCCAGCGGTAACGGCCAGGCATGCGGGTTACAAAGCGACGCTCGCTCTTACGCGCCTGAACGGCCTTCCAGCGCCACACGATGAAGTTATGCGCCAGCATGCCGCCAATGACCACCACAATCAGGCTCAAGTAGAACCGGCGGATCCAGCGCACCGCGATGCTGCCGATGTCGGCGGAGAGAGGCGCATCCACGTGCACCTTGGCGGTGACAAATTCCTGGGTGACCCCCGGATGGCACTGCCCGCACGTTTTCACCAAGTTGGCACGATTGATGGTGGAGCGCGGGTCGCTGGAGGGCAGAATGTTGTGCACCCCGTGGCAACTGGCACAATTCGCGACTACGGTCGAGCCGCGTTCGGATGCCAGCCCGTGATAGCTGGCAAGGTAGGTGATGTCGCGGCGTCCGGGCACGCCGAATTCCTGGGTGAGGCGCATGCCTTCGTGGCAGCGGGCACAGGTAAGCTGCGCCAGATTCCGCGCTGCCACCGGCGAAGTAGGATCGGCCGGCGACTTGATGGAATGTATGCCGTGGCAGTCGGTGCACACTGGCGCCATCCAATTGCCCTGGGCGATGGCTTGCCCATGAATGCTTTCGCGATACTCCTTCGCGATAGCAGTGTGGCACTGTCCGCAGGTGGAAGGCACGTTGAATTTGAAGATAGGAGACTTCGCGTCGCGGGCGTCAAGAATCTCGTGGGTGCCGTGGCAGTCGGTGCACACCGCGGCTTTTTCCGAACCGTTGGCCACGGCGTGGCCGTGGACACTCTCTTGATAGGAGGCCACCACTTGTGCGCTGGGGCCGCCCTCACCCATGACAAACTTCTGCCCATGGCACGCCCCGCACGTGGCGGGAATGTTGTTGTGATGGACCGGAGATTTCGGGTCGCTGGCGGGCAGCACGGCGTGCGGACTACCATGGCAATCGATGCAGGTGGCGGCGTGGGTGTTTCCCTCCTTAATCGCTCGGGCGTGAAAGCTGCGATCGTACGCCGCCTGTTCGTCAGTGTGGCAGGTGCCGCAGCTGATCTTCTTGGGAGGCGTTTCATGCCCTAAGGTGGTGACATCGGTGTGACAGTCCACGCACGTGAACATGCTGCCATGAATGGAATCTTTGAATGTCTGCGGATTCACATAGAGGCTGACCGTCTTGCCGTCTACCTCGTGGCTCAGAGAGGAGTCGCCATGACAGGCGAGGCAGTCGTCGGTGGTCAGCTTGTGGGCTGGTTTGCCCTGGGCCGCCCAGGACCCGCCGCAAAACAGCGTAAGGGCAATTCCGAGCGACAAAAATCGTGCTGTCCCATGCATTTGCATGCTCTAACCGGCGCTGTGGCCGTAATCCAATCTGTTAATCGACAGGTTTCGGCTTTACTTCTTCCCCAGAGTACGGATATAGGCGACGAGGTCCTTGATCTCAGATTCTTTTAGCCTGTCTTTGTAAGCAGGCATTCGGCCTTTGCCGCCGGAAATGATTTCGGCCAGCTCGGCATCGGTTTCCTTCTGGACTTCCGCGGACGCGAAGTCATGCACGCCCATCTTCTGTCCCATGGCGGAACCCTTGCCATCCGCTCCGTGACACATTGCGCACTTGGCCTTGAAAGTTGCGGCTGCGTCTTGTGCCCTCGCCGGGGATGTCCCAAGCGACAACAGTGCGCATGCCAGCAGGGCAGCTAAACCGATGCGAGGAAAAAGGTGATTCACGTTCAGGTCCTCCTAATGAAGTTTTTCCAAGATATTAACTCTAACCCGAGGTTAGCGAGGACTACTGGATGGCTTCAGGGGCCCCGCTTACGTCCAAATCCCCGTACGCATCCTCATTGCCAACCTGCGGCTAGGTTCGCATGTGCTTTCTAATCCAACCTATGGCGAAAGTCACCTTTGCACGTGACGTAAATCACAGGCTCAATTCGCAGATATTGTGAGGCTTATCACTCGAGGTGTAAGAGATCGGATTCGGCGCAATCCGCTAATGCCCGATTTGTGATTTCAATCACGCGTTGCCGTGATGCCTTGCACGGAGTTTTTCCAGGACCGCTGGCATCCTGACTGGCAAGTTGAGGTGGGTTATGGCTACCGACAATCGAGACATACTGGAAGTCCTTCAATTCGAGCTGAAATTTCTCGAGGATGGTGGTTATGGGCGCTCGCCGCGCACGCCCTGGCGTGCCCCGGCCGTTTTCGAAGACTCGCCGACTTGCCTGAATTTCAGCAACTCCGGACGCCCACATCCTTGTGATGAGTGCCTGTTGATGCGATTTGTGCCTAAGGAACAACGGGGCAAGGAGATTCCCTGCCGCCAGATCCCGCTGAAGGCGAGCGGCGAGACCATCGACGACCTCTATCGCAGCGGAACGCAAAACGAGATGGAGCAGGCGCTGGCCGAGTGGCTGCGAACCCAGATCCAACGGATTCAGCAGGAGCGGCAGCGGGCGGCGCAGGGCGTGGCCTGAGGGCGGGAACTGCATTATGGCACCACGGGAACAGCAGGCGCTGGTTTCCCGAGTCTATGGCACGAAGAAGGCAATGCAATGGGTGAAGAGCATCTCTACCGGGTAGCCGCGTGGTGGACGTCGGGCCGCACCGGCCTGGCCAAGTCCGACTCTGCGCCGAACGCGATCCATTTTACCGCGCCCACCGAATTTGGCGGGCTGGAGGGCCGGTGGACGCCTGAAGAGCTCCTGCTGGCGGCCGTGGCTGGCTGCTTCACCACCACCCTGCGAGCCATCGCGGGCAGCGCCAAGTTCGACTTCACCGATTTGCAGGTGGAAGCGATGGGCACGGTTCGCAGAATCGATTCAGGATACAGTTTCAGCGAGATTGTGGTGCGGCCGAATCTCAAGATTTCCTATCTCGAGGACCGCAATCGCGCCCTGGACCTGCTTCGTAAGGCGGAGGAACTGTGCCTGGTCGCGCGGGCACTCGGAAATATCGTGACGTTCGAGCCCCAACTCGAAGTGCTCAAAACTGCGGCCGGCTGATTGCCTGCGCGGAATCGCGTCGCTTCGCAGGCTTGTGCTCTCGCTTGGCGGTGGACAACGCCGGCTTCAGGCCTACAAGTCCAGACTCGCAAAAACCGAAGAGGGGTCTTCCAGCAAGCGCAGTCGAAAGCCGACCTTTCTGAAAATTGCCTGCGTGGCCAGATTGTCGCGCAGAATCTCCCCTGAGAGCCGCTGAAATTTCTCCTGTCTTGCAACCTGTACGACTCTAGCCAGTAATTCCGTGCCCAGCCCCTTACCCTGCCAGTGATCAGAAACCAGGACCGCGGCTTCGGCATCACTGTGATCGTGTGAGCCGCTGAAGCGGCCGACGCCGAGGATCCAGTGATCGCCGGTCTCCCGATCCGCGTGATCCGCCACCAACGCCATGCCGCGGTCGTAAGATCCGAAGCAAATGCGAACCAAGCGTTCGTGCTCGACTCGCGTGCTCAGGCTGAGGGAGCAGAAATATCGCAGGTAGACGCTCCGTTCCGACAGCGTGCCGTGGAACTTTACCATCAGCGGCTCGTCTTCCGGGCGGATGGGACGGATGGTGACATCCGTGCCGTCCTTCATACGGAACTCAAAAGTGTACTGCGAGGGATAGGCGCGGAGGGCCGGGCGGGGAATCTGGCTGGGGAGAGTGGCGGGATCGTGCAGCAGCACACGAGCGTCGAGAGCTAGTAATTGCTCGTGGGAAGCGTGAATCGGGTTGATATCGATTTCTTTGATCCAGGACTGCTCCACCACCAGCTGACTGAAGCGAACGAGCAACCCTTCGAGCTCTGCTAAATTGACAGCCTTTCGCCCGCGCGTCCCGCGCAGGGCGCGAAAGATTCGTGTCTGCTCCATCAAGCGCTGTGCCAGCGTGGTATTCAGTGGCGGCAGGCCCAGCGCATGGTCCTGATAAACCTCCACCATAATTCCGCCGGAGCCGAACAGGATGACCGGACCGAATTGAGGGTCGACGCTGCTGCCCAGAATCAGCTCGTAGCCCTCCTGCGGAATCATCGGCTGAACCGCAACGCCGGCAAAAGGCTCGGGCGGCGATTGTCCAGCCAGCACCGATTGCATTTCACGATAAGCTTCCCGGACCTGTTGCGAATTCTGTAAATCGAGGCGCACTCCCCCGGCATCGCTCTTGTGTACGATGCGGTCAGAGAGAATCTTCAGTACTGCGGGATAGCCAAGTTGTTCGGCGCTGGCGACCGCCGCGTCTTCGTTGGTTGCCACCAGCGTTGTCACCACCGGAATCCCGTAGAGAGAGAGAAGTTGCAAGGCCTCATACTGGTTCAGCATCGTTCGGCCGTTCTCGCGGACCTTATGCACGATCTCCATGGCCAGGCCGCGAGCCTGGGACGCCAATGGCTGACCTTCGGCCAGCGCTGGAGTCTCATAGAGTCCGCGCAGGTTATAGGTGTAGCGCCACATGTAAGTGAAAGCACGAGCAGCGGTGTCAGGAAAAGAGAATGTTGGAATTCCGGCGCTGTTGAGAATCGCCGTTCCCGCATCGACACTGGGGCCGCCCATCCAGCTGGCAAGGAGGGGCTTGCCGGAATTGTGCGCGTAAGGCTTCAACCCTTCGGCGACCTGGGTGGGATTGGCTAGCCCCTGCGGGGCGATGATGGCCAGCAGTCCGTCGCTGACGGGATCGTTCGAGGCGATGTCGACGGCTTTGACATAGCGTTCAGCATCGGCGTCGGCCAGAACATCAACCGGATTCGCGTGACTCCAGTGCGGCGAGAGAAATTCGTCCAGCGCCTGCAGGGTCTTCTCCGAAAGTGGAGTAAGTTCGGCGCCCGTGGCAATAAGCGCGTCGGTCGCCAGCACGCCTGGGCCGCCGGCATTGGTCACGATTGTCAGATGTGGTCCGCGGGGCCTGGGCTGTTTGCTGAGAACCTCGGCCATGTAGAACAGGTCGGCGAGGTTCTGGACCCGCAACACGCCGCAGCGGCGGAGGGCCGCATCGAGAACTTCATCGCTTCCCGTGAGCGCTCCGGTGTGGGAGGCCGCAGCGCGCGAGGCCGGCTCTGACCGCCCGGCCTTGATCACGATAATCGGTTTACTCAGCGTGGTCTCGCGTGCGGCGGAAAGAAAAGACCGCGCGTCCCCCACTGACTCCATGTAGAGCAAAATGCTCTTGGTGTGCGGATCGTCACCGAAGTGATAGATGAGATCACCCCAGCCCACATCCAGCATCGAACCTGTAGAAACGATGGCGCTGAATCCGACGTGCTCACGCTCGCTCCAGTCAAGGATGGCAGTCTGCAGTGCCCCGCTCTGGCTGAGGAAAGCGACACTTCCGGCTTGCGGGAGAGTTTTTGCGAACGTGGCATTTAGTCCGATCGATGGATTCATGAAGCCCATGCAGTTGGGTCCGATCAAGCGCATCGATCCTCGCCGCAAATGCCGCTGAATCTCTTCTTCCAGAGCTTTTCCCTCCGCGCCGCGTTCGCGGAAACCCGCCGAAATCACCACCGCCGACTTCACGCCCGCGTCGACGCAATCGCTGATCACCTGCGGCACAAAGCGCGCCGGCGTAACCACCATCGCAAGGTCGATGGCAACGGGCACATCTCGGATATGAGGGCAGGTTTTGAGGCCCAGAACTTCCGGGTGACTGGGGTTTACGGCAAACACCTGCAACTGATGGTTTCCCAACAGGTTGGCAAGAACGCTGCGGCCTACTGTTTCCGGGCGGTCCGTGGCGCCGATGACGGCAACCGTGTGCGGTCGAAACAAAGTATCGAGGCCCGGGCGTAGGGGACGGTCGGGAGGCTTGCGCGCGTCCACAGGAAGCTGGGTTGCGGATATCGAAGGCGGCTTCAACGGATCGCTCCAGCGCGAAACAAGTTCATTCTTTCACAATTCCACGACCGGTTGGAGGAGG
>Ga0335072_10011922_pt1 | contig 12422 bp, 14 predicted proteins | sample Lox_Sample_21_FD_206725 | JGI IMG/M metagenome (GOLD analysis project Ga0335072, IMG submission 206725) | Soil microbial communities from Loxahatchee National Wildlife Refuge, Florida, United States - Lox_Sample_2.1 | ecosystem: Environmental > Terrestrial > Soil > Wetlands | place: USA...
CGCGATTCCCATCGCCACCAGCGCCGCGCCGGCTGCCACCGCGCCGATCGACAGCAGCCCGATCGGCGACACCAGCGCCGCGGCCGTGGTTTTCAGGCCGCCCCAGATCGAGTCCAACTGTCCCGAGTAGGCCGCCAATTCGAGCAGGCTGCCAGGGATACGGGAATAGGTCCCGCGCAGCATTTCGTCGGCCAGCACGACAACCTCGCGATACATGCTGGTGTGTGCTACGGTGGCCGCGTTGGCCGCGTTGGCCGCCGCGGTCATGCTGGTAGACAGTGCGCCCGCGGACGGCGCGGCGTTCGCCATCGCGTCGCGCGTTGACGCCACCTTGGCCTGCAGCCCGGCGAGCGCGGCCGAATACTGCGCCTGCGTAATCGTGCCGTTCGTCAGCGCCGCGGCAAGCGTGGCCTGTCCGTTCGTCAACGCCGACACTGCGGCATTGTAGGCTGACGTGGCTTTCGTCAGCGGATCGAATCGGGTGGCCAGCGCGGTCGCGCTCGGGCCGACTCTGGTAACGCTGGCCGTCAGGTTGTCGGCTGCGTCCGCCGCGGCCTGCATCGCCGCCGCGGCAGCGTTCGCGGGATCTGAAATCCCGTCTTGCATCGTCGCGGTTACAACGTAATTCGCCATTTCCGGCTTCCGAACACTCGACAGTCCTGATGTTACGAAATCGGGTGCGGACCGCGCTACTGCGATTCATAAAATATGATTCAGTGCGCAGCGTGCCGCTGTCAGAAAATTGGTACTGGCGCGTAAGCCGACGCCTGCAACGCCCGACTTTCGGCGCCTGTCAGCAGCCCGTGCCGCCGCAAATACGCGGCCTCAGACTCGAACAGTGGCGGCTTATCCGCGCGAACGCTGGCCGCCTTTGCGCCTATCGTCTTCGCCAAATCGGGCGTCAGCCAATCCACCGGCAGGCCGCGATGTAACCGAAGCACGCACGCCGTGCATTCATGGGCTGCCGTTCCGATGCCGCCGACGCGGCGCCGCTGCGGCTCGGGCGCGGAGTATCGCCACCACAGCGGCGGCCGGCTGCCGGGCCGTTTATCGATCCACGCGCGCACTACCTCGGCACCGTAGCGCGCCCATAGTTCGGCGACGGTCGGCCTTCCGGGTCGAAACACGTCCGAATCATGCGAAAGCGACCACCAGTCCGCGCTGTCCGCGTCGGGCGGCCGATCGGCCCCGAACAGGAAGTGTTGCTCAGCCACGGTCAGTTCGTCGGCGCGCGCTGGCCGCGCCTTACGTGCATTGCTCATTTCGGGCTCGCCAAATCAAGATTCAGGCTGCGCATGGACGAAATAAACGCCGCGCGGGCGTCGCGCTCGGCCGCGAGCAAGGGATGCGGCTTGATCTGGTCGAAACGATCCTTAACCGCTTCGCCGTCGCGGTCGATCGCCTCGCGGCAGCGTCGGGCGCGCATGTGCGCCTCTAGCGCCGTGCGTAGGATCGCTTGGCTCGCGGCGTCGCCGAAATCGAAGGCCGAAACAAGCTGATTCCACAGCTTGCGTTCGGTCGACTCTAGGTGCTTCGGTGGTCGCGGCAGATCCGGCGCACGTCGAAGCGGTGTCAACGGTAGGTCATTCATGGATGGTCGCCCTTTCGGCATAGGATGGTTGCAGGGTGGTCGGGCTTTCCCGCCACCGGACGGTCCGGATTGGCGGATTTTCTGCACGTCGGACGGTCCGGATTGCCCCGCGATCGAATTTTTGAAACGCGGCGTACTGCGCGAAAACATTTGGCGCGGGGCACGGCTGGCGCGGGCTCGGGTCGGCGACTTTGACTCCCCCGGTGGTCGAGCGTGCCGCGAAATCGCCACCGCACGCGGCACCAGGTTCGCCGTGACGGCCGCGGCGCGCATCGCCCGATGCACGGATGCCCGGCAGCGCCAGGCCGCCTACGGCCTTGCAGCGGGTCATGCTTGCACCGCGTCGGCAACGCGCCACCGCGGTATGTAACGGTCGCCGAAATACAGCGTCGCGACAGATCGACCGTCCTGGCCGTCTGGATAATCGCGGCGTGCGGCAGCCTCGAATCGCGCCTGCAGTGTCCCTAGCGAACGTGTCGCGTCGCGGACATGGCGTCGCGCAGCCGGCGCAACATTCCAACACGCGGATTCCAACTCGGCCAAGCCACGCTGCACGGCTTTCAGATCATCACCGAACAACTCGTGCTCGCGCCACGACAATGGCTGTAGCCGCGATCCGCAGCATGACGGCAACGGCGGTTCGCCAGCACGATCGCGTAAGACATGCCGAGCGTCAGCGGCGGCAGATCGAGACTGCGGCGTTGCCGGGAACTGGCACAGCGGCGAATCCGTAAGGTCGCGCATTGCGACGATCGCCGCGCACAAATGCGTCCCGATACGTATGGCCAGGTCACACGCGGACGCGCCGCTGGCGGACTGCGCGATAAACACCGCCGGGTGCAGCGACGCGTATATCTTGCGCGCCTTGGCGAGAGTCGATGCCAAGTCAGATTCCATCTGTCTCATATCGCGAAGCGCCTTTTGCGGGTTTCGTCGGCATCGCGGCGCACACCGGATCGCCACGACCTGACTGCAAGGTCGCTACAGTGTAGCGACCTAATTCTGAGCAATATCAACGCTGTAACGCTTGTAGCGACCGTTGCACCCGATTCCGTACCGGATTCTAGGATAGGATACACTTGTCTATACATCTGTATCCTATCCGTGCTGCTGCTATAGAAAAGGTCGCTACAGGTCGCTACGGTTGTTACAGCGTTGATATCGCAGGGCGTTTCCGCGTAGCGACCTGTAGCGACCTGCCCGGTGGTCGTTACAGCCGTCATCGTGCGAGCGCCGCCAGGTCGCCGCGTATGGCTGCTAATTCCCGCGACGGTGCATCGTGCTGTGGTGGTTGCAGCCGCGCTGCCGCCGCGCTCGGCACGTAGATCCGTGTATTGACGCCTTCGATGCGCTGTTGCTTTACGTGCCAATCCAGCGCACGCAGCACGCCCGCCAGCCGCATTTGCTGCGTCCGCGAACGCTCCGGCAACGGTATGCGTACAACCTCGAAAACATCCCCGAGCCGGACGAACGGCTTGCCCGCGATGAATTCGCGGACTGCATCCGTCCAGGGATCTGCGTCATAGCGTGCGTCAGCGGCTTCGGCTTGGGCATCTTCTAAGGCCGCACTGTCCAGCCACCACGATTCGCCGGCACGGTATCGTGCCACGGCTTCGGCCCATAGCTGGTCGCGTGTTTCGGCGATCAGCGCGATATCGGCCCGCTTGTCGCCAGACCAGTGCGCACCGCATTTGACCGGCCAGAATCGACGGGCGCCTGTTTCGTCTTTCAAGTAGCCGGTTCCGTTCGGATTAACGGTCGCGGCGAACACGCATTGCCGGGGAAAATCCTGCGTCAGCTTGCCGAATGGCGCACGAAACCGATCGACGCGGCGGGATATGAATTCCTTGACGCGACTGGCATCCGTCCGGTTTAGAGTCGCCATTTCGGCGTGTTCAACGCACCATTTCCCCTGCAATTGAAGCAGCGCATCTTTGTTGTGCAGATCCGGAATATGGTCGGTAAACCACGGCGTGCTGAACAGTGTGCGTAGGGCAGTCGATTTCAGCAGCCCTTGCGGACCTTCCAGCACCGGCATCGTGTCCACCTGGCAGCCGGGATCGAGCACTCGGGCGACTGCCGATATTAGGAATTTCGCGCCAATCGCGCGGTTCAACGGGTTATCCGAAGCGCCAAGGGAATCAATCAGCCAAGTGTCTATCCGCGGCGTTCCGTCGTGGTGCAAGCCGTTCAGGTAGTCTTGCACCGGCGAGAATCGGTTGTCTCTGGCGACAGCCGCGATGGCATCGGCGCATACTCCGGGCGATACGCCTTTCAGCCCTTCGTCCTGCATCCATACGGCGGCCAAGGTTATATCGGCGTCCTCGGCTGGCCGCGCCACCACCAGCGAACGGCGGCTGCCGCCAGACCACCAGGCGGGCGCTGAAGGTGTCCAGCCGAAACACACCGTGCCATTGCGGCGCGCGGCGCAGGATGAAAAGGACGTTCGCTAGGCTCGGCAGCGGCCCTTCGCGGTTGATTGTCAGCTTGTCGCGCCAGTGCGGATCTCCGGCCGCCGTATCAGTCGCGGCAGCCGGCGCGATAGCCGGTGCAGCCGCAGCAGGGACAGGCGATTCATCCGGCAGCACGCCGAACTCGGCCACCGCTGCGGCGTGACGCCACGGCGAGGTGTCCAGTCCGAATTGATCGGCCAGGTTCAGGACGTGGCGCCAGCCGGAAACGTCGTTCGTGCGGATCGACCAGTCGGAATCCCAGCGGCGTAACTCGGTTTCGTAATCGGCCGCACGGCCGGAATCCCACCGGCTTGACCAGTCTGCGGCAGCGTCGCGGATATCCTCGGCAGCGTTGGCGTCGTCCTGGCCCAGCGCGTCCAGCGCGCGCAGACAGCCTTGCACGGCCAGGTTCAGCGCAACGTAATCGTCGCGGGTGGTCGACTCCGGATTCGGCATGGCGTTCAGCAGCGCCACCAGATCGGCCGCGGACGGTGGCGCGAGTTCAGCCGGCGCCGGTGCGTTACCCTCGCGGTGCTGCCGGCGCATCGCCTCGATCAGCAGATCTGGCGGCCACGGCGCGATAGGGTGCGGGTCGCAGTGAAAACCGGCGGCGCGCCAATCCACGACATAGCCGCCGTCTGCCCGGATATCGACGCCGGGTGCAATCTTGCTGGCCGAGTTCCGCAGCCCAAGCGCGTGCAGGAAATACACATGCAAGCCGCCGCTTCGCGTGTGCTGGATTAGCGTTACGGGAATCCGGTGTTTGTTGGCTTCCCACCATTCCAGGCCGCCTTTGGCAACGTCGATATCCAGCACGTCGAAGCCCGACGTTGCACCCGTAGGGATACCAACGAACCGCACGCGCGGGTCCGCGTGCATGCGCGCCAACGTGTCCCGGTCTGTGGTGGCCGCCTTGAAACCGCCTTCCACGCACGGCCGCTTATTGTCCGATAGGGTAAAGGTCGGAACGTCTAGCGTTGACCACCCAATAGCCGCGTCCAGCGGCGCGACTGCGGCGCTCATTGGACCGTCTCCCGTGCTGGCGCCTGGCACGCATCGAGACGACAACGCACGTCCACCGCAAGGCGATTGCCGGCCCATGTGCGCCAAGCTGGCGCGTGATCGGTGTCCGTTTCCACCAACACAAGGGCGCCGCACAGAACCGCTGCGTCCGCCGCCAGGCCATAGTGTCCAGCGTCGCCCCCGGCGGCGTGCAGAAAAACGCGCTGCGTCCATGAGCGCAGCCGGTGCAACCGCGGCCAGCCTGACGGGCCGCACGATTGACCGTCATCGTCACCAATAATCGTCAGACAGGGTATCCGCGCACGCTTCAGCCGCCGCGCGGGCATTTCGGTACCGCGCACCCAAACGGCGAGCGCAATCCTGCCGTCGCGCGCCGCGCGAAGCACGGGCACAAGCCACGGCGCCGCGGCGGAAGCGCGGGCGATTGTCAGGTCGGCTTGCAGCTTGTCCGTCTGGCGAAGCTGCGGCTGCTGATATCCAAAATTCACGGCATCGTCCTTTCGGGATGCCGGGAAATCGCAGTAGCGCGCTGTGGCCAGACAGGATACATAGGAACCGGTTCGGTCCTTCGTGTCTGGTAGCCGGTGCGCATTACTGCGGTGCGCCCGGCTATCTCTTTTTACGGTGTCTGTTCATCGCGATTGACTCCGGTAGGGCGGTTGCGGAGGTGTGGTATCGCAGGCTTGCAGCGTGACAACGCGCGTCTGCCACACATTGCACAGGGGCGGCACTGCAAGCCTGCAATCGGGATTACGCTGCGGTTGCCTGGAAGCGGGCCGCGCGACGTGCAAGCTTTTGCACGCTCGGCCATGCGCGCGTCTTTTCCACCGCATCGCGCAATTCGGATTGACGCCAGCGCGGCGCACGTGGCGCGGGATACAGCGGCGCGGGAAATCGCTGCGCGGCAACGGCTTTCCAGAATGCCGGAATCGACAAGCCAACCTCGGCCGCAGCGCGATCGGGGCTCAACAACGGGTCGGCTGGCATTGCGGACGGATGCTCGGACGGCAGGACTTGCATTTGGCGTCTCCGGTTATATCTCGGCACGCCATCTAGATACAGCGCGGATTTATGATCGCGCTACTGCGATTCACAGCGCCGGCAAGAGTATCTGCTGCTGTATCTTACAACGATACACGGCCTTGTATCTTGTTAGGATACACTTGCGCTTCCGCTGGCATCGCTCGCCACGAGTGCCCCGACGTAGGCTTGCCATTTGGAGACTGCCTCAATTACCTCGGCCGCGTAGTCGTGACGGTCATACGTGCGTTCAAGGGCGCTGCGGCCTGACACGTGGTTTAGCGCCGCCTCGGCATGCTCGCGCGGAACGCCAAGCCGCGTCATTCCGGTTCGGGCAGTGCGCCGCAGATCATGCCAGCGCCAACCGTTGACTCCAGAATCCTTCGATACTTTCGCCTTCAGCTTGGAAAACCCGCGGAATCCGCTGCCCGCTATATCGCCGAGCATGCGATATGCCGGGCCGGCATGTTTCGAGTCCGTTGGCCACAACGGGAGCAATTCGGCCATTGACGCGCGATCGAGCGGCAAGGTGATCGCCACCCCGTTCTTTGCCCGCGTGGCCGGTATGGTCCACCGGAATGCCTCCCGGTCGATTTCGCCGGTGGCAATGTCCGCCACCTCCAATTCGCGCGCGGCCGTCAGGATCAGCAGCCGCACGAACGCGCGCGGCTTCGGATTGAGCGTATCGCTCGCCTTCCAGATCGCCTTGATTTCCCTGTCCGTCAGCACGCGGTCGCGCGACGCTGCCGGTGGCGCGATCGTCGCCAGTCCCTTCCGCGGCAGTAGCGGCGTCTCAATCCACCCGTGCGCCTCGGCGTAGCCGAGGAAGGCCGAACACACGCGGTATAGCGCCGAAGCCATTGACGTTGCCGGTTTGCGGTCCTTGTGGCGCTTTGACGCCACCTTGCGCTTGTCGGCCACCAGCGCCGTCCAGTCGGCGCGCGTCGTCTCAGCCAGCGGTCGCTTCGCCAGCGACGGCGGGATATCGGCCTTGATAATGCGCGCCACCTCGGCCGCGTATCGCATCGACCAATCCTTGGCCCGCGCCTTTTGCCAATCCGATATGCGGTCGCTGACTGTCGGCAGCCCGGCCCGCGCCTCGCGCTCGGCTCGCGCGGTTTGCTTCGCGGCCACCGGGTCGCCGCCGCCCTGTATATCCACCAGGACGGCACGGGCGCGCTTCCTGGCCGCACTGATACTCATGGCTGGGTATGTGCCGATTTTCGGGCGTGTGCGCTTTCCGTCCCTTGTGCGCGCCCGCACGGACCACGTTGCGCCGCCAGCCGTCAGGCGCAGCACCAGGCCGGTTTCCTTGGCATCCCATATTTCGAGCCGTCCGGTGGCGGGAATCTCCACCGTGCGAAGCCAGTTATCCGTGATTTCCCGCTGCATTTTCGGCCTTCCAGCGCCGAATCAGTAGGTCCGGCGGGGGTCCACCGGGGGTCCAAAATCGACGCGATGACCGCATATCAGGGTAGACCCCGAGAGACAATGGGAGACATAAAATCGGCGGAATTCCGGCGTTTACCGACTGATTACCACCGCCGCCCTAGGTGTATCGGCTGATTCGTAATCAGTAGGTCCGGAGTTCGACCCTCCGCGTCGGCACCAGAAAAATCGGTCACTTCGCGGCTCGTGACTGTTCTCTCCGCTCGATCCGGAGGGTGGTTAGAACAGTACTGCCAACTCAACCGGTCACAGCCGCATTTGAACCGAGATCGGGGTGCCACGATATGGTTACGCCGCCACGTTGGCATATCACTCCCGCTGCCAAACCTTGAATGCCAGTGCGCACGAGGCCCGGTAACAACCGGCGACAATTCGATGGCGTCCTGCAGCGTCCTGGACGGAATCGCCCGTAGATAATGACTGATGACGCCGCCGGTAACCCGTGGGCGGCAGGACGGGTCTGGTTGCGGCATCATGCCGTCAGTCCCGCCCACCTTCACTCCGGCCGCCAGACATGGTTACTGTGACAGCGCCCCATCAAGGGAAACCGACACTTCGGATCGCGCCTGCTTACTACGACTTGGGGCACATCCGCAGATCAGCCTCAGTCGCTCCGACGCCTGGCATCGTCCGCAGCGCGCACTGGGTCGCCTCATAGTTCGGGCTTGATCCATCGCCAATGTGCGCGGCACCCGTGCCGATGCTGTAGCCAGGTTCCTCCGGAAGCGCGCGTTCCTCCATCAGATAGCCGGGAGTGGCCCCGTCGCCGATCTCTGCCACGCCGGTGCCGAGGCTATAGCCGGGCTCCGTTTGAAGCTGCTGCTGATGTTGCTCGTAGCCCGGGTTGGAACCAGAGCCAATAAACGCGGCGTTCGCAACACCCATGCTCAGCGCCAACGCTATTGCGGCAGCGCCTGCCATGATCTGTGCCTTCATCTTAACTTCTCCCATTCAGGCGATTGGTATGTTGGCCAAACTTCTGCCTGGTGGGGGGCGATGCACCGAAGGATTGGGACCCAGTGCACCGTTGGAAGAGCGGGCCCGGCCGGTGCATCGCCCTCCATCATGCTGCACCGCCACATGGTTGGTGAAAGGGATGAAAGAAGCGCGGGCCGGGCACGGCACCTATGCGTCCGGAAGGATTGTCAACCTCAGGCTCGGGCACGCGCGCAATCTTCGTTCGTGATTCGGTTGTCTTATGTGCCCTGGCGGCCAAAAGCCCCGGCGTTTGCGGCACATCCTGACAATGAAAAGCGCTTTCGCGGAAATTTTGCGGGCTTTGCGCCGATGTTACCATCCCAGGACATCCGGGATCGTCCCAAATGATCGTGCGCCCAGTCGCCGAGGTGATGGCGCGGAAATACATTTCGTAGCGCCTGCCTATTGGTGCACCAACCATTGGCTGTCACGGCAATAGCCGTGCAGGTCATCGGCAGGTCGAATATGGCACGAGTCTCGGGCGCTCCGACGACCGGGGGACGGTCTGCGGGTCCAGGTTCCGTGAAGGTACACTTGGAGGCACATACGCTCAGAACGGCACGCGTGTGTGGCGTGGGATACCTTTCGCCGCAGCCCCCGTTCGATCTTTGTCAGCGCAGATATGCCGGGCGCGATCGGCACGCCCATAGGGCGCGCCCGCTGTCCCAGGCTGAGCAGTGACGTTTTATTGCTGAATTTCGGCGCAGAGTTGCCAGTTGGAAGGCGGGCTTGCGGGACGATATGGCCAATGCCGTCCAGTTCTTGAAAGAGAACGGTTTCATCACCGGCTCTGTCGTGGATGTCGATGGCGGAAAGAGATAACGGCTCACCGCAATGAAGAATGTGTGGCTCCAACCTGGCAGCGGCATAAACTCCCGCCGGTGCCTCAACCAAGGGACGTAGCACATGAACGGTGCAGAACTGCTTGTCGCGGCACTGGAAAACGAAGGCGTAAAGCAAATCTTCGGCGTTCCGGGCGAAGAAAACCTCGACATCGTCGAAGCGCTGCGCCGCCGCGCGCGGATCAGGCTGGTGGTGACACGCCATGAATCCGCGGCGGCGTTCATGGCCGCCACGCATGGCCGGCTGACCGGCGAGCCGGGCGTATGCCTCGCCACGCTAGGTCCCGGCGCGCTCAACCTGACGACAGGCGCCGCCTATGCATTGCTCGGCGCGATGCCGATGATCATGCTGACAGGCCAGAAGGGCATCCGTACCCGCAAGCAGGCAGGCTTCCAGGTGGTGGATGTGGTCGCCACCATGACCCCGCTGACCAAGTTGGCCCACTCCATCGTCAGCCCGGCGACCATCCCGTCCATGGTGCGCGAGGCGTTTCGGATGGCCAGGCAGGAGAGGCCAGGCCCGGTCCTCCTGGAGCTGCCGGAGGATATCGCGGCGGAGCCAGCCCCCGACATCTCACCTGTTCCGACCCATCCGATCGCGCTGCCGGTCGCCCATCAAGCGGCGCTGGAGCAAGCCGCCAAGCTGATTCGTGAAGCCGAACGTCCGCTTGTCATGCTCGGCGCGGCCGCGAGCCGTCCACGCCTGGCGAACGACCTGTCGGACTTCGTCAGGCGTGTGCAGATCCCGTTCTTCAACACGCAAATGGGCAAAGGCGCGGTCAGCGGCGGATCCGGGCTTTACACGGGCACTGCCGCGCTGTCCGAGAACGACTACGTGCATGATGCGATCCACCGCGCCGACCTGATCATTTCGATCGGCCACGACACGGTGGAGAAGCCTCCGTTCCTGATGGGGCCAGACGGGCCGAAGGTACTGCATGTCGGCTATCAGCCTGCGACGGTGGAACAAGTTTATTTCCCGCATGCCGAACTGATCGGCGATGTCGGCCCGACGCTGGCTTTGCTGGCCGACCGCCTGCAAGGCGGGCTGCCGAACGCCGGCGCGCTGCTGCCGCTACGCGAGTCCATCCTGGCGCATATCGAAGATCGGGCCGAGGAAAGCCGCTATCCGCTGACCCCGCAGCGCATCGTGCACGACGTGCGCCAGGTGATCCCGGAAGACGGCATCGTCTGCCTGGACAACGGCATGTACAAGATCTGGTTCGCCCGCAACTACCGCACCCGGATTGCGAACACGCTGTTGCTGGACAACGCCCTGGCGACGATGGGCGCCGGCCTGCCCTCCGCCGTCATGGCGGCAATGCTCTGTCCGGACCGGCGAGTGCTAGCGGTCTGCGGCGATGGCGGGTTCATGATGAATTCGCAGGAACTGGAAACAGCCGTGCGGCTTGGACTGAACCTTGTCGTGCTGATCTTGCAAGACAACGCCTACGGCATGATTCGCTGGAAGCAAGGGGTGGACGGATTCCCGGATTTCGGCATGACCTTCGGCAACCCCGACTTCGTTGCCTACGCCCGGGCTTATGGCGCCAATGGAAGCAGGGTGGATAGCGCCGACGGTTTGGGGCCCACGCTGGAAGCTGCCTTTGCCGGCCGCGGGGTGCATCTGGTCACGGTGCCGGTCGATTATTCCGAGAACATGCGGGTCCTGGTTGACGAATTGCGCGCCTACGGGAAGCGGCAGAAAGGCCAGGATTGAAGTCGTTCTGGCGTTCGAGCGGGCGCCGATCGCCCAGCTTGGTCGGCGATCCGCTGCGGCCCGAGACCGGTGACCTGCGTTGCACACGGGACACAGCCCTTAGAATTCGGCTCACGTCTGCCCGGGCGTTGCGCGTGGACGTTGACGTCAGCAGCGTCGGTCTGGTAGGAACATATAAGGAACATCGGGGAATCGAGCGGTATGGCGATCTCTTTGTCCGGCGGCCGGGTTACCGGACGGATGGCGGGACCCGGGCCTCGAAGGTCGATAACCGGTCGCCCCTGGTCGGCCGGCGATGTCACCATGATGATTGCCTGGGTGGCGATTTTGCCGCACGCAGCCGCCAGGTTTGAACATGAGATCCTCGTACCCCCTATCAATGATCTTTCAGGAGGAGCGATCTTTCTGATCGCTTCGGCCGCGGCCCTGCTGGAACTATCGCTCGGTGCCCTGATTGCGCGAATGCTTGGTGCGGCCATACGCAAGGCGCTACTGCGGCTGGTCCACCTCTGGAAGACGCAGCGAACCGATAACTGTGACAGCTATCGTGCGAAGATTCGATTCAGACGAGCCGCCGGAGTTGCTCCGACTTCCGCTGTCAGGACGTACTCATTGCAGGTTTGAAGCAGCGGGTCACGCGCCAATGTCATTTGCGAGGAGCGAAGCGACGAAGCAACTTCGTTCGGGGAGAGCCTCCCTATCGTCCGCGTGCCCAAACGATCGAGGTTGCTTCGCCGCTTCGCCCCGCGCAATGACATGCTGCGAGGCTGTACCTCGCTTCTTTGCTTCTGGGTGCCACAGGATTGGCTGGCGATCCCGATTGTGTCGAATAAGCACGCGGACGTTTCACAATAGCAGATGGCGCGTCTCAATGCCGCCCCTGGCGAATGGCCCCGCCGAGCAAACGTGAAGCTCCGGCGGGGCAGTGCCACGAGGTCTGGTTGAGATACAACGATATCTTGTGCTCCTTGCGACGATGCCGCAAGCCAATCTCCAGGATCAGACCCGTTCAAATTGCACGACGCGCCGAACGCGGCCCCATGTGCCTGGCTGCACCACATAAATGTTGCGCCGTGAATCACACCAGATACCGTGGCAGGAGCGATGGATTGGGTCACCCCAGCGCGCCAGGCGTTCGCCGTCCAGCGTCAGGATACTGACCATGCCGCCGTTATGTTCGGCGACGTAAACGATGTCGTCGGCATCCACGTAGAAAAACGCCGGCCCGATTAGTTCGGCGGGCCAGATCTCGAGGAACTTGCCATCCTGATCGAACAATTGCACGCGGTCGTTCTCGCGATCGGCGACGAGCAGTCGGCCGCGGCGGTCAAACCATAGGCCGTGAG
>Ga0335072_10011923_pt1 | contig 12422 bp, 11 predicted proteins | sample Lox_Sample_21_FD_206725 | JGI IMG/M metagenome (GOLD analysis project Ga0335072, IMG submission 206725) | Soil microbial communities from Loxahatchee National Wildlife Refuge, Florida, United States - Lox_Sample_2.1 | ecosystem: Environmental > Terrestrial > Soil > Wetlands | place: USA...
CCTCTCCACACTCCCTGCTACACGCGGACGAGGACTGCCAGCGCGGCACGCCGCGCTGGCAGTCCTCGTCCGCGTTGTCCAAGGCGGCTTCGCCGATGTCCTCCTCGGCCATCGGCTCGCCGCCTTCCCGGACCCTGCTGACCGCCGCCTGATCACTAGGCTGGTGCTTGGCACTCTCGCCTGGCAGGGGCGGCTCGATTACGAATTAGCGCAGCTTTCCGCGCGCCCGCTCGAATCGCTCGATCCCGAGGTTCTCGCGATCCTTCGCCTGGCCCTCTACCAGATTCGGATCACAACGCGTATCCCCGCGCATGCGGCTGTCGATACTGCTGTCACGCTAGCGCGGACGACTCGTGGCGGCAGTGGAGCGGCCGGGTTCGTCAACGCGATTCTTCGTGGCACGCTTCGCAACCCCCTCCCGTTGCCCAATCGGGGGAAAGACGAACTTGGCTACTTGGCAGCCGCTTATTCGCATCCGCGATGGATAGTCGAACGTTTCGTCGCATGGTTCGGCATTACTGCCGCCGAAGCCCTGATGAGTGCCAATAATGAAGCCGCGCCGAACGTCATCCGGCTAAATCTCGCACGAGGCGAGGCGTCTCGCCTGATCGAACAACTGCGCGCCGACGGTATTGATGCTACGCCGACTTCCCGCTTGCCCGAAACCGCCATCCTCGCCAGCGCACCGGCACTCAATAGTCGCGCTTTCCGCGACGGCCTTTGCTATCCGCAATCTGAAGCGTCTCAGTTAGTTGCGGCAGTGCTTGCCCCGCCGCATGGGGCGACAGTCGTCGACTGTGCCGCCGCGCCCGGCGGCAAATCGACTCATCTCGCGGAGATGGTTGGTCGTATCGGTCGAGTGATCGCTCTCGACCTCAGCCACAGCGGTCTGCGAAAGGTTCATAGCGTCGCTGCGACGCTTGGTCATTCAAACGTCGCAACCATCCGCGCTGATTGCGCAGCATCAATCCCGCTTCGTCCTGTTTCATTCGACTACGTCTTGCTCGACGCGCCCTGCACTGGTTCCGGCACGTTTCGCGAGCATCCCGAAATCCGCTGGCGCCTCGAACCTCAGGACTTCGCGCGGATGGCCTTGCTTCAGAGCCGGATGCTCGAACAAGCCGCGATGCTACTACGCCCCGGAGGGGCGATTGTATATTCGGTTTGCAGTGTCGCGCCGCACGAAGGTGAAGGTGTTGTCAAAGCGCTTCTTAGGCAGCATTCCGATTTCGTCGTTGATCGCTCGCTCGCGTCCGATAATCGGTTCGCCAGACTGATCGGCGACGATGGTTTCATGCGAATGCGCCCCGACCAAGGCGGTCTCGATGGTTTCTTCGCGGCCCGGCTGAAGCGCATCGGATAACGTGGCATTATGCTCGGCCGTTCAGCTAAGCAGTTATCCCGAACTTTCGCTAGCTGCAGTGCTGGGCGTCTTGCGGGACCTCCACTGGCGTTACCTTCAAGTGAGCCACGCCTTTATGCGTTATCCCTATTTTTTCTGCCGCCCGCTTCGATAGGTCCATACTGCGGCCGTGTACATAGGGGCCACAGTCGTTAATTCGCACCTTTACCGACCGGCCATTTTCGGGGTTGGTCACCTTCACCACCGATCCGAGCGGCAGATTCGTTGAAGCCGCCGTCATACTGTTCGGGTTAAACCTCTCGCCGGTAGCCGTAACGTGACCGCTCAAACCAGGGCCATACCATGACGCCTTTACGATCTTGGCGTGTGGCTGAGTTGGCGGCTGAGGGACCGGTACCGCCGCCAATGGTGGTGGATTCCTCGGTTCCGAGTTGAATTGATTGTTGCTGCATCCGCCGATAACCAACACCATCAAAACTTCAAAGATAAGAGAGACCGTAACAAGTCTGAGCAATTTAAGCTGATAAAACCACATTATAGAGCCTCTAAACCTAAACATTATCGCCTGAGCACGGTTGACGCATAGCTTCTTTTATCGTGCTCAGCGCTCTGTCGAGGCTTTAAAGCAACGCCAATGCCGCGTCCTTGACTTAAAAAACCCTAGCAACCAAGCGCTTTTTTGAATATCGAATAGCGATCGGCCACGGCGCGATTTGGTATAATTTACCGACCGCATTCGAAGCGCAGCCGGCCTCCGAAAGCCTTTCAATGCTGTTTTTGCTGGTTGTTCGCCGCATGTTTCGCCTAGCGTTGTCCTTTGCCTGACTGGGTTCAGCCTATTAATGTTTTGAATGTGAGATTGAACCTGAGAATCGCCCCATCAATCCTCGCCGCTGATTTTGCCCGGCTCGGCGACGAGATCCGTCAAGTCGAAGCAGCTGGGGCCGATTCTATCCACTTCGACGTGATGGATGGTCACTTCGTGCCGAATTTATCTATCGGCGTGCCCGTGATGGAGTCGGTGCGGAAGGTCACGCGCCTCCCACTCGACGCCCACCTAATGATCGAAACCCCTGAAAACTATGTGGGTGCATTTATCAAGGCGGGCGCCAATTCGGTCACCGTTCATTCCGAGGTATGCGCCGACTTGGCCGCGATCGCCAGCCAGATCCATAGCCTGGGTGCGCGCGCGTCGATCGCGATTAATCCTGAAACGCCACCGGATAGGGTGCTGGCAGCAGCCGAACATTTCGACATGATTCTCGTGATGAGCGTGCATCCGGGATTTGGGGGCCAGAGCTTCATCCCCGAAAGCGTCGAGAAGCTGCGTTCCGTCCGCAATGAATTGAATCGGCGCGGCCTCAAGATCGATTTACAGGTTGACGGTGGCATCAAAATCGACAATATCGGACGCGTCGCAGCCGCAGGAGCCAACGTTCTTGTGTCAGGCTCCGGCATCTTCGGACATCACGATTATCACGCAATAATCGCTCGTATGCGGCACGAGATTAACGCCGCCCAGCCCTCTGTATCTTGAGCCTGGTTCCGGCGCGGCTCGCGTTGACTGGTCCACGATGCTATAGCTTTAGGTTCAGCGCGTTGACCCATGCGCTGCGTATCTTCTGCTTGAGTCGGGGTGTAGCTCAGCATGGCTAGAGCACTGCGTTCGGGACGCAGGGGTCGCTGGTTCAAATCCAGTCACCCCGACCAAACTGCTACTCGCGGACAAGGTTTCTGCTGCTTCTACTCCTGATAGTTTCGGCGTATTTGATCGGCTCGATTCCGGTGGGTCTGCTGGTCGGGCGTGTTCAAGGCTTCGACCCGCGCGCGGTCGGCTCCGGCAATATCGGGATGACCAATGTTGCCCGCGCCGGTGGCAAAGGCCCGGCTGCGATGACTTTCGCCGGTGATGTCCTCAAAGGACTGCTTCCGGTTCTCATCGGACGCTTCGCCGGACTCAGTCACGCCGCCCTGACGCTGGTCGCCTTCGCCGCGTTCGCTGGCTCGATCGCGTCGATCTTTCTGAGCTTCGAAGGCGGCCGTGGAGTCTCAGCCGCACTCGGAATATGGCTCGGTCTGGCGCCGCTGCCGATTCTCTTTGTACTCGCGATTTTCGTCGCCTTCGTCGCAACTACCAGAATTGTCTCGCTGGCTTCGATCAGCGCAGCGATAGCCCTGCCACCCGCGGTCGCCGCCGCTCACTGCCCACGCAGTTATATCTTGCTCGCGATCGTTGTCTCGGCCCTCGTTCTCTTGCGCCATCGCGAGAATATCCAGCGCCTAATCGACGGTAGCGAACCAAAAATTGGTGCGCCGAAGACCCCCGCCACGAAAGCGTAGTGAGTCCAACCCTGACGCGCTTCTACTTTGCTGAGGATAACCACGAACTCCCAAGATTCGTGCGCGCGTTAACTGCTTGTGCCTATCATGTAGCCGTTCGCCTATCCAATGAACATCCGCAAACAGGTTCTAACGGACAAAACCCTATCCAAGGGGCATTTTAGAAGGGATCAGCGTGGCATCGAGCTTGCGGAGAATCGCAGGGTGCGGCGAGCCGCGCACGGGGTACTTGCGCCAACCGCTCTATATCTGGAAAAGGTATCCGCAGGGGCGGGGTAGCTGGTGGCGTTCTTTTGCTACGCCCGCAGAGGAGTCACATGAAGAAGGTTGAGGCGATCATAAAGCCGTTCAAGCTCGACGAGGTCAAAGAAGCTCTGTCGAGTATCGGTGTTCAAGGCCTCACTGTAAGCGAGGTTAAGGGGTTCGGCCGCCAAAAGGGCCATACCGAGCTGTATCGCGGCGCGGAATATGTCGTCGATTTTCTCCCCAAGGTCAAACTCGAAATTATCGTCGCAGACGAGTTGGCCTCGCAGGTCGTCGAGACGATTGAGCGGGCCGCCCGCACTGGGCGTATCGGCGACGGCAAGATTTTCGTCATGCCGATGGAAGAGGTCGTGCGTATTCGGACTGGCGAGCGCGGTCCCAACGCGCTCTAAGCTGAACCTTTCCTTCCTTGGCTGGCGGCGATCGCGTTTCGCCGCCAGTCGTGTTTTGCTGGCCATAACCATGGCCGACTAGCTGTAGCGGCCGCTTCAGCCATCAAAGGCTCGACTCTCCGTCCCGGCCGATTAACCGAGCTCTTCCGGTCGGTGTGAGCCCGCCAAGGCGTGACGTGCCGTATGCGATTTAATTGCGCAGGACGGATAACCGAACGACTTCCTCCTTCGTCAGTTGACGAGATGGCCGCCGGAATCACCAGAACAGCCTCGAGGATGGCGCAGGAATCAACTACCACCGAGATGCTTTACGACGAGCATCACCGGCGGATCGGCCGCCTTTGCCTGATGCTGCTCGGCAATCCGGAGGACGCTCGCGACGTGGCGCAGGAGGTTTTTCTGAAGGCGCTTCAGCAGAGCCAGAACGCGGACGAGCCGCGTGATTGGTCTGCATGGCTGACGCGTGTCGCGATTAACGCCTGCCACGACCGGCGCCGTTCAGGATGGTGGAAATGGTGGCAACGCGATGGCCGCGAACTCAACGACGCCGACCTCATCGCCGCCGGCCCCGAGGAAGACGCGGTGCGCGCCCAACAACGGGTCGCCATCTGGCGCGGGATGCGCACTCTCACCGAAGGCCAACGCGAGGTCTTCGTGCTCAGGCAAATCGAGGGATGGTCCACCCGCCAGACCGCCGAGGCTCTCAATCTCTCGGTCGAGAGCGTGAAACTGCATCTTTTTCGAGCGATGCGCCGGATGCGCAAAGCTCTGTGGAGCGAACGATGAAAGGCTGCCTGGACGAGGACCGGCTTCTCGCATTGATGCTCACCGAACCCGGCGACGACCCCACCGGCCGGGCCCATCTGACGCGATGCCGGACCTGCACGATCGCTTATCGCGAATTAGCCACCGATACCAAAGTGATCGCGCAAACGCTTAATGCCACTGCGCGGGCCGTAATGGCGACCCCAGCTCGCCCCGTCAGTCATGCTCGCGGCGAACAGGGCTGTCGTTTTCGCCATCGGCGGATTCTCATGACGGGTTCGGTGGCGGCCTGCGCGGGCGCGCTCGCCGCGGCTCTTCTACTGATGCTGCCCGCAGTACGTCGCCAAATCCACTCCAATAATTCGCGCTCAGCCGTCATGACGATGGCATCAAATACTGCTGTTGCAACCCGCGTATCAGCGGACACCGTGGTGGGCAGCGGCGACGCCATCACCTCGGCGGAATCGCCCTACATGCTCTGGCAGCCCTACCAAAGCGACGTAATTATCACCGACCCCACCGAGGATATCGGCTATCACGAGGCGTTGCCCGGCACGTCCACCTATCAGGATTTGTTCTTCTGTGTCCCGCAGGGCGATGACGAAGACAACACGGTCTGCACCTCCTCGGCAGATCAGGGCTAAACATGCGTTTCGGTCAGGAAGGATCATCTATGAGAGATTTCCGGGTGCAGCCGTGCCTCGTAATGATGGCGCTGATCGCCTGTTTGCTCGCGCTGTTCCCGCGTCGGGCCTCCAGCCAGATGATGGTGGGTCCTGAACCGGCCGAGATGATGGACAACGAAATGGCGGGTGGCCCCGACCTACCGCTCTTTCTGCGCAGCGCGAATCTGACACCAGAACAACACGCTCAGGTCAAAAAGATCTTCGACAGCAACCATCCGGCGTTCGCGCGGCTGTTCGACCAGATTCGTCAGCAGCGGCAGCAACTTGACGACCGGCTATTCGCGCCCGGCCCCGTCGATGAGGCGGTGGTAGAGAAAACCTCGCAATCGCTCGCGCAGCTTCAGGGCCAGCTAGCGGACCTGGAACTGAAGACGATGCTGCAAATTCGCACTCTGATGACGCCGGCTCAACTTAATCGTGTCGCCGACTTCCATCGCAGGCTCGAAAGCCTTCATCAGCAGATGCACGAATTGATGCAACAAAATACCCCATTAGGACCTATCGGCGGCCCGCCCGGTCCGCATCCTCCGGGACCGCCACCGATGGGTCCGCCCTCCGCCGATTAGCTCGTGGCTCCATCGAGCGATCTTCCTCCCCGCTCGATGACAAAACCGGCGGCACGAGAAGTCTCTCCTTCATGGCCGCCGGTTCCTTACCGACTCGATAAGCCGAGCCTTGTGATTTGGCGACGCTCCCCTTTAGTCCACGCTATCCTTCGCGACGTAACCAACCGTCCCCTGCATCGGGCCGCCGGTGATTTGGACCTCGGCCCCCTCATCGTCGGTCGAGATCACTTTAACCGGGGTCTGATCGTCAATTTTCTTCGCAACGAGGCCTTCGCCGAACCCGCCGATTACTCCGGCGGGGCCGCCCTGGTTCTGCAAGCCTTTGACCTTGTCGAAAGTAGCTTTGTCGGGATAGAGCGGAATCGTAGTGTCACCACCATGAGCGACGAGTTTATGGCCACATCCCGCGAGTACAATCACTCCGCCAACGATTAGTCCCTTTATCCAATTGCTCAAGCGCACGACGATTCCTCCGCCGCCGATTATGCGTCACGTGACTCCGCCTTTGAAGGCGCCAGTGGAGCCAGGTGGTTTCACGCTCGTGAAATAGAACTCTTCAATTTCGTCTCCAGCCAAAAATTCATGCCAAATTTGATGCGGCCCAAGGCGCATGATACGTTTTACGGTGCTCCGCAAACCGCTGAAAGCCGCCGCGAATGCGCATTGGACTAATCTCTGACACCCATATCCCCGAGGCCTGCGAGCATCTGCCCGCTGCAGTCTTCGACGTATTGAGCGGGGTCGATTTGGTGATGCATGCCGGTGATGTCTACGTTAATCGGGTGCTCGACGAGCTCTCGACGATCGCTCCGGTGATAGCTGCAATCGGCAACGGTGATGAAGGCCTCGATGGCCATCGCTTCAAACTCGACGACAGCGATGACCGCGTGAAGATGGCGCATCTGGTTGAGCTGAACGGGGTGCGTATCGGCCTCGCTCACGCCTTGCCGACGCCCGACGAGACATCCGATCGTGTCTTTCAGAATGCGATGCGGTCCCATTTCGGCGGACCCGTCGACGTGCTCGTGATGGGCCATAGCCATCTTGAAGGCATCACGCGTTTTGGAACGACTCTCGTAGTGAATCCTGGCAGTGCGACTTTGCCGCGCAATCTCGTTGATGTTCCCGGCACTGTGGCGATTCTCGAAATCGCGGCCGGTGGCCAGGTCGCCGCCGAAATCGTCCGGCTCGGCTGATTACACCGAGTGCAAACGCCCACTCTCATAACTAGCCCGAGGAGGAAGATTTTTGTCCGCTGAAACCGCTCCCGAAGCGCAGTCCGCGTCAAGCAAACGCGCGGTCACGATGGAGAAACTCGTCAACCTGTGCAAGCGGCGCGGATTGGTCTTCCCGACCAGCACGATCTACGGCGGCCTCGGTTCGACTTTCGACTACGGCCCACTCGGCGTTGAGCTGAAACGCAACGTCAAAGAGGCCTGGTGGCGCGAGATGGTTCAGACGCGCGACGACGTAATTGGCCTCGACAGCGCGATTTTGCAGCATCCTCGCACCTGGGAAGCTTCGGGCCATCTGCAGAACTTTACGGACCCGTTGGTTGATTGCAAAGTTTGCAAGCATCGCTTCCGCGCCGACCATATCAGCGGCGACCGCTGCCCCGATTGCGGTGGCGAACTGACTGAGGCGCGTCGGTTCAATCTGATGTTCAAGACCTTTATGGGTCCGGTCGAGGATTCGGCCAATGTGGTCTACCTTCGGCCCGAGACCGCGCAGGGCATTTTTGCCAATTTCGCCAACGTGATCGATACGCAACGGGTGAAGCTGCCGTTTGGTATCGCCCAGACTGGCAAATCATTCCGCAACGAAATCACGCCTGGTAATTTCATTTTCCGCACCTGCGAGTTCGAGCAGATGGAGATGGAATATTTCGTCAAGCCGGACGCCGACGAAGAGGCGCGCTGCTTCGATTACTGGGTGAGCGAGCGCTTCAACTGGTACGTCAAGTACGGCGTCGAGAAGGACCATTTGCGGCTCCGCCCGCACGCCCAGGACGAACTATCGCACTACTCGCGGGGCACCACTGACGTAGAATTTCTCTATCCCTTTGGCTGGGGCGAACTTGAAGGGATCGCCAAGCGCGGCAGCTTCGATCTCGATCAGCATGCGAAGTTCAGCGGCAAGGACCTGACCTACTTCGACGAGGACGCCAAGGCCCGCTATCGCCCATGGGTAATCGAGCCTGCCGCTGGTGTTGACCGCGCGATGCTTGCATTCATGCTCGACGCCTACGACGAGGATGTCGTCGAAAATGAAGAACGCATTGTTCTGCGGCTCGACCCGCGCCTCGCTCCGGTGAAGGTTGCGGTGTATCCGCTACTGCGCAAAGGCGGCCAGCCCGAAAAGGCTCACAAGGTCCGCGAACTCCTGCATCGATATTTCAACATCGCGTATGATCAGGCAGGCTCGATCGGACGGCGCTATCGGCGGCAAGACGAAATCGGCACGCCCTTCGGCGTCACAATTGATCATCAGACCATGGAAGACGACACCGTAACCTTGCGCGATCGCGATACGACCACGCAGGATAGGATGCCAATTGACGCGCTCGTACCGGCGCTGATTGAGCGGATCGGATGGTACCGGTAAGTGGTCCGGCTTGGAAAAGCTCCAATCGTCAAGTGATTCCTGAAAATAATTAACTTCCGGCCGCATCGCCGGTAAATGGCGGGTGCTTCGTTCGACCCGCATCGCATGAATTGAGTGGGAGACTGATCAAATGGCGCGGGTTCATCCTGAAATCTATTTCTTCGGTGCGGGCGTGGCTGAGGGCCGCTCCGAGATGCGCAACATACTCGGTGGCAAAGGCGCGAACCTCGCCGAGATGGCGACGCTAAAGTTGCCGGTACCGCCCGGTTTCACAATCTCCACTGCCGTCTGCAACTACTTCTACGAAAACAAAGGCAAGTATCCCAAAGGGTTGGTCGAAGGCGTCAAGAAAAGCATCGCGCGCATCGAAAAAGCGCTCGGACGCAAGTTTGGTGACGACACGAATCCGCTGCTGGTATCCGTTCGTTCAGGTGCGCGCGTCTCGATGCCCGGCATGATGGATACGGTGCTCAATCTCGGTCTCACCGACGATACCGTAAGGGGCCTTGAGACAGTCAGTGGCAGCGCGCGCTTCGCTTGGGACTCTTATCGACGCTTCTGCCAGATGTACGGCGACGTCGTGCTCAAGCTCAAGCCTGAGAACAAGAACGATCGCGATCCCTTCGAAGAATTGATCGAGAAGAAAAAGGAAGCGCTGGGCGTGAGCGAAGACGTTGACCTTGGCGTTGACGACCTCCGCGAACTGGTCAGCGAGTTCCGCGAATTGATCAAGCGCCGCGTCGGCCGCGACATCCCGCAAGATCCCAATGAACAACTTTGGGAAGCGATCGGCGCCGTCTTCGGCTCGTGGAACAACGATCGCGCGGTCACCTATCGCAAGATCAACAATATCCCGGGTGACTGGGGCACCGCCGTCACCGTCCAGTCGATGGTCTTTGGCAACCTGGGTCCCGACTGCGCCACCGGCGTCGCCTTTACGCGCAACCCTTCGACCGGCGAGCGCGGCATCTATGGCGAGTTTTTGCCCAACGCCCAGGGTGAAGACGTCGTCGCCGGCGTCCGCACGCCCCTTCAGATCAGCCTCGCCGCAGGTAAGGAATGGGCGAAGCGCAACGGCATCAACGAAAAGGATCGCGCGGCGCGCTATCCCACGCTCGAAGAGAGCTTCGCCAAAGTCTTCAAAGAACTACTGCAAATCGCCTCGCGCCTCGAAAAGCACTTCCACGATATGCAGGACATGGAGTTCACCATCGAGCGTGAACGCCTCTTCATGCTGCAAACCCGTAACGGCAAACGGACTGCCGAGGCGGCGATCCGCGCTGCCGTTGAGATGGCGGATGAAAAGCTCATCGACCGCCGCACCGCTCTGATGCGGGTTGAACCGGTTCAGCTCGAACAGCTCGTGCATCCGCGCCTCGACCCCAAGTCGCCCAAGGAAGTGATCGCTCGCGGCCTGCCGGCCTCGCCGGGTGCTGTATGCGGCGAAGTGGTTTTCTCCGCTGACGAGGCTGTCGAAGCGCATAGCGCGACGCGTCCGGTGATTCTCGTGCGCATTGAGACCTCGCCCGAGGACATTCACGGCATGCAGGTGGCCGAGGGTATTCTGACCGCGCGCGGTGGCATGACCAGCCACGCTGCGGTGGTCGCGCGCGGGATGGGCAAATGCTGTGTCGCGGGTTGCGGCTCACTCGAAATCGATTACGAACAGGGCCTATTCAAGGCCGGTGGCCACATCGTCAAACGCGGCGATTCGATCACGCTCGACGGCTCCTCTGGCGAGGTAATTCTTGGGCGCGTGCCGACCGTCGAACCCGAGATGTCGGATCATTTCCGCAAGTTTATGAAATGGGCTGATCAGGAAAGGCGTCTGGGCGTCCGCGCGAATGCGGATACTCCAGGCGACGCGCATGTGGCGATTGAGTTCGGCGCCGAGGGCATCGGACTGTGCCGCACCGAACATATGTTCTTCGCTCCCGAGCGGATCGATGCCGTACGCGAGATGATTCTCGCCGAAACGCCCGAACAGCGCGCCGCAGCTCTTGCCAAGATCGCCCCGATGCAACGCGGCGATTTCGTCGGCATCCTGCGTGAGATGGCTGGCAAGCCGGTGACAATCCGCCTGCTCGATCCGCCGCTGCATGAATTCCTGCCCAAGGACGACGACGAGATCCGTAAGCTCGCGTCGATCATCGGCACCGACCCCGACCGGCTTCGTCATGTGCGCGACAGCCTCGAAGAGTTCAATCCAATGCTAGGTCATCGCGGCTCGCGCCTCGGCATCAGCTATCCCGAAATCTACAAAATGCAGGCCCGTGCGATTCTCGAAGCTGCCCAAGAACTCCGCGCCGAGGGTGTCAACGCGATGCCTGAGATCATGTTGCCGCTGATCGGCGAGCGCAAGGAATATGAGTTCCTGGCCAACGAAATCCGCGAGGTCGCGAAAGCGGTGAATGACGGCCATCGCGCCCGTCTGCGTTACCACACCGGCACTATGATCGAAGTGCCACGCGCCTGTATCGAGGCCGGCGAAATCGCCGAGGTTGCCGACTTCTTCTCCTTCGGCACTAACGATTTGACGCAGATGACCTACGGCCTGTCGCGCGACGACTCTTCGCGTTTCCTCGATGACTACGTAAAGCGCGGCATCTACCAGAAAGACCCCTTTCAGGAACTCGATCCCGAAGGCGTCGGCGGCCTGATGAAGATCGCGATCGAGCGCGGACGCAAAGCCAACAAGAATATCTCGATGGGCATCTGCGGCGAGCATGGTGGCGACCCTGCGAGCGTCAAGCTATGCCATAAGCTTGGCCTCGACTATGTATCGTGCTCGCCCTTCCGCCTACCAATCGCTCGGCTCGCGGCGGCGCAAGCGGCGATCGAAGACCTGAAGGCCAAAACCAAAGGCAAGCGCGAATTCAAGGATGTCTGACCGCTAGGCTTTTCGCTTATTTAATCTCTCAAAGTGGCGGCGGCTTCTTCCCAAGCGCCGCCGCTATTCACATTGATAGTGCCACGAGGCGTAGCCATTCGGACATGTCATCTCGCCGCATTTTCGTGCGACGGCGAGACCCGACTGACAGCGCAGGTCCGGATGCGTGGTGCCAATCTTTATTGCGCCCCAGCATCCGCATCGATCGGCGAAGCGTCCCGGGAGCACTTTACGCTCCGCTGAGTTGGTTGCAGCCGTCGCGCTTGCTGCTGCCGCTGCTGACGGAACTTGCGCGGGCGTCACCTGAGCCTGCGGCGACGAAGCCGATACGGCCTGGGTGGGATTAGCGGGCGCCGAACCTGCCGAGAGCTGATGTATCACCGCGAGCAGCCCCGCGATGGCCGTGATCGCGGCGGTAACCGAAGTCAGAATCCCAGGGAGAGTTTGCCACCAGCTTTGCGGTTTCGCGTCGTCCCCCATAACTACCGCGCGATTTTATCTGCTCGCGGCCAATAGCGCACTCGCCGCCGCTAAACTTCACTAAAAACTGAT
>Ga0335072_10011925_pt1 | contig 12419 bp, 8 predicted proteins | sample Lox_Sample_21_FD_206725 | JGI IMG/M metagenome (GOLD analysis project Ga0335072, IMG submission 206725) | Soil microbial communities from Loxahatchee National Wildlife Refuge, Florida, United States - Lox_Sample_2.1 | ecosystem: Environmental > Terrestrial > Soil > Wetlands | place: USA: Florida...
CCCAGGGCCAGCATGCTGCGTCAAGGGACCGGCAGCCGGGACACTTTGGCGCCGGTATAGGCGCTGAGCCAGATGGAGCCGTGGCCGTAGCGGATGCTGTCGCCGCCGGGGCCGTGCCACTGGGCGACGACCGAGTTGGTCTGCGGATCGACTTCGGTGATAGGGAAGTCGAAGACGGTGGCCCAGACATGGCCGCCGCCGAAGGCGATCTCGCCGCCGAAGCCGGGGATGCCGGCGGCGATGAGGGCGGTGCGCTTGCCGGTCGAGGCGTCGACGCGGGCGATGGTGCCGTCACCCTGGTTGAGGACCCAGATGGAGCCGTCGCCGACGGTGAGGAAGCGGGGCATGGGGCCGACGGGGGTCTGGCCGGTGACGGAGTTGGTGGCCGGATCGACGCGGACGAGCGTGCCGCCCTGGTTGGAGCTGACCCATATCGATCCATGTGCATAGGTCGGATTGAAGGAGCCGGGCGGGATGCGGATAGTGGCAACAACCTTGTTGGTTTTGGGATCGATGCGGACGAGGTCGCTGGCGGCGGAGGTGACGATCCAGACCGAGCCGGCGCCGACGGCGATGCCGCCTTCGGAGTCCGCGGGGCCGGCGGGGACGGTGGCCTGCAGGGCGCCGGTTCTCTCATCGACGCGGACGACGGTGTGGTCGCCGCAGCTCGGAATCCAGAGGCTGCCGAAGCCGAGGGCGAGGCCGGCGCAGGGCTTGGCGATGGTGACGATCGTGCCGGACTTGTTGGTTTTGGCGTCGAGCCAGACGACGTGGTTGGCGCTGGAGCTGGTGACCCAGACGCCGTCTTTGGCGACGGCCATCCAGTCGGGGTGGCCGGCGATGGGGAAGACGGCCGTGGGGGTGATGGAGGCGATGTCGTGCTGGATGCCGGGGGTCTGGACGCCGGTTTTGGGCGGGAAGTGGGGGCGCTCGCGGGGGGCTTGGGCGGTGAGGAACGGGCAGAGGAGAAAGAACAGGGATGCGGCAGCGGGCGCGACGGAGGTTCGGGGCATTCGTGTCCTCAAGAGAGCGAATCGTTGATTTCAGCGGCCAGCGCGGGCGGGGCGGACCATGCGCACGGGCGGATAGGCGGAGAGGGTCATGCCGCTGGTGGCGATTTCGAGAAAGGCCTGGGCGGCGTGAGTGAGGGTGCGGTCTTTGCGGAAGATGAGGGCGAGCTCGCGGGTCAACCTCATGCCTTCGACCTTGACGATCTTGAGAAGGCCGGCGTGCTCGTCGTCCATGACGTTGGCGCGGGGCAGGAAGCCCATGCCCAGCTCGGCGCAGATGAGGCGCTTGAGGAGCTCGCTGGAGTCGAGCTCCATGGCGATGCGGGGGCGGGCGTCGAAGCTCTCGAAGAAGGTGTTGACGAGGGAGCGCTGGCGGCCCTGCTTGAGCAGGAGCATGGGGTACTGGAGCATCTCGTCGAGCTTGATGGTGTCGCGGCGGGCGAGGGGATGGGTGGGCGAGACGGCGAGGACGATGTCGTCGCGATGGATGACCTGAACGACCAGGCGCGGATCCTTGACGGGCATGGAGACCACGGCGAAGTCGACGTCGCGGTTCATGACCATCTCGAGGGAACGCAGGTGCTCGGCGCGGATGATGTTGAGGTTCACGCGGGTGTAGTGCTTTTTGTACTGGGCGAAGACGGGAGGGAGGACGTAGAGGCTGGTGGCCTCGCTGGCGCTTACGGAGACCTCGCCGCGGGCGGAGCGGTAGAGCTCGTTGACGGCGACGACGATGTGGCTTTGACACTGGAGACAGTGCTCGGCGAAGGGCTCGAAGAGACGGCCGGCGGCGGTGAAGGTGACTTTGCCGCCGTCGCGGTCGAAGAGGCGGGCGCCCACCTCTTTTTCGAGGGAGCGGATCTGGGCGGAGATGGCCGGCTGGGTGACGCCCAGCTTTTCCGCGGCACGGGAGAAACTCTTAAGCCTGCAAACCTGCAAGAACGTCCTCAACTGCTCGAAATCCATAATGCACATCCGCCGAAGGTGCGCCTCGCACCGGCCAGGCGCCGGAAGGGATGCGAGGCGGTTGGAAGATTCCCGAGGTGACGCGGGAGGCCAGATTCGCCGGATATGCCGGGTTCAGCATACCCGCTGGCCGCCGCCCGGGGGCCCGTCAGAAACAAAACGAATACCGCCGAGAAAAAGAGTTTGTGGCCTACGGAAAGTGTAGGCGCACGAGCGGATTGAATGGGACAATATCATCATCACCGCCAGGACCACCAAGGGAACCGTTATGGAGCGCAGAAGGGGTTCCTATGCTGGCGTAAGCGCTGGAGCAATCCCATGCCGGAGTCAGGATGAATCGCCGCACGATCGTTTGCTTTATCACCTTCCTATTTGTCTGCATCTTGCCCTCGTTTCCCCAGGAACCTCCGGTCAAGCAAACCGTTTTCGACTTCTCGCTGGTGGACATGGATGGGAAGGTCGTTCCCCTCTCGACCTACGAAGGGAAGGTGCTGCTGATTGTGAACCTTGCCAGCCAGTCGATTTACAGCACCCAGATCGAGGCGCTGAACGATCTGGAGAAGACCTACGGGCCCAAAGGGCTGGAGGTGATCGGAATCCCCTCGGGCGATTTTGGCGGCGAGGAGTTGAAGGATCCCGCGGCCATGAAGAAGTACTATACGGAGACGGCCAAGGTGGATTTTCCAGTCTTCGCCGAGGCAACGATCACGGGCCTGAATGCGATTCCACTGTACCAGTTTCTTTGCGACCCCAAACAGAGCGTGCCCGGGGGGCCGTTGAACTGGAGTTATACGAAGTTTCTGATCGACCGCAAGGGGCAGGTGCTGGCCCGGTACGAGGTGGACGTCGATCCTGCGAACATCGACTTCCACGTGGCGATTGAGAACGCGCTGGAGGGCACGTTCAAGAAAGAGGGCAGTGGAAAACCTGCCGCCAAGAGCCCGGACGCGAGCGACGACTGAGTTGCGCGGGCGGAGGACGCAGTTCGCAGCCTTCGCAGGTTGGCGTCTGCTGCGCGGACATGGCGGGTTCGCGGCCTGTTTGTCTTTGGCGCGGCCGGGCCGTTTTCAAGGTTCATTGTCAGCCCAAGGATCATGGGCGGCTCCTTTCACGATTTCTTTTGCGCTACGAAGTTTCTCCAACTGCCGAGGTGGGTGATCTCCTGCGCGCCTTCGACGCCGGAGGGCTCGCAGAGGAAGCCTTTGGCCGTGGATCCGTCGGCGAGGCGGATGGTGCCGAGGGAGAGCGGCGGCGGGATGAGGTTGAGGAAGCTGCCGATGGTGTCTTCGGGCATGGCCCAGACTTCGACTTCGATTCCCTGCCCCGCGAAGCCGGGCGTGTAAACCAGGCCGGGCTTGGGGGGCGTGGTGTTGGCGAGCGCGTAGAAGCGATAGTCGCCGTGGGTACGGGTGGCGGCGACGAGACGGGCTCGGCGCTCGGTGAGCTGCCAGTTGAGGGGCTGGCCGCTGAGGTGGGCGCCGACAACCGTCATGAGAACGCAGCCGGGGGGCGTAGCGGGGATGGCGAGGGGTGGTGTGGAAGCGAGTTCGCGTGACCCACCCCCGAGCGTGACGGCCAGGCTGCGGTGCAGCCGATCGGCGATCAGGAGCAGGCCGTCGTCGGTGAATGCGGGGCCGATGAGGGAGACGCCGAAGGGAAGGCCATCGGGCTTGAGACCGGCGGGGATGGCGATGGCGGCGAGGTCGAGGAGATTGACGAAGTTGGTGTAGTAGCCGAGGTTCGTATTCAGCTCGACGGGAGCCGCTTTGACCTGCTCGATGGTGTAGTGGGTGGGGGTGGTGGGTAGCAGCAGGAAGTCGACCTGGCTGAGGATGGCTTCGCACGTGCGGCGGAGGGTGGCGAGGGCGTAAGCAGCCTCGAAGGCTTCGACGGCGGAGTAGTTGACCGCGCCGCGGATGATGGCTCCGACGGTGGGATCGACGGTCTCGGGAGCGGTTGCGAGAAAGTCCTGGATGGCGGCGAGGCGTTCGGCGACCCAGGGGCCTTTGTAGAGGAGATTGGCGGCGTTGCGGAAGGGCTCGTAGTCGAAGTCGACGCGGAGGCCGCCGAGGGCATTGAGGGCCTGGACCGCAGAGTAGTAGCTGCCGGCCGCAGCGCCGTCGCCGAAGAACTCGAGAGCGGCAGGTGCGCCGAAGCGGAAGCCCTCGGCTGCGGCCCATGGTGCGGCGGTCTGTCCGGGCTCGGGAGTGCGGGAGTAGGGATCGGCGGGGTCGAGTCCGCGGGCGACGGCGAAGACCTGGGCGGCGTCGGCGCAGGTTTCGGCGAAGATGGAGGCGCAGTCGAGGGTGCGGCAGGCGGGCAGGAGGCCCGCGGTGCTGAGCCAGCCGCGGGTGGGCTTGAGGCCGACGAGCTGATTGAAGGCGGCGGGGACCCGCCCGGAGCCGGCGGTATCGGTTCCGAGCGAGAAGCTGACCAGGCCGCTTGCCACGGCGACCGCGGAGCCGGAGCTGGAGCCGCCGGAGATGTACTCGGAGTTGAAGACGCTGGAACAGATGCCGTAGGGCGTGCGCGTGCCAACGAGGCCGGTGGCGAACTGGTCCATGTTGGTTTTGCCGATGAGGAGGGCGCCGGCGTCGAGGAGGCACTGGACGACCGTGGCCGTTGCGGTTGCGGTGTGCGAGAAGGCGGGGCAGGCGGCGGTGGTGGCCATGCCGGCGACGTCGAAGTTGTCTTTGACGGCGAAGGGGATGCCGTAGAGCGGGAGGGCGCGGGCGGCGGGGTCGGATTCGAGGGCACGTGCGCGGGCGAGGTTCTGGTCGCGGGGGACAAGCGAGATCCATACGGGGCGCTCACCCATGGTTGCGATCCGGTCGTAGACGCCGGCGAGGACGGCGCTGGGGGTGAGCGAGCCGTCGCGATAGGCGTTGGCGAGCGAGGTGATGTCCATGCGGTGCCTCAGGGGCTAAAGCCCCACCGGTTCTTATTTGCCGCTATCGGCACGACTCAAGTCGTGCCCTGATACAAGACTCTTAAGTTTGGCGGTTCATCCGGTAAACAGGATTGCAAGCTGCTGGCCGGCGCTGACCATCTGGCCGGCCTGGCACAGGAGTTCGCGAACGATGCCGCCGGTGGGGGCGGCGATGACCATCTCGGTCTTCATGGCGTCGAGGACGAGGAGCTTCTGGCCGGCTTTGACGCGCTCGCCGGGCTCGGCCGTTACCTGGAAGACGCTGGCGGTCATGGGGGCGTGGACGGCCTCGCAGCCCTCGGGAACGGCGCGCTCAGCGGTGTCTTCCTCGGGTATTTCGAGGAGGGTGGAGGGGGTTTCAATCTGGCCCCCGAGCTGAGCATTGACGCGCCAGCGCTCGCGCTCCTCCTGGAATGCCTGCGTCTGGCGCTCTTTGAAGGCGGCGATGCCGGGCTGGATGGAGGCGAGGAACTCCTCGTGGCGGGCGAGGTTGAACTCGGCCGGCTCGATGCGGGGATCGAAGGCGCCGTGGAGGATGTCGCGGCGGAGCTCCTGCAGTTCTTCGGTGGTGACAGGGTAGAAGCGGATCTGGTCGAAGAAACGCAGCGACCAGGGGGTGCCTTCGACGAAGGTGCGGGTGACGCGGTTGGTGTTCCAGACCTGGACGGTGCGGCCGACGAGCTGGTAGCCGCCGGGGCCTTCCATGCCGTAGACGCACATGTAGGCGCCGCCGATGCCGACGGCGTTTTCCGGGGTCCAGGTGCGGGCGGGGTTGTACTTGGTGGTGACGAGCCGGTGGCGCGGGTCGGCGGGGGTGGCGACGGGGGCGCCGAGATACACGTCGCCGAGGCCCAGGACGAGATAGCTGGCCTCGTGGACGACGCGGTAGACATCGTCGACGCTATCAAGGCCGTTGATGCGGCGGATGAACTCGATGTTGTCGGGGCACCAGGGGGCGTCGGGGCGGACGGCCTGCATGTACTTGGCCTGGGCCAGGCGGGTAGCGGGATCGTTCCAGGAGAGCGGGAGATGGACGGTACGCGAGGGGACGGCTATCTGGGGGCGCTCGGGGATTTCGGTGTCAAAGGCCTCGAGTGCGGCCAGCAGTTCGTCGCGCTTGAGGCGGCGGTTGTCATAGTGGATCTGGAGGCTGCGCACGCCGGGTGTGATGTCGATGATGCCGGCCAGGCCGGCGGCGCGCAGCCTGGCTTCAAGCAGATGCACGCGGAGGCGGAGGCCGAGGTCGAGGACGCGGGGGCCGTACTCGATGAGGAGGTACTTGTCGCCGTCGGCGCGGGCGACCATGGCGGGCTGGCGGGATTCAATGGATCGTAGAATGGCGGGCTCGGGCTCGGCCGCGGCGGGGAGTTGCGGCGGTGCGCCGTCGAGGGTGGCGATGAAGTGTTCGAGGGCGGATTCGAGAGCTTCGGCCTGGGCGAGGGTGATGCGGCGGAAGCGGACGGTGTCGCCGGCCTTGAGCTGGCCGAGCTTCCAGCGCTCGGCTTCAACGACGACGGCAGGGCAGACGAAGCCGCCGAGGCTGGGGCCGTCGGGGCCGAGGAGGATCGGCATGTCGCCGGTAAAGTCGATGGAGCCGATGGCGTAGGCATTGTCGTGCAGGTTCGAGGGGTGGAGACCGGCTTCACCGCCGTCTTTGCGTGCCCACTCGGGCTTGGGGCCGACGAGGCGGACGCCGGTGCGGTCGGACTGATAGTGGACGCGCCAGTCGGTCGAGAAGATGGTGTCGATGTCGGCGGGGGTGAAGAAGTCGGGCGCGCCGTGGGGGCCGTAGAGGACGCCAATCTCCCACTGGCGAGTGTAGGCGGGCCGCTGCGTGGGGATGAGTCTGGCCGATGCGGCTGGCGCGGGCAGAAAGTGGACGACGTCTCCTGCGCGGAGGGCGCGGCCGGCGTGGCCGCCGAAGCGGCCGAGCATGAAGGTGGAGCGGCTGCCGAGGAACTGGGGCGCGTCGATGCCGCCGGCGATGGCGAGATAGGCGCGGGCGCCGCCGTTCTTGGAGGCGCCGATGCGGAGGGTGCTGCCGGCGGGGACGGGGAAGGCCTGCCAGAGCGGGGCCGGTTCGCCGTCGAGGGTCGCGCCCATGTCAGCGCCGGTAAGGGCGACGATGGCGCCGGCGTCGAAGCGGAGACGGGGGCCCATGGTGGTGATTTCGAGAGCGGGGGCGTCTTCGGCGTTGCCGGCGAGGCGGTTGGCGAGCCGAAAGGCGAGCGTGTCCATGGGGCCCGAGGGGGGAACGCCAACGTGCCAGTAGCCGAGGCGGCCGGGAAAGTCCTGAATGGTGGTCTGCGTGCCAGGTTCGAGGACCTCGAAGGCGCGGCGGCCAACGTCGAAGCTGCCCAGGAAGGCCGTGGTTATGGCGCCGGTGGTGAAGGTCTCAGAGGCGGCGACGGCGCGCAGATAGCGGAGATTGGTTTCGGTGCCGTAGATGGCGGTTTCGCCGAGGGCGCGCTGGAGACGGGCAACAGTTTCATCGCGGTCGGCACCGGTGACGATGATCTTGGCGATCATGGGGTCGTAGAACGGCGTGACCTCGGTGCCGTTTTCGACCCAGGTTTCGACCCTGGCAACATCGGGCGCGGGAAAGCGGACCTGGGCGAGATTGCCTGGCGCGGGCTGGAAGTTTCTGGCGGGGTCTTCGGCGTAGATGCGGGCCTGGATTGAGCAACCTTTTGGTTGCACATAGAAGCTCTCGATGGGCGGGAGTTCGCCGGCGGCTTCCTGGATCATCATCTCGACGAGATCGAGGCCGGTGACCTGCTCGGTGACGCCATGCTCGACCTGGAGGCGGGTGTTGACTTCGAGGAAGTAGTAGGCGCCGGTGTCGGCATCGAGGAGGAACTCGACGGTGCCGGCGGATGCGTAGTGGACGGCTTTGCCGAGGAGTTCGGCGGAGCGTTGGATGGACTGGGCGACGGCGGGATCGAGGCCGGGAACGGGGGTCTCTTCGATGACTTTTTGATGGCGGCGCTGGGCGGAGCAGTCGCGCAGGCCGACGACGAGGATGCCGCCGCTGCCGTCGCCGAAGATCTGGGCCTCGACGTGTTTGGCGCGGGCGACGAACCTTTCGAGGTAGACGCTGCCGTCGCGGAAGCTGTTGCGGCTGAGGCGGACGACGGATTCGTAGGCGTCATTCAGTTCCGCGGCCGTGTGGCAGACGCGCATCCCGATGCCGCCGCCGCCCGCGGAGCTCTTGAGCATGACGGGGTAGCCGAGGTCTTCGGCGCGGGCGAGGGCCTCGGCAGCATCGGCGAGCAGACCGGTGCCGGGAAGAAGCGGAACGCCACACTCCTGAGCGATGGCGCGGGCGGTGTGCTTGAGGGCGAAGGCCTCGATCTGGCCGACGCGGGGGCCGATGAAGGCGATGCCGCGCTGAGCGCAGGCGCGGGCGAAGTCGATGTTCTCGCTCAAAAAGCCGTAGCCGGGATGAATGGCCTGGGCGCCTGTCTGCTGGGCGGCGGCGAGGATGCCGTCGACGTTGAGGTAGCTCTGGGCAGCCGGGGGAGGGCCGATGAGGATGGCCTCGTCGGCGTCGAGGACGTGGCGCGCCTCGCGGTCGGCTTCGGAGTAGACGGCCACCGAGGCGATGTTCATCTTCTCAAGCGTGCGCAGGATGCGGCAGGCGATGGCGCCCCGGTTGGCGATGAGTACCTTACTGAACATTCACTTCCTGAAGGGGCACATCCCAGATGAGCACCTGCACCGGCGTGGGGTTGTAGGCATTGCACGGGTTGTTCAACTGCGGGCAGTTGCTGATGGCGAGGATGACGTCCATCTCGGCGCGGAGCTCGACGTACTTGCCGGCTTCGGAGACGCCGTCTTCGAAGGTGAGGCCGCCCTCGGGGGTCATGGGGACGTTCATGAAGAAGTTGATGTTGCTGGTGATGTCGCCCTTGTCGAAGTGCCTCATGCCGGGCTCGGGCTGCCACTGCTGCAGGCCCTTCATGAAACTCTGGCGGCAGGCGTGCATGGAGCGCTTCTCGATCGCGTAGCGGACCATGTTGCTCTCCTGGGCGCAGGCGCCGCCGAAGGTGTCGTGACGGCCGCAGGTGTCGGCAACGATGGTGAGCAGCACATTGCCCTGCGTGGAGAGGAGGCGCGTGCCGGTGGTGAGGTAGATGTTGCCCTGCTCGCGCACCGTGTCCTGGGCGCTGTAGCGGTCGGAGTAGTCGTGGGCGTTGTAGAAGAGGGTATCGACGGCCTGATTGCCCTCGAGGTCGACGATGCGGAGGATCTGGCCGCAGCGGATCTCGCGCACGAAGGGGTCGCCGGCTTCGACGATGAAGCTCTCCAGCGCGGCTTCAGGGCGCAGGGAGCTGATTTGCGAATTGATGGTAGCCACTTGAGTAGTTCCTCGGCGCTAGAGAAAATAAAACTCGGTGAGGAGAAAACCGCGGGTGTTCTCGCGGCACTGGGTGCGGCAGGGGTCGTCGGAACGCGGCGCGGGGACGCGGTTGATGCTGAGTGTAACCGGCTTGGGCGCGTATTTTCCGGCGGGATCGAGGGGGTGCGGGCAGGTGTTGAGAAGCACCAGCACGTTCATCTCGGCGCGGAGCTCGACGTAGCCGCCGGGCGCGGAGTTGTCGGCGCAGTAGTGCATGTTGCCGTCGTGATCGACAGAGACTTTGCTGAAGAAGTTGACGGTGGCGTGGAGGTCGCGCGGGGCAAGGCCGTATTTGCCGAGCTCGATGCTCAGGCCGTCGCGGGCGTTCTGGTGCCAGTCGTTGCGGGCCTTCTGATAGGTGAGCCTGCCGTATTTTTTCTCGATGAGCTCGGCGTTGGAGAGGCCGGCGAGGGGATCGTGCCAGCCGACGGTGTCCTCGGTGATGGAGCAGAGGATGCGGCCCATGTCGGAGTAGAGCACGTGGCCCTTGGTGAGGCGGGCGGTGTGCTGGGCCTTCAGGGTGTCGGGCAGGTTGAAGCGCTCGGAGGGCAGATCGAAGTTGAGGAAGTACGCGGCGACGTTGGCGCCGCCCTCGACGTCGGTGATGCGCAGGGCCGTACCGCGCTTGAGCACGTGGGACCACGTGGCTCCGCCGGGGACGGCTGCAGTAGCGAGCAAAACGGACTCCATTGACACGACTCCTTTGCATGGCCGGGTGCGCGAGTACCGGACGATGGTTGATGCGTCGGACACTGCGGCGAGAGCTGCTCTTGGTGAAGAAAGAGACGCGCTGGCGCCGGGACGGCCCGGTTGCACTCGTTCCGGTTTCGACTGTGACGCGGCCTGCTGGGCGACGCTGACGTGAATGCAGCGTCGCCGGTCTGGCTGCCCTGGATAGGAGAATCCACCGCAAGAAAAGGAGTGCGGTCGATTCAGAGGGTGATGGCAAGGAGTGTGGACGGCGGACCGCAGCAGACGTCCATGTGATTGATGCGCAGTTGCACCTTGATGGAGGTCCGCCGGATTGTGCGCCGCGTGGTCACCTACGCCGAGCGTAACACGGGAATTTACCGGTTGCCAATGGAAAATTCACGAGACGGAATTGCTTTCCGGCAAAGTCCGCCCAGCGCCTTCAGCTCATCAGCGCCGCCAGGCGGCCCCGCGCCTCGCCAAGAAACGCCTCAGCCGATGCCGGCTGAAGCGGCTCAAGCCCAAGAGACTCGAGATTGACCTCCACATTGGCGATCGCCCCCGTGCGCGCCGCCCTTGCCAGCGCCATCGCCGTCGTCAGGTCCGATCTCATGTTGGGATTGGTGATCGGCCCCAGCGCTTCCGCGATCCGTTCCACTTCGGCCGCTCTTTCCGCCACTCCCAGCGGCACCGCCGCCGCCTGCTGCAACGCGCCGGCCATCACGCCCGCGCCGGCCCCGGGCTCCTTTGCCGCTTTGTAAGCCTTCATCACCGCCTTGTAAGCCTCGGCATCCGCATCGATCGCCGATTTCAACTCCTCGCGCAGCCCCGCCAGCCGCGCCAGCGCCTCGCCGAGCTGCGCTTCATGCTGCGCGTAGGCCTTCTTGCCCCGCGACATCGCCGCAACCATCTCCGCCAGCCCTGCCGCCATCGCCCCGCTTGCCGCCGCCGCGCTGCCGCCGCCAGGAACCGCCGTGGGAGCGGCCAACTGTTCGATAAACGGCTCCACCCCGGCGCGCAGTCCGCCAACGGCCGTCCTGCCCCCCACCACCGCCGCAAGCCGGTTCTCCAGGATCAGCGAAGAATCGAAGTTCTCGAGCTGCAGAAACCACTCCGCCGCTTGTTCCACGGCCCGCTTCGGAATCAGCCCGACAATCTCGCTTGATACCGGCATCGCGCCATACCGCGCCGCCTCTCGCTTCACGAGTTCAAAAACCCGGTGCAGCGGCGTCTGTTCAAAGTCGGTCAGGTTCATCGAAACCTGTGCCAGTCCCCGCACCAGGAACCCCGAAGCCTTGACGAACCGCAGCCCTCCCGACGAAAACCGCACCGCCCTGGCGATGCTCCTGGCCACATCGACGCTGGGCGTGTTCAGAAAGATGTTGTAGGCGATCAGAAACTTCCGCGCGCCCACGATCGTCGCGCCCGCCGTCGCATGAAGCCGCGCCTCGCCGAAGTCGGGCCGGCGCGCCGGATTCGTGGCGATCTCCTCGCGAATCCCCTCGAACTGCCCGCGGCGCACGTTCTCGAGGTTCTGCCGCTCCGGCGCGGTGGCCGCGGCCTCGTAAAGATACACCGGGACTCCAAAGCGCTTCCAGATCTCCGCTCCCGCCGCGCGCGCCATGGCTGCGCAATCGTCCAGCGTCACGCCCTCAATGGGAATGAACGGCACCACGTCGGCCGCCCCCAGCCGCGGGTGCGCGCCCTTGTGCCGGTTCAGGTCGATCACCTCGGCGGCCTTGCCCACCCCGCGGATCGCCGCCTCCTGAACCGCCTCCCGCTCGCCCGCCAGCGTAATCACGCAGCGGTTGTGGTCGGCGTCCATCTCCCGGTCGAGCAGATACACACCGGGCAACTTCATCGCTTCCACAAGGGCGTCGACCTTCGCAGGATCGCGGCCCTCGGAGAAGTTCGGCACACATTCAACTAAAGTGTTGGGCACGGCAAAAAGAATACGATCCGCCGCCTCATCCAGCAACCAGCGGTAGTGGGGTCAGACTGAAGGGTACGGGCTTCACAGGCCGCGGAAAAACTTGATGCGGGTGGGTCTTGTAACAGGGCACGAGTTCCCTCGTGCCGCAAACGCTTCAAAATAAAGGTCGGGCTTTAGCCCCTGCGGGAAGCGTCGGTCCCGACTCGCCTCTTGTTCTCCCTTTTTCCGCAGCCTGTTCAGCCCCTGCTGACTCATCCTCTCCTGAATTCGCTGGTCCTTCGGAGATTTTCCGGTCACTTTTAGTTCGAATTTAGGGCCTGTTCACACTACCGGGGTGGCGGCGCCGGGAGCCAATTTTTTCGAGTTCGAGGAGCGAGGAGCGACGCATACCGGGTTGGAGTGACCCCCAAAAGTGAGACAGCCTAAAATGGGCCCGCGTTGCAGGGAATGGAGAACTGCATATGTCGAAGCAGGGGGTGGGTTGGCGTT
>Ga0335072_10011926_pt1 | contig 12419 bp, 11 predicted proteins | sample Lox_Sample_21_FD_206725 | JGI IMG/M metagenome (GOLD analysis project Ga0335072, IMG submission 206725) | Soil microbial communities from Loxahatchee National Wildlife Refuge, Florida, United States - Lox_Sample_2.1 | ecosystem: Environmental > Terrestrial > Soil > Wetlands | place: USA...
CCCTCCCGGCCGGCGATGTAGTCGCTGAGCGCCTTCGGTACCGCCGCTCCCTCGCTGCCGTAACGGGCGACGATGTCGGCGACGTGGTTGCCGACCATGCCGCCGAACCACCGGCACTGGTCGCGCCCGTGGTCGCGGTGCGCGGGCGTCCCGTCGGTGACGTAGGCCGGCGCCGCGACGCAGATCGTGACCTGGTCCGGGTCGCGGCCCGCGTCGGCCGCGGCCTGGCGGACGGCGCTGATCGACCAGGCGGTGATGTCCGGGTCGGCCAGCTGAAGGATGAAGCCGTCGGCCACCTCGCCTGCCAGCGCCAGCGCCTTCGGCCCGTAGGCAGCGACCCAGACCGGCAGCCGGGACTCCGCCGCCCAGGGCAGCCGGAGGTCGGCCCCCTTGTAGTCCACCGACTGGCCGCTGGCCAGTCCCCGGATGACCCCGATGGATTCCCGCAAGCTGGCCAGCGTCACCGGCTTGCCGTTGATGACCCGCACGGCCGAGTCGCCGCGGCCGATGCCGCAGACGGTCCGGTTGCCGAACATGTCGTTCAGCGTGGCGAACAGTGAGGCGGTGACCGTCCAGTCGCGCGTGGCCGGGTTGGTGACCATGGGCCCGACGGTGACCCGGTGCGTCGCCGACAGGACCTGGCTGTAGATAACGTACGGCTCCTGCCACAGCAGGTGGGAGTCGAACGTCCAGACATACCTGAATCCGTAGCTTTCCGCCCGCTGGGCGAGGTCGACCACGCGCCAGGCGGGCGGGTCGGTCTGCAGTACTACGCCGAAGTCCATAGCCCCTCAGATCAGGTTCTGCGACAGGCCGCGCTTGACGAACTTGCCGTGGCCCTTCGCGCCGACGTAACCGGACTCGTCCTTGATCACGGTGCCGCGTGAGAGCACGACGTCGACGTGCCCGTCGATCTCCCGGCCCTCCCAGGCGGAGTAGTCCATGTTCATGTGGTGGGTCCGGCCTTCGCCGATGCCGATGGAGGTGTGGCCGTTCGGGTCGTAGATGACGATGTCGGCGTCTGCGCCCGGGGCGATGACGCCCTTGCGCCCGTAGAGGCCGAACATCCGGGCCGGGGTCGTGCAGCAGACGTCGACCCAGCGCTCGAGGGAGATGCGGCCGTCGGCGACGCCCTGGTAGAGCAGGTCCATGCGGTGCTCGACCGAGCCTATGCCGTTGGGGATCTTGGCGAAGTTGCCGATCCCCAGCTCTTTCTGGTCCTTCATGCAGAACGGGCAGTGGTCCGTCGACACGGTGGTGACGTCGCCGGTGCGGATGTAGTTCCACAGTGCGTCCTGGTGTCCCTCGGCGCGGGCGCGCAGCGGGGTGGAGCAGACCCACTTGGCTCCCTCGAAGCCGGGCGCGCCGAGGTGCTCTTCCAGGGACAGGTACAGGTACTGGGGGCAGGTCTCGCCGAAGACGTTCTGCCCGGCGTCGCGGGCCTCGGCGATGCGGGCCAGGGCCTGCCTGGCCGACACGTGCACCACGTACAGCGGCGCCCCGGTCAGGTCGGCCAGCATGATGGCGCGGTGGGTGGCTTCCTGCTCGGTCTGCCAGGGCCGGGTCACCCCGTGGTAGTACGGCGCGGTCTCGCCGCGGGCCAGGGCCTGCTGGACCAGGACGTCGATGGCCGGGCCGTTCTCGGCGTGCATCATGATCAGCCCGCCGTTGCCGGCGGCGGCCTGCATCGCCTGCAGGATCTGCCCGTCGCTGGACAGGAACACGCCGGGGTAGGCCATGAACAGCTTGAAGCTGGTGATGCCCTCCCCGATCAGCTCGTCCATGGCCTTGAGCGACTCGTCGTTGACGTCGCCGATGATCTGGTGGAAGGCGTAATCGACGGCGCAGTTGCCGGCCGCCTTCTGGTGCCACAGCCCGACCTGGTCCTGCACCCGCTGGCCCTGGGACTGCACCACGAAGTCGATGATGGTGGTCGTGCCGCCCCAGGCGGCGGCCCGGGTGCCGGTCTCGAAGGTGTCGGAGGCGGATGTGCCGCCGAACGGCATCTCCATGTGGGTGTGGGCGTCGATCCCGCCGGGGATCACGTACTTGCCGGCCGCGTCGATGACGGTGTCGGCGGCGACCGACTCGGCCAGGGCTGATCCCGGGGCGACAAGCGCCACGATCCGCTCGCCCTCAACCAGCACGTCGTGGGCTGAGGAGCCAGTCGCGCTGACCACCGTTCCGCCCTTGATCAAGGTCGTCATCGTCGCCTCCTTACGGCTGCACCGTGCGGGTGTAGGACTCGGGGCGGCGGTCGCGGTAGAACTGCCAGTCGTTGCGGGTGCGGGTGACCTCGCCCAGGTCCAGGTCGCGGATGACGACCTCCTCCTTGTCGGCCGAGGCGATGTCGCCGACGAACTCGCCGCGCGGGCTGACGAAGTAGCTGGAGCCGTAGAACTCGACCGCCTCCTCGCCGAACTCCTCCTCCTCGCGCCCGATCCGGTTATTCGCGGCGATGAAGTACTGGTTGGCGGCGGCCGCGGCCGGCTGCTCGATCTCCCACAGCCGGTTGGACAGGCCGGGCTTGGTGGCCGACGGGTTGAACACGATCTGCGCGCCGCCCAGGCCCAGCTCCCGCCAGCCCTCGGGAAAGTGCCGGTCATAGCAGATGTAGACGCCTACCCGGCCCACCGCCGTGCGGAAGACCGGGTAGCCCAGGTTGCCCGGCCGGAAGTAGAACTTCTCCCAGAACGCCGGCAGGTTCGGGATGTGGTGCTTGCGGTACCGGCCCAGCAGCGACCCGTCGGCATCAATGACCGCGGCGGTGTTGTAGTACTCGCCCTCGTTCTCGACCTCATAGACCGGCAAGACGATGACCAGGCTCAGCTCCCGGGCCAGCGCCTGGAACCGCTCCACCGTCGGGCCCGGGACCGTCTCGGCGTAGGAGTAGTACTTCTGGTCAGGCACGATGCCGAAGTACGGCCCGTAGAACAGCTCCTGGAACCCGATGACCTGCACGCCACCAGCAGCGGCGCTGCGAGCCAGCTCCTCATGCCGCCTGATCATGGACTCCTTGTCGCCGGTCCAGGCCACCTGCGTGATCGCCGCGCGAACTGACGTCATCGACGATTCTCCCTTCCTGTGTCTCTTCTTCTGGTGCCGTCTGACCTGACGGTAGCGGTGTGCCGTGCTTTCTGACAGCGTCTGGGTGGCCTCGGTCATACGGCCGGTATGAGACCCCCGTCGCAGCGGACCGTCGCTCCGGTGACGTACGCGGCTCCCGCACCGCACAGGAACGCCGCTACCGCACCGAATTCAGCCGGTGCTCCGTACCGTCCCAGCGGAATGCTCGCGCGCGAGGCAGTCTCGACCTCCGCGACCGGGCGATGTTCCCGTGCGGCCCGGGCCGCGTCAAGCTGCGCTACGCGGTCGGTGGCGATCCGGCCTGGCAACAGCATGTTCACGGTGATGCCGTCGGCCGCCACTTCCGCGGCGAGGGTCTTGAGGTAGGCGGCCAGGGCGGCGCGCCCGGCGTTGGACAGGGCGAGGCCGGGCAACGGCACCGCCACCCCGCTGGAGCCTATCGCGAGCAGGCGGCCCCACCGGCGCTGCCGCATCCCGGGCAGGGCCTGCGCGATCAGCCGCTGCTGCGCCAGCAGCAGCGAGTCGATGGCAGCGGTCAGGTCGGCGTCGGTGACGTCGGCGGCCAGGCTAGGACGCGGGCCCGGCCCGTTCAGCACCAGGATGTCGACCTGGCCGAACGCCGCCACGGCCGCCTCGATCAGCCGACGCGGTCCGTCGGGGGCAGCGAGATCGGCTTCGACACCGACAGCATCCGGGAATCCGGCGGCGATCTCCCGGGCCCGGTCGCCCCGGCGCCCGGAGACGACGACGCGGGTGCCCTCAGCCGCGAGCGCCGTCGCGACCGCCTGGCCAAGCCCGCTAGTCGATGCCGCGACGACCGCCACCCTTCCGGCGATTCCAAGATCCATCAGTTGGTCCCGCCGTCCGTGTGGGCCAGCGGCCGGTCGAGCGCCGCGAGGTGCCGTTCGAGCTGCGGGAGGAGCTCCGCTGGCAGGCCGGTGGCGGGCGGACGCACGCCCGCGTCGAGGATGAGTCCCCGCCGCCTGATGGCTTCCTTGCGCAGTGCCAGCCCGACCGAGGCCTGGGCCTCGAAGTTGACCAGCGGCAAGTAGGGCAGGAACGCCTCGAGCGCGGCCCCGTAGCCGCCCGTGCGCCATGCCTCGACGCACGCGATCAGTCCTTCGGGAAAGGAGAATCCGGTCATCGCGCCCGCCGCGCCGGCGGCCAGCTCGTCGAGCAGGCCGAGGCCGCCCAGGCCCCCGAACACGGGCACGTGGGTGCGAGCGGCGAGCGCGGCCACCGCGACGGGGGTCGGCGGAGCCTCAGCCTTCACCGCGACCGCCGAGGGCACGGCGGCCACCGCGGCGGCCAGGTCGCCCGTGCGGATCGTGACGCCGCTGGCCACCGGGTAGTCCTGCACGACGATGCCCAGGCCGACGGCGTCATGCACCGCGTTCAGGTGCTGCGCGACGACGGCCGGCTGAGGCGAGTTGACCTGGATCATGAGCCCGGCGGCGCGCTCGCCGACGGTGCCGGCGATCATCGACGCCTCCTCGATGACCGGGGCGGTGGCGAGTCCGGTCATGCCGACCACCAGTGGCAGGTTGGCGGATTCGCACACGACCTCGAGCACCGTGCGCCGTTCCGCCGCCGACAGCCGGGCGGCCTCGCCGAACACCCCGAGGACAGTGAGTCCGCTGACGCCGATGCGCTGGTAGTGCTCTACCAGGCGGGACAGGCTCGTCTCGTCGACGTCGAGCGCTGAGCCGGCGAACGGCGTCGCGACGACGCCCCACACGCCGCTAGCAAGAGGGTTAGTCACTGAGCTTCCTTCACCGGCCGGGCCACACGGGCGCTCGCTTTTCCTGGAAGGCGCGCACGCCTTCTGCGCTGTCCTCGCTGTCGAGCGCCGCGGTCAGCGCGGGCAGCCGCAGGGCGTGGGCATCACGGGGATGCAGGTGTCCAGCTTGCGTCACCATCTGCTTGATCGCCCGCAGCGAGGTCGGCGCGCACGCCAGGATGTCGTCCACCCAGCGCCGCACCGCCTGGTCCAGCTCCCCGGCCGGGGCAACCTCGTTGACCAGTCCCATCCGCTGCATCTCGGCTGCGGGCACCCGCCTGCCGGTGAGCAGCAGGCCCATGGCCTGGGTGTGCGGGATACGGCGAAGCAACTGGTACACGCCGCCGTCGAGCGGGATCCGGCCCACCCTCGGCTCGGTGAGGCCGAACTGCGCGTGCTCGTCGGCCACCACGATGTCGCAGCCGAGCACCATCTCCATGCCGCCGCCGAGCGCGTACCCGTTGACCCGTGCGATCACTGGCACCTGCAGGGTGCTGCGCAGGCTCAGGCCGCCGAACCCGTTGGGGTCCAGGTCCGCCCAGTACTCAAGCCCGGTCTTGTCAATCGCCGATGCGGACATGTCGGCCCCGACGCAGAAGGCACGGTCGCCCGCGCCGGTCAGCACCACGACGCGTACCTCGCGGTCCGCCTCGATCTCCTGCCAGATCTCGTTGAGGCGGCGGGTGGTCTCGTCGTCGACGGCGTTGAGCACGGCGGGCCGGTCGATGACGACCGTGGCGACGTGCCCGTCGCGGACGCAGCGGACCTCGCCGTTACTCACGCCACCACTCCCTGCTCGCGCAGGCGGGAGATCCGCGGGGCGTCGTAGCCGATCTCGGCGAGCACCTCGTCGTCGTGCTCACCCAGGCGGGGCGGCACCCGGTCCATCCGGGCCGGCGTCCCGGACAGGTGCAGCGGGTTGGCCAGCGCCCGGATCGTGCCCGCTGTGGGATGCTGCGTCTCGACGATCATCTTGTTGATGATCGTCTGCTCGTCGCGCAGCGCCTCCTCCATCGTGCGCACCGGCGCGCACAGCAGGTCCTGGTCCTCGAGCCGCTTCATCCAGTAGGCGGTGCTGTTGGCGGCGAACCGCTCGGTGAAGATCCGCTGCAGCTCCGGACGGTGCTCGTACTGCTTCTCCATCGTGGCGAACTCCGCCCGCTCGGACAGGTCCTCGCCGATCTCGAGCGCGACACAGATGTCCCGCAGCGGGTTCTCCTTGAACGCGCCCACCATGCAGACGGCTCCGTCGGTGGTCTCGAACGCGCCCGACAGCGGCGCGGCCGCCCAGTTGATCTCCACGCCCCGGTTGAGCTGCGTGCAGGCCTCCTGCATCTGCGCGTGGAGCATCGAGTCGTACATGGAGACCTCGACGCGCTGCCCCTCGCCGGTCCGCTCCCGGCTCAGCAGTGCCAGCAAGATGCCCTGGGCCAGGTGCATTCCCGTTGTGTAGTCGCACATCGTCGTCGCGTAGACGCTGATCGGCAGGTCCAGCGAGGCACGCCGCCACATTAGTCCCGTGTATGCCTGGATGAGCACGTCCTGGCCGCCCTTGTGCTGGTAAGGCCCCTCGGTCCCGAAGCCGGTCGCCGACGCCCAGATCACGCGAGGGTTGATCTCGCGGAGCTTGTCGTAGCCGAACCCGATCCGGTCCATGACGCCGGCCCGGAAGTTGCTCACCACGACATCGGCCCCCAGCACCAGGTCGTAGATGACCTGCCGCCCCTCCTCGGTGCGAGTGTCCACGCACACGCTGCGCTTGTTGCGGTTGATGCTGAAGAAGACAGGGTTATCCAGGCCGCCCTCGTCAGGGAACGACGTCCGGGACAGGTCCCCGGTCCCCGGACGCTCGATCTTGATCACGTCGGCGCCGAAGTCACCAAGCATCTGCGTGCAGCAGGGCCCGGAATACACCTGGGTGAAGTCGACGACCCGGATCCCGGTCAGCGGCAGTTGCTGGTCGCCAGTCATCGCGGCACCACGCTTCCTTCATCGATCGTGGCATCGGGGGACGGGACGTCTCCTGGGTCCGCGCCCTGCTCCCGCATGCGCTTTTGAATCTGCGCCGGCTCCACGTCACGGACGCGGATGTTCTGCTCGACCGCAAGGCTCGCCGCGATGCCCGCGGCCTGGCCCATGGACATGCACGGGGGGATCTCCCGGCTGATCCGCTGCGCGTCCGGGGTCGCTGAGTAGTGCCGTCCCGCGACCAGTAGCTGCTCCACGTTCCGCGGCACCATGGCGCGGAACGGGTAGTAGTAGTCCCGGCCGCGCGCCACGCTGTCCTCGAAGTGCCGCCGCGCGGTGATGTCGTCCTTGGTCACCACGTACTCGCCGTCGAGCAGCCGGCTCTGCCGCACGCCCATCTGCTCCGCGACGTCGAGCAGGTAGCAGTTCTCAAAGCCAGGCAGGTTCTCGCGCACGTAGGCGACGGCCTCGGCGATCCGCGACCTGGCGTCGAACTCGGCCGCGGTCATCGATTCAGGATCGACGCCGTCATAGCCAGTCATGTGAGGGCAGTTGCACCACACGACACCAGGGATCGGCGTCTTCAGCCACCACAGTTCCCAGGCACCTCCGAGCATTCGCTTGACCTTGCGGTTGATCGCCCGCGCCTCGCGCGGGTTCTCCTGCTCGAATCGGCCGGCCGTATCGGTGTCCACGTTGCCGAGCCGGAAGACCAGGGTGACGATGTAGCGGTCATGCGCGTAGGGCGCGCCGACCCGAGAGGCGACGTCGATGTCGCCAGTGCTGTCGATCACCACCTCGCCCAGAACCGCCTGCGGGCCGTTCTTGGTCTCGCACACCACTCCCCGCATGACGCCGTCCTCCACCACGGGACGGGAGAACCAGCTGTGCAGCCGAAGGTGGACGCCGCTTTCCCGAACGAGGTCGTTGGACACCCGCTTCCAGCCGTCCGGGTCGAAGGCCACCGCGTAGCAGATCGGCTTGGGATCGGCGTGGGAATGGAAGTCGAAGGTACCCCAGCGGCCCCACTTCGCCCACATCTCCGGCGAGGAGACCCGCTCCTGCGGCGGGGGGTACACCGCGAGCCCCTGCGACTGCATGCGCTCGATGTACTCATCGACCAGCCCGGTCACGGTGATCTCATCGGCGTTGCACATGTCGTCGAGGACGAGCACCATGCCCCCCGCGGCCAGCCCGCCCAGCGCCGAGTACCGCTCGAGAAGGGTGACGCTGGCCCCGGACCGGGCGGCGGCCACTGCCGCGCTCACGCCCGCCGGGCCCCCGCCCACCACGACCACATCGCTTCTGCGGACCACCGGAGCCTCGACCGCGCTGAGCGCCACGGTGTCTGCTGTCATGTCTCCTCCATTCGCGCCAGGATGCCTCGCATCAGGTCCAGTTCCGTGAGGTAAATGTGCGCCGACTTGATCGTGAAGGTGAGGGTGCCGACGGCCGTGCCGGTGGCCTGGGCGACATGGTGATGCAGGCGGGCGAGTTCGACCAGGTTGGCGTAACCCTTGGTCCCGAAGTCGATCCCGTGGGCGTAGACCCCGAGCTGGACGGCTCCGTCCTGGAGCCAGAAGTCAAGGAGGCTGACGCATGGGATGTAGCTGGTGTCGGTGAGCGGCTGGAAGGTCGTGATGGTCGCGTTACGGACCGCGGGATCGGCCCTGATGCGGTCGATGACCCAGGCAATCTGGTCACGCCCGCCGCGGGCATAGTCGTAGAGGCGCGTGGCGTAGCTGTCGGCCTCGCCCAGCTCAGCGACCCGGGTGTGGTCGGTGAAGTTGGCGTGCATCCAGGCCAGCCGCTCCGGGTCGGCGTGGCGGGCGATGATCGGGTCCTCGGTGTCCGGGGAGTCGACCTCGAGGGTGGCCCGCAGGATCTCCCGCATGGGCTTGCCGGCCCAGCTGCCGCCTGCCCCGTCGGCCAGGATGCGGCCGGCGATAGCCAGCCAGGCGGTGCCGATCGTGGTCTCGTGCAGGCAGGTCATGGCCAGGGCGTTCGCTTGGGTCACGGGGGCTCCTTTCTCCGTCGCCGCTCCTACCGCCCGGCCGGGGCTTCGCCGACTGCCTCGACCGGGGCCGCCTGGGCGGGCCCGGTGGGACTGCCGTGGTCGCGGACCAGCACGTAGGCGAGGTAGAGGACGGCCGCGATGAGCGCGCCGAACAGCGCAAGCGGGAAGTTGTCATAGAAGCCGGCCGGGAAGATGTCCGTGCCCCAGAAGCTGAACACGAAGCCGATGGCGAAGCTGACGATGGCCGCGACCTTCCAGTGCTCGGTGAACCCGACTGGCGAGCGGAAGTAGGTGCCGGGGTCGAGCTTGTCCCGCATGCGGCCCCACAGCCAGTCCACCAGCATGACGAACGTGAACGGGCCGAGGAGGTCGCCGACGTCGCTGATGAACGTTTCCGCGTGGCTGAGGATCCCCAGCTGGGCGAGCAGCGTGCCGAGGATGCCGAGCACTACGGTGGCGGCCGGCTGCTCCCAGCGGCGCGGCTTGCGGACCGTGTTGAGCGCGGCGAGCAGGTCGGCGGTCGACGGGTAGAGGTTCATGGCGTTGGTGTGCAGCACGCCGAGCGCGGCGCCGAGAGCCGCGACGAAGCCCCAGCCGGAGATGTGCGCGCCGAGCACGGCGATGTTCCAGTTGCCGATCGCCTCCTGGGAGAAGATGCCCATGACGCCCATCAGCAGGGTTGGGATCATGATCCCGATGCCTGGCACCATCAGGTACCGGCCTCGCTGGCCGGGGGTCTGGCTGGCCGGCTTGGCGAACCGCGACAACGTTGTGGTCTTGTAGGTCCAGGTCAGGATGGAGAACCCAGCCACCGTCGAGATGGCGACGCCCCAGTCCATCGGCCCCGTCTGCTTGGGCACGTGCAGCGAGAAGTGCGTGAACAGGTACACCGTGAGCGCGACGTAGCAGGCGATGAGGATGAGGGCCGTGTAGCGGTAGAAGTACTCCAGCCACTTGAAGCCGAACAGCACCAGGATGATGTCGACGCCGCCAACGATCCAGTACCACGGCCCGGTGCTGGTGTGCGCGAGCGAGGCCAGGATCACCGCCCCGGTCGCCGTGTTGAGCCCGAACCAGGCCATGTTGACGAACGTGAACAGCAGCGAGAACAGGAACGTGGCCGACCAGCCGTAGTTCCTGCGGGCCACGATCAGCGAGGTGAGCGGCACCTCCCGGCCCATCTCGGAGAACAGGCCACACGGGATCGTGAAGATCGCCCAGCTGACCACGATCGCGCCGATCAGGTACCACAGCCCCACGTTGAACAGCAGCGCGCCGATCAGGGGGGTAGTGGCGGAGGCGGATGTCATCGCCCATACGATCAGCAGCCTGCCAGAGCCGGTGGTCCGCTGGCTGTCAGGGACCGGCTGGACGCCGACGGTCTCCACTTCCTGGCTGACCCGCTGCCATACGGACGGGCCGGCTGGGCGGCTGTCGGTGCCCGTCATTGCCCGCACATCCTTCGCTGGTTGCGCGGGGCCAGATCTGGTCTGGCCGGGCAGGCGAGGGGGTTAACTGTCGCCATGAATCACCTCCGCGATGCGGCGCGCCCCTGCCGTGACCTCGGTCGCGGCCCGGAACGCGAGCTGAGCCGTGATTTTTTTCACTATAGTGAAGTTCTTCATTTACGCAAGAGGCTGGTCACGGTCTTTTTGGGGCCGTAGCATGAGGTTGGCTGACAGTGAAGAAACCTAACCAAAGTGAAGAACACTGCTCAACCATCCCGCTGACCTGCGACATCAAGGAGCATGGATGAGCCCCGCAGCACCGGGCGAACCGGGCCTGAGCGAGCGCGTCGACACAGAGGCGCTCATGGTCACCGTGGGTAGCCAGGTTCGCGTGCTGCGGAAGATGCACGGACTGACGCTTGAGGAGACCGGCCAGCGCAGTGGCATCAGCACCGGGCTGCTGAGCCAGATCGAGCGCGGCCGCGCCAACCCGTCGTTCAACACCCTTGCCCAGCTTGCGCACGCCCTGGATGTACCGATCGGACGACTGTTCCACTACGCGGAGCAGAAGCCGCCGCCCGTGGTGCGCGCCAAGGAACGGCGCTCGCTGGACTTCCACGAGCGGAAGGACGACGCGTCACACAGCCTGCTCACGCCCAGTCTCGAGGGCGCGCTTGAAGTGGTCTGGGTCGAGGCGCCGCCCGGCTACGACACGTCCCAGACTCCGTTCGCCCACCCGGGGGAGGAATTCGGCATTGTCCTCGAAGGCCAGCACGAGATCTACCTCGACGGTGTCTGCTATCAGCTAGGCCCAGGAGACTCGATCACCTATTCAAGCACGATTCCCCACTGGTACCACAACCCTGGTCCAGCGGTCATGAAAGCGATCTGGGTGATTACACCACCAAGCTTCTGAAACGTGACCTTCTGCGTGCCATGTTGAAGACACATCGAATCGACGTTTGAAAACTCCGCTCTAAGGCTTATTGTCCGCTGCAAGCAGGTCGGCCGGGCGCGGCCGAGGCTTCACATCGCAGACCCGGCGACATGAGCGTCTTATTCAAGCTCTGGTGCTATCAGCGGATAAGTGATTTGCTCGAATTGGCCTCGTCAGCCACGCCGCCGTTGGGGCACATGACCCGGTTGGCGCACTCAACATCTCGGGAGAACAGATCGGGAGAACGCAATGGTGAAGAGAAGAATCAGCGTCCTTGCCGTCACCGGCATCACGATCGTGGCGGCAGCCCTAGCCGCCCTGAGCGCCACCACCGCATCCGCCGCCACAACGTCGGCTTCCGCTCCCGGTCACGTCACCGCGCCGCTGACTGTGAAGGCCACTCCGGACGCTTCGGGGTGCGTGACGGAAGACTTCAGCCAGGCTGATGAAGGCACGTACGAGCCATGCGTGCGCGATGAGCAGGTCCTGTTGAACAACATCTGGTCCGTCCACGTTCTCCCCGGCCTCCAGGACCTCGCGACCGACGGCCTCTACGGACCCAAGACAACCAGCGACGTCTACACGTTCCAGGGGGATCTGGGCATCTCGTACGACGGGGTAACTGGTCCTCAGACCTGGTGGTGGGTGTGCCACATCAATTCGAACGCGGGATTCACCGGCACTTACTGGCACGACGCAGGTTGCGCCACCGAGGGCGCCTCGCCGCCGAGCTGACGGCACGGCCTGCCCGGACCCCAAGACGGCCCGAGGCCGATTCCACCTTCAGAATCGGCCTCGGACCCGAGGCTCCTGGTGATCGTGAGTGCCGATAGCTAGCAGAACTTAAATTTTTAAGGGAATCGAACCCGCATGACCTGCTTGAAAGGATCCGTCCGTCAGCTTCCGATTTTACGCGCGAAATGCCTGCCGGGCGCGCTCAGGTACGGTGCGGCTCCCTTGTCCGGCGCATAAGATGCTCAGCTCGGCGTGGCTGGCGTGGCGCGGCCGAGGGTGCTCTCCCTGGCTTGGAGCTCGAACGGGGCCTGCAGTACCCGAGGGTCGTCGGCGGCTCCCTCTAGACGGCGGAAAAGCTGCTCGACGGCCATGGCCGCGATGCGTCGCTTGTCCGGGGCCAGGGACGTGAGGGTCGGGGTGGAGTAGTGGCCTTCCTCGATGTCGTCG
>Ga0335072_10011928_pt1 | contig 12419 bp, 13 predicted proteins | sample Lox_Sample_21_FD_206725 | JGI IMG/M metagenome (GOLD analysis project Ga0335072, IMG submission 206725) | Soil microbial communities from Loxahatchee National Wildlife Refuge, Florida, United States - Lox_Sample_2.1 | ecosystem: Environmental > Terrestrial > Soil > Wetlands | place: USA...
AGCAGGTGATCAAGGACCTGCTTAAAAAGATTTACGCCGGGGACAAGCAGCACTGGCACAAGGTCGTGAAGGACTGGCGCGGCGTCAGCGAGGAGACGACCACGGGCGTGCACCGGCTCTACAAGATGATGGAGCAGGGCAAGCTGCTGGTTCCGGCAATCAACGTGAACGATTCGGTGACCAAGAGCAAGTTCGACAACCTGTACGGCTGCCGTGAGTCGCTGGCCGACGGCATCAAGCGCGCAACCGACGTCATGGTTGCGGGGAAGGTGGCGGTGATCTGCGGTTACGGCGACGTGGGCAAGGGATCGAGCCACTCGCTGCGCGGCATGGGAGCGCGCGTGGTGGTCACTGAGATCGACCCCATCAACGCGCTGCAGGCGGCGATGGAGGGCTTCGAAGTGACGACGGTCGAAGATACGCTGGGACGCGGCGACATCTACGTCACCTGTACCGGCAACACCGACATCATCACCTTCGAGCACATGCAGAAGATGAAAGACCAGGCGATTGTCTGCAACATCGGTCATTTCGACAACGAGATCCAGATCGACCGGCTGAACGCGGCGAAGGGCGTGACCAGGACCAACATCAAGCCGCAGGTGGATAAATACACTTTCCCCTCCGGCCCGAATCAAGCCGGGCACTCGATCTTCGTGCTGGCCGAAGGCAGGCTGGTGAACCTGGGGTGCGCCACGGGCCATCCGAGCTTCGTGATGTCAAACAGCTTTGCCAACCAGACTCTGGCGCAGATCGATCTGTGGAAGAACCGCGATAGCTACAAGGTTGACGTCTACACGCTGCCCAAGAGGCTCGACGAGGAAGTCGCGAGACTGCATCTTGAGAAGATCGGCGTGAAGCTGACCAGGCTTTCGCAGAAGCAGGCCGACTACATCGGCGTGCCGGTCGATGGGCCGTTCAAGACCGAACACTACAGATACTGAGAAACAGTTGTCAGTGGACAGTGATCAGTGCTCAGAAAACTCGCCGCCCGACCCGATCACTGACCACTGATCACTGACCACTTGCTATGAGTTCGCCGCTCTCATTTTCGTTCGAGCTCTTTCCGCCGCGGACGCCCGAGGCGCAGGCCAAGCTGCCTGAAGTGATCCGCCAGCTTGCCGCGGTGCGCCCGGACTACTTCTCGGTGACACACGGCGCGGGCGGCTCGGATCAGGAAGGCACCTACGAAACGATTCTCTCGGTGGTGGAGCACGCAGGCGTTGAAGCTGCACCGCATCTGACCTGTGTGGGCTCCACGCGGCGCGCGGTGGCTGCGCAGCTTGACCGGTATCGCGCCGCCGGCGTCAAGCGCATCGTGGCATTGCGCGGCGATCTGCCCGCCACGGCGATGAGTTCCTCGGCGCCCGGCGAGTTCCACTACGCCAACGAGCTGGTGAGTTTCATTCGCGCCGAACACGGCAACGCTTTCCAGATCGAAGTGGCGGCGTATCCTGAGATGCACCCGCAGGCCAACCGGCCGAGCGAGGATTTCGACAACTTTCGCCGCAAGGTGGAGGCGGGCGCGGATTCGGCGCTTACCCAGCTTTTCTATAACGGCGACGCCTACTTCGACTTCATTGAGCGCTGCGCAAAGGCGGGCATCAGGATTCCCATTGTGCCCGGCATCATGCCTATCACCGGCTGCGCCAACACGCTGAGGTTTTGCCATGGCTGCGGCGCCGACATGCCGCGCTGGATTCGATTGCGGCTGGAAGAACTGCAGGAGGACAAGCCTGCGCTGCAGGATTTCGGGCTCAGCGTGGTGACGCGCCTGTGCGAGGCTTTGCTTCGCGGCGGCGCGCCCGGATTGCACTTCTACACCATCAACCAGTCGGGTCCAACGCTGCGCCTTTGCAAGAACCTCATGCTGGGCATTCCGGCTTAAGATCGGGTGTCGCGATCGCCCCGCAGTTTCCTCTTACCGGTCTGGCAAAGCTGGTCTAGGATTGCAGGGGGGCGAATCTGATGGAAACCGAATCGAGTTCTGCGCACCGGCCCACGCAAAGACCACATTCGGGCCGGATCTGGACGAGCCTGTTTCTCGCCGTCTTGTTTCTGCTGCTTTTTCTGCTCGGGCGAAGCATGGTGGAGCACCGCTTCTTTCGGGGCGGGCGAGTTCACCAGAACGGCTCCGTAGGGCAATAGACAAGGCACCAGCGGGGCGCGGATCGCCGGCGACCGGCGCGCCGCCGATTCCGTCCAGGCGGTGTAATTAACCTTTTGCCGCGTGCTTGCGCCCGTTGGCGCGATGCCACAGCCGCCATAGCGCGTTATGCAGCAGGCGCGTCTGTTCCGCCTTCAGCGCCTTGTAGGAGCGCTCGACGTACAGATCGAATTCCGGGGGCCAGCCGATGGATGAACGGCGCTCGCAGTAGTCGCCCTCAGCCCATTTTGAAAGCAGAGCCTTGTAGCCGACTACGTGCGTCACGAAATCGAGCAGGCACTGCGGCATCTGCTCCTCGACAATGAGGTGTGCGTTCTCGATGATGATCTTTTCGCGGACATCGTTCAACGGCATGAAGATCGTGGTCATCCATAGCGCCCATTCCTTCAGGTCTTCGTCGCGAATGGGGTGGCACTGCGTCTTGCCCTGTTTCTCGAGCAGCGCCTTGTAGGCGATGTTGCCCGTCACGGTGGCGACATAGAGCGGCCCATAGAACTCGTTGAGGCGTTGATTCACCAGGCGGAGGCGATCGGCGCGGCGCGCCATCACACGGTTGCTCCAGAAGGTGACGAGGTATCCGGCAAATGCCAGAACGATGGTTAAGACAGCCGCATTTTGCAGCGAACTGGTATTGAAAACATCCGAAACATCCATGGCCAGGCTCGATCTTCGACTCAAAAGTATAGGCGTGGATGCGGGCGATGCGATGTGATGGCTGAACGCGAGGTTGCCGCCATTCCTGATTTGCTACTTTGCGTGCTTTATGGGAACCACCTTGGCTTGCGCGGGAACCACCTTGATCTCGAAGAGCTTGGGCCATAGCTTTCCGGTCACGAAGAGGCGATCGTGCGCGGCGTCGTAGGCAATCCCGTTGAGCACGGCTTCGGGATCGGACCGTTGGTCGTCGGGCAAGAGGCCGGCAAGGTTGATCCAGCCCAGCACCTGGCCGGTGGCCGGCGAGATGCGCGCGATGCGGTCGGTGTGCCAGACGTTGGCGTAGATCTGGCCGTGAATGTATTCAAGCTCGTTCAGTTCCTTTACCGGCTGGCCGTGATCCTTCACGTCGATGTGCCGCACTTCGCGGAAGGTTTGCGGATCGAAAAAACGAATCTCGGCGGTGCCGTCGCTCTCGATCAGGTTTTTTCCGTCTTCGGTCAGGCCCCAGCCCTCGCAGTCGTAGTGAAAGGTCTTGAGCAGGCGAAAGCTGAAGCGGTCGTAAACGAAGGCGATGTGCGACTGCCAGGTGAGTTGCACCAGCGTGCTGCCCCAGGGCGCGAGTCCCTCGGCGAAATACTGGCTCGGCACGGGGGCTGATTGCAGCACGCGGCCGGTGGTCAGGTCGTCCATGCGCAGCGAGGAGCGCCCGTTCAGGCCGGTACTCTCGTACAAATGCCCATCCACGAAGACCAGTCCCTGCGTATAGGCATTCGGGTCATGCGGATAGGTGTGGATGATGCGATACGAATCGTCGGCCAGGACGAGGGACGCAGACGCGGCCGCAGACAAAAGAAGCAGAACCCGAAAAAAAGAAGAAGGGCGCATCGCCAGCTTCAAGTCTAATCTGCCGGTCCTGCATCGCTTGCCATGATGGCCGCGACCGAGGGATTGCCCGTAAGTTTCGCATCCATAATGAGCACCGTGCGCACCTCGCCGCCGATCAGGGGAATGGGATTCGAGGTGTAGGCAGGAGTGGTGATTCCGGTGGGCGTGATGATCATGGTGACATTTTGCGCCGGAAAGCCGACATAGGAGATCGGGCCTCCGACGGGAAGATTGGTGACCAGCGGAACGGCGTTGGCGATGGCGGTCCCGGCGGGGACCATATAAATGTCGATGGCGCCGGTCATTTCTGCCTGGTTCAGAAAGCGGAAATCGGCGCTGCCGGCCGGCGCCGGCGTCACCTGATCCTCAAGAACCGAGATTAGGTACGCGGTGGATGTGCCGAAGGAGTCGCTGAGGAGGATGGAGTACTGATTGCCGGCCAGAAGCGGCGCGCTGGTTGCCAGCAGGGCCGCACCTCCCGTCGTGGCCGTCATGTCGATCGTGGCTGAAGCGCTGGGCGCAAGCGTCCCGTAAGGAGAAATGGATGCCGAGCCGATGTCCGCGTCGAGCAGTTGGCCGTTGACGGTGAAGTTGGCTGCAGGAGCGATATAGGAGGCGTCAATGACGCGAACGGCAGTGGGCTGGGTGTAGGTGGCCACGTTCTCGCAGGACGAGAGAAAAAGCGCCGCGGCGAAAGCGGCCGGAGCCGCTGCGATCAACCCGCGGCGCGTCATCCGCCGCGGGACGGCCCGCCCCAGATTCCCGTTCCTCCTGCGAGTGCTCATTCTTGGGAGAGGTGATGTCCCTGCTCCTTAACTATAGGCAGGGCGATCGGCAGTTTGCGCGGGTTTTTGCCCGTGACCTTCCGGGATGAATCGAATCATGCAATCACTTCGGTCACTTCTTGAGCAGGCCCCCGTGGAAGCGCCCGAAAGCCCATGCCAGATTGAGCGAGATCAAAAGCGCCCCGGCGGTCATGACGCCCATTTGCCCAAGATTGTGGACGCTGAAACTGCCGACCCGAAGGATGAGCAGATAAGCCACGATGAGATTGAAGAATCCCCACAGGACATTCACCGTCGACGACGACAAGCCCTGGCCGGGCGGCTTGGCGAAGGGAGACTGAAATGGGCGTCCCGAGATGCCATTGCCAATATGCGGCACGGCGTTGGCCAGAAATACGCCGCCGAAGAAGTAAGCCAGATAGTCGTACCAGTGCATCGTTGTTCCGCTCCTTGGGAACGGTAAACATCCTATCAAAAACTAATTCGAGCCGATGTAGATGAATCGCGCCAGGAACAGCACGGCAAGAATATAGAGCAGCCAGTCTTCGCGGCGCAGCCTGCCGGTCAACAGGTGCAGCACCGCCCACGCGATGATGCCAAAGCCCAGGCCGTTGGCGATCGAGTAGGTGAAAGGGATCAGCACCAGCGTGAGGAACGCGGGAATCGCCACCAGCGGATCGCGCCATTCGATCTCGACAATGGCGGCCAGCATCAGGGAGCCGACGAGAATCAGCGCGGGCGCGGTGGCTGCCGGAGGCACTATGCCGATGAACGGCGCGGCGCCGATTGCCCCCAGGAAGAGCAGCCCGGTGACGATGGCGGTCACGCCCGAACGGCCGCCGGCAGCCACTCCCGCGGTCGACTCGACGTAGCTGGTGACTGTCGATGTTCCGGTCAGAGAGCCGAAAACCGTCGCGGTCGCGTCGGCGAACAGAATCCGGTTGAGCCGTGGAATAGTGTGATCGGCGGCGATAAGCCCGGCGCGCTTGGTGACGGCCACCAGCGTGCCCAGGTTGTCGAACAGATCCACGAAAAAGAAAACGAAGATAATCTCCAGCAGCCCTTTGCTGACCGCCCCGGCAATATTCAACTTGAACGCCGTCTGAGTCAGCGCGCCAAAGCCGCCCGTCGAAGGCGTCCAGTGCACCATATGCAGCAGCCAGGCGACGCCGGTTATGCTCAGGACGCCGATCAGGATCGATCCCTTCACCTTGCGGGTCTCGAGAGCCACCATGATCACCAGCCCGGCCAGCGAAAGATAAGCTGTAGGATTGCGGATGTTGCCCAGGCCGACCAGCGTGTTGGGGTCGCGGATCACCAGCCCGGCGTGCTGGAAGCCGATGAATGCGATAAAAAGGCCGATGCCGCTGGCTACCGCGGCGTAAAGCTGGTGGGGAATGGCGCGCAGAATCATCTGCCGGATGCCGGCGGCCGTGAGGGCAAGGAAAATGACGCCGGAGAGAAACACGGCGCCAAGCGCTGTCTGCCAGGGCACGTGCATCTTGATGCAGACCGTGTAGGTGAAATAAGCATTCAGGCCCATGCCCGGCGCCAGCGCGATCGGGTAACGCGCAATGATGCCCATCAGTATGGAGCCGAAGGCCGCCGAAAGGCACGTGGCGGCAGTGACTGCGGGCAGCGGCACGCCGGCGTCGGCGAGGATGGCCGGATTCACCAGCACGATGTAGGCCATCGTCAGGAACGTGGTTACGCCGGCCAGGATTTCAGTGCGCCAGTTGGTGCCGAGGTGCTCAAATTCAAAATATCTCTCGAGTCGCTCACGCATGGGCGGGTTCTAGTTAGAAAAACACACCTTGCCTGAGAAACAAAGAGTGGATTTTGCCAGCCGTCCCATTTCCCGCTGCGTCTCGGGCTCCGCCCGTCCGTCAAGCGCCCGCGCCGCTTTTGAGCAGAGATACGCAGAAACTCGTAGAATGAGAGACAGGAACTGACCTGGAGAAGAAGTGCCATGCCGGCTTATGAATACGAATGCGCCGCGTGCGAACAACATTTTGAGCGGCGGCAAAAAATGTCGGACCCGCCCGTTTCCGTCTGCCCCGCGTGCGGCGGGAAGGTGAAACGGCTCGTCAGCGGCGGCGCCGGGGCAATCTCAAAGGCGAGCGGCTCGTCGCCGTCAGAGCCGATGGGCTGCGGCATGGGCGGCGCATGCTGCGCCATGGGCGGCGGTTGCTGCGGTGATATGGCCTGCGAAAACTAAGCCGGCGGCAGCTACTGGCCCGCAGCCGGGGCAGCCACGGTTGCCGGCGCTTCAGGGGCTTTGCAGGCACCGTAGTCCTTGCTGATCTTCGTCACCACGAAGTCTTCGTCACCGGCACTGTCCTTTTGCTTCTTGTTCTTATCGCCCTTTACCTTGACGATGTCTCCCGGCTTGACATTTGTCGTAATCCCGGTGAGCGCGTAGGTCTTCTGGTCGCCCTCGTTGCGCACCAGCACTCCATCAGGGCCGACAGTGACGCAGCCTTTGATGGTGTGATGCGACTTGTCGACTTCGACAATCGCGATGGTGCCGACGGTAATCCCCGCCACGACAGCGACTCCAATGCCAACCACCTGGCCTTCGCTGGGGCCGATCTTTGCAGCGTTACATTGCACTGGTGTGGTCGTCCCGGTCAGAAGGAAGATGCTGAGCCCCGCGAACGCCACGATTCCATTTTGATGCCACATACACGTGCCTCCCAAATTGCGCCGTTCAAGATAAGTGCGTTATCTCGGGGAATGGGAAGCGTGAATAGGGCCCAGGGAGTTCCCGTAAGGCTTACACAGCCTTTCATCGGCGTCAAGAAGATTCAGTGAACGGGCGCGGGCACACAGAAAGCGGGTCAGTCACTCTTTCTGGGTAACCAACGGCTGCGCCGAGGGCCCGACATAGCCCGCCTTGGCCAGTTGCTCACCCATCGGCGCGTACATCTCGGGGTTGTCGGGCTGCCAGGTGCCCAAGCCATCTACGTAGCGGTTGTACATCGAGAACGCCGCAGCAATCAGGACCGTGTCGTGGATTTCGAGGTCGGTTGCACCCTCTTTGCGCGCAGCCTCCACATCGGCGGTTGTCACCAGCTTGCCGTCCTGCTGCACTTTACCGGCAATCGCGAGCAGCGCTTTCAGTTTCGGCGAAACCGGCGCCGAAAGAAAGTCCGCCTTCACCTTCTCCACCACCGATGCGTCGCCCAAATGGCTTGAGGCCACGGCTGCATGGCTCAGGTAGCAGAAGCGGCAGTGATTGCGCGCGGAAACGTGAGCGGCGATCAACTCGCGCTCGCCGGGCGAGAGCGAATTGGGCTCGTGCAGCAGGATGTTGGCCAGCTCCCGCATCGGCTTGGCTGTCTCAGGGCGAAACGCAAAGCCTGAGCTGATGCCGGGCAATCCGTCGGGCAAATTGATATGGGGCATTTTGAGCACTCCTCTTTGCCGTACCGGCGGGAAGTTACCGCGTGGCCGGCGCGTGGGACGACAGGTACTCCTCGCTGACGGCGACGTAGCCATCGCGGGCCACGCGCACGCCGCGCTCGCGATAAAACGCGGGATCGTTCGGCTGCACCGTGGCCAGTCCGTCGACATAGCGGTTGTACATGCAGAATGCCGCGGCAATCAGCACCGTGTCGTGAATCTCGACGTCGGTGGCGCCCTGCTTGCGCGCGGCTGCGACGTCGGCAGCCGTCACCAGCTTGCCGTCTTGCTGCACCTTGCCGGCGATCGCGAGCAGCGCCTTCAGCTTGGGGCTGATTCCGGCCTGCATGAAGTCGGTCTTCACCTGCTTGACAAGGGCTTCGTCGCCGCCCAGGTGCGCTGCGGCGATGGCGCCATGGATGTTGTGGCAATACTCGGTGCAGTTGCGGCTGGAGACGTAGGCCGCGATCAGTTCGCGCTCGCCGCGCGTGAGCGTGCTGGGGCCGCGCAGCAGAATCTCGACCAGAGCGTTCAACGGCCGCGCGGTTTCCGGCCGAAACGCCATTGCGCCGCGAATGCCGGGAAGATCGGGGGAAAGGGGAATGTGGGGCATGAAGAACTCCTCGTGCAAGCGCAATTCTATGCTGCACGTCCACCGGCAAGGATCAACCGTTGGGTGGAGGGCTCGTGGCTCGGGCTTCGTTCTGCGTAAGGCGGCCGCAACTCCAGGACTATGCCAGCAGCCTGGCTGCGTCCTTCGCGAAGTACGTCACGATGAAGTCCGCGCCGGCGCGGCGCATACCGACCAGCGATTCCAGCGTAGCGCGGTCGCGATCGAGCCAGCCCTTCTCAAAGGCCGCGTGCAGCATGGAGTACTCGCCCGAGACCTGGTAGGCGCCCATGGGCACGCCGAAGCGCTCGCGCGCCGCGTGCACCACGTCGAGATAAGGCATGGCGGGCTTCATCAGGATCATGTCGGCGCCCTCTTCGAGGTCGAGCTCGATCTCGCGCATCGCCTCGCGCATATTGGCTCCGTCCATCTGGTAGCTGCGGCGGTCGCCGAACTGCGGCGCTGAATCGGCCGCCTCGCGGAAGGGCCCGTAAAACGCCGAGGCGAACTTCGACGCATAACTCAGGATCGGCGTATCGGCGAATCCCGCCGCGTCGAGAGCCTTGCGAATCGCGGCCACGCGGCCATCCATCATGTCGCTGGGTGCGGCCACGTCAGCTCCTGCCTTGGCCTGGCTCACGGCAGTGCGGGCCAGCAGCTCCAGCGTCGGGTCGTTGTCAATACTGAATCCGTCGCGGCCTTCAACCACCACGCCGCAGTGACCGTGCGCGGTGTACTCGCACAGGCACACATCGCCGATGAGAACCAGCTTTTTTGCCGCGCCCGATTGCCGCAATGCCCGCAGCGCCTGCTGCACGATGCCGTTTTCTTCCCAAGCGCCGGTGCCTTGTTCATCTTTTGTTTCGGGCAGTCCAAAGAGGAGCAAACCGGCGATGCCCAGCTTTGCAGCCTCTTCGGCTTCGCGCACCGCCTCGTCGACCGAGAGGTTGAAGACTCCGGGCATGGAACTGACCGGATTGCGCACCCCCTTGCCGGGGCAGATGAAAAGCGGGTATATCAGGTCGCCGGGCTCGAGCGTGGTCTCGCGCACCAGCGCGCGCAGCGCATCGGTGCGCCTCAGGCGCCGCATCCGGTTGGCTGGGAAGGCCATAGATCGATTGTAAGGTACAGCGAACTGCGATCAGTGTCCAAAGTCACTCATCGTTCGCGGCGCATCACAGCTGGTCGTACAACGCCGAATTCCGGTAGCCGAGCAGGATGACCAGCGTGGCGATGCCCAGAGCCGTTCCGAAAGGGAACTTGATGAGGCTGAGAATCGCCGCGACGATGGCGACGATCTTGCCCCACTGGGTGCGCTCGAGCAAGCCCCATCCGGCCACAGCGCAGAGCACCGCGCGCAGCGCAAGAACCAGCCAGATAAAAGGCAGAGCCATGGGGAAAAACCAGTCCGGCGGCATCTGGCCGTGGCTCCAGGGCCCGAAGGCGCCGGAAAAGAACGCCTTGGCAAACGTCATCGCGGCAAAGCCCAGCACCAGCGAAAGCCCGGCGTAAACCAGCCAGAGGATGCCCAGAATTCGCACTTTACCAGCGTAGCTTTCCAGTTGAAATTCGAAGCCGGGAATGGGCGGGACGGCCGGCGCCACCGGGCGGCCGCACTGCGTGCAGACCGGCTGCCCCGCCTGCAAGGGTTGACCACATCCGCTGCAAAACATGTTGCCTCCTCTCGCCGCCGTTTGCGAGGATCCACTTGCCCAGGATCTGTGACCAGACCCAAGGAGGTATTACGCAGCAATGCCGATTTCGGTTCCGTCGGGCAGTCAATCGGTTCGCGCAGATTTTGCGGTGACGGTGTCGAAAGGAATCAGGGGCGCGGTTCTTTGTGCTGCCGCGGGATTCGTCTGTTAGCACTCAGCTCCAACCTGTGCAGAGGAAGCCGAAGGCTGACGGCTGAGAGCTGAGAGCTGACGGCTGAGAGCTGACGGCTGAGGGTTGGCTCAGTCATTTCGCTGCCGACTGGCCCTGCCGCACCCAGCGCTCTTCATGCCGGTTGTCGCGGATCACCAGTGCCGTCACGCGTTCCTGCGCATCGTGCTCAAACGTCACATGGACGGTGACCGGACTGCTGGCGCCTGCGGGATAAAAGAACGAGTCGGCCGACTCGGCGCGCAGTTCAGTCATTTCGCCGCCTGGGGCGCGCTGGAAAAGCTGATCGCCCTGCCGGTAGATGGTTGTGATGGCTTTGCCGTTCGGCTCGCGATACTCGCCGGCCAGGCTGTCGAGCTGAGCCGCCGTCAGCTTGATCTCCGGAGGCACCACTGGAATGACAAGCCGTTCGGCGAAAGAGGGCAACTCGCCGTTGGCCGGCGCGCGATGCTCGAGAAGCCAGCGCGGCAGCTCCGGCTCATCGTAGGCGCGCGTCCACGAGTCGTGCTTGAGCCCCTGGTAGATCCACAGCCGGATGTTTCCCCCCGCCGCCTTGAATGCGTCGTACATCAGGTCGCTCTGCCGCGGAGCGATCACCGGATCGAGGCTGCCGCAAAAAAGCCAGATGGGCGTACGCCCCAGGGCGCTCGCATACTCGCCGGGCAACACTGTCGCCTCCTGCCAGCGCTCGGGTTCGTAGCTCCAGAAGACGCCGCTTGACGCAATCGCAATCGCCGCCCAGCGACGGGGATGCAGCCGGGCAAGCTCCCAGGCGCCGTAGCCGCCCATGGAAAGCCCCGTGAGATAGGTTCGCGCGGGATCGCCGTGGAACTCGGCCGATTCCTGGTCGAGGGCAGTCATGGCCAGATCCAGCATGGCTGGGTCAGTCCAGTGCGCATCCTGCGGGCACTGCGGCATGACAATCACGAACGGCCAGCGGTCGGGATGATTGCGCACTGCCTCGGGAAGGCCGATCTGTGTCTGCCACATGCCTTCCGAGCCGCGCTCGCCGCGGCCGTGCAGAAACAGGATGATCGGCCACAACTTGCCGTCGTCGCGCTTCCAATCCTCGGGCAGGTAGACCTGGAACTTGTAGATCGCTCCATGCGACTCCACCTTGCGGTTCAGGAACCCCGTATCCTGCGGCGGCTCCGGCTTCACTTGAGGTCTCTTGGCTGCCGCGCCATAGACAGTCCCCGGCCATACGGCGCAACCGAGCGCCAGAAATGCCGCCGAAGAAGCTCGAATCGCGAACATAACGCCATCCATCATAATGATTTCCGCCGGCAAAACCGGCCATTTTCCATCGCGCCGGGCGCGCGCCGGAACCAAACCAGCACACGTTTTCTCGCGGCTGCTGTTCATGGCGCCGGCCTTCCGTTCCATACACCTTTCTTACGATTTGCATGAAACACTCGAACTTGCGATGCTTTGCCAAGTGACAGCCCCATTGGCAGCAGGAGAGACGCTGGACCACTATCGCCTCGACGCCGAAGTTGCGCGCAGCGGCATGTCGACGCTCTTCCGCGCCACCGACCTGCGCGACGGGCGCAAGGTCGCCGTCAAGGTGCCTCACCCGGAAATGGAAGCTGACCCGGTCCTGCTGGAGCGTTTTCGCCGGGAAGAGGAGATCGGCCAGGAACTGGACCATCCCGGCATCGTAAAGACCTTCGACGGCGAGCAACGCAGCCGCCGCTATATGGTCATCGAGTGGGTCGACGGCAGGCTGCTGCGCGTCATCATGAACGAGCAGCGCATAATGCCCATCGAGCGCGCGGTCAAACTGACGCTGGCGATTTGCGATGCTCTCGATACCATGCACAAGCATGGCGTGGTGCACCGCGATCTGAAACCGGAAAACATCATGGTCCTGGCCGAGGATCGCATCAAGATCATCGACTTCGGCATCGCCATGAAGGAAGACGCGCGGCGCATAACTCACGCATCGGTGACGTCCGCGCTGGGCACGCCCGACTACATCTCGCCGGAGCAGGTAAAGGGCCAGCGCGGCGATCAGCGCAGCGAT
>Ga0335072_10011929_pt1 | contig 12417 bp, 8 predicted proteins | sample Lox_Sample_21_FD_206725 | JGI IMG/M metagenome (GOLD analysis project Ga0335072, IMG submission 206725) | Soil microbial communities from Loxahatchee National Wildlife Refuge, Florida, United States - Lox_Sample_2.1 | ecosystem: Environmental > Terrestrial > Soil > Wetlands | place: USA: Florida...
AGAAGCGCCAGTTCCAGCTCTACCGTCACGTCCTGGGCGCGCCCCACGCCGACGACGCGCTGGTCTACGAAGAGACCGACGAGCGCTTTAACATCGGCGCCGGCAAAACCCGCGACCGCGAATACCTCATCCTCGAAAGCGCAAGCCACACCACCACCGAGAATCGCTACCTCCGCGCTGACGATCCCCGCGGCGCCTGGACGCTCATCGAGCCGCGCCGCGACGACATCGAGTACTACGTCGACCATCGCTTCGGCCAGCTCTACATCCGCGTCAACGATGCGGGCCGCAACTTCCGCCTCGTCACCGCGCCCCTCGCCACGCCTGGCCGCGAAAACTGGATCGAGCAGATTCCGCATCGTGAAGACACCATGCTCGAGGAAGTCGATCTCTTCGCCGGCCACGCCGTCGTCTGGGAGCGCTCGCTCGCCCTCCAGCAGGTCCGCGTGCGCCCCTTCGCCGGCCGCGGACCCGCAATGGCCGAAGGCCGCGAGATTCCCTTTCCCGAGCCCGTCTACAGCGTGCATCCGCACTCGAACCGCATCTTCGACACCGCGAAATATCGCTACGCCTACCAGTCGCTTGTCACGCCCAGTTCGGTCTTCGAATACGACATCGCCACCGGCGAGCAGGGGCTCCTGAAGCAGCAGGAAGTCCCCGGCGGATTCGATCGCACGCTCTATGAATCGGAGCGCATCTTCGTCAAAGCCCCCGACGGCGTCGAAATTCCCGTCTCCCTCGTCTGGCGCAAAGATCAGCGCCAGCCCGGCGGCAATCCCCTGTGGGTCTACGGCTACGGCTCTTACGGATACGCCCTGCCCATCGGCTTCAACAGCAATCGCCTCAGCCTGCTCGATCGCGGCCTTGTCCTCGCCTGGGCGCACATCCGCGGCGGCGGCGATCTCGGCAAGCCCTGGCACGATGCCGGACGCCTGATGCACAAGCGCAACACCTTCACCGATTTCATCGCCGTCACCGAAGCCCTCATCGAGCGCGGTTACGGCGCCCCCGATCGCATCGCCGCCGAAGGCGGCAGCGCCGGCGGATTGCTCATGGGCGCCATCACCAACATGCGCCCCGATCTCTATCGCGCCATCCTTTCGCACGTCCCGTTCGTCGATGTGATGAACACCATGCTCGATCCCACCCTCCCGCTCACCGTGCCCGAGTATGAGGAGTGGGGCGATCCGAACGAGAAGGCCGCGTTCGAGTACATGCTCAGCTACTCGCCGTACGACAACTTACAGGCGGGCGAGTATCCCGCCATCCTCGTGAAGACCTCGCTCTTCGATAGCCAGGTCATGTACTGGGAGCCGGCCAAATATGTCGCGCAGCTGCGCACGCTCAAGTCCGACGCACGCCCCCTCATCTTCCAAACGAATCTCACCGCCGGCCACCACGGCGCCTCCGGCCGCTACGACTACCTGAAAGAGATCGCGCTCGACTACGCGTTTCTCCTGCGCGAGTTAGGCGTCATCGAGTCGCAGAATTAACGCAGCAGAGGATCGGCCACACCCTCCGGAAGTGCGGAAAGTGGGGTCTTCGCGGTTTCCCGCCGCACGAGCCACCGCAGCACTCCATAGCTCGCCAACGCGAGCGCCCCATCCGTCAGCAGGCTCGCCACGGCCGCTCCGTGCCATCCCCATCGCGGAATCAGCAGAAAATCCAGCGCGACATTCAGCCCGGCCGCGCCGAACTGCGTGGCCGTCCGGTTCCACTGCGATGCGGCCCCGGTGATCGCCGATCCCCATCCGTAATGCAGCGCCCGTAGCACCGGCAGCAGACAAAGCCAGCGCAGCGCGGCGCTTGACTCCCGAAACGAGGCCCCAAACGCCAGTGGCACCAGCGGCGCCGCCAGATACATCGCCGCCGCCGCCACGCCCGCGTACGGCAGCGTGCGCCGCAGCGTCCTGCGCGAAAACGCAGCTGCTGCCGTTGCGCCTCCCGCGCCCACGCGAAAGAATCGAGGAGCCGCGGCCGCATACACGCTGTAGATGGGCATGGTCGCCACGTCGACTACGCGATACGCCGCCGAATAAATGCCCGCCGCGCTCGTCTGCCCCAGGCTCACGAGAAACGTCTTGTCGATGTCGTTGTAGACCGAAATCGACGACCCTGCCACCGAGAAGCTCAGCCCCTCGCTCAAATCTCGCCCACGAATGCGGCAAAAGCGCGGTGCCCCCAGTTGTGCCGTCACGATCACAGCAGCCGTCAGAGCGACCGCGAGCGTCGAAAGCCAGTACACATGCGCCCACAAGTGCGCCGTGGGATGAACGCCACGTGCGCGAGCCCACGCCCACACCAGCCCCGCCGTCGCCGCGCGGCAAACATTGGTCAGGGCGCTCAGCCGCGCCGTCCACGCCAGTCGCCCCGCACCCTGGAAGGCGCGGCTCGCCAGTTGCACCAGCTTGCCCAGCAATCCATCCGACAGAGCGATCCACGGAACCAGCGTGCGCAGATCGGGACGCAGCGCGAAGTGCGCGAACACCATCGCTGCCCCCAACAGCAAAACGAAGCCCCCCGCCAGAATCGCCAGCGCCTGCCCCCACGTCATCGCGAACGATGTCCGATCGCGGCTGATGTTGCGCACCAGAATCATCTCCATGCCCAGCGACGAGAACTGGCTGAGCGCGGCGACCAGCGCGACCACGCCGATAAACGCGCCGTACTCGCGGCTGCCCAGCGTGCGCCCGATCAGAATGAAATACAGTCCCTGCGCCGCGATCGACACGCCCTGGCCCGAAATCATCCAGAGCGAGCCCTGCCGCAGCGATTCTTCTTTCATGGCAGGATCGAAGCGTAAATGGTTTCCAGCTCCGCGGTTTGGGCGGCCAGCGAAAAGTGCTTTTCAGCGCGACGCCGCCCCGCGCATGCCAGGCGCGCGGCAAGATCTTGATCCGTCAGGATGGCCGAGATGCAGTCGGCCAGCGTGGCCTCGTCGCCCGAGGGGGCGAGCAGCGCCGACTCGCAGGGAACCACAGCCTCCGAAACTCCCGGCCCTTCGAATCCCGCAATCGGCAGCCCAATGGCCTGCGCTTCGCACAGCACAATGGGCAGGCCCTCGCTGTCGCCATCGGCCGCAACCACGCTCGGCGCGGCCAGAACGCTGGCGCGATGCATCAGGTCGCGAACCACCGCAGGCGGCTGCGCCCCCAGAAACGTGCAGCAGCGCAGCATCGCCCGGGCCTGCGCGCGCAGCGAGTCGAGCAGCGGACCGTCGCCGACGATCAGCAACTTCGCCGTCGGATGGCGCTGTGCCACTACCTGCATGGCGCGCAGCAGGTGGTAGCAGCCCTTCTTCGCCACCAGTCGCCCCACAAACAGCACAATCGGATCCCGCGACTGCGACTGGCACGGATCCGGCGCAAACAAATTCAGGTCGACGCCGATGCGATGCGTCCCCAGCTTCGCCTCGGGAAATCCCCGCGCCAGCGCCTGCTCGCGGATGTTCTCCGAAACACACAGAAACGCGCTCGCCGCCGAGAACAGCCTCTCCCTGCGCCGCAGAAAGACGCGCCCCGCGGCTGTGCGCCGCAGCGCGCCGTCGCTCGAGGCGACATCGTAGCCGTGCAGCGTTACCAACAGCGGAATCCTGAGTTCCTGAGCCAGAGGCAGCGCAATGGCGGCATCGACAGCGAAATGTGCGTGCAGCAGCGCCGGCCGATGCTGGCGCAGCCTGCGCAGGAACTGCGGCGCCTGGCCGGCGAGGAGAAAAATGCGGCGATGCAGCTTTTCGGCTAGCGTATCCGTGCGCGTGATGGTGACGCATTCTTCGGGATCCAGCTCGAGCCCGGTGGGGATGCGGCGCAGTCCTGTGAACACCGGCGTGTAGCGCCGCAGCGCGTGGGCCTGGGCGGCGACAAACGTCTCCGACGGGGGCAGCAGGTCGGCGCGAAAGATCAGCACGGAAGGATTCATGAAACTTCCAGGAGAGCCGCGTCTTCTTTGGGCGTTGCGCTCAGAATGTCACGCCGCCTGCGCTCCTGTTCGTGACGCCGGTCACGGGCGGCACATTCAATGGTTACGAGCGCCGCCACGTAGAGCGGCCAGAAGAGCCCGTTGTAGATAAGCAGTGTGTTCTCGTCGAAATCGTAAAGCGCGACCAGCGCGAGCACCGCGAGCGGAAACGTAATCGGTGCCATCTCTCCGCTCAGCCAGAACGGCAGGAGCTTCCATGCCGCGGCCAGCCAGCTGAAGGCAAACAGCGCCAGCCCTGCCAGCCCCAGTTCGAGGCCAATCTCCAGGAAGCCGTTGTGCGCATGCTCCACCACAAAGTGGACCGCCGCATCGATCTCGAGCGAGGGGCCCTTCATGCCCCGCCAGAACGCGTCGTATCCATAGCCGAACACAGGATGCAGCCGAATGAAATGCCACACCTGAGCCCAGATCTCCGTGCGTCCCGAGAGCGTCGCATCGCGGCCCAGAAGGCTCAGGATCCCCGGCGGCGGCAGACTCATCAGCACCGCTGCCGTCAACGCTCCTGCGGGAGCGGCAACCGCCGCCACAAGGCGTAAGCGCGCTCCCATGCGCGGCGCCCCGAGCCGTGCCAGCCAAAGCGCGATGACCGCCGCCTCGATCAGCCACGCTCCCCGCGATCCGCTCATGAGCAGCACAAATAGAAAAAGCAGCAGGCTGGCAAAACGAGCTCGCGTCAGGCGCGCCTCCCAAAGGATCACCGCCGTCGCCAGCACCATCATTCGCCCGCACGCATTCTTCTGCGTAAATACGCCCTGCCAGTCGGCGCCATGGCCCGGCGTGTGATCGAGCCCGATCGCCGGAGCGCATACCACAACCGCGATGGTTGCCGCAGCCAGCGCTGTCATCGTCAGGCGCAGGATTGCCCTCTGCCGCGGGGCGGGAAAGCGCAGCGAGAACCACAGCCCAAAGGCTCCAGCCAGCGCGAAGGGAAATGCGCGGCGTATCGTCAGCGCGGGATCGAGCGACCACAGCGCCGACGCCATTGCCAGCCCTGCAAGCAGCGCGGCCCAGGGAACCAGCGTGATCCCCCGCAGCACGAGCCGCGGACGGCGCAGGATCAGCAGGACGATCAGCCCATTCGCCACGGCCTGCGTGGCGATGCCGCCCATCGTCGTGAATCCCGTCGGCGCTGAGCCCGTAATCTCCAGCGCGCTGCTCGGCGCAATCCCGGGAATCGATCCCTGCATGGCGAAGAACGCGAACAGCGCGGCGCACGCGAGGTCTTCCAGCGGAATCGCGAAGAGCGGCAGCGATCGAAGCCGGGCAGGTCGGGGAAGCGTCATCAGTGCGTCGCGTAGATGAGCGCCGAACTCGCCGCCGCTGTTATGTTGGCAAGCCCCATCGAAAGATTCTTCGCCACGCTGAAGGGCACGTAGAGGATGTCGTTTGCCTCGAGCGGCACGTCCGGCTCGCGCCCCCGCTCCATGTCGCGCAGCGGCAGGTCGAGCGACTGCGTGATGCCATCCACGTTGCGCACCAGGCGAACGTGTTTTTCGCTTGCCGTCTTCGACGCGCCCGCGGCCAGCGCGATCGCCTGCAGCACCGTGAGCTGCGAGTCGTTCTGCATCACGTAGCCGCCGGGGTGAGCCACGTCGCCCAGCACGTACACGATGCCTGCCTTCGGCACGACCACCGTGTCGCCCGGCCGCACAAACACGTTGGCGTTCAGCGCATCGTCGGCGCGATTCGGCACAAAGACGCGAATCCGCTCCTCCGGCTCGCCGCCATGAGCCTTGCGTTCGATCACGATGTGGCGATCGGCAGATTCCGTCAGCCCCCCGGCCAGCGAAAGCACGTCGATCAGGCTGCGCGGCGCCGTCAGGCGCTCGGTTCCCGGATGCGCGACCTGCCCCAGAATCGTCACCGTCTCGCTTGCAAATTCCTCCACGAAGACCGAAACCACCGGATGCAGCAAAAATTTTCCGTCGCGATACTGGTCCGCTATCCGCGCCGCGGCCCGCGCCGGCGTGATGCCTTGGACGGCGACATTGCCGATCAGCGCCAGCACCACCTCACCGGAATCGAGGACGCGGACGCGTTGATCGAGCTCCGATTCGCGCAGAACCGTAATGCGCAGCAGATCGCCCGGCCCGATCAGCAGGCTCTCCTGCGCCGCCGCCTCCGCTGTTTCTGAAGGAGCCCCCGCCGGCATCGCCCCCGCCGCGCCCTGCGTTCCGGCCGTCTCCGGCGTCTCCTGGGCCGCCGCCAACCCGGATGCGCAGAAGGCAAGCAGTGTCCACACCGCCATCTTATGCACGCGCATGTCCGCCCCTGCTGAATGCGTTTTCCAGCACCAGCCCCACAATCGCGTGGCTCTGCACCTGGCGGCTCAGCACACGCACGGCGGCCACCACCTCATCCCGCCGCGTCCTGCCTGACTGCGCTGCCACCAGAACCGCATCGGCCTGCTGCGCCAGCACCAGCGCATCGGCGTAAGCCGCGCCCGGTCCGTCGATGACCACAAAGCCGAACTCCTGCCGCCACTGCGCCAGCAGCTCAATCATCCGCGACGATGCGATCAGCTCCGCCGGGCACGGCGGCCTCGGCCCCGCATGCAGAACCGAAAGCAGCGCGGGACCCGAAGCAGCATGGTCGTAGCGGAGTGTCCGCTCGCCGGCCAGCAGATCGCTGAGCCCAGCGGCGACGGGAAACGCGCCGGCAGCCGGAGCCTCGCGCAGATTGGCGTCAACATACAGAACCGCGGCGCCATGCTGCGCGAGGACCGCTGCGAGACTGAGCGCGAGCGAGGGCGACTCCGTCTCAAAATAATCTCCGTGCCTCTCCTGGGCTCCCGCGGACCCCCGTTCGCCCCGCGCCACCGTCGGCGCAATCGCGATCACCTGCGGCGCGCGTTCGCAGTCAGAGCCCAGCAGGCTCGCGCGCAGCCGGTGCAGCGCCTCCACGTAGTTCGACTGCGGCGCCGAAAGCGCGAAGTCCGATGCCGCCGCCGCCTCGAGCGCAAGCTCTGCATTCCGCGGGCCTGGCAGCCATCGCCGGTACCAGGCCGTCTCCGCTTGCGTGGGCGGCAGCACCGCCAGCACCGTCGCGTCGAGCAGCGCTTCCAGATCGGCGGCCGAGTGGATTGCATCGTCGCTCAACTCCCGCGCGATCGCTCCCGTGCAGCCAATCGCAACGCCGCCGCCCAGCGCCAGCGCCGCCAGCAGCGGAACGTTCGGACTCGTCGGATGATCCGGCGGAGGTACCAGCGCGGGCGCGACCACCGTAAAGTTCCTCGAGTGCAGTCCCTCCAGCACTCCCGTTTGCTGCAGCCGATTCTCGAGCGACGTGTAGAGCGCGCGGCTTGCCTCTGCTTCCTGCCGCGCCAGCCGCAGCGCGACCGCGTTCCCCGTCAGCCCGGCGGCGAGGGCCTTTTGCTGCTCAAACGCGCCCCGCGCGGCGTTTTCCGCCTCGAGCGCCACCAGATAATCCGAGTGCGCCCGATCGCCCAGCCGATGTACCTCATCCTGGATCGACCGCTCAATCGTCTCGAGCCCCGCCCGCTGTTCCGCCAGCGCCGGCCAGTTCTCTCCGTACCGATCCGCCGATTCCGCGATCTGCGACTTCGCCACAGCCTCCTGCCCGCGGAGCGATTGCAGCAGCGCAAACGAGTTCTGCGTGTTCGCCCCGGCCCCCGGATTCCCGCCCAGCCCCGATATCATCTCCGGATCGCCGCTTTCCACCGCCCTCCAGATCGCCTCGCGTACCATGCGGTTCGACTGCGCCGTCCCCAGGGATGCATTCAACTCATCCAGCCGCTCCAGCACTACGTTGTGCGCATCGCTGTCGCCCAGCGCTCCCGTCTGCTGGTCCAGCGCAGCCGCGCGCGCATCCAGAGCCTCCGTCTGCTGCTTCAGTTCGGCGAGTTGCCCCTGCAGCCATCCGGCAGCCTGCGCCGCCTCTGAAGAGTGCGTCTGATAGCTGCAATCGGCCAGCGATGCCACCATCGCATTCACCACCGCCGCCGCCCTCACGGGATCGGGATCCGAGTAGCTGATCGCAATCAGCCGCGTCCCCGCCGCCGGCGCGATCTTCGCCCGCTTTGCGAAGATCTTGAGCGCGGCATACCGCCGATTCGGCGCGTCGCTCAGCGGCACCGCCAGCGGCTCCAGCGGTTTCCGCCAAAAATACACCCATCGCCCCACGGCTCTCACCCACGCGGCGTGCCCTGCCCGAGGCGCAAAGTAGTCCTGCGAATTCTCAAGCCCCGTCCGGCGAATCGCGTCCAGCGTGAGCGCGTCCGACTGCAGCACGCCGATCTCCGTCTGCAGCGTCAGGTTCTCCTCAAATGAGTCGCTCAGCGCCGCCGTTGGCCCATCCGCCGTCGTGCTATCGAGCCCGAATGTGCCGTGCGACTGCTTCTGCACTTCAATCGTCGCTGTGGCCCGATAGCGCGGTGTCGCGCTCACCCCATAAAGCAGCGCCAGCGCGCCGCACACGCCGGCCGACGCGGCAATCCATATCCGCCGCCGCGCCAGCACAACGAACAGATCGGCGAGCGTCCACTCCACCGGCGGCTCGGAATCCGCCCCCGCCTGCGGCCTCATCGCCGCGCCTCCTTCGGTTTCGCAGCTTCACGCATTGCGCAGCAGCACCACCGATCCGTCGAAGTCGAAGCTGAAATCCATCTCGCTCAGCCCGGCATGCAGCATGGTGTCGCGCAGCCGATGACGGTCGCGGGTGTGCAGCAGCAGGAATCCGCTCCCACCCGCACCCACCAGCTTCCCCCCTGTGGCTCCGCCCACCGAGCGCGCCAGATCGTAGAGCTGGTCGATGTGGCTCGTCGACATCCGGCAGCTCCGCGCGCGCTTGTGCATCCAGTGCTCGTGCATCAGCGGCCCAAACGCATCCACCTGTCCGCCCTCCAGCACTCCCCGAATCTCGCGCCCCAGCGCGCGCGCAAAATGCAGGCTGTCGATCATCGCAGCGTCATTCGCCTCTGACCGCGCCTTCTGCTCCTCCAGCAGCGTTGCGGCGCTGCGCGTGCTGCCGACAAAAAACAGCATCAGCGAGTCGCGCAGTTCGTGCAGCGACTCCTCGCTCATCTGCAGCGGCGTCACCTGCACGGCCCCATCCGGCAAATACTCCTGGCACAGGATGCCTCCGTAGGCGGCGATGTATTGGTCCTGCTTGCCCACGGGATTGCCCAGCCGATTCATCTCAATCTCAACCGCCTCCTGCGCCAGCACCTCCGCGCTCACCGGCGCGCGGCGCATCGCGTACAGCGCGTGCAGCAGCCCCACCAGAAATGTTCCCGATGACCCCAGTCCCGTGCCCGCCGGCACATCCGCCACGCTCACCACTTCCAGCGGCGAAGGCGCGCCATGGAAGCGGATCGCCTCCCGCAGCAGCGGGTGATCGATCTCGTCGCACGATCCTGCATGCTCGGTCCGCGAATAGCGCAGCAGATACCCCGGCAGAAATCCCGCGTTCACGCTGATGTAGACGTATTTATTGATGGCCGCCGAAATCACAAACCCGCCGCCGTGGTCGCGATAGTACGAAGGCAGGTCCGTCCCGCCTCCGCCGATGGAGATGCGCAGCGGGGTGCGGGTCATAATCACTGCCCCACCTCCATCGGAGCTGCCTTCGGGGGAGGGCCGAAGCGTTCGTGTGATACCAGACAAGGCGTGGACGCAATGGCCTGCTCCGTGTCCCGCAGGCCGGCCAGCGAGCCGATCTCGTAGAACCGGCTCGCCACTTCGAATCCCGCCAGCAGCCCACGTCCTGCAAGGTCCGCCCAAACCTCGCTCAAATCGAAAGCCGCCTGCCGCCAGTCTGCGATCGCTTCCGCTTCCAGCGCTTCCAGGCCGTAGTCGATGTGCTGCATCGCGGGGGAGGGCCGATTTTTCTCGTACCGCGCGATCGCGCCCGCGCGGAACTCCACGTTGCTCGCGCCCCAGTGATTCTCGTTGCGGAAGACGGTCATCTGCCCCGGCTTTCCCGATCTGCAAAACGCGCGCCACACCGGCATCACCGGCTCCATCAGCCAGCTGTCCCCATACATCACCAGGAATCGACGTCCCAGCAGCGGGAATGCCCTCCGCAGCGCGCCTCCCGTTCCCAGCGGGCGCTCGCCGTCGCGGCTGTATTCAATCGCCAGGCCGAACCGGCTGCCATCGCCGGCAAAATCCTCAATCTGCCCGCCCATGTGGCCGACGCAGATCACCACTTCCCGCAATCCCTCCGCGTGCAGCCGCTGCAGCTGGTGCGCGAGAAACGGCTGCCCCGCCACCGGAACCAGCGATTTAGGCCTGGTCTCCGTGATCGGACGGAGCCGTGTGGCCAGCCCGCCGGCCAGCAGCGCCAGACGCGGCGGCCACCCGGAATCAGTGCTCGAGTACGCGCGCATCGGCCACCAGCTCCTGCAGCGAACGCCGCACCGCCTCACGGCTGTTCCATTTTGGGAACCAGCCGAGCGAGCGGATGCGCGACGAATCCAGGCGAATGACCGGCACATCGCCGCGCCAGCCCACCCGCCCCCCTGTGTATTCAAAGGCCGGCGTTGCCGGCAATCCCAATGCTTCGGCCGCGAACTCTGCGATCTCCGTCACCGTCACCGCATCGTTGGTCGCCACGTTGAAGACCGAAAAGGCCGCACAGCTGTTCTTCGCCGCGCACAGCACCGCATCCACCACATCGGTCACGTGGATATACGGCTTGCTCTGTCGCCCGTCTCCCAGAATCTTCAGCCGCTTTGGCTTTGCCTTCAGCCGCCGCACAAAGTCGTAGCCCACCCCATGCGTCTGCCGCGGCCCCACGACATTTCCAAAACGGAACGCGCACGCCTGTATTCCGAACATCGAGCAGTAGCTGGCAATGAGCGCCTCGCCGGCCAGTTTGCTCGCGCCGTACGTCGAAACCGGCCGCATCGGAGCGTAATCTTCCGCCACCACCGCATCGCCCGCATCACCGTACACGCCGCTGCCCGAGGCGTAGATCAGGCGCCGGACGTTCGCCCGCCGCATCGCCTCCACCACGTTATGAGTCAGTAGCGTCCCGCGATAAAAGTCGACTTCGGGATTCTCCACCGCCGCCGCGATATCGGGATTCGACGCCAGATGGATCACCCAGTCGTGGCCTTCCATCGTGGCTGTCAGCGCATGGATATCGCTCGCATCCGCGCGGATGATCGTCAGGCGAGCATCGCCGTGGTGCTGCTCCAGATGCCACTCATGTCCCGACGAGAAGTTGTCGAATGCGGTGACGCGGCGGGTCAGCGACGAAGCCAGCAGCGCATCGGCAAAATGGCTGCCGATAAATCCCGCGCCTCCCACAATGAAATAGCTGCATTCGCGCAGCAGCATATGCGTTCCCTCGGCAGAAGTGAATCAATGTTCCCGAAAGGAGCGGAAAACGCGGCAGCGAGCGGCCCGTTTTGGGAACCAAAACGTCATCGTCGCGGCTACAGACTCGATTCGCAACACATTCCTTGATCCTTTCCATTACCTAAGTCAGGTTGATTACCAGTGTGTCTAACCGGAGTTCCTGAGGCGGAATGATACAAGCAGAGCCATTGCCGTAATTGGCCCATAACCCGATGGGATTGCTGGAAACTCTGGTGCCTGCCATGACTAACGCTATGCCTGATTCGCACTTAGCCGCTGCCGGCTCAGTCAGGCTAGTTACTGTTGGGATGCCTGTTTGCAACGGAATGCCCTGGCTGCCGGAGGCGATCGAGAGCCTCCTGCGGCAAACCACCGCCAATTTCGAGATCCTCGCCATCGTCGATGGAGGCTGCGACAGCAGTCTTGCATATCTGCGCGGACGCAGTGCGGCGCAAACCCACGGGCCCCGTCTCCGCGTGCTCGAGCAACCCAATGCCGGCGTCACCGCGACCCTGAATCGCCTCCTCGAAGAAACTCGGACCCCATGGCTCGTCCGCCAGGATGCCGACGACGTTTCCTATCCTCAAAGAATTGAGAAACTCCTCGGGACAATCCGCAGATATCCCGATGCCGGTCTTATTTATTCCCTCGCCGACTATCATCCCCGCGAACTTTGTGCCGGTACGTTCCGCTGTTCGCGGGGAACGCCCGAAGAACTGCGATCCATCGTCGAGCACGGCTATCTCCTCTCCATCTGCCATTCCACCGTCGCGCTGAATGTCGAGAAAGCCCGCGCGGTCGGCGGCTATCGTATGGATATCCACGCCGAGGACGCGGATCTCTGGTGGAGGATGGCGCGCAAGTTCGAGATTCGCTGCATTCCTGAAGCGCTCGTCGGCTTTCGCCAGAACGCGCTGAGCGTCAGCGCGCGCCATGGGGAGAAACAGCAGCTCGCCGGCCTTTACGTGCAGTATTTGCTGCTTTCGGAATTGTGGAATCTCTCCCCGCGGCCGCTCTCCGACGTTGCCGCCACCCTGCTCGGCTTTCTGCGGCCTGCGCAGCTGCGCGCCAAAGAGGCTCTCCGCCAAAGCAACATGCACCTCGGCGAGCGGCG
>Ga0335072_10011931_pt1 | contig 12416 bp, 11 predicted proteins | sample Lox_Sample_21_FD_206725 | JGI IMG/M metagenome (GOLD analysis project Ga0335072, IMG submission 206725) | Soil microbial communities from Loxahatchee National Wildlife Refuge, Florida, United States - Lox_Sample_2.1 | ecosystem: Environmental > Terrestrial > Soil > Wetlands | place: USA...
ACGGTTCAGGGCGAGAGTGCGGCGGGTGCGGCTCCGGCAGCGATGGCGCAATTGAATGCCGCGGCCCAGGGCAATGCGAATCAAGTGGCTCCCAGTGCGCAAGCCTCACCGCCCACGCCACCTGCTCCGGGAGCGTTGAGCTTTTCGCTTGTGCCTCCGCCGGGTCCGGTGAACGCGGGCGCGACGATTCAGGTGCCGATCGTGATAACGGGAGCCACGGATATTGCGTCTGTTCCTTTGCAGGTGCAGTACGACCCGAGCAAGCTGTCGCTGGTAAACGTGGGCGATGGAGATTTTCTGAATCGTGGAAATCAGCCGGTTGCTCTGGTGCATCGTGATGATGGGCCGGGAAATATCGTGCTGAACGCGTCGCGTCCCCCGGGAGCGCCGGGTGTAAGCGGAGCCGGCGTGGTGTGCGTGCTGACGTTTCAAGCCAAGAGTTCGGGTGAGAGCGCGATTACAATCGCGCATCCTTTGGCCATGACAAGCGCACAGCAATCGCTGCAAGCCCCGGGTGCGCGAACAAGTATCACGGTGAAGTAGGAATGCGGTATCGATGAGAGCCCAACGGCCAACCCGGAAACGCACGGAGCACGGCCTGACATTAGTGGAACTGATCGTGACCGTAACGATTCTCGCGATCCTCGCATCCGCGGCCATTCCGATTGCCCGGTTTAAAGTGAAGCGGGAAAAGGAACGGGAACTGCGCCGGGACCTGTGGGAGATGCGCGATGCGATCGATCACTACAAGGATGCGGCGGACCGAGGCGCGTTTCAGACGAAGCTGGAGAGCCAGAATTATCCCCCTGACCTTGAAACACTGGTGAATGGCGTGGATGTGCAAGGCAAGAAGGTGAAGTTTCTTCGCAGGATTCCGGTGGATCCCATGACGGGCAACACGGATTGGGGGCTGCGCTCGATGCAGGACGATCCGAAGTCGGACTCGTTCGGCGGGCAGAACGTATTCGACGTTTATTCGAAGTCCCAGGGCACGGCCCTGGACGGCACGAAATATTCCGACTGGTAGGATTGGCAATGCGGGGCATAAGAAAACAGGACGCGGGCTTCACGCTGATGGAGTTGATGATCGTGATGATGATCATCAGCATTCTGGCTACGCTTGCCATCCCCAGCTTCATCGGCGCCATCCGGTCGGCTCGGGAAGCGGCGCTGAAAGAGGACCTGCACGTGATGCGCGCGGCCATCGATTCCTATACCATGGACAAGCAGAAGGCGCCGCAGTCGCTTGACGATCTGATCCAAAGTGGCTACCTTCGGAGCATTCCGGCTGATCCGATGACGCACAGCAGCGAGACGTGGGTGACGGACACAAGCGATTCGCTCTCGTCCGTGGATCAGACGGATCCGGGAATCGTTGATGTACATTCAGGATCGCAGGAGACAGGCACAGACGGCCAGCCGTATTCGTCCTGGTGATCAGGCAGCGATCATTCCGAAAGAGGCGCAAAGAAGATGAAGCTTTGCCGATCCGATTGCTTACTTGTGGTGATTGGAGTGGTCACGCTCTGCGCCTATCTGCCGGCACAAGCGGCAAAGACGATTCGACTCAGGCTGCTGGACGGCAGGACGGGGCGAATCATCACTGATGCAGGCATCCTGGTTGGCGCCAATCATGATTCAACCCCGCACGGCGAATGGGTGAAATCGAATGAGGATGGCACGACCACGATCACGCTGCCGCAAAGCGCCACAGTATTGCAGGTGCACGCCACATATGAGGACGCTACGCAATACTATGTAAATTGCGACGGCCCGCCGGTGCTCGATACACCCGCTGAGCTATGGTATTCGGTGTCTGACGTCATGACCAAGGGCCTGGTGGCTGCGGATGGCTGCGTGAAGCCGAAGGAGCTGGAAAAACTCGACATTACTGCAAAGCCCGGGGAGCTTGTGATCTTTGTCCGGAAAGTGTCCTGGCACGACCGCGGGAAGGTACTTCTGAAGTAGTCCCCATGCCCCAGCCGGAAACAGAAAGAATCCAGCATTGGCGCTCGATCCTCATTCGACGGTGATTTCTTTCAGTCTTCAGGTCTACACGTTCTATTCCACCTTGATGGGGACCGCGGATCGTGCAGAGAGTCTGGGCACGAGCCCGGAACAGCGGTTGGAGCCGGGGCTTGGCGGGCGACTGCTGTGGGCCGGCGAACTTGACGCCACGGGCCGAGTTCTTGCCCTGGCCGGAAATATTTCCGGAGCGGCGACGCTGGTGGCGACGTCCAATACGGAACATCAGAAGCAGGCTGTTCGCGACGGCGCGGTAGATTTTGTGGTCACTTCGCTCGATGAAGCTCTGCGCATCCTCAAGAATGAAATACGCAAGCAAAAACCAGTGGCAGTGTGCGTGGGAGCGGCGCTGGAAGCGGTGGAACGCGAGATGGTGGAGCGCGGTGTGCGGCCTGACTTGATTCGGGAGGAGATTATTTCGGCGGCGAATCGAACCGGGCTGGATCACGGTATGGGGGAAGATCAGGACCATTACCCGATTCCGGATCCGATGGCCATGGATGCCCTGGTGATCTGGAAAGTGGAGAAGGCAGCGGCCTTGTGGCTGCCGAAACTCGATGCGGTCGCGCTTGATTGTCTTGAACCGGAGGATGGCATTGCGCGGCGCTGGATTCGGCTTGCGGGGCGATATATGGGGCGTCTGGGCCACGGAGAGCACCTGGTGAGGAGTAACCGCGAGTTTGGCGCGAGGCTGGTTGAGCGCACGCGGGAAGGCGTAGCGCGGGGGGAGATCAAAGTGCGCGGCCTGATTGAAATGACCGATGGGAAGAGGGTCGACCAGTACGCGTTTGGACCTGATCCATCAAATGTGACTGGCTGAACTTATTGGCGCGTGCTGACGGCAACCGCTTCGATGCGGTTCCACAGATCGTTGATGCCGAAATCCGTCTTTGCTGAAACCGGCACGATGTCCTCCAGTTCCAGGCCTTTCTTTAGAGCAGACAGATTGCGGGTGCGGGCGTTGCCGCTGAGACGATCGATCTTGGTTGCAACAACAGCGAATGCGCGATTTTCAGCGCGCAGCCAGTCGATTAGCTGGCGGTCGCCTGGCTGAGGCGGGACGTTCGAATCCACAAGGCAGACGCAAAGCGCGAGAGTGGGGCGGCTCGCGAGATACGGCTCGATGAATGCGGGCCAACCGGCCGAGATAGATTTGGAGATTTTTGCATAACCGTAACCCGGCAGATCAGCAAAGACGAGCCTGCGCTGCTGGCGCTTGTCGAGAAGCGCGAAGAAATTGATAGCGCGGGTGCGGCCGGGAGTCGATGAGACCTTGGCCGCCTTACCGCCGACGAGCGCGTTGAGCAAGCTCGATTTGCCCACGTTGGAGCGGCCGAGGAAGGCAATCTCCGGGACGGAGGGAGCGGGGAATTGAGCCGCCGCCACGGCCGAAAGCAGGAATTGGGTAGAGTAGTGCATGATTTTAAGAGAGCAGCGATTCAGCCATTACCCAGGCAGAACCGCCTTAGGTGAGGATACAAGAACGTGGTCCTCATCCACCGGGAGCGGGATCGGCTGACACTCGATAGAGACGAGCGTAATGTCGTCCTGCTGGCTTTCCAACCCACGGCCGGACCAGCCCGTAACCTCACGCAGCAAGGCGCTGCAAATCGAGCTTGCCGGAAGTTCCGGGTGATCGGCAAGAAAGTGGGTGAGGCGCGCTGCGCCGAACTCCTCATCGTTGGCGTTCGAGGCCTCGACCACTCCGTCGGTATAAAGCAGGCAGCGATCGCCCGGTTCGAAAGGGCAGGATCGCGATGTGTACCGCGCCGCCGGGAATGGTCCGAGAAACAGTCCATTTTCTTCGAGAGATTCAACCCGCCTTGTTTTGGAACTCCAAAGGAGTATGGGAGGGTGGCCAGCGCCAGCGTAACGCAACTCTTGCTGCCCGGTATCGAAATAGACATATGCCGCAGTGATGAATTGGCTCCCGAGCATCCCTGACAGGGCACGATTGAGCCCGGCGAGAACCTCACCGGGGCTTGCGAATTGCGCCGCCTGTGCGTGCAACGCGACTTTGAGCATAGACGCCGAAAGGGCTGCTGGTACGCCATGGCCGGAGACATCGGCGATAAGCACGCCAAGTCCGTGGCCATCGGTAAGGACATCGTAAAAATCGCCGGCGACCGATCCGGCAGGCGAGTAGCGAGCGTGGATCTCCAACCCCGCCATCGCATTGTCCAGTTTCGGCAAGAGATCCGATTGAATCTTGCTGGCGATGCTGAGCTCGTTGCGCATGGCGATGAAGCTGCTTTCCATACGCAGGTTGCGCGATGCGCTCACATACAGGAACGTCCCCAGCATGACCACCATTCCAACAGGCTCAAAGTATCCCAGGTCTGGGATATACCCCATTACAGAGAGGTTTTGGAAGAGCGCAAATAGTCCCAAGACCATGAGTCCGATTCGAAGAACATGCACCTCGCGGTTGATGGGGATCTTGGGAAAGATGCCGATGTAAAGCCATCCAACCAGACTGGTAACAACGATCGCTCCATTCAGGAACGAGACCTGATCCAGGTGTGCCTGCTGGATCTCCCTGACAGCCCCGAACACGGCCAGCAAGATGTTCGCGATCACCACCGCGCGGACGAACCATGGATATGCGCGACCAAGCGTGCTGCCCAGGAAAAGGGCGAAAGGTATACCGATTACAAGGGTGATCGAGGATTCGCAGATGAGCCACGGAATGGAAGGGAACGCCGCCTTCAGCATCTGCAACCCAAAGATGAGTCGGAGGCCGTAAAGAGTCGATACGATGCCAAAGTGGAGCGTGGAGCGATCCGTTGTCCTGGAGCGAATTCCATAAAGGACAAGTGCGCCGAGGCCGGCTATGAGGATGATCTCACCAACGACAAGGCGGAACACGTCACTGCCAAACATGTCGGTGGCGATGGCGATCTGCACGCGGCAATTCTACCGCAGGACGAATTCAGAAGCGTGAGGCGGGGGCGGCTTGGGCGGAGGATTGAGCGGATTGGGAGCAGTCGCTATCAACGGCCCCAACTGGTCTTGGGGCCGTTGATTCCGCGCATTGGATTCACTGCCGGGCGGGAAGATTAGGTGTTATCTCAGGAGGAGGCGGCACTGAAGTGATCCCGTCGGTTTCGGCAGAGACGGGAGTGGGCAGCGGGCTTTCGAGCGCCAGGGCCAGCACCTCATCCATGGTGTCGACGAAATGCAGCTTCATCGAGTTCTTGATGTTGTCGGGCAACTCGGCAACATCCTTCTCGTTGGCGTGGGGCAGAATGGTCTCGAAGATCCCGGCTCGTAGCGCGGCGAGAAGTTTCTCCTTGAGGCCGCCGATGGCAAGCACCTTGCCGCGGAGCGTGATTTCGCCAGTCATGGCGATATCGCGGCGGACAGGAATCTTCGCCAAGGCGCTGGCGAGAGCTGTGGCCATCGTGATGCCGGCGGAAGGGCCATCCTTGGGAATGGCGCCCTCGGGCACATGTAAGTGCAGGTCCACGTTGCGATAGAACTCGCGAGTGAGGCCGAGAACTTGAGCCTTGCTGCGGATGTACGCGAGGGCGGCTTGCGCCGACTCCTGCATAACGTCGCCGAGCTGGCCGGTGATGGTGAGTTTGCCTTTGCCGTCGAGCACTTGCACTTCGGTGGTAAGAATACTGCCCCCGACCTCGGTCCATGCAAGGCCGGTGACCAGACCGACTTCACTCTTTTCGTGCACTTCAGAATCGCGGAACCTGATGACGCCGAGAAATTCGCTGACGTTGGCGGCGGTGATCTCTTCCTTGTGCTTTGCGCCTTTCTTGACGACCCGGCGAGCCACCTTGCGGCACACGTTGCCGATCTCGCGCTCGAGGTTGCGAACTCCTGCTTCGCGCGTGTAGCCGCGGATGATTTCGAGGATGGCGTCATCTTGAAAGACAACATTCTTCTCGCTCAGGCCTGTCTGCTCGCGCTGCTTCTTCACGAGATACTGACGTGCGATTTCAAGTTTTTCCTGTTCGGTGTAGCCCTGGAGACGCAGCACCTCCATGCGGTCCTGCAATGCAGCCGGAATGGTGTGGAGAACGTTGGCGGTGGCTACGAAGAGCACCTGCGAAAGGTCGTAATCGACGTCGAGATAGTGATCCTGGAACGTGGTGTTCTGTTCCGGGTCCAGCACCTCAAGAAGTGCCGAAGCCGGGTCGCCGCGGAAATCGGAGGCCATTTTGTCGACCTCGTCGAGAAGGAAGACGGGATTCTTGGTGCCGGCCCGCTTCATGTGCTGGATGATCTGGCCGGGCAGCGCGCCGATGTACGTGCGGCGATGGCCGCGAATCTCAGCTTCATCGCGGATTCCACCGAGCGATAGACGCACGAACTTGCGGCCGGTGGATTTGGCGATGGACATGCCGAGCGAAGTTTTGCCCACGCCCGGAGGTCCAACGAAACACAGGATCGAGCCCTTCGGATTTTTGACCAACTGACGGACGGCGAGAAACTCGAGGATGCGCTCCTTGATCTTTTCCAGACCGTAGTGATCTGTATTAAGAACTTTTTCCGCATAGTCGATGGAGCGGGTTTCTTTGGATTTCTTTTTCCACGGCACGGCGAGCAACCAGTCGATGTAGTTGCGGCTCACGGTGGACTCGGCCGACATGGGCGGCATGGCCTCAAGCTTCTTCAACTCCTGACTTGCTTTTTCGAGCACATCCTTGGGCATGCCGGCGGATTCAATCTTCTTGCGAAGCTCATCGAATTCGTTCTTTTCGCCGCGGCCGAGTTCCTTCTGGATGGCCTTGATTTTCTCATTGAGGTAGTACTCTTTCTGGGCGCGCTCCATCTGGCGCTTGACGCGCGACTGGATGTTGCGGTCGAGATCGAGTTTTTCAATCTCCACATCGAGCACGTCAGCGATGCGGGCCAAGCGGGCCGCGGGATCAAAGATTGCGAGCAGTTCCTGCTTGTCTTCGATGCCGAGCTGAAGGTTGGCGGCGATGGTGTCAGAGAGCTTGGCGGCTTCGTCCATGCGGACTGAAGCAATAATGGTTTCGTAATTGAGAGATTGCTGCAGCTTGACGTATTGCTCGAAGAGGCCGGTGACACGCTGCATGAGCTGTTCGATCGCTGGAGTCATTTCGAATTCGGCTTTGCCCGTGCGCACCGTGGCTACGAAGAAACCGTCGCGGTCGTTCACCTCGATGGACTTGGCCCGCTCCACGCCTTCGACGAGAACCTTGATATTGCCGTCGGGCATCTTGACGCTCTGCACGATGTTGCAGATGGCTCCGACCTGGTAGATCTCCTTGGCCTTGGGCTCATCGATGGAGGCGTCGTGCTGCGTGGCGAGGAATATCTTGCGGTCGCCACTGAGAGCCTCTTCGAGAGCGCGCACGCTTGAAAGCCTGCCCACGACAAAAGGCGTCATCATGTAAGGGAAGATCACCATGTCGCGGATGGGCATCATGGGAAGTTTGCGGGGCTCGGTCTTTTCACGGGACGTAGTCATCTTGGCACCTTAGGAATTAGACGCGCAGAGCCGGCTTCGGCAACAGGGAAGACTAGCGACTCATGTTGGGATTGTACAGCGGAAATCGGATCAATGTGCATCAAGCTCAAGCATCACCTGCACCTGCAGGTAACGCTTGAGCGACACGATGATGTTCCGGCAAACACAATCAGCCGGCTTTTTCAAGCAGGCAAAGCGACAGATCGCGGCGCTCGACCATATCCTTCGTGATTTCGAGGTCGCGCACTTTTTTGTTGTTGGGCAGGTGATACATCAGGTCGAGCATCAACTCTTCGAGGATCATGCGCAGGCCGCGTGCGCCTACCTTACGCGCCAATGCTTCGCGGGCTATCGCGCAGGTTGCTTCCTGGGTGAAGTGGAGGCGGACATTTTCATACTCAAGCAGCCGCTGATACTGCTTAATGATGGCGTTGCGTGGCTTGGTGAGGATTTCGATAAGCGCCGCTTCGTCCAGCTCATCGAGAACACCCATCACCGGCAGGCGCCCCACGAATTCGGGAATGAGCCCATATTTAATCAGGTCCTGGGGCTCGGTTCTGCGCAGCAACTCGGTGTCGCGGTGAGAGGCAGAAGATGGACTTTCAGCTTCGGCATCCACGGTCTTGAAACCGAGGGCCTTCTTGCCGATTCTGCGGCCAACGACGCGCTCGAGCCCGACGAATGCTCCGCCGCAAATGAAAAGGATGTTGGTGGTATCGACGGCGGTGAACTCCTGGTGCGGATGCTTGCGTCCGCCCTGTGGCGGAACGTTGGCGACGGTTCCTTCCAGTATTTTGAGCAGAGCCTGTTGCACGCCTTCGCCCGAGACATCGCGTGTGATGGAGGGGTTCTCGTCCTTGCGGCCAATCTTGTCGATTTCATCGATATAGATGATGCCCTGCTGAGCGCGATTCACATCGCCATCGGCAGCCTGCAGCAACTTGAGGATGATGTTCTCGACGTCTTCGCCGACGTAACCGGCTTCAGTAAGCGTGGTCGCGTCGACAATCGCGAATGGCACATCGAGCATCTTGGCCAGTGTGTGTGCCAGCAGCGTCTTTCCTGAGCCGGTGGGGCCGATGAGCAGGATATTCGATTTGGTCAGCTCGACTTCGTTGTTGCGCATGCGGTTCATCTGGATGCGCTTGTAGTGGTTGTACACAGCCACAGCGAGCTTTTTCTTGGTCTGGTCCTGACCGATCACGAAATCATCGAGGAAGCCTTTGACCTCCTGTGGTTTCGGAAGATGCCCGGCCGCGGTAGCGGGATGCGCTTCGCCGCGATCGTCTTCGAGGATCGAGTTGCATACAGCAACGCACTCATCGCAGATGTATGCGCGAGGATAGTCGCTGGGCGACGAGATCAATTTGGCCACGGCGTCCTGCGATTTGTGGCAGAACGAGCACCGCAGCGCTTCTTCGGGTCCCGTGCGCGTTTTCATTTGACTACCCCCTGATGTGAACCGTTCGAGATCGTGTCACTGCAAAGAACCGGCCGTTACGTGCGCGGCCGATCAATAATTTCATCAACGATGCCGTATTCCTTGGCTTGCTGCGCGTTCATAATGAAGTCCCGTTCGACGTCGCGCTCGATCCGGTCGAGGGACTGCCCGGTATGGCGCGCCATCAGATTATTAGTAATCTCGCGAATGCGGAGAATCTCGCGCGCATGAATGTCGATGTCGGTTGCCTGGCCGCTCAGGCCGCCCATGGAAGGCTGATGAATCAGGATGCGTGAGTTGGGCAGGGCGAATCGTTTGCCCTTGGTGCCTGCGAGAAGCAGAAATGCCCCCATGCTGGCGGCCTGCCCGATGCAGTAGGTCACCACGTTGTTCTTGATGAACAGCATGGTGTCGTAAATCGCCAGTCCCGCGGTGATGGAACCGCCTGGGGAGTTGATATACAGTTGCACGTCTTTCTCCGGGTCTTCTCCGGAAAGGAAGAGCATTTGAGCAACGATCAGATTGGCCACCTGATCGTCAATCGGGGTGCCGAGAAAAATGATGTTGTCGCGTAGCAAACGGGAGTAGATGTCGTAGGCGCGCTCGCCTCGGCTCGTCTGCTCCACCACCATGGGTACTAATGCCATTGAATGTTTTTCCCGCTTTCCGCTGGGGCGCCTGCTCCCCGTGAGTGGCCCCTCTACCAGTTTCGATCCAATTTCTGGCTGGGAGGCAATATGCGCTGCATCAGAGACTTACGCTGGTAACCTCTGGAGCAGCAGATTTCCGGTTTTCTCTCGTTTCATTTGTTCCCGGATTCTAGCGATACCCCCGTCCTGAGTCAAACGCTGACGGAGCGTTTCGACAGGTTCGCGTGACTGAAGAGCCGCCAACTGTACCTCGTGATCCAGTTCCTCATCGCTGACGGTAACGTTCTCAGCTTCCGCGATGCGGTCGAGAAGGATGTGGGTCTTCACCTCGGCAACGGCGCTGTCGCGCTGGGCCCCGCGAAGGCGGGCAAAATCCAGCTTGCGCATCTGCTCAGGTTCCATTCCCTGGGCGGCCAGAGCGCGAAGTCCGCGCTCCAGGCGGGTATCAATCTGGTCCTGCACGAGCGATTCCGGAATCGGGAACTGAAATCGTTCGTTCAGAGCCGCGAAAAGCCGTTCCTTAGTCTCATTCTCTGCGCTATGGCGTTTCCGATTGGCCATGTGTTCGCGGATCCTGTTTTGGAGCTCGTCGAGGTTCTGGTAGCTGCCCAATTCTTTCGCGAAATCATCATTCAACTCGGGCAGGTTGCGCTTCTTGATGCCCTTCACGGCGACGTCATAGGCAACGGTCTTTCCGGCGAGCTTTTTTTCGCTGTAATCGGCCGGGTAGATGACTTCAGCCTTGAGCTCCTGGCCGGCCTTTGCGCCGCGCAGGGCAATCGTGAAGGCTTCGAGAGTATCCTTGCCGCCAATCTCGACCAGGGCATCCTCGCCGGCAACCGGCGCAGTATCGGGCTCACCTTCGACCTGACCGGTGTATGTGATCTGTGCCCAATCGCCGTCGACCAAAGCGCGGTCTTCTTCGACCGGCTCGATGGTGGCGCGCGACTCGCGCAACTGCTCCAACTCGTGAGCGAACTCGTCCTCAGTGACTTCAGCCGAGGTTTTCTCGACGGTCACGTCCTGGTATCCGTCGATGGAAAAATCGGGAAGATATTCGAAGACCGCTTTGACATGCAATGGCTGGCCGTCTTCAACGGTGAGTTCCGTGACCTGCGGCTGCCCGACAGGCTTGATGCCCAATTCACGGACGCCTGCATTGAAGCGCTCCGGGAGCAGGGTATCGATGACTTCCTTGCGAATGTCGGTGGCGAATTTCCTGCGGACGACCGATTCCGGAACCTTGCCGGGGCGGAAGCCGGGGATCTTGGCGTATTTCTGATAATTCCGGAGGACGATGCGGAATGTTTTGGAAACGTCTTCTTCCGGAACGTCAAGCACCAGTTCGCGGGTGCAGTCGGGATTGAGGACAGGCCCATGCGCGTGTTCGTGGCCGTGGTCTTCGTGTGTGTGCGGTTCCTCTGCCGTTTCAGGTTGAGGGGTGTTTTCGAGGGTATCGGTTGAACTCAACGTTTTGCCTTCCAGGCGCGAGGCGCCGTATCCGCAGCCATAACGTGCTGACGCTCCTGGCGGCACAGCACCGTCTGGCGGGGAAATACCTCACTTCATGGTAAGGGGGTTTGCGGGCAGGGTCAAACCGACCGGTCAAGCCGGCTGCCTGTTCGCACCGGGGAAGGCACGTTACTGTTCGGAGACGTCCGGTTTGCGGACGTAGGGCTGAAAACGGGGATGGGATGCACCGCACTCCGCATAGTATCGGCGGGCTTCCTGGAGACTCAGGGAACCATTCACGGTGTGGTGCACCTCGCCGGCGTCCGCATCTTCTTGTCCATCATCCTCCCACCAACAGACGGGACAGAGCGCCATGGCCGCGGGCGCTTCCAGTGTCCGGTAACCGCAGCACGGACAGCGGTAACGAGTCTTTACGGATTCCACGTGCATGTTGACGAATTCATGGGATAGGGGTTTACGGTCGGAAGCGAACAACCGGGAGGTACGTTGCGCGGAGAGCACCCCGCAGCGGTTAACCCGGTGCCCCCTCAAAACTGTGCGCGGCGGTGCGGAGGCAGAGAGCTGGGGCAGAGTAGAATCGGGCGCGAGGACAAAATGTTCAGAATGCGCTGTCTGCCTGCCGCGATTGGCCTCTCCCTGCGTCGGGTGTTGCTCGGTTTACTGATTCCCATTGTGCCGGTGGGTCTCTCCGCTCAATCTGCCCCTGCACCGTTGCGGGTAGCCATTGTGGGGCTGGAGCATGGGCATGTGGAAGGGTTTCTGGCGCAGTTTCCGAAACACTCTGATGTGGAGCTTGTGGGAATCGCGGACGCCAATTCGGCATTGATTGAGAAATACGAAAAGAAGTATTCACTGCCTGAAACACTCTTCTTTAAGAGCATGGCCAACATGATCGAAGTGCGGCATCCGCAGGCGGTCCTTGTCTACACCTCGATTGGCGAACATCGACATGCGATCGAGATTGCGGCGCAGTATGGTGTTTCAGTAATGGTGGAGAAGCCGCTGACGATCTCGCTCGATGACGCTCTGGCCATCCGGCGGGTTGCGCGCGAGCATCATATCCAGGTCCTGGTGAATTACGAGACGACCTGGTATGCGAGCAACAAGGAAGCATACGACGAGTTGGAAACCGGACACCTTGGCCCGGTGCGCAGAGTGGTGGTTCACGACGGCCACCAGGGACCGAAGGAGATTAACGTTCCGCCCGAGTTTCTGAGCTGGCTTACCGATCCGGCGCAGAACGGTGCGGGCGCGATGTATGACTTTGGCTGTTACGGAGTGGACCTGATGACGTGGCTGATGCACGGAGAAACTCCGCTGACCGTGACCGCAGTTGTTTCGCATGACAAGCCCGAAATCTATCCCAAGGTCG
>Ga0335072_10011932_pt1 | contig 12416 bp, 9 predicted proteins | sample Lox_Sample_21_FD_206725 | JGI IMG/M metagenome (GOLD analysis project Ga0335072, IMG submission 206725) | Soil microbial communities from Loxahatchee National Wildlife Refuge, Florida, United States - Lox_Sample_2.1 | ecosystem: Environmental > Terrestrial > Soil > Wetlands | place: USA: Florida...
CCAGTTGCTCTTCGCCGGATTATCGCCCGGTTCGGTCGGTCTCTATCAGGTGGATGTGCAGATTCCGCCCACCGCGCAATCCGGAGATTTAGCCATCGTGGTCAACCAGGCCGGCGCGGCCAGCAATACAGCCACGATACCGGTGCAATAGAAAGAGCCTAGGCCTGCACCGCTGCGCTGGCTTCCACCTTGCTGCCCCGATCGAATGTGCGCGATACCGCCATGCCAACCAGCACGACGACGACGCAGCCGATCACGTTGAACCACAGGAAGGAGATCCTCGTGAACAGATCCGCGGCAAAGATCGCCACTTCACCGGCCAGCACGCCGCAGAAAGCGCCGTTGGCCCCCACCTTCTTGAAAAAGAACGCCAGCACAAAAACTCCCAGCAAGCTGCCGTAAAACAGCGATCCAACGATGTTGACCGCCTGGATCAACGCGCCGAAGTTTCTACCAAACTGTGCGAAGGTCATGGCGTAGCAACCCCAAAAGACCGTGGCGATGCGCGAGGCCAGCAGGTAATGCCGGTCCGATGCGTCGCGCTTGATGTGCCGCCGGTAAATATCGATCACGGTGACGGCCGCGAGCGAGTTGATCTCGCCGGAAGTTGACGACATGGCGGCCGAGAAGATCACCGCGATGATCAGCCCCACCACGCCGGCCGGCAGATAGCGCGTCACGAAGGAAAGAAAAATATAGTTGGTGTCGTCGAAATCTTTGTCGACCAGCTGTTCACCGGCCGCGTGAGCTTGGTTCAACTCCTGCTCCGCGTTGCGGTACCGCGTGAGACTGGCCCGGCGGGCCGTGTCGTCGCCCGAGTGCTCAGCCTGCAGGTAAGCTTGCGCGGCATTTTTGCGTTCCTGGAAGGCGGTCTGGTAGCGCTGCTGTATGGCGGGAAAGCGCGCGTCCTGGCGCACATGGTTCAGTTCCACGGGCTCAAACAGGATCGGCGGCCGTTCGAAGATAAAGAAGACGAACACCATCGTTCCGATGAACAAGATGAAAAACTGCATCGGGATTTTCGCCATGGCGTTGAAGATCAGGCTGAGACGGCTTTGCGCGATCGATTTTCCCGTGAGGTACCGTTGCACCTGCGATTGATCGCAGCCAAAATAGGCCAAGGCCAGAAAGGTTCCGCCGATCAACCCGCTCCAGACGTTATAGCGGTCGTTCCAGTCGAAATGAAACGTCACCGCGTTTAGCCTGCCGGCCGCGCCCGCCAGCGACACCGCGTCCCGGAAAGAAACGTTGGAGGGCAGCAGGTGAATCGCCAGCAAAAACGCCAACACCAGGCCGCACATGATCAGGACCATCTGCTGGACATCGGCCCATGTCACCGCCTTGATCCCGCCGAACGAAATGTAGGTCATCACCAGCACGCCCATCACGATGGTCGTCGCCTGGTCCGGCCAGCCCAGGATGATCGAAAGCACCACGGCGGGCGCGTAGAGAGAAAAGCCCGCCGCCAACCCGCGCTGGATCAGAAAAATCACGCTGACCACCGCCCGCGTCTTCGCGTCGAACCTTTGCTCCAGGTATTCGTAGGCCGTGTAAACGTTGGCGCGATGAAAAATGGGAACGGCCGTCGCCGAGAGAACGACCATGGCGAGCGGCAACCCGAAGTAGAACTGCACGAAGCGCATGCCATCGGTGTAGCTCTGGCCCGTGGTGGAGATGAAGGTGATCGCGCTGGCCTGCGTGGCCATGATCGAAAGGCCCATGGCGTACCAGGGCATAGTCTTTCCAGCCAGCAGGTATTTATTAACGGTCGTGCTGCCGCGCCCGCGATACAGGCCGTAGCTGACGATGAACGTAAGCCAGGAGAACATCACCACCCAATCGAGTGGCCTCATGAATTGAACGTCCACGCGAACAGACAGAAAAGTGCGATGAGGAACACCAGGTAACAAATCACGAACAGATAAACACGGCGCCAGGTGCCCAGTAACGGCGGCGGTTCGTCCACCGTGACTCGGTCGGCGTGGTTTTCCGGGTCGCTCACAACGTCTTCCCGGCGCTCAGCAGATTCGCGAAAATGCGGAACGCTCCCGGCACTCCGGCGGGCAGTTCACGGAACCAGGAGAACGCCGTGAAGACGTAAGCGCCCTTGCCATAGCGCGCGTACAGGGTGCCCCCCGCCAGCGGCTTCTCGCCTGGATCGTGCGTTTCAAACAGCGGCCGGTAGCGGCCGTCCCACTTGGAGGCGAAATACAGGCCGCGCTCCTGTATCCAGCCTGCAAAATCGCGGGCGCTGATCTCGTTGGGCCGGTGCAACAGCGGGCTCGCCGGATCCAGCAGCTTCACCGGCGCTTCTTCCACCGTCACCCGTTCGCGGCCAGTGGTCATCGCGTAAGGGCCGATATGATCGAGCACTCCGGTGTTGCCCCCGCCAAAAGCGCCGCCCCCTTCGGCCACGTTGTATTGCACGACTACCGTGCCGCCGTTCTTCACATAGTCCAGCAACCGCACCTGATTGGCGCGCAGATCTGCTCGGGTGTTGTACGCGCGCACTCCGGTGACGATCGCGTCGAAGCGGCTGAGATCGCCCTGGGCCAGATCCTCCGGCCCCAGCAGCACGACTTCGGCGCCCAACTGCCGCAAGGCCTGGGGAACGTCGTCACCGGCGCCCATGACATAGCCGATAGTTTTCGGTAACAGGCGCACGTCGGCCCGCACCAGCTTCGCGCTGGCCTCCGGGAACAGCACTTGCGGCGGAATATGCGGGTAGCTGATGGTCTCCATCCACGTGGCGCTGGTCTGATCGCCCGTTTGGGCGCTCGCACTCAGAATGCCGGTCGCATCCCGTGCCGGCGGCGTAATCTGGAACGACAACGAGCACTCTTCGCCCGGGCCCAGCTTGAAGTCTCCCGATCCGTCGGCGGCACGCCAACCTTCCGGAGCTTGAATCCGCACATGGCCCGACGCGCCCGCCGCCATGGCCTTCACCTGCAGTTCCACCGTTTTGGGCGATCCGTTGGGAAACACCAACGCCCCCTCGGACCAGCGCAGCGCCACCGGCGGCTCCACAACCAACGCTCTGGTCAACTCGCCTTGCGCCCGCTCGATGTAGCGGTATAGCACTGGGCGCGTGACCTCGACATCTTGCGATTCAATCCGCAGATGGAAGTGCGCGTTGAATAACGGCGGATTCTCGGGCAGTCCAACTTCCAACTGATTCGGGATCGTGTACGTGTCGCCCTGCTTAGGCTCGCTCAGCCAATAGGGCTGTGAGAGAGGCTGCTTGGCCGGCACCGCAGCCGTAAATGCATAGGTAACCGGTTCATTCGCCGGCAGCACTTTTACGAATTTGTCCTTGGTCACTGCCTGCGCGATCCCGTCGATTTCCACGGAGCGCACCTGGACGGCCATGTGTTCGCGGTTGATCGCGGTCGCGGTGAACTGGAACGTCCCGCCCGGAACCGTTGCGAATTTATCGGCAGCCGCGTCCAGCCACAGGCCGGAGCACAGCACGATCGCTTCGGCCAGTTCCTTGCGTTTCCGCTCCGCCAGCGGTCCTTGAAGATCAGCCATCAGCTTCCCCGCCTTCAGCAGTGCGGGAACGGTTTTCGCCGGATCGCCGGCGTCGAAATTGCGCGCTGCCTCTTCCAGCACCTGCCCCGCTGCCGCGCCTCCCGGGAGGCGGTTCCAACTGATATCGATGCCGTCAAACAGGTCGTGGTCGGCCGGAGGACCCGCTTCGGTGACCAGATAATCCTTGGCCGATCCTCGCCGCTCCGCCGCTCCCATCCCCTGGCTGCGATGCATGCTCCGCGACATGCCGGCGATCTCGCTATAAGAATGGCCCAGCAAGGGATCATATTCGCCCGGATCCACCGTGAAATGGTGCGGCATCTTCTCGTTTTCTTCCCGCTGCTCCTTGGTAAACGCCGCTGGATTCCACAGCAGCCGTTTGGCTTGCCAGGGCTGGACCCATTGCAGCTGCTCGGGAAATCGTTTGGGATCGCCTGCTGCGGTGAACGCCTCCCTGCCCAGAATCGCCGAAGCTTGATGGTGGCCGTGCCCGTCGCGCGGCGTTCCGCTGAAGCGCAGAATGACGACGTCCGGCTGGAAACGCCGGATCACCCACACCACGTCGCCCAAAATTTTGTCGCGGCCCCACTTCTCAAAGGTCTCCTGCGGCGTCTTGGTGAAGCCAAAATCGATGGCGCGCGTGAAAAATTGCTCGGCCCCGTCGATCCGGCGCGCCTCCAGCAGCTCTTCGGTCCGGATCACCCCCAGGGCGTCGCCCCGTTCGTCGCCAATCAGGTTCTGCCCGCCCTCGCCGCGTGTCAGGGAAAGATAGCCGGTCCTCACGTGGCGGCCGCGCGCCAGATAGGCCAGCAGCGCGGTGTTCTCATCATCCGGGTGGGCGGCAATCATGAGGACGCTGCCGGTATTGTCTAACCGGTCCAGGGCGAGCTTGGCTTGCGCCACTCCCGACAGGTCCCGTTGGGCGAAAGCGTTCGGAATATGGCCAGCCAGGAAAACCACGGCAAATCCAGCCAGGCGACGCATGGGCAGAGTGATCGTCACGCCACTACTCATGATACGTGACCAGCGCCGCGCCAGGTACGGGCCTTCCGGCGCGAGTGCGGTTGGCCGGGACCCCGCGTCTCGTGCGAACAAAAGGTATGGTAGGAGTGTGCCCCAAGGCACAACAACTCCGGCCACCACACCCTTCGCGACGGAAGCATCGCTCTGGGTGGCTGCGCTGCTGGCCACGGTGGGCGGTTTTTTGGATGCCTTCACTTACTTCGGACACGGACGCGTCTTCGCCAACGCCATGACCGCCAATGTGGTTCTGCTCGGTGTCGCGGCGGCGGGCGGGGACTGGCGGCAGAGCCTGCGGCACGCTCTTCCCATTGCCGCCTTCCTCGGCGGGGTCGCAATTGCCCAACTCCCCCAGATCCCCCGCGTGCGCGGCGCCATCCCCGATCCCGCGCTGGCGGCGCTTTCCGCGGAGATCGTCTTCCTGTTTGCGGCGGGGTGGTATCCGGACAAGCTTCCGGATCTCCCGTTGCTCCTCGGCATTTCGTTCCTGGCCGCCCTGCAAAGTTCGACTTTCGTGCGCGTCGAAAAATGGGCCTACAGCTCGACCATGACCACCGGTAACCTGCGGCAGATGGCCGAAGCCGGATTCCGCGCGCTGTTTTTGGACGCGGATGCCGATATGCTCCGGCGCGCCAGATTGTTCGGGTTCATCTGCCTGGCGTTCCTTTTGGGCGCGGCCACGGGGGGCCTGTGCGTGTCCGCATGGCGTAATAAAGCGCTCTGGGGCGCGGATGTCCTTCTGCTGGTGGTCTGGCTCCCGCTGGCCAGTGGTTGGCGCAGGCAGCCACAGACTTTGCCGCTACAATCAAGTTAAATGCCCAACGCCTCCGCCGCATCCCAAACCCGGGTCCTGGTAGCGGACGATGAAGAAAACCAGCGGGCCGGCCTGGCCAAAATGGTTCAAGCCTGGGGATTTACGGTCGAAACCGCGGCCGACGGGCAGGAAGCTCTGGAAAAACTGAGTCAGACGCCGGCGCACGTCCTGGTGACGGATTTGATGATGCCTCGCATGGACGGCTTCGAACTGATGAAGCGCCTGGCGGCCCAGGGAGCACTTCCGCCGACCATCATGCTGACGGCTTTCGGGAGTATCGAAACCGCTTTACAGGCCACTCTCGATCACGGAGCCTTCTGGTTCCTGGAGAAGCCGATCCAGCCCAGCGTGCTCAAGGTCCTGTTGGAGCGTGCCTCCGCGCAGAGCCGCATGGCAGAAGAGACGGAGCGGCTGCAGCGGCAACTAGTCTATCAGGGCCTTCTGGCGGATCTGGTGGGCGCCTGCCCGGCGATGCAGCAGGTTTTCTCCCTGATCCGGCAGGTGGCGCCCTCCAAGGCAGCCGTGCTGATCACCGGGGAAAGCGGCACCGGCAAGGAACTGGTCGCCCGCGCCATCCATCACCTCAGCCCGCGGCGGGACGGCCCTTTCGTGGCCATCAACTGCGCTGCTCTTCCGGAGACGTTGATGGAAAGCGAGCTGTTCGGGCACGAGAAAGGCGCGTTCACCGGCGCCGTGGAGCGCCGCGCCGGCTGCTTCGAGCTGGCGCAAAACGGCACGCTCCTGCTGGATGAACTCGCCGAGATGCCCGTCGGAACGCAGGCCAAGCTGTTGCGCGTCCTGGAAGATTCCCGCGTCCGGCGTCTGGGTAGCAAGGGGGAAGTCGACGTCGACGTCCGCGTGGTCGCCTCCACCAACAAAGTGCTGGAAGAGGCGCTACGCAAAGGCGAGTTGCGGGAAGACTTGTATTACCGTTTGAACGTTTTCGAGATCCACTTGCCTCCCTTGAGACAGCGCGAAGGCGATCTTCCGGCGCTTGCCGCGGCGTTGATCGAAGTGTTGAACCGGAAACATGAAACGCGCGTGGTGGACATGCATCCGGACGTGATGGAGCAATTCAAGCGGCATTCCTGGCCGGGCAATGTCCGCGAGCTGCGCAACGTTCTGGAGCGCGCCGTGATCCTGGCCGGCGAAGGCTCTATTTCCGTGCACCATCTTCCGCGTGATTTTGGCGTGCCCGCCGGATCGCGGCCGCAGCCCCAGGAAACGGAGCCCGATGCCGTGCGCTTGCCCGTCGGAACCACCGTCGGGGAAGCCGAAAAGGCGCTGATCCAGCTCACACTCCAATACACCAAGAACAATAAAACCCGGGCCGCCGAAATCCTGGGAATCAGCCTCAAGACGCTGTTCAATAAGCTGAAGGAGTACGGCGCCGCCGAGGCCGAGGCCGGCACGAGTGCCTAGATGTCGTTCAAGGTCAAGCTCCGGGTCGCGGTTGCCCTGTCGCTGAAGGCCAGGCTCCGGTTGGCGATCGTGGTTCTGGTGACCCTGGTGGTCGTCGCGATGTCCCTGCTGTATCTGTACGACTTCACGCGCATGTCTTTCGGCAACGCCTCCAGCCGTGCCGACCTGGTGGCGGACCAGATCGAAACGTACCTGGTGGATCATCTTAGCCAGCAGACCGCGATCCGCGGTCTCCATCCCAATTCGGTCCAGGAATGGAAAGACGCCTGGACCGGGATCGTGCGCGACGATCCGGATGTCACCGGCATGCTCCGGCGCTCGCTCGCCACCGCCGAGGTGGTGCTCGCCATCGTCGTGACCGATGATCATGGAAAAGTTTTAGCCGCCTCCGATCCAACCCTGCTGAACAAAACTCTGGCGCCGGCGGAAGACCTGGACGACGTCCACAAGGGCTGGTGGTTCGGCGCTCTCTGGGATCTCATGATGCGCCGCGAAGACTACCTCAAAACCCGTCCGCTGGGCTTCGAGGACACCAAGCAGGTGCTGTTCAAGATTACGGTCGTGATCCGCTCGGTTTTGTTGCGCCATAACATTCAACCGGCCTTTAACAATCTGGCCCTCGCGTTCGGCTCTTCGCTGTTCATCGCCATCTTCCTCGGTTCGGTGCTCCCCAACCTGCTCCTTGATCCGTTGCAGCGCGTCAGCCGCAGCATCGACCTGATCCGCGCTGGTCAGTTTGAATCCGTCGGCCGGCCGCGGGGCGAATCGCGCGAGTTCGCCGACGTCCATTCCAAGCTGAGTCTGCTGGGCGAGCAGTACCGGGGCGCCAAACAGGATGCTCTCGAACTCCGGAGTAACATCGAACAACTGCTCCAGCGTCTGGAGGAAAGCGTCCTGTTGTTCGATCACACCGGGCGGCTCCGGATGGCGGGTGAGGCGGTCGAGCACATGCTGGACAAGACACGCGCCGAACTGGCGGGACGACCCTACGACGAGATTTTCCCGCCCTCCACGGCCCTGGGAGGCATTGTCGGAAACGCGCTGCGCCATCGCGAGGCCGTGCGCGACCAGTTAGTCACCATCCCCCGTGACGGCGCGGCCCCGGTCCGGCTGCTGGTCAGCGTGGAAGTCCTGGGCCGCGGTCCCGGCCAGGACGAAATGGGCACGCTCGTCACCCTTCGGGATCTCGAGAGCCGCCGGCAACTGGAGCACCAGCTGGATGTATCCACGCGCCTGGCCGCCATCAGCCGCCTAACCGGCGGTGTGGCCCACGAGATCAAGAACCCCCTGAACGCCATGGCGCTGCATTTGGAAGTCTTGAAAAGCAAACTGGAAGGGCAGCAGCCGGAGGTCGACGTCATCACGCGTGAGATCAAGCGGCTGGATACCGTGGTGAAGACCTTCCTGAACTTCAACAAGCCGGTGGAGCTGAAAGCCAGACCCATCGACTTGAGCGACTTGGTGGAGCGTGTGCTGGCGCTGGTGGCCATTGACGCCCAGGCCAAGAACATCGAAATCGACACCGCGCTCCAGGACAAGCTTTGGATCAACGGCGACCCCGACTTACTGCTGCAAGCGATCCTGAACGTAATCAATAACGGCCTGGAAGCGATGATCCATGGCGGAAAACTTAGCCTTCGGACTATGTCGGACGGCGATGAATGCCAACTGTCTATCTCGGATGCCGGCCCGGGCATCGCGCCGGAAATTCAGGAGCGTGTCTTTAATCTGTATTTCACCACCAAGGAACGCGGTTCCGGCATTGGGTTGGCTATGACCTTCCGTGTCGTTCAACTGCACAGTGGTACAATCGACTTTGTCAGCGACTTGGGGAAAGGCACCACCTTCCGATTGCGCTTCCCGAGAATGGTTGATTATCAAGGCGCAGTGCTTGCATCTTCTATCACCACCTCCTAATTCGGCCATTCGTTGATCCTCTCATGCTCCGAGTTCTGTGCATTGTGACGGTCGTGGTCGTGGTGGAGTCGTCTTGCCACAAGCACAAGGTTGCCGCGCCGTTACCACCGCTGCCGAGACTCCAGCCCGCGGCGCGGGTTCCGTCCCAGAAGCCGTTCGAACCGCCTCCCTACATTCCGCCGGCTCCGACTCCGGCGCCTCCGAAGCTCGCGATTCCGGTGGATTTGTACCAGGTGAACCGGCCGCCGGAGCCAAAGAAATCACGCACCGCTACAGCCGCCCCCGCAACACCCCAACCAGCGCCTGCTCCGCCTGCCCCGGCGCCCCCGCCCCGGCTGGGCGACATCCTGACCCAGGATCAGCAGCGGGAATACAACGCCGCCATCGATCAGAGCCTTTCGCGCGCTCAGGCCAGCCTCGGTTCCATTGGCAACCGCCAGCTCACCCGCGATCAACAAAGCCTGGTGGAGCAAATCCACAGCTTTATGCAGCAAGCCCAGGATACGCGTAAGACCGACCTCGAGGGCGCCAAGCGCTTAGCCGAAAGGGCGGATGTTTTGGCTGGAGATCTCGTCGCAAGTTTCCGGTAAGTGAGTTACAAAACAAAACGAGCGCGGCCGGAGAAACCGCGCTCGTAAGTCAATGCAGTGAGGAGTGGTTATTGCACTTCGGACTTGGCGGTGGCCTGCTGAACCGCGCCGTTTAGATCAAGCGAGTAGATCTTTACATCCACGCGGCGATTCTCTTTGCGCGCCTCCCGGGTCTTATTGTCGGCGTCCGGAAAGTCGCTACCCACACCCAACTCGCGAATGGCACGCAGCGGAATGCTGTGCTCTACAGCGAGGTAATGCACCACTGCGTCGGCACGCTTGCGGCTCAGTTCGCGATTGTACCCGACATCACCGGTGCGGTCGGCATATCCTTCGACCTCGATGAGGTAGTTTTTCATTCCATTGACCTTCTGGATGGCGTCATCGAGCTTGCCCTGGTCTTCCTTCGACAACGAGCTCTTCGCGAAGCCAAAGTACACCGGCTGAGTGGATACCAGTTTGTAGTTATCCAGATTCGAAACAACGTTTTGCAGGTTCTGGTCGACGCGGGAAACTCCCTGCTGCGCGTCGGTGGCCGCTGTATTGGCGGCGGTGGCCTTCTGGGCGGCATCGCTGGCAGCGGCGTTCGCCTTCGCAGCGGCGTCGGCCGCTTCAGCGGCCTTCTTGTTCGCCTCGGAAGCCTTTTCATCGGCTGTTGCTACCTGGCGGTCCAGGTCGCCGATGGATTGTTTATTATCATCGGCTTCCTTCTGGAGGCTGTTCACCTGCCCCTGGGTCTTATTGACCTGATCCTGGACGGGGGCGATAGCTTCCCGAACGTGTTTGTGCGTCGCGAGGCATCCCACGCTGCTGAGCATTGACAAAGCCAAGACCCCGAGAAGCGCAGGCGAATAACGAAGTGACATAGATTACGATCTCCTAGCCGCTTACGGTAGCACGTCGGACGCCATAGCCGTAAGTTAAAGCCAATCAACGAACTGGTCGTATGACTGCCAAGGGGAAAGGCGTATATCGCCTCTCGGACCTGGTAAAACTTGCCCTGCGGGCATCCCGTTTTGACATGATTGACATTTCAGCGTGATAGTGTTTTATGCGCGAGCTAAGTCTCCTGCGCTAAATTGGTTTCACGGTGCAATCTTACGATTTGATCGTTATCGGCTCCGGTCCTGCCGGACAGAGGGCAGCCATCCAAGGCGCGAAAATGGGCAAACGGGTCGCTCTCATCGAGCGTCGCGAGGTGGTGGGAGGGGTGTGTGTCAACACGGGCACAATTCCGAGCAAGACCTTCCGCGAGGCGGTTCTCCACCTTTCCGGCTATTACTACCAGAACATCTATGGCGTGAATTACCGCGTGAAGGAAAAGATCACCATCGCGGACCTGGCTTTCCGGGTCCAACACGTGATCAAAACCGAAGTGGATGTGATTCAAGCCCAACTGTCGCGCAACAACATCGAGTTGATTAGCGGCGTTGCCAAGTTTGTGGATTCGCACACCGTCCGCGTTGTGAACTCGCACGGTGAGCAGACCTTCGCCGGCGATTTCCTGGTCATCGCCACCGGAACCAAGCCGGCGGCGTCGCCCAAAGTGAAATTGAACGGGCGCAATATTATCGATAGCGATCAGGTTCTGGATATGCCGGAGATTCCCAAGACGCTGATCGTCGTGGGCGGCGGCGTGATTGGCGTCGAGTATACCTGCATGTTCGCAACCTTGGGCGTGCGCGTGATTCTGGTGGAAAAGAGGCCACGCCTGTTGGAGTTCGCCGATGCCGAGATGGTGGAGGCGCTTTCTTACAATCTCCGCGACCACCGCGTCACGCTGCGCTTGAACGAAGAGGTGGAAAGCGTGGAAGAGACGCCGGAAGGCAACGTGGTTGCCTGCCTGGAAAGCAAGAAGAAGGTCTCGGGCGACGCCCTGCTTTATGCCGTTGGCCGCCAAGGCAATGTGGACGAGTTGGATCTTCCCGCGGCAGGGATCCAGTCGGATGCGCGCGGCCGCATCAAGGTGGACGCGCAGTACCGCACCGAACAACAGCCGCACATTTTCGCCGTCGGCGATGTGATCGGCTTTCCCAGTCTGGCTTCGGTTTCGATGGAACAGGGCCGCATCGCGGCGGCCGAAGCTTTCGGCAGGCAGGTGGTGTCGAGTCCCGCCAACTATCCCTACGGAATCTATACCATCCCGGAGATTTCCTTTATCGGGAAGACCGAAGAACAACTGACCGACGAAGACGTTCCCTACGAGGTGGGCGTAGCCTATTACCGCGAAATCGCGCGCGGCCAGATTCGGGGCGACACCACGGGGCGCCTGAAAATCATTTTTCATCGTGAAACCAAGCAGATATTGGGCGTTCACGTCATCGGCGAAGGCGCTTCCGAGTTGCTTCATATCGGCCAGGCGGTTATGATTTTGGGCGGGTCCGTGGAATACTTTATCGACACGGTTTTCAACTATCCCACTTTGGCGGAATGCTACAAGGCCGCGGCGTTTAACGGCCTCAACAAACTGTCCAAGTTCTAGAATGGAGGCACAGGCCAGGTAGCCTTGTGTACTGACGTGCGGCGAGCGATTGGAATTACCACGGCAGAGGATGTGGCCACTGGCCTGGTTGAGGATCACCAGCTGGCCGGACCACTCCGTGTCTATCAGGAAACCGGCGACGACCCCTTGCTCACCATGCCCCCCGCCGGAATTGCGCAGGTTTTTGCCGAAGAGGTCCGTGCGGTAGCATCCGGCCAGGCCGTGGAAGCCATCGGCATCGGGATGCCCGGCTTGATCCGGAACGGGTTCATCGAAGAGTCACCGAACTTGCGCCAGTTGAAGGGCGCGCAGTTTCAGGAACTTGTCTCCGATGCGTTGCGCGAGCTTGGGATCCGCACGCCGGTCTACGTTTACAATGACGCAGACATGGTCGCCGCCGGATTGGCGGCCACGCGAGGCCATCTGGATCGCATGATCCGCGTGTGGACGCTCGGATATGGCATCGGGTTCGGCAGCTATCCCCAGCGCGAGGGCGTTTGGGAAGGCGGGCATATGGTGGTTTCGCTCGATCCGCGCGAGCGTTTTTGTGGATGCGGCGGCGTCGGCCATCTGGAAGGCATCATGGGGCAGCGGGCCATGCGGCTTCGTTTTCTCGACATGGAGCCTGACGAGGTTTTTG
>Ga0335072_10011933_pt1 | contig 12415 bp, 10 predicted proteins | sample Lox_Sample_21_FD_206725 | JGI IMG/M metagenome (GOLD analysis project Ga0335072, IMG submission 206725) | Soil microbial communities from Loxahatchee National Wildlife Refuge, Florida, United States - Lox_Sample_2.1 | ecosystem: Environmental > Terrestrial > Soil > Wetlands | place: USA...
CGCGGCTCTCGGCGACGATCTCGGCGTTCGACGTGCCGATCTCCTCTTCGAGCTCGCGCAAGGCCGCCTGGGCCGGCGCCTCGCCCTCGTCGAGCCCGCCTTGCGGCATCTGCCAGGCACCCGGCGTGTCGATGCGTTGGGCGACGAAGACCAGCCCCTTGGCGTTCAAGAGCATGATGCCGACTCCGGGCCGGTAGGCTTTGGCGTCGTACGTGTCAGCCACGATGGGCCTCCCGCGCGGCGGCCGCGCGCTCGAGGGGCACCATGGCCGAGACGGGCGCGAGCACGATGCCCTTGCCGCGCAGCTTCCGCGCCCAAAGCGCCACGCGCTCGATGGTCACGGGATAGGGAAAGCCGAGCCCGATCGCGCGCCCGGTGCGCCGCGCCTCCTGCTCGAGCGCCGCAAGCTCGGCGTCGATCGCGTCGCGCGCCGCCTTGCGGTCGATCACGCGGTCGCTCGCCGCGACGGGAACGCCGAGCGCGCGCGCGAGCCGCACGCCGACCTCGCTTGCGCTCGCGCGGCTGTCGAAGAACATGAGCCCGCGCTTCCTGATCTCGAGGAGGATCGGCCGCATCTCGCGCGCCGACGCGGTGAAGCGGCCGCCCGCGAAGTCGGTGACGCCGACATAGCCCTGAACGCGCGACATCATCCAATCGAGACGCGACAGGTTCTGGGCGCGCGTGAGACTCGTCTCCAGCGCCCGCGGCCCTGCCTCGCCGCCGGCGGCGACCGGCGCCATCGGGAGACCGAGCAGCACTTCGTGCCCGGCGACGCGCGCGAGCGCTATGTCGTTCGCGAGGTCGGGCGAGAAGGGCGAGAAGGCGAGGGTGATCTCGCCGGGCAAGTCCTGGATCGCGGCCTGGGTCGCGGCGCCCGAGAGGCCGAGCTCGTCGATCACGATCGCGATACGCGGGCGCCCGTCGTCGCGGTCAAAGGGCCGCGCATAGACTTGCCAGGGCCGGCGCCCGTCGGGGGCGATGCGCGGCAGCGGCCCTTGGCGGCCGCGCTCGATCAAATCCGGATTCGGCGGCGCGGGTGCGAGGGCCGCGACGCGCGGCGGCTTGGGCTTGGGCACGGGAAGCGGTGCCGCGGGCGTCGCGCGCGAAGGCGTCGACGGTGCCGATGGCGCAACCGTCGGGGCGGGCGGCGGCACGGCCACGGCGCTTTGGGGCGCGGCGGTCTGGGGCAGGGCGGGAGCCAAGGGCGGCGCCGACGGCAACGCTGCGGCCGACAACGGCGCCAAGGGCGGCGGCAACGCGACGGTGACGGAACTCGGGCCCAGCGGCAGCGTCTCCGGCCCCATCACCCAAAGCCAAGCGCCTACGCCCGCGACGCAAGCGACCATGACGAGGGCGACGAGCGCGAGGGCGGCCGAGCCCCCGTCGCGCGTCGCGCGCGGCATGGAGCGGGCCACTAACGGGCCCGAAGCCCCGCCGGCGAGGAACTCGGTCGCGGGGTCCGGCGCGCGCTCAGTTGGCCACCTTCTGCTGGAACAGCGCCATGCCGCGCAGGAGATCGAGGGCGCGCGCGAGCTGGTAGTCGCCGTCGACCGCCTTGTCCAGATCCTCGCCCTCGACCGGCTCGGCCGGCTCGGCCTTGCCGTTCGGCCCGACCGCGCTTTGCGGCTTGGGCGCCGGCGTGTCGTTGGGCAGCGCCCCCTTGAGCTCGCTCTCGGTGCGGAACTCGGGCTCCGCCACCTTCTCGATCTTGGCCTCGGGCACCACGATGTCGGGCTCGATGCCGCGCGCCTGGATCGAACGCCCCGAGGGCGTGTAGTAACGCGCGGTGGTGAGGCGCATCGCGCCGTGGGTCCCGAGCGGGATGATGGTCTGGACCGAGCCCTTGCCGAACGAGCGCGTGCCCATCAGCACCGCGCGATGATGGTCCTGCAAGGCGCCCGCGACGATCTCGGACGCCGACGCCGAGCCGCCGTTGATCAGCACCACCATCGGCACGCCCGCGACGAGATCGTGGCCGTGGGCGTTGAAGCGCTGGATGTCGTCCGCGTGGCGTCCGCGCGTCGAGACGATCTCGCCGCGGTCGAGGAAGTCGTCGGACACCGCGACCGCCTGGTCGAGGAGCCCGCCCGGATTGTTGCGCAGATCGAGGATCAGGCCCGCGAGCTTGCGGTTGCCGAGATCCTTCTTGAACTTGGCGATCGCGGCCTTCACGCCCTCGTCCGCCTGCTCGCTGAAGGACGAGATGCGCACATAGCCGACATTGTCGTAGAGGTGCGAGCGCACCGCCTGGATCTTGATCACGGCGCGCTTCAGCGTGACCTCGAACGGCTTCTGCTTGTCGCGCTGGATGGTGAGCTTGATGGTCGAGTTGACGGGGCCGCGCATCTTCTCGACCGCGTCCTCGAGGGTCATGCCCATGACCTGCTCGCCGTCGAGGGCGATGATCAGGTCGCCCGGCTTGATGCCGGCCTTGGCCGCGGGCGTGTCGTCGATCGGCGAGACGACCTTGACCAGGCCGTTCTCCATCGTCACCTCGATGCCCAGGCCGCCGAACTCGCCGCGCGTCTGGATCTGCATGTCCTGGAACGCCTTCGCGTTCATGTAGCCGGAATGCGGATCGAGCGAGCTCAACATGCCGTTGATCGCGGCCTCGATCAGCTTCTCGTTCGAGACCGGCTCGACGTAATCCTCCTTGATCTTGGAGAACACGTCGCCGAACAGGCTGAGCGCGCGGTAGGTGTCGGTGGACTGGCCCGCCGAGCCCGTGTCGCTGGTCTGAGCCAGGCCCGAATCGTTAGCGAGAAGCAGGGCGGCTGCGACCGCAGTCGCCATCATGAAGTGACGCATCATCCGCTTACCTTACCGTTGTGAAACGCCAGCCACGGCAGTGGATTGATCGGCCGATCGTTGCGGCGCAACTCGACATAGAGTTCCGGAGTGCCGCTCACGCCCGGTCCCATCACACCCACCGGCTCGCCCGCCAGGACCCACTGGCCGGCAACCACGTCGATGCGCGCCAAGCCCGAGAGCAGGGTATGATAGCCCTCGCTGTGCTCGATGATCAAGATTTGGCCGTAGCCGCGAAACGGGCCCGCGAACACAATTTGGCCATCATAGGGTGCCACGACCTGGGCGCCGGGGCGCGTGCGGATGGTGAGGCCCTTGGCCGGCACGCCGGCGGCGTCGGCGCTGCCGAATTCGCGCACGATGGTGCCCCGCGCGGGCAGGATCAGGTGTCCCTCGGCCCCGCTCATGGGCCGGATATTGGGCGGCCGCGCGAAGCCCGCCGCCCCTTGGGGCGGGAGCGAGGCGACCTGCTCGTTGGACCCGGTCCCGGGCGATTGCGCCGTCCCGGCGGACGACGAGGGTGCCGGCGCCCGGCTCGGCCGGGGGGCTGCGCCGCGCTCGGCCTCGCGCAGCACGCGATCCTTCTCGACCCGATCCATGAGGTCGTGCAGGTCCTTGGCCTCGCTCGAGAGACGCTCGACGCGCGCCGCGATCGCCGCGCGCTCGGCCTCGGTCGCGCGGTAGAGCTGGTCCTGCTGGGCGAGGAGCGACGCGACCCGCCGGTGGTCGGCATCGAGCTTGGCCTTTGCGTCGGTCAGCGAGCGGCGCTGTTGATAGATTTCGACCCGCAGCTCGCGCATCGAGGTGAGGTCGTCGCGCAGCTTGTCCGCGCGCGCCTCGACCTCGGGGATGGCCGCGCGCAAAAGGATGGCGCTGCGCACCGTGTCGACCGGCGATTGGGGCAGCGCCACGAGCGCCTCGGGCGGATAGAGCGCCAAGCGCTCGAGGGCCGCGAGCGTGATCGCGAGCTGGCCGCGCCGCTCGGCGAGGGCCACGGTCTCGATGCGCTCCTGATCGCCGAGCGTCTGGAGCGTGCTCTCGACGTCGGTGATCTGCTGCTCCTCGTCCTGGGTCGCGCGGGCACTTGCGATCAGCTGCTGACGCAAGGCGGCGCGCTCGCTCGCGATCTGGGCCGAGCGCTGGTCGAGCTCGGCCTTGTGCGCCTTCCCCGCCTCGAGCGCCTGTTCGACGGTCTCGAGCTTCTGGCCGACGGCGGCATTCCGCTCGGCGCATCGCGCTTGCGTCGCGGCTGCGATCAGAAGCAGGCCAACGAGGACCGCGCCGAAGGTTGCCGCGCCGGGCGCGGCGAAGGCGACGGAGCCGGTTCCCGGCTCACGCCGAGACACGATTTCCGTCTTGCGCCGATCGCGCGCCGGCGCGGTCGACCAGAAGCGTGCGGCCGGTCATGAGTGGGGGCTGCGGCAGGTTCATGAGTGCGAGGATCGTCGGCGCCACGTCCGCGAGCCGGCCCGACCGGAGCCCCGCGACCCAGGCAGGCGCGTTCACCAGGACGAGCGGCACCGGGTTCATGCTGTGGGCCGTCTGGGGCTGGCCGCTCTTGGGGTCGCGCATCTCCTCGAGATTGCCGTGGTCGGCCGTGATCAACAAGGCGCCGCCCGCGCGCGCGACCGCCTCCGAGAGGCGTCCGAGGCAGCGGTCGATCGTCTCGGCCGCCTTGATCGCGGCGGCGAGGATGCCGGTATGGCCCACCATGTCGCCGTTCGCGTAATTGACCACAATGAGGTCGAATTTGCCGCTCGCGATCGCGGCCACCAGCTTGTCGGTCACCTCGTCCGCCGACATTTCGGGCTTGAGGTCGTAGGTCGCGACCTGGGGCGAGGGGACCAGGATGCGCTCCTCGCCGGGATAGGGCTTCTCCTCGCCGCCGTTGAAGAAGAAGGTGACGTGGGCGTATTTCTCGGTCTCGGCGATGCGCAGCTGCTTCAAGCCCGCGCGCGCCACGATCTCGCCGAGGGTGCCCGAGAGATCCTGGGGCGGGAAAAGCGCCGGCATGAATTTGTCGAGCGCTTCCGAATAGCTCACCATCCCGAGCGCGGCGGCGAAGCGGACCACGCGTTTCCGCGCGAACCCGTCGAAGGCGGGATCGAGGAGGGACGCGAGAATTTGGCGCGCGCGGTCGGCGCGGAAATTCGCCATCAGGATGCCGTCGCCGTCCGCGATCCCGGCATAGGCGTCGAGGATCGTCGGCTTCAGGAACTCGTCGTTCTCGCCGCGCGCGTAGCCGGCCTCGATCGCCGCGCGCGCGTCCGCCGCGTGCTCGCCCATGCCCGCGACGAGCGCGTCGTAGGCGAGCTCGACGCGCGCCCAGCGCTTGTCCCGGTCCATGGCGTAATAGCGCCCGCCCAAGGTGCCGAGGGAGACGTTGGCGAGCCCGGCGATCGCGCGCTCGAACTCGGCGACGAAGCCGAGGGCACTTCGGGGCGGGGTGTCGCGCCCGTCGAGAAAACCGTGCACGGCGACCGGCACGCCCGCTTCGCCGAGGAGGCGCGCGAGGGAAGCCAAATGATCCTGGTGCGAATGGACGCCGCCCGGCGAAAGCAGGCCCAAAAGGTGGGCGCGGCCCTTGCTTGCATTGAGCTTGGCGATGAAATCGGCGAGCTTCGGATTGCGCGCGAGCGCTCCCGACTTGATCGCCTCGTCGATGCGCGGCAAATCCTGGAGCACGATGCGGCCGGCACCGAGATTCATGTGGCCGACCTCGGAATTCCCCATCTGGCCCTCGGGCAGCCCGACCTCGTGGGCCGAGGCGTCGAGAAGCGCGTGGGGGCATTCCGTCATGAGCCGGGTCCAGACCGGCAGCGTCGCCTGGCACACCGCGTTGTCGGCGCATTCCTCCCGGTGGCCCCAGCCGTCGAGCACGGCGAGCACCACGGGGCGCGGACGTTTGGGCTCGGTCATGGCGTCTATATAGGGTAAGGGGCCGCGGCGGAACAGGGGTTTCGGCCCCGATTGGGGGTGCGCGCGGCCGGCTCAGCCCCGATGATAGGGGTGGCCGGCGAGAATCTGCTGGGCGCGATAAAGCTGCTCGGCCAGGAGCCCACGCACGAGCAAATGCGGCCAAGTGACGCGCCCGAGCGAGAGCACGAGATCGGCCCGCTGCCTGACCGTCTCGTCGAGCCCGTCGGCGCCGCCGATGAGGAAGGCGACGGTGCCGGTCCCGCGGTCGCGCCATTGGCCGAGTCGGCGCGCGAGGCTTGCGCTGTCGAGAAGCGCGCCCGACTCGGCGAGCGCAACGGCGGCCGCATCCTCGGGCAAGGCCGCGAGCAGCAGCTCGCCCTCGCGCGCCTTGAGGGATTCGGGCGGCAGCCGCTCCTTGACCTCGACCTCCTTGAGGGTCATGGGCCATTTGAGGCGCGCCGCGTAATGGCGATAGAGGTCGCGCTCGGGGCCGTTCCGGCTGCGCCCGACGGCGACCAGGAGAATCCGCATCCCATTCCTCCGCCCGGGCCCCGCGCGAATGGCTTTCGCGCCGGCGCGGGCCGGTCGGGCCGTGCACCGGTCGGGCCGTGCCTGTGGCCCGGCGCGCTAGGCGATCAGCTCGACGGCATGATCAGAGCCGGTCGTCGCCCGGCCCCACATTTTTTCGAGATTGTAGAGAGCCCGGAACTCCGGGCGGAACAGATGGACGATCACATCGCCTGCGTCGACCAGCACCCAGTCGCCCTGGGATTTGCCTTCGACATGGATCGCCCCGATACCGGCGGCCTTGAGCTTCTTCGCCAGATGCTCGGCCATTGCGCCCACCTGCCGTTGCGAGGTCCCCGATGCCACGATCATGAAATCGGCGAGCGCCGATTTCTTTGCCAGGCTGATGACGACGGGCTCGATGGCCTTGTCGTCCTCCAGCGATCGCTCGATCAGGCGACACAGCGCCTCGGCGGGAGCGGACGGCTTTCTTTTGCCCCTTGCTATGGTCGGATGCTCCTTGTTCCGGTTAAGTCACACGCGACGTCAAGCGACTCAGGCTCCAAGCAACGCCTCTAAACGACTCCGGCCGCCTTGGACCGCCCGCGCTTGGAGCTCCCGCGCTCCGAGCCCGAGCCGCCCGCCCTGGCACCACCGCGCTTCGCCCGGATCGCCGTGGCGGAGGCCCGATGCAGGGGGATGTAGAGGAATGCCCATGCCGGCGGCTTCCGCCCGACCAACCGTTTGGCTCGGCTCGGCGGCACGCGGTATGCGGCATACCGGCGCGCGGCCTTTCCCGCCAACGCCTTGAAAGAATAAGAAGGTCGGTCGAAAACTGCAATGGACAGTTCGGTGAAAATGCGCGTCCAGGCCTGCCAGGCCGGGATTTGGGCGAGATTGTCCGCCCCCATGAGCCAGACGAAGCGATGGCGCGGATAGCGCCGCTTCAAGGCGACGAGCGTGTCGGCGGTGTAGTGGGTCCCGAGCTTGCGCTCGATGTCGGAGACCCGGATACGCCGCTGTCCCGCCGTCGCATCCCGCGCCGCCTCGAGGCGCGCCGCGAAAGGCGCCATCCCGGCCGTGGGCTTGAGCGGGTTCTGGGGCGAGACCAGCCACCAGACCTCGTCGAGGCCGAGGAGCTTGAGCGCCAGGAGGCTGATATGGAGATGGCCGCCATGGGCCGGATTGAACGAGCCGCCCAAAAGCCCGATGCGGCGGCCGGTGCGGAGCCCGGTGCGGCGTCCCCTTTCGATGCGGCCGACGCGCGCGGGCTCCCCCATGGTGCCGCTCAGGGCCGGGTCTGGCCCGAGCCGCGCACGCGATACTTGAAGCTCGTGAGCTGCTCGGCGCCCACCGGCCCGCGCGCATGGAGCCGGCCCGTCGCGATGCCGATCTCGGCCCCCATGCCGAACTCGCCGCCGTCGGCGAATTGGGTCGAGGCGTTGTGGAGCACGATCGCGCTATCGACCTCGTTCAAGAAGCGCTCGGCCGCCGCCTGGTCCTCGGTCACGATCGCGTCCGTGTGATGGGAGCCGTAGCGGTTGACGTGCTGGATCGCCTCCTCGAGCCCGGCGACCACCTTGACCGCGATGATCGCGTCCAGATACTCGGTCGTCCAATCGGCTTCGCTCGCGGGCACGATGCGGCGGTCGAGGGCGCGCGCGGCCTCGTCGCCGCGCATCTCGCAGCCGGCCTTGGCGAGGGCGTCCGCGATCGCGGGCAGGTGGCTCGATGCCACCGCGCGGTCGACCAAGAGACTCTCGGCGGCCCCGCACACGCCGACTCTTCGCATCTTGGCGTTGAGCACGACCGGGACCGCCATCTCGAGCGTGGCCTTCGCATGGACATAGACGTGGCAATTGCCCTCGAGATGCGCGAGCACGGGGATGCGGCTCTCGCGCTGCACGCGCTCGATGAGGGACTTGCCGCCGCGCGGCACGATCACGTCGATGAAATCCGAAAGCGCCAGCATCTCGCCCACCGCCTTGCGGTCGCGCGTGGGGACGAGCTGGACCGCGTCCTCGGGGAGCCCCGCCGCGCGCAATCCCTCATGGAGGCACGCGACGAGGGCCGCCGAGGAATGGAAGCTCTCCGAGCCGCCGCGCAGGATGGCCGCATTCCCCGCCTTGACGCAAAGCCCGCCCGCGTCCGCCGTTACGTTGGGCCGCGCCTCGTAGATGATGCCGACGACGCCGAGCGGCGTGCGCACGCGCTCGATCTTGAGTCCGTTGGGGCGGTCCCAGGCCGCGATCACCTGGCCCACGGGATCGGGCAATAGAGCGACCGCGTCGAGGTCGTGGGCGATCGCGGCGACGCGCTTCTCGTCGAGCGCGAGACGATCGAGGCTCGCGCGCGTGAGCGCCGCACCCACGCCGTCGAGATCGCGCTTGTTGGCGGCGAGAATCTCGCGGCTCCGCGCGCGCATCGCGTCGGCCGCGCGCTTCAAGGCCAGGTCCTTCCGCTCGCGCCCCGCGAGGCCCAGCGTATAGGCGGCCTTGCGCGCGCGCGCGCCGAGCTCGCGCATCGCGTCGTGAAGCTCGCGCTCGATGGGCTCGACGGCACTCATTTCGCTCGTCCTCGCAGGCTCGGGTGGCGCGCAACGGTGCGCGACCATATCGCAAAAACCCGCGGATTTCCAGGGGTTAGGGCAACGCCACGCAAAATCGGTCCGCGTGCCGCGCCGTCATGGACTGCGCCGCTCGCGGGCGCCCACCTTTTGATGCCTGTCCTTGAGTGTTTCGACGTCCGAGGTCTTGAGGAGGACGGTCCCCGGCGCCTCGACCGGCCATTCGAGATACTTGCGCCGAAGCGCCGCCTCGATGGTGTCACGGTGTTTGCGGAACTGTTCGAGCCTGCTCTTCCGGTCGAGGCCAGCGGCGCCGAAATGGTCGTCCAGGGATTCGCGGCTGACCATACAGCGTACGACCTGACCGCCCGCGCGCGCCGTGAATGTCACGACGTCTCGCTCGAAATCGTAATAGGCCGGCGATGAGTCGAATTCCAACCCAAGGCCCGCGATCGCAGAACGCCGAAGGTCGGCGAGCTTGAGGACTTCGTCGCGGACGACCTGATCGATCGAGCCCAGCCCTTGAAGCATCCGTCGGCGCCATTTCGGCCCGCGTTCGTGCGCCTCTCGCCACGCCGACTTCAGGTCTTCCGGCCGTCGGCGCAGGAGGACGCCGAGTAACGCCTCGGCCTGTTGAATGTCCTTCGGCGATTTTGCGGTTCCGGATTGTCTAATCGACGACAGGATCAGTTTGTGTACGGCAAATCTCTGCGGCGATGGAACGGTGACGTAGACGCCGGCTCCATACAGCACGATCGCGGGCTCCGGTTCCCGGATCAGAAAATCGAAATGCTGGAGTTGTTGAGCATCCGTCCCAAGCGCCGGCAAGCGCTGCGGCGCATTCGTGCCGGCAACGCGGCTTGGCGTCAGAAAATCGACACGAACGTCCTTTGCTTGGTAGACCGCGGTGCGACCCGAATCGTGGGCGTAGGGAACGCGCCTGAACGAAGAATCGACCTCACGCAATACGGCGAGCATGTCCGGGATTTCGCCCTCCACTGCCTTGGAGACTTCCAGAAACTGGCCGATATCGACGTCGTCGGTCTGCAAGGCGCTGTTGGGCAGCCGGCTCCCAAGCATCGCGGCGTAGCATTGAAAGGCGAGCGTGCCGACGAGAACGCCGCGCAGGCGGAATACGCCGGCACGCGCGAGCGATTCGAGAACTCGCCCTGCCGTATCGCGAGGCTGGGGCAGCGGCGCGGATCGGACCAGCGTCGAAACGAGCTTGCGCCGTTCCTGGCGGCTATCGTGCGCGCGCCGGTGGTGCGCGATTCGATCCAGGATCCGCTGACTTTCCGGCCCGACATAGCGCTGCGTTCGCAGCCCATTTTCACGGCCTTGAAAATACCAATACCGCCGCCCTCGTATCATCTTGGGCGTGAACGCGCCCGGTTCCGGAAATTGCGCGTCGAAGTCCGCCGTCGCGCATTGCTCGAGCAACTCCGCATAGACGGTTTGTAGCGCAAGGGGGATGTCGCCCAGCATCGATCGGCCGTCCCGCTATACTCATAATGCAGGATGAGTATAACGATAACATATTCAATTCACAACACAATTAATTATACTCAGTTTATATATTTGAGTATAACGACACGGCGGGCAGCCATGGACTCCGCCGCCCGCCCTCGGGGTTCGCAACGAGCCCGGCCTCAGCTCAGCACCAGGTCGTCGCGGTGGATCAGCTCCTCGCGTCCGCGATAGCCCAGGAGCTCCTCGATCTCGGCACTCTTGTGGCCCATGATGCGGCGCGCGTCGCCGGCGGAATAGGCCGAGAGGCCGCGCGCGATCTCGGCGCCGTCGGGCCCGAGGACGCGGATCGCGTCGCCGCGCTCGAACGCCCCCTCGACCGCGACCACGCCGGCCGGCAACAGGCTCTTGTTCGCGCCCAGCGCCTTCGCGGCACCTTGGTCGACCGTGACCGAGCCCGCGGGCATGAGGGCGGTCGCGATCAGCTGGCGCCGCGCGGTGAGCGGGCTCGTACGCGGCACGAACCAGGTCGCGCGCGCGCCGGCTTCGAGCGTGGCGAGCGGGTGCGCCTCGCGCCCGAAGGCGATCGCCATGCGGCAACCCGCACTCATCGCGACCTTGGCGGCGGCGATCTTGGTCACCATGCCGCCCGAGCTGTAGCCCGGCCGCGCGGCACCGGCCATTCCTTCGATCTCGGGCGTGATCTCGCTCACCGCGTCGACGTGGCGCGCGTCGCGCGCGCGCTTCGGGTCGGCATCGTAGAGCCCGTCGATGTCGGAGAGCAGCACGAGCGTGTCGGCGCTGATCATCTGCGCCACGCGCGCCGCCAGCCGGTCGTTGTCGCCGAAGCGGATTTCCTCGGTCGCGACCGTGTCGTTCTCGTTGATGACCGGCACGGCGCCGAGGCGCAAAAGGGTCGCGATCGTGTTGCGCGCGTTCAGGTGACGGCGCCATTCCTCGGTATCGCGCAGCGTCACCAGGATCTGGGCGATCGCGATCGCGTGGCGCGCGAAGCTCTCGCGATAGGCATGGGCGAGGCCGATCTGGCCGACCGCGGCCGCAGCCTGCTTCTCCTCGAGGGCGAGCTTGCGCTTCTTCCCGGTGAGGCCGATGCCGTGGCGCCCGAGGGCGATGGCACCCGACGAGACCAGCACGATCTCGATGCCGCGCGCGCGTAACCGCGCCACGTCGTCGGCGAGGGAGTCGAGCCAGCTGCGGCGAATGGCGCCCGTCTCCTCCTCGACCAGGAGCGACGAGCCGATCTTGACCACGAGGCGCTTCGCGGCGCCGAGCCCGTTGTCCGTCTTGCCCTCGCCGGTCATGACGCGGCCTCGATGGATTCCGCCCGCTCGGCCGCGGCGGTTTTCGCGCGCGCACTGCCGATCGCGCCCGCAAGCGTGGCGAGCACGTCTTTCACGCCCGTGCCCGCGACAGCCGAGATGGCCGCGACCTTGCGCCGCGACGCGCGCGCGAGCGCCGCCTTCTTGGCCGCGATTTCGCCCGCCGAAAGCGCATCGCATTTGTTGAGGGCGACGACTTCGCGCTTCGCCGCGAGCGTCTTGCTGTAGAGCCTGATCTCGCGCCGCACGGTGCGATAAGCGTCGGCCACGTCGTCTTGCGTGCCGTCGACGAGATGCAAGAGCACGCTGCAGCGCTCGACATGCCCAAGAAAACGCGTGCCGCGCCCGCGCCCCTCGTGCGCTCCCTCGATCAAACCGGGAATGTCCGCGAGCACGAACTCGAGATCGTCGAGACGCACGACGCCCAGATGGGGCGTCAAGGTCGTGAAGGGATAGTCCGCGATCTTGGGCCGCGCGCGCGAGACCGCGGCGAGGAAGGTCGATTTCCCCGCGTTGGGCAGGCCGACAAGGCCCGCATCCGCGATCAGCTTCAAGCGCAGCCAAAGCCAGCGCTCGGTGCCCGCGTGTCCCGGGTCGGCGCGACGCGGCGCCTGGTTGGTCGAGCTTTTGTAGTGGGCGTTGCCGAAGCCGCCGTCCCCGCCCTTGCACAGCACCACGCGTTGGCCCGGACGCACCAGGTCGGCGACCAGCGTCTCCTTGTCGTCCTCGAAGATTTGCGTGCCGACCGGAACCTTGAGCGTCGTGTCGGCGCCGGCGGCACCGCTGCGGTTCTGGCCCGAGCCGTGGT
>Ga0335072_10011935_pt1 | contig 12415 bp, 11 predicted proteins | sample Lox_Sample_21_FD_206725 | JGI IMG/M metagenome (GOLD analysis project Ga0335072, IMG submission 206725) | Soil microbial communities from Loxahatchee National Wildlife Refuge, Florida, United States - Lox_Sample_2.1 | ecosystem: Environmental > Terrestrial > Soil > Wetlands | place: USA...
TCGGCCGGTGATTATTGATTCGCTGGTGCAGCGCGGCGAGTTTTTGACCAGCTATACGCCGTACCAGGCGGAGATCACGCAGGGGACGCTGCAGGCGATCTTCGAGTTCCAGACGATGATTGCCGAACTCACGGGCATGGATGTGGCGAATGCCAGCATGTACGACGGCTCGACGGGCGCGGCCGAGGCTGTGCTGATGGCGATGCGCGTGACGGGACGGCACAAAGCCGTGGTGGCGCGCACGGTGCATCCGGAGTATCGCGAGGTGCTGGCGACGTATCTCAAGCACCGAGAGATGCCGGTGGTGGAAGTGGGCTACGAGGCGGAGACGGGACGCGTGGACCTGGCGGCGCTGGACGCGGCAGTGACGGAGGAGACGGCGTGCGTGCTGGTGCAGAGCCCGAATTTTTTCGGCACGATCGAGGATGTTGCGGCGATTGCGGAGATTGCGCACAAGAAAGGCGCGCTGCTTTGCGTGTCGATTGCCGAGGCGGTGAGTCTGGGTGTGGTGCGGCCGCCTGTGGAAGCCGACATTGTGAGCATGGAGGCGCAGAGCTTTGGCGTGGCGCTGAGCTACGGCGGGCCGTTCTGCGGCGTGATCGCGGCCAAGGAGCAGTACCTGCGGCAGATGCCGGGGCGGCTGGCGGGGCAGACCGTGGATGGCAACGGGAATCGCGGGTTTGTGCTGACGCTGTCGACGCGCGAGCAGCATATCCGGCGGGAGAAGGCGACGTCGAATATCTGTACCAATCAAGCATTGGTGGCGCTGATGGCGACGATCTTCTTGACCGTGTATGGGAAGGAAGGGATGCGCGAGCTGGCGGAGCACAACCTGGCGAAGGCGGCGTATGCGGCGCGGCGGTTTTCGAGCCAGCCGGGAGTGGAACTGCTGTTTAGAGGCGCGCCGCGGTTTCACGAGTTTGTGCTGCAGACGGAGGAGGCTCCGGCGGCGTGGCAGAAGCGGCTCATGGACGAGAAGATTGTGGGTGGCGTGGAGTTGGGGCGCTGGTATCCGGAGCTGAAGAACGCGACGCTGTGGTGCGCGACCGAGGTGATGCCACGCGCGGTGATGGACGCGACGGCGAAGGTGCTGGCGGGGGTTGAGGTGGAGGCGTAGATGGAGTGCAATGACAAGGCAGACCTATCCGCCGCGGATTATGTACATCGAGTACAAAGGTGGTGGGCTGCATGGATCCGCGTGGATTGGCAGGGTAACGTTTAGCCGGACCGGTGCGACGCTCCACTACCGAGAACAGTCGTTTCAGAGCCTTAAAGGAAGCGGATTCAAAGCGAACTATCGCGATATCGAAACCGGCGAAGAGTATTGGATAACAGGTCCGCGACACGACGGCGTAGACAGGCTGTATAAGAGCGACTGGCCTGTTGAAATTGACGAGGATGTGCGCGAGGAATATTGGACGGAGATTCGCAAGATGCCGGAATGGAAGGACCGGAAGACGACATCTCTTACGACAACGAAAAGGCCGAACGCAACGAAGTTGACGCGGAAGTAGTTTGCTTTGTAACAAGGGCACGGCTTCAGCCGGGCCGTAACAAGAGGAGAAAGGAGTGAGGGCACTAGCCCCTGAAATGGCGCGGCCGGGAAGGAATTCGTCGAAAGAGGAGATTCTCAATCCAGCACGAACGTTTTTTGCCACGGCCAAGGCCAGTATGGGTAAGAACCTCTTCCAATCAAAACGCAACGCGGGTCTTCTGATTACGGTGCTGCGCGAATTGATGGCAGAGGGGAAGATTCAAGTGGATGATTTCGTTGTCATGCCTGATCATGTGCATTTGCTGTTGACGGTGAATGAAGGAATGACGATCGAGAAGGCCATGCAATTTGTGAAGGGCAGATTTTCGTTCAGGTTGAAGAAGGAATTCGGATACAGCGGCGAGGTCTGGCAGCGCGGGTTTTCTGAGGTGCAAGTGCTCGATCGTTCCAGTTTCAAAACTCATCGCGAATACATCGCGCAGAATCCGGTAAAGGCAAGATTGGCGAGCTCGCCGGAGGAATATCCGTATTGTTTTGCTTCGTTGGCGAAGAAGAAGTTCGACGCGAAGGTAAACGAGTCGCAGGGGCTAAAGCCCTGAAGCTTTTTGGAGTTGTTTGCGGCACGACTGAAGTCGTGCCCTGTTACAAAGCGGGTTGTGGCAGTGGCAAGGCGTAGCGGGTTGGATATGCGGGCTGAAGTCCCAATTCGAACGCAGCGATTATGGCCCGGCTAAGGCCGTGCCGTGGTTACAAAGCCCGGGGCGGCGGTCTTCAGCGATTCAGTGTCGCGCCCTGTTACGAAGCACACGACGTAATCGTGAGCCGTCAGCCGATCGAAGGAAGAATCAGTTAGCCGAGATGCAAAGAGGGTTAGAGAATGGGAGCAACTGAGGTTTCAATTCCGCGCACGACGACAGGTAAGATCCGCCCGCATCAGACGCAGAATGAAGGGCTGGTGTTTGAGAAGTCGGCGCCGGGGAAGAAGGCGTACAAGCTGCCCCCGCTGGATGTGCCGGCTGTTGATCCGGCCAAGGTGCTTGGAGACTTCCGCCGCACGCGCAGTGCCGAGCTCCCGGAGTTGAGCGAGATCGAGATCATCCGGCACTTTACGCGGCTGTCGACGTGGAACTATGCGATTGACCTGGGGATGTATCCGCTGGGGTCGTGCACGATGAAGTACAACCCGCGGGTGAATGAGTTTGTGGCGCGGATCGAGGGGCTGGCGGAGGCGCATCCGTACCGGCCGGACGCGCTGGCGCAGGGCGTGCTGGAGGTTGTGGATCTGCTGCAGCGGTGCCTGATCGAGATTACGGGCATGGATACGATTACGCTGCAGCCGGCGGCGGGCGCGCATGGGGAGTTTACCGGGATTCTGCTGGTGCGGGCGTGGCATGAGTCGCAGGGGAATCCGCGCAAGAAGGTGCTGATTCCGGACTCGGCGCATGGGACGAATCCGGCGACGGCGGCGATCTGCGGCTACGCTGTGGAGAATCTGAAGTCGAATGCCGATGGGGGCATCGACCTGGAGGCGCTGGCGGCACAGGTGGATGAGGACACGGCGGCGCTGATGCTGACGAATCCGTCGACGCTGGGCGTGTTTGAGAACGAGATTCACAAGATCGCGGACATTCTGCATGCGAAGGGCGCGCTGCTCTACATGGACGGCGCGAACATGAATGCGCTGGTGGGCAAGGTGCGGCCGGGGGACTTTGGCGTGGACGTGATGCACCTGAACCTGCACAAGACGTTTTCGACGCCGCATGGCGGCGGCGGGCCGGGATCGGGTCCGGTGGCGTGCAAGAAGTTTCTGGAGCCGTTCTTGCCGGTCCCCGTACTCGTTCGCAGAACGAGTACGGGGGAACAAGGGAACGAGGGAACGAGTAAACAAGGGAACAGGGAACAGGGAGTAGGGAGTACCAAACTGGGCCCGGGCGCTGGTGCGCTGCACTGGGATTACGATCGCCCCAAGTCAGTGGGCAGAGTGCGGGCGTTTTACGGGAACACGGGGATGTTTATCCGGGCGCTGGCGTACATTCTGGCGAACGGGCCGGATGGGCTGCGGCAGACGACGGAAGATGCGGTGCTGAACGCGAACTATATCCGCAAGAAGCTAGAGGACCTGTACGAGCTGCCGTACAAGACGCCGTCGATGCACGAGGTGGTGTTCAGCGACAAGCGGCAGGCGGCGAAGGGCGTAAAGACGGGCGATATTGCCAAGCGGCTGATCGACTACGGGTTCCATCCGTACACGGTGAGTTTTCCGCTGATTGTGCATGGGGCGCTGATGATTGAGCCGACCGAGAGCGAGTCGAGGGAAGAGCTGGACCTGTTTATCGAGGCGATGCGGTCGATTGCGCGCGAGGTGGAGGAGACGCCGGAGGTAGTGAAGACGGCGCCGCACTCGACGCGGGTGAGCCGGCTGGACGAGGTGACGGCGGCGCGGAAGCCAATCTTGCGCTGGCGGCCGGATGTGGTGAGATCGTGAATCGGTAACCTGCCTGCCGGTCACTTAGGTTTTCTTGAAGTTTGGCGCGTCAGTGGCCCATACTGTTGTTCCTTCTGGGCTGTATTTCGAACGTCATTGAACGTTTGCCTTAAGGCGAGTCTCCTTCCGTGGGCGGCAGAACCGGAAAGCGGGTTCTGAGCAAGCCGTCTAGAGAAGTTCAAAGCAATCTGGAAGATGCAGAGACCGCTGGAAAGTTCACTCTTTCATTCAGTTTCTGTTGGCGCAATTCGGTTGAAGGGCAGACGTGCCTCTATCGGCGCGGGCGCCTGTTCCGGTTGCGGCGCGGGAGGTGTTCATGAGCTGGCGAGACGATGACAGCGGACAGATGCTGGTTCTTACAGCGTTGTGCCTGACGATCCTGATGGGATTTCTGGCTTTGGCAATTGACGTCGGGATGCTGTTCCGCGCCAAGCGCAATGTACAGATTGCCGCCGATGCAGGCGCGATCGCGGGTGCGCTGCAGGAGCAGTATGGGGGCAAGCCGAAAGCGAAATGCCGCAATGGAGTTTCGAGCATTGCCTGCGCAGTGCAGAACGCGGTGACGGGCAACGGTATTCCGGCAGCCGATGTTCTGTCAGTGAACACGAACCCGAAAGATGGCTACCACAAAGGAACAGGCTATGTGGAAGTGGTGGTGAGCCAGCCGAATCCGACGTTCTTTATCAGCGCGTTCAGAGGATCGAAGACCACGTATGATGTGGCGTCTCGCGCGGTGGCAGGGATGGCGCCGAGCGCTGCGTGCATGTATGTGCTGGATCCCACGGACGCCAACTCCCTCAATATCGAGGGGGAGATTACTGCTCCGGGTTGCGGCATTCAGGTGAATTCGAACAACCAGGACGCCAGCTGCGATCAGGGTGCGCCCATTGCGGCGCCATTTCTTCACATAGTGGGGGGGCAGAGCTCGAGCGGTGGATGCAAGGCAACGACAAGCACCCAGGTAATAAGCGGTGTCGCGACGTCGGGGGATCCGTTGCTCAACCTGGAAGGAGTCAGTTCAGTTGGTTTCTGTACGACGACGAACACCCTTTCGCTGGGCGGCAAGAATCCGATCGTCAATGCGGCGTCGCTCATTCCGTCGACTTTGCTTGCCATCGGCAACGTTCTGGTGCAGGTGTCGTGTTTCAAGGATTTGAATGTTCTCTTATCGTCGCTAACGCTGGGCAGGCCGGGAGAAAACCATCTATTCATCTTCGAAAACGGTGTCCAGTTGGCAGGCAACGTCGTGGTGAATGGGACCATCGATGTGGAGCAGGGATCGTTCTCGCAGGGGACCGCGCAATTGTCGATCAACGCTCCGGCAGATACGACTGATCTATTCAACGGAATTGCGTTGATTCAGCCTGCGTCGAATACGACCAGGTGCCTTGACCTTTCAGTGACGATTCCATGCTTGCGAATTCGCCTGGGCGGCGGGTTGAGCGGGATCATCTATGCCCCGACGTCACAGGTCTCGATACAGGGCCAGGGTGGGGTTGGCGGGATTGTCGCGTACCAGCTCAATGTCACCGGTCCTCTGGATCTCACGCAAAGTTACAATCTGGCGAATCCGACCACGACTCCGCTGAACCAGGTGGAACTAGTCGAGTAGGGGTGAGGTGAGTATGCGTTGGAATGCTCTTTGCGGCAGCAGGAATCTGAGCTTCGGCGGCGAATGCGGGCAGGCTCTGATCGAGACGGCGATTTCTTCGATTCTCTTAGTGGGGATACTGCTGGGAGGCGTGCAACTGGGCATGATGGCGTACGCGGCCATTGAAGTGGCAAACTCAGCCAAAGCGGCGGTGCAGTATGGAGCGATGAATGGGGGCGCCTGGACGAGGTCGGGTCTGGACCAAAGAGGCATGCTGGCGGCAGCGCAGGCCGATGCGGGGAATCTGGTAAGCGATATTTCGTTTGTGACTGCTCCGACGTATACCTGCACCTGCACGGGCGCGGGTGTTCCGAATTGCGGGAACTCACCGCCTACCGGGTGCACGGGCTCCCATCTGCTCATCACGGTACGAGTGAATACACAGGCGACCTACAGGCCACTGTTCAGGTTCCCCGGTTCCGACTCGTGGGGGATTACGCTGCGAGGATCGGCGCAAGAGGACGTCCTGCAGTGATGGGAAACCGCTCTATAGGCCGATGGGTCTGTGGGGCTGCGCGAAGCGTGGGTGCGACGGCGAGGGAGTTCTCAAGATTGGGTAAGCGGAATGCGCGAAGGCGAATGGGGCGAGAATCTGTCATGCTTTTTCGCGAAGACGGAGCCTCGTCGGTCGAGGTGGCGGTTTCGATCGCGCTCTATTTATCACTTCTATTCGGCATTATTGAGATGCTGATGGCGCTCTACGTCTACAACTTCGTCTCAGACGCCGCGCGGGAAGGCACCCGTTTTGCCATGATTCGAGGAGAGAACTCCTGCTACCCGGATCCATCGTTCCCATACTGTAATCTTGGGCCTTCGAGCGTGAAGTCCAAGACAAGTTCCAACGGCAACCCGGTGCTGGAGTACATTGATTCCCTCGGATATCCCGGCCTGAATCCCAAGAATCTTTCCGCGGAGGTGAGCTGGTGGGTGGCCAAACAGGGCGCGAATGGAAGCATGAGCTGGGCGACGCAGTGCACCGGACGCGTTGACAGCAATGGAAACGCATGCAACGCGGAGGGAAACGCGGTGCGCGTGGAAGTTACGTACACGTTTCCTTTGTGGATTCCGTGGATGAAACCGGGGTCTGTGAAGGTGAGCAGTACATCGCAGATGATGATTAATTTTTAGAGCCGGTCTCCGGCCCATCGCCGCGACCAAGGGGTGCTTGTCGGGCCGGCGCTTGTGATTCAGTCCAGAATCTGCTCGAGGTGGCTCAGAACCGGTTGGGGGACCGGTTGCAGGCTCCGGTTGCGCGCGGGCGTGGTCCCACGAGTCTGAAGCGGAACCAGCACAACCGGTTTCTGCGGAGCTTTCGCGCAGGTTAGTCATTTTTTCTCATCAACATAGGGGCAGGGCGCGAGGACAGCGCGGGGCCAGAGGACTGGCGCGTGTGGCCCCGGGGGCGGCGACCGCGCGCGGTGCACACAGGGCCAGAACTGAAGTCGGGGGCGGAGCCCATGACTTTGGTTCCTTGGCTGGCGATGCAAGCGGAGATACGATGACGCACAGAGACTCCCCAACCAGGGTTCCGAGTGCTTGTCCGTGCAGAAGCTGAAAGCCGAGATGGATGAGCAAGCCGCGCCGGCAACCTGAGAGATTCCGGATAGAGACTGGGAGAGGCGGCGGATACATCGAGGTAGCAGCAGAGATGGAGTCGATCAAGGTAACAGAGGGAAGCATGCCCTCTGACGAAAAGAAGAGCTCCGTGGGGGCGCGGCTGCTCGGCTGGCTTGCGGCGGGAGTTCGCGGGCGCGGGAGGGCTGTCCGGATGCCGCTGCCGGGCCTCGTCGCGTACTACTTCACGGGCGGGACGCCGATTGCGTATCAGATTGGCGATATCAGTGCGACGGGTTTCTTCATGATCACGGAGGAGCGTCCGTTTATCGGATCGGTGATCCGGGTTACGCTGCAGAGGACCGACGAGAATGGCGCCAATCTGGACGACTCGATCATGGTGAATGCGACGGTGATGCGCTGGGATTCAGACGGAGTGGGCCTGAAGTTTATGCTGTCGCCGGCGGGGACGTCGGGCGGACGGGGAGCGGGCATGCCGAGTCCGGCGGATCAGAAGAGGCTGAGCGGCTTCATGAAGCGGCTTGATTCGCAGCGATCCGTATAGTGCGGGAATCCTTTCGCCAAGTTTGCCGGCCAGGCCAGCATTTCCATCAAAGGCCAGACAACCAGCAGGTTGCGGACTGCCTTAGCGGCAAGGCAGATTACCTTTGTCCTGTTGCGGAAGCGCCTGCAGCGAAAAGATACTTGGACAACCATTTCCGGAATGGGGGCTCGGCCTTACGGCCGAACACGGTCTCGACAAGTGGAGGGGGCTCTCAGACATCGTGCTGCGATGTGACTCGGGCATGGGAAGAAAGTCTGTCGGGACGGTCTGACCGAGTTACTGATTCTGGATGGACAAAGCCGGATCGTAGAAGCAAGGAGGTCTGAGCAATGCCTGGGGACGATTGGACGGCTCACGAGGACACGGGAAGCGAACGGGGCCAGGCCCTGGTGCTTGTGGCCGTGTGCATGACCTTGCTGATGGCCTTTATGGCGTTGGCCATCGACGTTGGCATTTTGTTCAGGGAGCGGCGGCAGGTGCAGATTGCTGCAGATGCTGCGGCGGTAGCGGGGGCACTGGACTACAAGTACAACAACTCCCACTCGTCAGAAACAACGGCAGCTGACAATGCGGCGTTGGCCAACGGAGTGACAAGCGCGAGCTACGTGACGGTCCATGATGCCCCAACGAGTGGGTATCACATGAATACGGGCTACACCGAGGTGATCATCAACCAGCCGTCGCGCACCTTTTTCATGAGCATGTTTGGCCTGAGGACGGTGACGGTGTACGCGCGAGCTGTGGCGGGGACGGGTTCGAATGGGGGATGCATCTGGGCATTGGCGCGGTCAGGAACGGATGTGTCGCTCACGGGATCCGGCGCGCTTACGGCACAAAACTGCAATATTTACGACAATTCGAGCGCGAGCAATGCTCTGACGCTGACCGGGAGCGGTTCGATTCGGGCCAAAGAGATCGGAATCGTCGGGAGCTATTCGAAGACGGGGTCGGGGACCATCTCGCCGAATCCACCGACGACGGGAATGGCGCCGGCGGCGGATCCGTTGAATCTGACGCCACCGACGGTGTCGACGGGCTCGTGCAGTGGCAGCGCAAGCGCGTGCAACCCGAAGAATACGGGAAGCGGGAACCTTAACGTGCCTGTGGGAACGTACACATCGATATCGAATACCGGGAGCGGCACTTTAACCCTGAATGCCCCAACGATCATCACGGGCAACCTGAGCAACACGGGGAGCGGGGGGCTGGTATTAGGATCGGGCAGCTACACGATTGGCGGCAACTTTCAGAGCACAGGGAGTTCGTCGCTGAGTATTGGCACGGGCAGCACGTTCACCATCGGAGGCAATCTGCAGCTGACGGGCTCCGGATCGATGACGGGGACGAACGTGATGTTCTACGACACGGGGGCGGTGACGCTGACGGGCAGCGGCAACATGAACCTGACCGCGCCGACATCGGGGACCTACAGCGGGGTACTGATCTATCAGCCTTCCAGCGATACCAGCGGGATGTCGATCACGGGGTCGGGGGGCGACAAACTGCAGGGCATTGTCTATGCTCCCGGGGCGCAATTGACGCTGACAGGATCGGGCAGTTTGACGGTGTCGCTGGACCTCATCGTGGACTCTCTGAAGGAGACCGGAAGCGGGTCGATCACCGACACGAATTATTCGGCAGTCACGAACACGAACTCAGTGCTCTCAAAGCTCATCATGGTGGAGTAGGCATGAAGTTTGCGATACGGAGTTGTTTCAATATGCAATGCAGGAGTGGCCCGCGGCCGAGAGGATTCCAGAACGAGAATGGGCAGGCTCTGATTGAAGCGGCGATTGCGTTGCCGCTGCTGCTGCTGGTGCTGGTGGGTCTGTTTGAACTCGCGCTGGCTTCGTATTCCTCAATCGAAGTGACGAACGCTGCGTTAGCGGGTGTGCAATACGGAACGCGGAATGCCTCGACTGCGGCCGATACGACGGGAATCCAGACGGCTGTGGCGAATGATGCGGGGAACCTGAACCTGGGTACGACTTCGGTGTCGCACTCGTGCATCTGCTCAGATGGGTCGGCCTCGACCTGCCAGCCGACGGACTGTTCAGGGGCAAACATTGAGACGATTTTGACGGTGCAGACACAGGCCACGTTTACGCCGGGGTTCAGCATCCCGGGTTTGCCATTGAATTTCACACTTCACGGGCAGGCCGTCCAGAAGGTGCTGCAGTGACGCGGGCAGCGCGCCCGAGGACGGAGAAACCGGGGGGAAGCGGCGCGGCCCTTCGGGTGGATTCTTCGGCTCTGCGCGAGGCGGGAGAAGGCAAGAAGTGGCGGGGTGCGGGAGCTCTGGATGAATCGGGCTCAGCGATCGTCGAATTCGGTGTGTCGGCGGCAGTGCTGCTGCTGGTGGTTTTCGGGATCGTACAGTGCGCCATGGCGCTCTATGTCTATAACTACGTGGGCGATGCCGCGCGAGCGGGGACCCGCTACGCGATCGTGCGGGGAGGATCCTGTACGGGCATGCCGGATTGTGATGCGCAGCAATCGGATATTCAGACGTATTTGCGAGGCATCCAGTATCCGGGCATCAACAGCAGCAATCTGAATGTGACAGTGACGTGGTACAGCGCGAGCACGAGCGAGCCGACCACCTGGACGGCCTGTGCAGGCCAGTGCAATGCGCCGGGAAATGCAGTGCAGGTTCAAGTGTCGTATGCATTTCCTCTGAATATTCCGTTCTGGAAGAATGGGGCCATTACGATGCAGAGCAGTTCGCAGATGGTGATCTCGAACTGAAGCGGGAAAGGCGCGGATCTCTGGAGAGAATTCGCTAAGTCCTTGCAATCGGTGAGATTGACGCGCAGTCTTGGCGAGCTGAATTCCCACAAAAAGTTCCCACAATTCACAGCCATTTGAGACGGCAAAGTCGGCCTAGACTCGAAGGTATGGCTACGATCCCCGATTTGACGCTGGATGCCGGGCTGCCGGCGAATCTGGACGCCGAAAAGACCATCCTGGGCGCGATTCTGCTGGACAATGCGGCGCACTCCGAGGCGGCGGAGAAGCTGGAGGCGGGCGACTTTTCGCTCGACTCGCACCAGCGCATTTTCATGCGCATGACCGAGTTGATGAACGAGCAGCGGGCGGTGGATATCGTCACGCTGTCGAATGAGTTGGCGCGGAACAAGGAGATCGAGGCGGTGGGCGGCGTGGCGTATCTGGCGTCGCTGACCGAGGGATTGCCGCTGCGGCCGGTGATCGACGAGTACATCCGAATCGTGAAGGACAAGAGCCTGCTGCGGAGGCTGATGGCGATCTGCTCGGCGGCGATTGCGCGGGCGGCGGACCAGAGCGAGACGGCGCTGGAGGTGCTGGGCGCGGCCGAGACGCAGCTGCTGGAGGTGAGCGAGAAGGGGATCACGCACGGGTTCCAGAGCCTGGACCAGATCGTGGCGCACTCGTTCGGGTCGATCGACAACCTCTACAAGCAGAGCCGCGAGGTGACGGGGCTGGCGACGCACTTTATCGAACTGGACCGGATGATGAGCGGACTGCAAAAGGGCGAACTGATCATCATTGCGGCACGGCCATCGATGGGCAAGACGGCGCTGGCGATCAATATTGCACAGCAGGCGGCGGTATTGAGCCAGGCGAAGGTGGCGGTGTTCAGCCTGGAAATGAATAAAGAGTCGCTGCTGCGAAGAATGCTGTCGTCTCAGGCGCGAGTGGATCAGCGCAGGCTGCAGACGGGTTTTCTGGGGCGCGAGGACCAGGGCAAGCTGCAGAGCGCACTGGAGCAGCTGGTGGAAGCGCAGCTGTTCATCGACGATACGGCGGGCATCTCGCTGGCAGAGATGCGGGCGAAGGCGCGACGGCTGAAGCAGAATGTAGGCGGGCTTGACCTGATTGTGGTGGATTACCTGCAGCTGATGTCGGCGACGCTGCCTTCGGCGGGCGGCAAGCGTTATGAGAACCGGACGCAGGAGGTGTCGGCGATTTCGCGGGGGCTGAAGGCGCTGGCGAAGGAGCTGGATGTGCCGGTGATCGCGCTGTCGCAGCTTTCGCGTGCGAGCGAGCGGCGCGGCGACGACAAGCGGCCGATGCTGAGCGATCTGCGCGAGTCGGGCTCGATTGAGCAGGATGCCGACGTGGTGGCGTTTATCCATCGCGAGGCGTACTACAACCGCGATGAGGAGCAGTCGGAGGCGGACAGGGCGAAGTCAGAGATCATTCTGGCGAAGCAGCGCAACGGTCCCACGGGGACGGTGCATCTGAACTTCATCTCGAGCTTCACGCTGTTCTCGAATCCGGCGGATTTTGTGGAAGAGGGCTGAGCAGCGCCGGCTCATTGCGGTCAGGGCTCATTGAGGAGCAGCAGGACGCGGCCGACGATGTGTTCGGAGGCGGCGGCTGCGGAGCCGACTTCGATGAGGTCGACGGGGAAGACGAGATTGAGGGGCCGCAAGATCAGTTGATTCTGCTGAAACTCAAGATAGCGGAGCAGAATGCGCGCGCCGTGACGGACCGCGTAAAGCGTGGGGCGGTGAACGCGGTAGGGCGCCAGCGTGTTGTAGTGGCGGTCGAGTATGGCGCAGGCGTCGGGGAGGACGAGGGGGTCCATGTGGAGCGCCTCGCCGGCAGGGATGCGGACGGCGACGAAGCGCTGCCAGGCGCGGCGGGAGCTGGAAGCGCGTGCGCGGGCGCTGAGCAGGA
>Ga0335072_10011937_pt1 | contig 12415 bp, 13 predicted proteins | sample Lox_Sample_21_FD_206725 | JGI IMG/M metagenome (GOLD analysis project Ga0335072, IMG submission 206725) | Soil microbial communities from Loxahatchee National Wildlife Refuge, Florida, United States - Lox_Sample_2.1 | ecosystem: Environmental > Terrestrial > Soil > Wetlands | place: USA...
AACCATCATCTGAGACGGTGGGGCTGATCTTCACCGAGACACTGCATCCGGCCGCATAGCGTAGCATCGAAGCAGCCATGGAATATCGCATTCTTGGAGGCTCCGGCCTCAAAGTTCCTGTTCTCAGTTTTGGCGCCGGCACGTTTGGCGGCGGCGTGGAGTTTTTTGACGCCTGGGGAGCCACGGCCGACGTCGCCGAGGCGCGGCGCATCGTCGACATCTGCCTCGAAGCCGGCGTTACACTCTTCGACACGGCCGATGTCTATTCGAACGGCCGCTCGGAAGAGGTTCTCGGCAAGGCCCTCGAAGGCCGGCGGGATAAGGCGCTGATCTCCACCAAGGCCACGTTCCGGCTCGGCGATGGGCCTAATGACGTGGGCTCATCGCGCTACCATCTGCGGAAATCCCTCGAAGGCAGCCTGCGCCGCCTCGGCACCGATTACGTCGACATCTACCACCTGCACGGGTTCGACGCGCTCACGCCGATCGAAGAGGTGCAGGACGCCCTGAACACCTTCGTCCGCGAAGGCAGGGTGCGCTACATTGCGTGCTCCAACTTCTCCGGCTGGCACCTGATGAAGTCTCTCGCGGTCGCCGACCGTTACGGCTGGACGCGCTATGCCGCCCACCAGGTCTACTATTCGCTCGTAGGCCGCGACTACGAGTGGGAGCTGATGCCACTGGCACTCGACCAGAAAGTCGGCGCGCTCGTCTGGAGCCCGCTGGGCTGGGGACGCCTCACCGGCAAACTGCGCCGCGGCAAGCCGGTGCCGGAGGTCAGCCGCCTGCACAAAACCGCGGACATGGGGCCGAAGGTGCCCGATGAGCACCTCTACAAGGTCGTTGACGCACTGGATGCCGTGGCTGCTGAAACCGGCAAGACCATTCCGCAGATCGCGCTGAACTGGCTGCTGCAGCGGCCGACTGTCTCCTCATTGATCATTGGCGCGCGCAACGAAGAGCAGCTGCGGCAAAATCTGGGCGCTGTGGGATGGAATCTGACCGCAGAACAGATCGCCGCGCTCGACAAGGCCAGCCAAGTACAGGCCGCCTATCCCTACTGGCACCAGAAGCAATTCCCGGAACGCAATCCCTGGCCCGTATAAGAACAGAGATCAGGGCTCAGGTTTCGGGGATCGGCGTTCAGGCATGGAGACACCCCCATTGCATCAGCGCTCAGTCCGCGCGCCGATGGTGATGCTCCACATACCGGCCGATCATCCAGCCCACGGCGCTGCCAACCAGCACGTCCGAAGGAAAGTGCTGCCGCCCGACCACTCGCGTCACACTGACACCGGTCGCCAGGCCGTAAGCAGCCAGCTTGGTCAAGGGTCCGTTGTATTCCGATGCGATTACTGCGGCCGAAGACCATGCCACCATGCAGTGCGTGGAAGGGAACGAAGAGTTGGTCCCGACGCTGGTTTGGAAAAACTTGCCCCGCGCGCCGTCCAGCTGCGGCCGTTCGCGCAGCGACACCAGCTTGAGCACTTCGTCCACGGCCAGGCTATCGACCATGGCTTCACCGCCAAGAATGCCCGTCTCGGTCGCGTGATCGTCCTGGTGGATGTGCCCCACACCATAGATGATCACGGGCGCGGCGACAAATCCGCCCAGCAGCCCGTTGGAAGCTGTGATTGCATGGTTGTTGAGCGACGTATCCAGAAAATGTTTCGACATCACATCGTGATCGGTTGTAATCAACCCCGCCGTGGCAAGCACCAATAGTGCTGGACCCACGGCGTTGCCGTCGTTCAGCCGTGCGGGGCTCGTCCAGATCGCCGCCTGGTCTTCGAGAATGCGCTTCGGCGTGCTCCGCACAGTCACCGGATCGGCCGACGGATCGTGCAGCTGCGGCAGATTCTGAGGCTGTGGTGCTTCCGGAATCGCGCCATTCGGAGTTTGGGCATAAGCGCTGCAGGCAAAGAAAGACGTAAGGAACAGAATTAGGCCGGGAAGGAGTAAGCCCTGAAGGAGCTTCTTCTCTTTGTCGTGTCTCACAAATCCATTAGACTCCACGCGAGCCGGGAAGGGGCAGAGATGAACGAAATGTTATCTCCGGATCAGGCCTTCCGTTTCAGCAAGATAAAACCCCACGTAATCCAGATAGTTCTGTGCATACTCAAGAATCAGTTCACGGTCCTTGTCGGTGAGTTCGCGGCGTTGTTTGGCGGGCACGCCCGCCCATAACGTGCGAGGCGGCACCACCGTGTGCTCCGGCACTACTGACCCAGCGGCGATGATGGAGCCGCTGCCGATCCTCGCATCGTTCAACACGCGCGCGCCAATGCCGATCAGGCACTCGTCCTCCACCACGCAACCGTGCACCGTGGCGTTGTGGCCAATCGTCACCCAGTCGCCCACGGTAACGGAATAAAGGTTCCGCTGGCCATGCAGCACGGCGCAGTCCTGCACGTTCGAGCAGGAGCCCACCCGAATCGAGTTCACATCGCCGCGAAGCACCGCATTCATCCACACCGACGATCGCTCGCCGATCACCACGTCACCCAGAATCTGCGCAGACGGATCGATATAACAACTTGAAGCAATTTGGGGCAGCTTACCTTGATAACTGCGGATCATTGGAATCCTCTCAACAGAGTGTAAGCGAACGTGGAGTAATCAACCGACCGGGACCGCCGGGCCAATCTCAATTCGTCGAAAGGTACGACCAAGGACAAATTTTCCTCGATTAGACCTAGGGTAGTTCCTAGTCGCAAGTGGAGTTTACCCAAAAACTCCAGTATGATGATGTAAGGCCTTCCAGGCAGGTTCGGAGGTGGATTCATTTGGCGGAGGTTCGCGTTCAAGATGGCGAGCCGCTCGAGAATGCGCTGCGCCGGTTCAAGCGCAAGGTACAGCAGGAGGACATCATCAAGGAAGTAAAGCGTCACTCCTACTACCTGAAGCCCGGTGAGAAGCGTCGCGTCAAAGCAGCATTGGCGCGCAAGCGGAACCGTAAGAAGGCTCGTAAGGAACAGGATTAAGAACTTTCTTATCCTGCAAAACACATCGACCCAGGCGGCTTCCGGTTCCGGAGGCCGCTTATAGATAGTTGGATGGGCGATGACAGTATTTGGCTTGTGCGCTCTATTCCCCGAGCGGTTATCCCAGCAGCATGGGGTTGAAACTAGACTGCCGCGTCTTTTTGATGCGGTCCGGGCCCTTGTTGTGCACTACGAACGGAAACAGGGAACCGCGACCGGCACGCCCCCGCATCATGGCCGATTTCGGTGCTCGTCCCTGTTTTGGGGATACCGGCCATGGAATTCACCGATCGAGTATTGAAATGCAGCGACTGCGGCGCCGAGTTTGTCTTTACGGCGGGCGAGCAAGTTTTCTTTCACGATAAACAATTCAAAAACGACCCCAAGCACTGCAAGCAGTGCAAAGCGAAGCGCGCCCGCGGATCGCAGCGGGTTCGGCCCGAAACCCGAACTACATGCTCCGAGTGCGGCGTGGAGACGACGGTACCTTTTAAGCCGACGCAAGGCCGGCCTGTGCTCTGTCGATCCTGCTTCCAGAAGCAGGGCAGGGCTCAAGCCGCCCCTAATGCTACCGCAGCGCAAGACTGAGTAGCAGATCGCCGCGGACCGTCACCGGATAACCGGCCACTCTCACCAGTGTGGCTAATTGTGCGTAATGTCTCTGGTTGTGCAGCAGCGAATGGCACGCGACTTTGCGACGGGAGACGTGCCGCTTCTCCGGCGGTAGCCAATCGAACTTCAGCTCGTAAAACTCCTCCCAGCGCGCGGCCGGTTCGGCCAGCAACTCGCGATAGAGCGTTATGGCCTTCACGTGCATTGCGAACAGCGCATCCAGCGGACCGGCAGGATATTCCGTGTTGGGCAAGCCAGCCAGCCGTTCGCTCCAGCGCAACTCCGCGCCCCAGATGTGCCGCACCAGAGCCTGTACGTCCGCCGAGTCGTTGATGCCGCACGGCAGCTCCAGCACTGCCGGATGCGTCTCGAAATGGCGCTTCCAGTCCTGCGCCGCCTCGTCGCTCCAGGCCAGCAGTTCGTTCAGCGTAATACCCACATCTGAGCCCATGCGTCTTCCTTTGCGGTTGAACTCCAGCAGCGGGCTTCCGGCTATTTGCGCATAGTCTTCAGCGCCCTATGCCCGATATCTGTGCGGTAGTACATGCCTTCGAAGTCAATCTCGGCCAGCGCCTGATACGCTCGCGCCAGCGATTCCTCCAGCGACGCGGCGGCTGCCGTCACGCCCAAAACGCGACCGCCCGCTGTGAGCAGTTGCGGCCCCACCTGCGCTGACCCGGCGTGAAACACCTGCACGCCCGGAACCTGGGCAGCAGCACCGAGCCCGCGCATCACAACACCGCTTTTGTAAGCGCCGGGGTATCCCGCGGAGCTGGCTACGACACAGACGGATGCGCCGAGCGCCCAGTGCAGCTCGGTTTCGCGGAGCCGTCCATCGATGCACGCTTCGAGCGTCTCCACCAGATCGCTGTCCAGCCGCGGCAGAATCGCCTGCGTCTCCGGATCTCCGAAGCGCACGTTGAATTCGAGCACCTGCGGCCCGCGCGCCGTCATCATCAGTCCGCAGTACAGCACTCCGACAAACGGCATGTCTTCCTCGGCCATGCCGCGCACCGTGGGTTCGGCAATGTGCCGCAGGATCCACTCGCTCATCGCCGGAGCGAGCAGATCGTCGGCTGTATAGGCACCCATGCCGCCAGTGTTCGGGCCGGTATCGCCCTCGCCGATGCGCTTATGATCCTGCGCCGGCAGCAGAGGCACGACGTGCGTTCCGTCGCTCAGGCACAGAAAGCTGATCTCATCGCCCTCGAGAAACTCCTCAATCACCACCTGCCGCTCGGCTTCGCCCAGCAACTCGCCGGAAAACAAGCCTTGCGCAGCCTCAAGCGCAGTTTGCCGTGAACTGCAGATGATGACTCCCTTGCCTGCCGCCAGCCCGTCAGCCTTTACGACGATCGGAGGATGGAAGACCTCGATCGCCTTGTGGAGTTCGGCTGCCGTCGCGCAGACGGCGTATTTGGCTGTAGGGATATTGTGGCGCTGCAGGAACCGTTTCGCGAAGCCCTTGCTCGTCTCGAGCATAGCCGCACCGCGCGTAGGCCCGAAGACGCGCAGCCCGCGCTCCCTGAGCGCGTCCACGATGCCCAGCGAAAGCGGCAGCTCCGGCCCTACGATCGTCAGCCCAGGCTGCTCCGCCTCGGCCAACCGTACCATGGCGTCCAGATCCTTCAGGTTTACCGGAACGCAGCGTGCGCTTTGCGCGATGCCGCCATTACCGGGCGCGCACACCACCTCCGTAACGCGCCCGCTGCGCGCCACAGCCCACGCCAGCGCATGCTCGCGCCCTCCGGAACCAAGGATCAATACCTTCATCGACGCCAACCCTGCCTTCTTCTTAGATAAACCCGACAGGTTATGGTCGTGCAAAAGGGGTGGGGGAAGTCAAACAGACGTGGAAAAGCTCAGAGCCGGCGATCTTCTTGCCGGCTACGGAGAACTTGAAAATCGGGCCGGCTACTGCTTGGCGCCTTCTTTGCCGCCGTTCACGGCGCCTTCCGTCGTGGTCCTGGTTTTGTGGAAGACCTTTTTCGTGCCGTGTTTCGTCGCGTCGTAGGCCTTCGTAGTGCCCTTTTTCACGTCTCTGCCGGTTGTCTGCGCGGCTTTCTTGGTTTCTTTCCCTGCGGCCTTTGCATCCTGTTTTGCGCCGCTTTCGTCTGCGGTGGGTTGGCTCCATCCCGGAGCCTGGGCAAACAGTAGCGTGGCTCCGAGAAATAGGACGGGTATGCGCGTCTTAACTTTCATAGAGCGGAGCATACTCCCCTGGTGCTCCACTTACATCCCTCTTTCGAGTTGTCATCGAGAGCCTTCGCAGGGCGTGGATAGGGCTCCCTGAGATCGATTCCCCTATACTGAGCCGGGATGGAAACCCGCATCAAGCCGCACTTCGAGCAGACCGCTGAAGCGACACAACGCGCCGAGCAGCGCCACCTCTACCGGCGCAACCAGGCCATCGGCCTCGTGATTCTGGCTGCCGCCATCTGCGTCTGGTGGCTTTTCCACACGAATCCCGCCTGGATCTTTCCGCCCGGCTGGTGGCGCCCATGAGTCCTCCGCGGACGGCGGACGGCGGCGCCGGCACGGAGGGATGTCCGGGCTTTACCCCGGATGCTGGAGCCGAACAAGCGGACGGGGCTTCAGCCCCGGAGAAAGCGCCTGAGCCCCTCGCCGTTCTTCTCCTTGGCCCCACCGGCAGCGGCAAAACGGCCCTCTCGCTTACGCTTGCTGAGCGCTTCTGTGGCGAAATCGTGAGCTGCGATTCGGTCGCCGTCTATCGCGGTATGGAGCTGGGCACGGCCAAACCGACGCGCGAGGAACGGGCCCGCGTGCCGCATCACCTCATCGATGTCACCGATCCTGACCAGCCATTCACCGCCGGAGCCTACATGAAGGCCGCGCGCGCGGCGCTGCACGAGATCAGCGCGCGGGGCAGGCTGCCCATCGTGACCGGAGGCACCGGCCTCTACCTGCGCGCCCTCACCGAAGGCCTCTTCGCCGGCCCTGCGCGGCAGGAGAGCCTGCGGGCAAGGCTGGCCTCGAAAGCGCAAACGCGTGGAAGCGCATGGCTGCACCGTATTCTGCAGCGGCTCGATCCCGCATCGGCTCAGCGCATCCACGCCAACGACACGCCCAAGCTGATCCGGGCCATCGAAGTCTGCCTCGCCGCGCGAAAGCCGCTGTCCGAGGTGATGGCCCGCGATCCGCTCACCGGCTTCCGCCTATTGCGGATCGGTCTGAACCCGTCGCGCGAAGCTCTCTATGACCGGCTGAACGCACGCTGTGCTGCCATGTTTACCGCAGGCCTCATCGAGGAAACGCGCGGGCTGCTCGCGCGCTATGACCGCGTCAAGGCGCTGGACTCGCTCGGTTACCGGCAGGCGTTGGGTGTGCTGGATGGGAGGCTGAGTGTCGAAACCGCCATCGCCGCCGCGCAACAGGGCCACCGCAATTACGCCAAGCGTCAGCTCACCTGGTTTCGGCGGGAGCCCGACGTAGTGTGGCTCGACCGCTTTGGGGATAAAGCAGAGGCAGTGCGGATGGCGATTGAATTGGTCGCCTCGCACATCGGCCAGCAGCCCACGGCCATTTAAACTAGCCATTTGAGGCTGCGTTTGCGCGGTAAGCGAAGGCGGCGGAACGGAGTGCTTTCGTGGTGGAAACAAGCTCTGAAACTGTCTATGACGTAGCCGTCATTGGTGGCGGTCCGGCGGGGTATACAGCCGCGATTCGTGGCGCGGAATATGGCCTGAGGGTGGCGCTCATCGACGCGAGCCCCAAGCTTGGTGGCACCTGCCTGCACGTGGGCTGCATTCCCACCAAGGCGCTGCTCTTCAACGCCGAGCTCTGGGATCATCTGAAGCATGCGGCCGAGTTCGGCATTGCTGGAATCAGTACGCCCCAACTCGACTGGGCCGCGGTGCAGACACGTAAGAGCTCGATCATCACCAAGCACGTGAAGGGCCTCGAGTTCCTGATGAAGAAGCACAAGATCACGGTCATCGGCGGCTACGCGCGGCTGAGCGGAGGCGCCAAGGACGGTCTGCACACGCTCGATGTCACGGCGTCGGCCGACAGCGTGAAGAGCCAGGTGAAAGCGAAAAACGTGATCCTCGCGTCCGGTTCCCAGGCCAAGATGCTGCCCGGTCTGAAGGCAAACGAGCGGGTTCTCACCAACATTGAAATTCTCTCGCTCAAGGAGCCGCCCAAGTCGCTGGTCGTCATCGGCGCGGGCGCGGTGGGCGTGGAATTCGCGTCCATCTTCCGCAGCTTCGGCACCGAAGTGACAATCGTCGAGTTCCTGCCCCGCGCGGTGCCGCTGGAAGACGAGGAGATATCCAAGGAGCTGGCGCGGGTCTTCAAAAAGCGCGGCATCGACATCAACACCGGCGCAAAGGTGGAGGGCATTGAAGAGACCGCTGCCGGCGTGCGCGTGACGTTTACTGACGCAAACGGCAAGGCTCAGGTGAAGGATGCTGAAAAAGTGCTCGTCGCCGTGGGCCGTGCACCGCAGACCACAGACATAGGCGCGGACAAGACGCGCATCGAGATCGAGCGCGGATTTGTGAAGGTGAACGAATGGCAGGAAACGGCCGAGCCCGGCATTTACGCCATCGGCGACATCGTGGCCGGCCTGCCGCAGCTGGCGCATGTGGGCGCCATGTGCGGCATGGTCGCGATGGCGAAGATTGCCGGCCATCCCTACCGTCCGGTGCGCCGCGACAGGATTCCGAATTGCACCTACACCGAACCGCAGATCGGCTCCGCTGGATTGACCGAAGCGCAGGCCAAAGAGAAAGGTCACGAAGTCAAAGTGGGTAAGTTTCCCTTCGGCGGCAACTCGAAGGCCACGATCGTGGGCAGTCACGATGGCTTCGTGAAGATCGTCTCGGACGCCAAGTACGGCGAGATTCTCGGCGTGCACATCATCGGGCCGCAGGCCACCGAGCTGATCGCCGAAGCCGTCACCGTGATGCAGCTTGAAGGCACCGTGGAGGAGATGATGTTCACCATCCACGCGCATCCCACCCTGAGCGAGTCGATGCTCGACGCGTATGGCGCGGTGAACGGGATGGCGATCAACGCCTGAGCCGGTAGCTCTTTCCGCGTGATAGCACATTTCGGTAGAATCGCCGCAACTTCGCACCAGAGTTGCGGCGTTTCTTTGAAGAGCCAGAGAATGTTCAAAAAAAGCGCACAGAGAAATCAAGACTTCGGCTTGACGCGGCAAGACCTGCGCACGTTGCGCTCGCTCAACACGCCGATGCGCATCCAAAAGTTTATCGATGCGCTGACCTACGACTATTCAGATTCAGCGCGGTCGCCGCGCCGAATCCTGCGTGAACGCAGAGGTCATTGCATGGAAGGCGCGCTGCTGGCGGCCGCTGCGCTGCGCGTAAATGGTCATCAGCCGCTGCTGATGGATCTGGAGGCCGTTCACGACGACGACCACGTTATCGCTCTTTACCGCGAGCGCGGCCTGTGGGGCGGCATCGCCAAGTCAAACTTCGCGGGGCTGCGCTTCCGCGCGCCGGTCTATCGCTCATTGCGCGAGCTGGCGCTGAGTTACTTCGATCACTACTACAACCTGCGTGGCGAGCGCACGTTGCGCGCCTATTCGCGGGCAGTGAATCTCGCGCAGCTCGACGGCTGCTGCTGGATGACCGCCGAGGAAGACGTCTGGTGCGTGCCCGAACGGCTCATTGAGGCAAAGCACTACCCGCTGATTTCTCACAAGACGGCGCGTGCGCTGCCGCGCCTCGATCGCCGCAGCTTCGAAGCGGGAATGCACGGGCGGGTGAAGCACTGAAATACAGGCTTGGTGACGGGTCCCCTGCTACAACTCTGTCGATTGGCTCTTCACCAGTTGTTCAGCCTTGGCGATGAACTCGGCAAGCGGCATGGAGCCCTGGTCGCCCTTGCCGCGCGTACGCACGCTTACGGCATCTGCCGCGGCTTCCTTGTCGCCGAAGACAAGAATATACGGCGTCTTCTGGTTGGCGAAGTCGCGGATCTTGGCGTTCATCTTTTCATTCCGAAGATCGGCCTCTGTCCGAAAGCCGGCGGCACGCAGTGCCTGCTCCACCTTTTCTGCGTAGGCTGCGTGCCGCTCGCTAATGGGCACAAGGCCTACCTGCACGGGCGCCAGCCACAGCGGAAATGCGCCGGCGTAGTGCTCGATGAGCACGCCGAAGAAGCGCTCCACCGAGCCGAAAAGCGCACGGTGCACCATCACCGGCTGATGGCGCTCGCCGTCCTCGCCGACATATTCGAGCTCGAAGCGCGCAGGCAGGTTGAAGTCGAACTGCACCGTCGAAAGCTGCCACAGGCGGCCGAGAACATCGACCAGTTTTACATCGATCTTTGGCCCGTAGAAGGCTGCTTCTCCAGGAAACGTTTTGAATGTGAGCCCGCGGTCGGTAAGCACCTTCTTCAGTGCGCCTTCGGCATGCGCCCAATCCTCCGGCGTGCCGAAGAAATCGCCGCCCTTTTGCGGATCGCGCGTGGAAAGCTCGACACGATACTCCTTGAAGCCGAAGGTCTTCAGCACCGCTTCAGCAAAGTCGAGGCAGGCGATCACCTCGCCTTCAATCTGCTCCGGCGTGCAGAAGATGTGGGCATCATCTTGCGTGAAGCCGCGCACGCGCAGCAACCCATGCATGGTTCCGGAGCGTTCATAGCGGTAAACATTTCCGAACTCGGCATAGCGTTGCGGAAGATCGCGATAGCTCTTGGGCGAGTTCCTGTAGATCAGAATATGGCCGGGACAGTTCATCGGCTTCAGCCGGTACTCTGCGTCGTCCAGCTTCATCGGCGGAAACATGTCTTTGGAGTAAACGCCATCGTGGCCGGAGACCTTCCACAGGTCTCGACGCATCACGTGCGGCGTGTACACCAGCAGGTAGCCGCGGCGGACGCACTCCTCCCGCATCCAGTCCTCCATGATCTTGCGGATCATGGCGCCCTTGGGATGCCAGAAGATGAGTCCCGCGCCGGCCAGTTCCTGCACGCTGAAGAGATCGAGCTGTTTGCCGAGCACACGGTGATCGCGCCGCGCGGCTTCTTCGAGCCGCGCAAAGTGCTCGTCCATGTCTTTTTTCGAGAAAAACGCCGTGCCGTAGATGCGCTGCAGCTGCGGATTATTCTCGTCGCCCAGCCAGTACGCGCCGGCGAGATTCGTTACCTTGAAAGCCTTCACGCGCCCGGTCGAGGGCACATGTGGCCCGCGGCAAAAGTCGACGAACCTGCCGTTGCGATAGAAGCTCACCTCGGAGCCCGGCTCCGTGAACTTCGTCACGAAGTGCGTCTTCATGAAATCGCCGTCGCGTTCGAAGCCTTCCAGGCTTTTCTCTCTTGGGGCAAATTCGTGGATAAACTTGTCATCGCGCGCCACGACCTCTGCCATTTTGGCCTCAATGGCGGCGAGGTCGTCCGGCGTGAACGGCGTTTCCCGATAAAAGTCGTAGAAGAAACCGGAGTCCGTCGCCGGCCCGTGGCCCAGCTTGGTCTCGGGAAAGAGCTCGAGTACGGCAGTCGCCAGAACATGGGCAGCCGAGTGCCGCACCACCTTCAGAGCGTCGGGATCCTTTTCGGTCACCAGTTCCAGGCGCGTGTCCGTCGTGAGCGGCGTCGAAAGGTCCACGAGCCGCGGAGCCGCCGCGTCCTGCGCGCCGTACATCGCCGCTTCCGACTCCTCGCTCGTGGCGGCAGACGATCCGGTTCCGTTCACGGGCGTGAGTTTGGCGACAACGGATGCGGCCGCCAGGCGCGGAGAGATGGCGTTAGCGATTTCCAGAGGTGTGGTGCCTGCAGGCACTTCACGCACTGCCCCGTCGGGCAGGTGTACGGCAATGGATTGCTGGCTCATGATGATTTCAAGTTCCTGAGGATTGCGCCCGGTTGTAACGAGCGGCAGGGCGTTAACACCTTAGGATATAACGCCGGCAGCGGCGCCGAGAGACCGAGAAGCTCGCAGGCCTGCCATCTTCTAAATCACGCTACACGTGCCCTTGGTAATGCCATCCTCTCTTCTCTAACTTGTGTCGTGTCTTTTCCCGGACGATAGGCAGATTACGAAGCGTGATTTTGAAGCAGTTCCGTTAGTAACAGCAGTTACTTCCGATTGGGGACAGCACACTGCACGAAAGAGAGGCGTAGTTGCCGTGATGGGGAATGGCAAGCGTGGTTCGAGTTGGGTATTGTAGGACCCATAGTTTAAAAAAACACCGGCCGGTTATATATACAAGCGACGCAGTACGGGAAAGTGCAAGATGCAAGTGCTGTGCAGAACGACGAACGGTAACGCAGAGCTGCATTGTTGCGTTTGCGGTCAGGGCTTTGTGCTGTTCTGGGAACGCCAGACGCACACCGAGCGGATGGAACTGGTGCACGAGATTCAGGAGACCTTGCGGCGGCAGCACCGCGCGTCTCGCGGACCAGAGGCACATCCGCAAGGCGGGTTCCTCGCGCCGCAGACGATAGGGCGGCTTGAATTTTCAGGTGCAGCTGTTTTGGGGAGCGCACCGACGTGGGAACTTTAATTTGCATCGAACCATTTGTGCCCGCAAAACAGCGGCAAAATGGCACGAGGAAAACGGAAAACGAAGCTTTCGATGGCTTGGGAGGGACTCTATATAAAGTGAGACTTCCAGTTCTTTTCACGCCGTTCAGACAGCGACACGGGTCCGGGTGGTCGGAATCCAAAGTGTAAGTGCAGTTCGCCTCGGAGCTTCACGGCGCGAGTGCGAACCTTGATTGGCCAAAATAAACGCGTAGCTCACGGCGCCGTTCAGCGACTTCACCCTTCGAGGTCATCGCTGGCGGCGTCGGTTTCTTTTTGGGAGCTGTTTTCTGTGCCCAACTGC
>Ga0335072_10011938_pt1 | contig 12414 bp, 10 predicted proteins | sample Lox_Sample_21_FD_206725 | JGI IMG/M metagenome (GOLD analysis project Ga0335072, IMG submission 206725) | Soil microbial communities from Loxahatchee National Wildlife Refuge, Florida, United States - Lox_Sample_2.1 | ecosystem: Environmental > Terrestrial > Soil > Wetlands | place: USA...
GCAGTCCAACAAGACCAGCATCCAGCTTTCTGTGGCAGGCGGCTCGGTGGACGGCCTCGGACTGCTCAAGGGCAACTCCGTTGTCAAGGCCGTCGTGGTGGTCGACCAGCCGTACGCCGGGTGGGCGCTGACCGACGAGATCCTGCGGATGGCGACCAAGAACGCGCCGGTGGCCGAGCCGTTCCCGTCGCGGTTGTTCACCAAGCAGAACATCGGGACCATCCAGGTCACGACCGCGGACCAGGCCTCGGGCGTATGGTTCGGCAACACCTCCTACCAGAGCGCCTTCGAGCAGCTCTGGGGCGTCTGATTTATCCTCTGTAGGCCCGGTGGCGGCCACCGCCACCGGGCTGCACAGCACCGCTTGCGGGGGACGACCCCCTGCACCCCCGAATACTCCGATTTTGCTCCACCAGCACGAACCAGCCTTGCCGGTAACGGCAAAATCGGAGTATTCGCCGGTCATGGGGGGCTTTGCCGATAGCCGCCCACGGGAGACGTCGCAAAAGGCGCGGCGTCCCGGCGCTGGCGGCTCGGCTTTAAGCCCAGTGGTTGCGGCAGCCATTCGAACGGAAGGAACACTCGTGAGCGTCTCGCAGGCCGAAGCCGCGGGTACCGGGCAGCAGCAGCACCGCCTCGAGGTGGCCTCCGTGTACAAGACGTTCGGGTCGGCACGGGTGCTCCGCGACATCGGGCTGCGCATCGCCCCCGGGGAACTGCACGGCCTGGTCGGACAGAACGGCTGCGGCAAGTCCACTCTGGTCAAGATCCTGACCGGGATCTACACCCCCGACCCTGGCGGTGCCATCACCGTGGACGGCCGGGCGCTGTCGCTGCCTGTCCGCCCGCTTGAGGCCCGCGCCGCCGGGCTGTCCGTCGTGCACCAGAACCTCGGCCTGGTCGATGATCGCACCGTCTGGGAGAACGTCAGGCTCGGCCGCTTCAAGGCGGCGGGCAGGTTCTCCCGGCGGATCGACGGCAGGGCCGAGCGCGCGGCCGTCGAGGCGGTGTTCGCCAAACTGGGCGCGCAGGTCGACGTCAACGAGAAAGTCGGCGAGCTCTCCGCCGAGGACCGTGCAGCGGTCGCGATCGCCCGCGCGATGCAGGACCACGAGCCGGGCGGCGGGCTGATCATCTTCGACGAGTCAACCCGCGCGATGGGCAAGGCGGCCAGGGGCCGGTTCTTCGCCCTGGTCAGGTCGGTGATCGACGGCGGTGCCTCGGTGCTGATGATCTCGCATCAGCTTGAGGAGGTCATCGGGGTGACCGACCGGGTCACGGTGATGCGCGACGGCCAGGTGGTCGAGACCGGCATCCCCGCGAAGGAGATCGACGAGGCCGGCCTCACCCGGCTAATGCTCGGCCGGCACCTGGTGACGCACAGCCGGATCGACAGCCACGCGCAGCCTGAGGTGGCGGCCGAGGTGCGCGACCTCGTGGTCCGTTCGGTCAATGGTCTCGATCTCGACGTGCAGAAGGGCGAGATCGTCGGGCTGACCGGCCTGGTGGGCTCTGGTGCGGTCGCCGTCGCCGAGGCGATCGGCGGCGCGCGCGAGGCGCGGGCCGGCATCCTGACCGTCAACGGCAGGAACCTCACCCTGAAGGCAAGACGCGGCTCGACCGAGGAGTTCATCAGGGCCGGCGTCGCCTTCGTAGCGGAGCGCCGCCTGGAACAGGGCCTGGCCGCGGACCTGTCGGTGACCCAGAACCTGACGCTGCCGAGGGTGCGCAGCCGGGGCGGCCGCTTCCGTACCGGCGGCGGCTGGCAGGCCGAAGAGACGGCCGCCATGATCAGGAAGCTCGACATCAAGCCGCCGGACCCGCACAAGGCCGTGGGCACGCTGTCCGGTGGCAACCAGCAGAAGGTCCTGCTCGGCAAGTGGCTGGCGGGCAAGCCCGGCCTGCTCGTGCTGCACGAGCCGACACAGGCGGTGGACGTCGGCGCCAGGCACGACATCATCGACGCGATCCGTGAGGCCGCGGCCGGCGGCTGCGGCGTCGTCATCTCCTCGGTGGACGCCGCCGACCTCGCGGTCATCTGCGACCGGGTGCTGGTGTTCCGCGATGGCGCGGTGACCGCGGAACTGAGCGGCGACCTCACCCAGGACGACATCATCCACGCCACGTTCGGATTGCCTGGCGAGAAGGCAGGCGCGCAGCAGACCGCGCAAGACTCGGAACTCGACTCGAAAGGGGTGGCCCGCTGATGGATACCGCCCGACAGGAAGGCAGCGAGGTCGCGGTGGCCGCCCAGGGCACTGGTGATGCGGCGGCCAGCCCCCCGGCAGGACGGCGACGGCCCACCTTCTTCCCCACGCACCTGACGGCGCGGTTCGCGATCCTCGGCGTCTGGGCGGCGATGATCGCGGTTTACGCGGGCACCGAGCCGGACCTGTTCCCGCACACCGGGACCTTCCAGACCATCTTCGGCTCCCAGTACGCCCTCGTCTTCATGACCATGGCGCTGATGTGCACGATCGTCGTCGGCGAGTTCGTCGACCTATCGGTGCCCGCGGTCTTCGGCTTCGGCGCGACGATCCTCCCGGTGCTCGTGGTCAACCACGGCTGGAACGTGTGGCCGGCCGCGATCCTGGCCGTGGTCGCCTGCGTGCTGGTAGGCGCGCTCAACGGTTTCCTTGTTGTGAAGCTGCACGTCAACACCATCGTGGTGACGCTCGGCATGTCCACCCTGCTAGAAGGCATCTCGTTGTGGATGTCCGACCTGAACACGATCAGCGGCCTGCCCTCAGGGTTCCAGAGGATTGCCCTGCTCGACGTCGGCGGCCTGCCGATTTCCTTCTACTACGGCATCATCCTGGTTCTCGGCTTCGGCTACCTGCTTGCCTTCACCCCGCTCGGCAGGCATATGCGGTTCGTCGGCGCCAGCCGCGAGGTCAGCCGCCTGTCCGGGGTGCGGGTCGACCGGATCAGGTTCGGCTCTTTCGTCTTCGCGGGCCTGCTGTCCGGCGTGGGCGCGGTCATCGCCGTGGCAGCTATCGGCGGTTACAACCCGACCACCTCGGACAGCTACCTGCTGCCCACGTTCGCCGCGGTCTTCCTTGGCACCGCGATCTTCGAGCCCGGCCGGTTCAACCCGCTCGGCACGCTGGTCGGCATCTACTTCCTGGAGACGGGCATCCTCGGGCTGCAACTCCTTGGCCTTGAAGCCTGGGTCTCCCAGGTCTTCTACGGAGGTGTCCTGGTGATCGCGGTGACGATCTCGACGCTGCTGCATCGCCGCGCGACTTAAACATAAGCGCCATATACGCGGCATAAAGCACATATAAGGAATAAAGCTGCGGGCGGCCGGGGTATTCATGCTCCGGCCGCCCGTTCGCGCCTGGCGCGTGTTTTGGATAAGCGAACGATTGCAGATACTCACACACCGGTATTAGTGACACTCCGTGCCGGCCTGGGCGCTTGTCTGGCGGATTCTCCATTTACCTTTGCAGATTTGGAAACCTTATGGTTCGCTGACCGGCTCACAAAACACATAGTGATCTTGCTTCCACTCCACAAGAATTCCAACGCCTTCACACAATACATAGAGCGGCGTCGAAATTACTGGAGTGAATGATGAAGTGCCTCATCAGGCACCTGTGGCCCGCAATTTCCGTCTTCGCGCTCGTGCTCGGCGGCGCGGGGTGCTCTGCCGCGGGACAACAGGCATCGCATGGTCCCCTAGAGAAGACGCATCTCGTGGTCGATGACTTCCCGTCCGTCGACTCGGCCGGCCTCTACATCGCCGAGCAGCAGGGCCTGTTCAAGGCGCAGGGGCTCGATGTCACGATCGTCCCGGTATTCACGAGCAGCCAGCAGACTGTGACGGCCATAGAAGCTGGCAAGGCGGACATCTCAAGCGGCGACTACGTCACCTACATGGACGACGAACTGCTGAGCGACGCGCGGCTCGAGATCGTTGGCGAGGCGTCGATCCTTCAGCCGAACCAGCTCGCCCTCCTGGTCAGGAACGGATCAGGCATCGTTAACCTCAGCCAGCTTGAAGGCAAGAAGGTATCGGTCGCAGGCCACGACGACATCGCCACCCTGCTCATCGACTCGCTGCTGTCCGACAACGGCGTCTCACCCGGCAAGGTCACCCTGATTCCGGGAACGCCGCTTCCGGCCGATCCAGCGCTTATCAACAAGGGCGTATTCGCGGCGGCGCCGGTTCCCGAGCCGTTCGTCAGCGAGGGCGAGCAGCAGTTCGGCCTCCAGGAGCTCGCCGACCTCGACCAGGGCGGTACCGAGAACTTCCCCATCCAGGGGTTCGCGGTGACCAGTAAGTGGGCGCAGCAGAACCCGGACACGCTCAAGGCGTTCGTGACCGCGCTGGACGCGGGCCAGGAGATCGCCGACACCGACCGGGCCGCGGTCGAGAAGGCGATCCAGCAGCCGCCGCTCAGCGTCACCCGGAACATCGCGGCGGTCATCGCCCTGCCGGAATTCCCGACCGGGATCGACCCGGTCCGGTTGCAGCGCGTGCTCGACGACATGATCCAGTTCGGCTTCCTGCCTAAGAAGGACGCGTCGTTCAAGGTCAGCAGCATTGCCTACGCCGGCAACCTGGCCAGCGCCGCGGCAACGGACGCCGGCGCCAGCACCGCCGCAGGCGGCTGACCGCGAAGTACCGATGGGGAGGCCGCCCGAATAGCCTCCCCATCGGCGGCCTGCCCCGCTCGGTTCCCTCGAGTGCTCAGATCTCGTTGCCCCAGTAGTAGCGGGCGACCATCTCGACGAGCTGCAGCTTGGCCCGCTGCTCGGCGGCGGTCATCCGCGGCTGGTCGGCGACCTGCGCGAACCCGCCGTTGGTGGCCACCGCGATGTCGGCGTCACCACGGTCGGCGGCGACCGCGTCGAGCCGGCCGAGCAGCTCGTCGACCGTCTCGAGCGCGGGGCTTGCCACGTCGACGGCGCCGAGGCTTACCACGATCCCCGGCTTGACGAGTTCGACGGGGAACCGGGCAGCCGGGTCGGCCGGGTAGTCGATGCTGAACCGCGGGTACGGGGACTCGTCGAGCAGCGCGGCCACGGCCGTGGCGTGGTAACCGGACGCCGTGGTCGGCAGCGGCCCGGCGTCGGTCAGGTCAAGCCCGAGGCGGAAGTCGGCGTGCACGTCGAGCCCGGCGAAGACCGCGCGGTCGGCCTCGATCACCGCGGCGAGCGCGGCGTCCACGTCGATACCCGCGGCCGCCGCGGCGGCGCGTCCGTCCACCGTCAGCAGCGGCGCGTACAGCGGGTTCTCAAGCGGCACGAACATCACGCCGTCCGCGGCGAGGGCGGCGATCTCGTCGCGCACGATGGCCGCGAGTGCCGCGCCGGCCGCCCGCGCGGCGTCAATGTCCGCGGCCGACGAGAGCGCGGACCCGGCCGCGGCGAGGTACCCGGGTGACGGCAGGGTCACGAACACCGACCGGTCCACGGTAGCGAGCACCGGGGCGGCCTCCGCCTGGGCGAGCCGACCGGAGGCGGCGAGCGCGGCGGCGTCAGGCACCGCCCGCACCCGCGCGGCGCCGATCCCCGCCAGGTCCGCGAGCGGCGTCGGAGTGGTCACCGGGGAGAACCCGGCGACCTGGTCGTGTACGACCGACTCGAGGTAGGCGCGGCGGTACTGGCCGTCGCACATCGCGTTGAGTGTCAGCCGGCGCAGCTCGTGCGCGAGCGTCGTGACCGCCTCGTCGGTCGCGGCGGCCAGCGCCTCGCCGCTCAGCGAGGCCCGGGCGGCCAGCAGCGACGCCGGCCTGACCAGGGACCCGTGGTGGTCGATGTGATATCCGAAATCGTCAGCCATAGAAGCCTCCGCATGTACTTGTCAATAGGTGCCGGAGGCACCTGCGGCTCTGGTTCGCGGGGGTACGGGGGTCGTCCCGGGGAAATAACTGTGAACGCCTGGCACCGGCCCATTCTGGGAAGTCGAGGTCGAACCCGGCCGCCCGCAGCACGTCCTCGCAGATCTTCTGGTCCTCGTCCGGGCTGCCGCCTGAGACACCGAAGCCGCCCACGATGGCCCCGTCCCGCTTGAGCGTGTAGCCGCCCTTGGTGGCCACGATCGGGTGCTGGCCCATCCGCCCCACTTGGGTGAAGAAGACCGGGTCGGAGTTCCGCCAGCCCTCGAGCATGTACGTGGGCCGCTGCATGACCGCCGCGGAATAGGCCTTGGAGATCGCGATCGACGGTGTCATCGGCCGTGCCCCGTCCATCCGCTCGACTATCACGACGAAACCGCCGTAATCGACCACGGCGATGGACAGCGCCTTGCCGAGCTCAAGTCCGCGCGCCCGCGCGTCATCGACAAGCTTCCTGGCATCGGCGTAGGGCAGGGTCATTGATTCTCCCAGGAAATCATCAGTCGGTTCGGCCCGGCCAGCCTATGGCTGGCCGGGAATGACGGGCAATGGCGGCATCGTGCGGCCGGCGAACTCTAATCTTTCCCGCCGGGACGTCACCGCTCCCCGGGTGCCTAAATTCCCAGACCGTAGCCCGGCGTCCCACGGCGGCAGCCGGCCCGCGCTTGCCGGCGCGCGGGCGGCTCGGGGCCGGGTGCCGGCGGGTTAGGGTTGCCTTATGAAACTAGGTCTGCATATCTCGGACTTCACCTGGGACGGTGGCGCCCCCGCGCTCCGGCTCAAGCTCGGAGAGATCGCACAGCGCGCCGAGCAGGCGGGCGTCGACCGGATCAGTGTCATGGACCACGTCTGGCAGATCGGCCCGCTCGGCCCGCCCGAGCACGAGATGCTCGAGGCGTACACCGCGCTCGGCTGGCTGGCGGCCAAGACCGATCGCGTCAAGCTGCTAGCGATGGTGACCGCCGTGGTCTACCGCGAGCCCGGCCTGCTCGCGAAGGCCGTCACCACGCTGGACGTGCTGTCAGGCGGCCGTGCGATCCTCGGCATCGGTGCGGCGTGGAACGAGGACGAGTCCAGGGGACTCGGCCTGTTGTTCCCGCCGGTGGCTGAGCGCTTCGAGCGCCTTGAGGAAGCGATCCTCATCATGAAGCAGATGTGGAGCGGCGACCAGGGCCCGTTCGACGGCAAGCACTACCACCTGGCCCGCACGCTCAACTCGCCGCAGGTGCTTTCCCGGCCGCACCCGCCGATCCTGATCGGCGGCGCGGGCGAGAAGAAGACGCTCAGGCTCGTGGCCCGCTACGCGGACGCGTGCAACATCGCCGCCTACGACCTCGACGTCACGGCGCACAAGCTTGACGTGCTCCGCCAGCACTGCGCCACCGAGGGGCGCGACTACGACGAGATCGAGAAGACCGCGCAGACCCGGTACAACCTGGGCGAGAACGGCGAGAACGTCGGCCAGACGCTCGAGCAGCTGCACCAGATCGCCGAACTCGGCTTCACCCAGGTCCACGGCTCGCTGACTAACGTCAGCAAGCCGGGCCAGCTTGACCTCCTCGCCGAGAAGGTCATCCCCGCCGTCGACAAGTTCTAGCCGGCGGGCCGGCAACCACTGCGAGCGTCCAGCCACCGGGAAGACTTTGCTCATGAGGAAGGTTTCGGAGGTTATAGGTGCCCGAAGTCTTCCGGCGAACAAAGTCTTCCCGGTCATGGGCGCCGTGCCGCTACGGAAGGAAGTACGTGACCACTCCCGCAACACCTGCTACTCCTGCCGGGCCGCCGCGGCGGCGCAAGCCGCCGCGGCGGGCCGAGGTCGTGGCCGTGTCCACGATCGCGCCCCGGCTGGTGTCCGTGCTGGTCACCGGCAGCGACCTCGACGGGTTCGCGGACGCAGCCCCGACCTCGCACCTCAAGGTGTTCCTGCCCGTCGACGGGCAGGATGCGCCGAACCTGCCTGAGTTCACGCCGGAGGGAGCGGACCCCGGACCGCCGCCGGTTGTCCGCACCTACACACCGCGCCGCTATGACCCGGCGAGCAAGACCCTGGAGATCCAGTTTCTTATCCACGGAGAAGGCCCCGCGTCCGAGTGGGCGCAGCGCGCCAAGCCCGGCGACAAGCTCGCGGTGGCCGGCCCGGGCGGGAGGTTCTCCCTCGAGCCGGCAGCGGACCACTGGTGGATCGCGGGCGACGAGTCCGCGATCCCCGCGATCGGTACCCTCCTGGAGGCGCTGCCGGACACGGCGACCGCCGACGTGCACATCGAAGTGGCGGACGCGGACGACGAACTGGTTGTCCCCGGCCAGGCGAAGACCACGATCACCTGGCACCACAGGCGGGCAGGCGACGCCTTCGGCGCCGAGCTGACCGAGGCCGCCAGGCAGGCAGTCATCCCGGAAGGCGCCCGCATCTGGGTGGCCTGCGAGGCGGGCGCGATGCGCGACATCCGCCGCTTCTTCACCCGCGAGCGAGGCATTCCGGCCGCCCAGCTGGTTACCCGCGGCTACTGGCGCACCGGCGAGCAGAACCACCCCGACCACGACTACGGCGAGGACTAGGCCGCCTGCTCAGGTCCTGCGGTCGTTCGGGCGCCGGGAGTCAGTCGCGGCTCTTGTCCGCGCGGACGGGCCTGGTGTGGTCGCGTTTTTTGCGATGAGGCCTGTGCGTGCCGGCGTCTGGGGTTCGGGGCGTCCCCGGTGCGAGTTCCGGAACTGGAGTCAGTCGCGGCTTTTGTCCGCGCGGACGGGCCTGATACGATCGCGCTTCTTGCGATCAGGCCTGTGCGTGCCGGCGTCTGGGGTTCGGGGCGTCCCCGGTGCGAGTTCCGGAACTGGAATCAGCCGCGGACACCGGGGGGTACGGGGGGTCGTCCCCCCGGGGGATAACTGCCCGACGCGGCCGTCGACCCGCTCTCTGAGCAGGTCGGCATGACCGGCGTGCCGCGCGTACTCCTCGATCATGTGCACGATCACCTCGCGCAGCGCGACGGTGCTGCCGTCATGCATGGTGCCGCGGATGGCCAGATCGTCGGTGCCCGCGACGAACCGCTCGGCGAAGCCGACCTCGTCTCGCCACGATTGCCAGGCCTCGGCCACGACCGCTTGGTCGGCGACCGCGCCGGCCCAGTCGCCGTCGGGGACCTCGTCGGACCAGTACAGCGGAGGAGCGTCTTCGCCTGCCATCACTCGCCGGAACCAGTTCCGCTCCACGTCGGCCATGTGCCTGATCAGGCCTAGCAGCGACATGGTGGACGGCGGTACCGAACGCCGCGCCAGCTGCCCGGCGTCGAGGTCAGCGCACTTCATCTCCATCGTCAGCCGGTATGCCCGCAGGTAATCGACCAGCGTCGCCCGCTCGCCTGTCAGCTCAGCACGGGTGTTCCGTGGATCGTCGTTCCAGTTCATCCACGTGTTGGAGTCGGCGCCCGCCGCGTTCCAGCGCTGTGGCAGGGTCTCGTCAGGTGCGTTGTCAGCCATACGGGCCAGCCTGTCATCACTAGTCAGCCATGGCCATCGCATTTCGCGTCCGCCGGCGGGTCAGGCCGACTCGCGGACGATGACCCGGCCCGGGGCCGGAGAAAGACCGTCGGCGGAAAGGCCCAGGATCGCGCGGGCGGCCTGGCGGCCGTGCGCCTCGCCGTCGATGTGCACCGTGGTCAGCGTCGGCGTGGTCAGGGCGCCGTAGCCGTTGTCGTCGAAGCCGATCACGGCGAGGTCGGCTGGCGCGGAAAGCCCGAGCACGCGCATCGCGCCGAGCACGCGCAGCGCGACGTCGTCGTCGAAGGCGGCGACGGCGGTCACACCGCTGCCCTGGCCAAGTACCGCGCGGAGTGAGCCGGCCGCACCCGTTCCTCCTGGCGCTGTGCTTCCCTGCGCGGACGGGCATCCCGGCGCGCCCGGCCTGGTGCCGCCAGCGGCATCGGCAGCCACGAGGAACGGGAGCAGCGGCGGGAGTCCCAGCGCGGCCGCGGCCTCGTTGGCGAAGCGTTCCCTGACCGCGCGCAGCGGGGTGTCCCTGGCGGGCAGCGCGAGCGCGATCCTGGCATGACCACCGGACGCCAGGTAACCGACCTGCGCCGCGACGTGCGCGGCCAGGCCGTCCCGCCAGCCGCCGCCGCTGTCGTCGAGTTCCCGGCCGGTCAGGTACGGCTCGCCGAAGCGGAGCACGGCGCGCGGCACGATCGTGTCGAGCACCAGGCTCTCCGTCAGGTCCGCCGTGTCGCGGGAGTACCTGACGAGCAGCACGTGCTCAAGCGCCGCGAGTTCCGCGTCAAGCCCGCGGATGTAGCTGCGCGCGTAGTTGCCGTCAAGCGCCGCGTCGATGGTGAGCACGACGATCCGGGACGTCCCCTCGCGCAGGGCGCGCGCGTTACCGTTCGGCACGTAGCCGAGGGCGCGCGCCGCCTCGCGGACCCGCTCCCGCGTCGCCGTGGAGATCGACTGGCCGGGGGAGTCGCGCAGCACGAACGAGGCGGTCGCGCGCGACACTCCGCTCGCGGCGGCGACATCGTTGAGTGTCACCCGCGGCCTCGGACCGGCCATTTATCACCTTCCGTCCACGGCAGGCGCATCGCGCCTGGCACGTTCGTCTCAGCCAAGGTATTGCCTCACGGCGCCTGAGCGGCTAAAGTCCGGGCTAAATCGATCTAGTAGATCGATTTAGTAACAGGTTACAGCGACACGGCTACAGCGGTAAGGGAGACGGTCCATGGGAGCACCGAGCTTGCAGGACGGCATCGACAAGGCGGGGTCGCCGGTCAGGCTGCTCTGGCGGCAGAACCCGGAGCCGTGGAACCCGGAGAACATCGAGCCCGAGTACGCGGGCTGGCGTGCCGAGCAGGCCGCCTGGCACCACGGCGTGTCGCTGTCCGACCTCTCGCACCACATGTTCGACACGTTCATCGAGGGGCCCGACGCCACGAAACTCCTCCAGGCGGTATCCGCCAACAACTACGAGAAGTTCGCGGTCGGCCAGGCTAAGCAGTTCATCCCGGTCACCGCCCGGGGGAACATCGTCACCGACGGCATCCTTGAGCGCACCGGCGAGGACGGTTACACGCTGAGCGGCATCCCCGCCGCGCAGAACTGGGTCAGGTACCACGGCGAAACGGGCGGCTACGACGTTGCCTTCGCCACCGACCCGTCCAGCGCGTTCCGCGGGGGCAAGGACCCGGTCTTGTTCCGCTACCAGGTCCAGGGCCCGCTGGCGAGGGAACTCGTCGAGACCGTCCTCGGCGGCCCGGTGCCGTCGGCGAAGTTCTTCCACTCGGTCCCGGTCGAACGCAGCGGCATGCGGTTCCGTGCGCTCCGGCACAACATGGCCGGCCAGGACGGGTACGAGTTCATCGGCCCCTGGGAGCACGCGAAGTCCGTCAAGGAGGCACTGCTGACGACCGGCGAGCAGTTCGGGGTCGTCCACGTCGGGGCCCTGGCGTACGCCAGCGCGTCCGTGGAGAGCGGGTGGATTCCGTCGCCGGTCCCGGGCATCTACACCGACCAGGAACTAGCCGGTTACCGGAAGTGGCTGCCGCTGTTCGGCATCGAGGGGCAGCGTCCGCTGAACGGCAGCTTCTTCTCGGAGAACATCGAGGACTACTACCTGTCGCCCTACGAACTCGGTTACGGCCGGTCGATTTCGTTCAGCCATGACTTCATCGGCAGGGACGCCCTGCTCGCCGCGCGGGACGCGGTCACCCGCACCAAGGTCACCGTGGTCCTCGACCCGTCCGATGTCAGCGCGGTGCTCGGGGAGCAGCACGGCTACTACCTCACCTACGCCAGGCACCGGATCGAGGCCGCGGACGGCAGACTCGTCGGCCTCACCTACCAGACGGCCACCATCGACACCGCGGGCACAGTCCTGGCCCTCTCGGTTGCGGACGTGGCACACGCGACGCCGGGCACCGAGGTGACCGTCGTCTGGGGAGAGCACCCGGGCGCGGGCACCGACGCAGACGCCGACCTCGGCTTCCCGCGCATCCGCGCCACGATCGCGCCGGCCCCGTATGACGCGCACGCTCGGACGGAATACCGGCGCCACTAACCGGCTCGGCCGCCATTTGTGGCCAGCGCCAGTGCCTGCCCGCAGGGATTAAGTTTCCGCACGTGAGCCCATACCATTAAGTCACAAGGACATACGAGATTTGGGGAATGGGCATCACGTGAGCACTGTGCTAGACGACTTCTCCATGGAGATGACCGGCAAGGATGTCGCGAAGGTGGAGAACGCGGCAAGCGTGATCCCCCCAGGCACCCGGATCAACGTCACGTTCCTCGAGAACGAGGACCTGGCCATGCGGGTCAGCGCCGCGGCGGCCGTCATGCGCCTTGGCTTCACCCCGGTGCCGCACATCTCGGCGCGTCGGATCAAGTCGCAGGAGATGCTCGAGGAGTACCTGACGGCGCTGCGCGACATCGGGGCGTCGGAGAACGTGCTCGTGATCGGCGGCGACCCGACCGTGCCGATGGGCCCGTACGAGGAATCCCTCGCGGTGATCGAGTCCGGCCTGCTCCAGGAGTACGGCGTCAAGCACGTCTCGATGGGCGGCCACCCGTCCGGAGACCCGAA
>Ga0335072_10011939_pt1 | contig 12413 bp, 10 predicted proteins | sample Lox_Sample_21_FD_206725 | JGI IMG/M metagenome (GOLD analysis project Ga0335072, IMG submission 206725) | Soil microbial communities from Loxahatchee National Wildlife Refuge, Florida, United States - Lox_Sample_2.1 | ecosystem: Environmental > Terrestrial > Soil > Wetlands | place: USA...
GCGGTCGCCGAGGAAGCGATCATCGCCAGGGACTGCCTGCTGGCGGCACATGTCGGCTCGGCCCTGCATGTGTGTCATGTCTCCACCGCGGGATCGGTCGACATCATCCGCTGGGCGAAGTCGAAGGGCTGGCGGGTGACGGCCGAGGTGACGCCGCACCATCTGCTGCTGACCGACGAGCTCGCGGCCAGCTACGACCCGGTGTACAAGGTGAATCCGCCGCTGCGCACGGCAGCGGACGTCGAAGCGCTGCGCGCCGCGCTGGCCGACGGGATCATCGACTGCGTCGCCACCGACCATGCCCCGCATCCGGTGGAGGACAAGGAGACCGAGTGGCAGGTGGCCGCGTTCGGGATGACCGGGCTGGAGACCGCCCTGCGCGTGGTGCACGCGGCCATGGTGGACACCGGACTGCTGGACTGGGCCGGCGTGGCCGACAGGATGTCCGCTCGCCCGGCCGCGATCGGGCAGCTCGACGGGAATGCGGCGCCGCTGCACGGCCGCCCGCTCGAGCCGGGCGCGCCTGCCAACCTGGTCCTCTACGACCCGGCGGCACGCAGCGTCGTCGATCCGGCCCAGCATGCCTCCCGCAGCCGCAACACGCCATTCGCCGGGATGGAACTGCCCGGCCAGGTGCTCGCGACGTTCCTGCGCGGCGAGCCCACCGTGCTGGACGGGAAGGTGGCGCGATGACCGGTCCCGCGATCCTGGTGCTTGAAGACGGCACCACCTTCCGCGGCGTGAACTTCGGTGCCGACGGCGAGACCTTCGGTGAGATGGTCTTCAACACCGGCATGACGGGCTACCAGGAGACCCTGACCGACCCGTCCTATGCTCGCCAGATCGTCGCGATGACCGCGCCGCACATCGGCAACACCGGCATCAACGACGCCGACCCGGAGTCGCGGCGGATGTGGGTGAGCGGCTACGTGGTGCGCGAGCCGGCCAGGCTGGCCTCCAGCTGGCGGTCGGAGCGGAGCCTGCAGGCTGAGCTGGCCGCGCAGGGGATCACCGGCATCGCGATGCCGGGCACTCGCGCCCTGACGCGCCACCTGCGGGACTCCGGCGCGATGCGGGCCGGGATCAGCACGGCGACCGACGACGCGGAAGAGCTGCGTGCGCGGGTGCTGGCCAGTCCGCAGATGACCGGCGCCGACCTGGCTGGCGTGGTGACGACGCCCGAGCCTTACGTAGTCCGGCCGCCGGGCGGTGCTGCGGTCCGGTATCGCGTAGCTGCGGTCGATCTCGGCATCAAGGCTGCGACACCGCGGTCGATGGCCGCTCTCGGCTGCGAGGTGCACGTGCTGCCCGCGACCGCGACGGCAGCCGAGATCCTGGCCGCCGCGCCGGACGGGGTGTTCTTCTCCAACGGTCCTGGCGACCCGGCGGCAATCGGCTACGCCGTAGAGACGATGCGGGGGGTGCTGACGGCGGGAACGCCGGTTTTCGGGATCTGCCTGGGCAGCCAGGTGCTCGGCCGGGCGCTTGGCCTGGCCACCTACAAGCTGCGCTTCGGGCACCGGGGCGTGAACCAGCCGGTCGCCGACGTGCGCACCGGCAGGGTGCAGATCACCAGCCACAACCACGGATTCGCGGTCGCGCTGCCGGGCACCAGCGGGCCGCCGGACTGGGTGCCGGGAACGGCCGCGAGCACCCAGGCGGGCGGGGTGTTCGCCACGGCGTTCGGTCCGGCCGAGATCACTCACCTCAACCTCAACGACGGCGTCGTCGAGGGCCTGCGGCTGCTGGATGCGCCCGCATTCAGCGTCCAGTACCACCCCGAGGCCGCGCCCGGCCCGCATGACGCGTCCGGGTTGTTCGCCGAGTTCTGCGACCTGATGGAGGCGCACCGATGACGATCGCCGGCGGCGAGGTCCACTGTGCCTAGGCGACCCGATCTGAAGTCCGTGCTGGTGATCGGGTCCGGGCCGATCATCATCGGGCAGGCGTGTGAGTTCGACTACTCCGGGACGCAGGCCTGCCGGGTGCTGCGCGCCGAGGGCATCCGGGTCAGCCTGGTGAACTCCAACCCGGCCACGATCATGACCGACCCGGAATTCGCCGATGCGACCTACGTCGAGCCGATCACCCCGGACGTGCTGGCGAAGGTCATCGCCAAGGAACGGCCGGACGCGATCCTGCCGACGCTCGGCGGCCAGACGGCGCTGAACGCAGCCGTTGCCCTGCATGACAACGGCACGCTGGCCAAGTACGACGTTGAGCTGATCGGCGCCGGCATCGAGGCCATCAGGGCAGGAGAGGACCGGAACCGGTTCAAGCAGATCGTGACCGCTATCGGCGCCGAGGTTCCGCTCAGCCGCATCTGCCACAGCCTGGAACAGTGCCGGGCGGCGGCAGCGGAGCTGGGATTCCCGGTCGTCGTGCGGCCGTCATTCACCCTCGGCGGCACCGGCTCCGGCATCGCCCGGACGCCGCAGGACCTGGACCGCATCGCAGGCGCGGGGCTGGATGCCAGTCCGGTCACCGAGGTGCTGCTGGAGGAGTCCGTCCTCGGCTGGAAGGAGTTCGAGCTCGAGCTGATGCGCGACAGGCACGACAACGTCGTGATCGTCTGCTCGATCGAGAACATCGACCCGATGGGCGTGCACACCGGCGACTCGGTAACGGTTGCTCCGGCCATGACGCTGACGGACCGCGAGTACCAGGGCATGCGCGATATCGCGATCGCCACCGCGCGCGCGGTCGGGGTGGACACCGGCGGCTGCAACATCCAGTTCGCCGTGCACCCGCAGACTGGCCGCATGGTCGTCATCGAGATGAACCCGCGCGTGTCACGGTCGAGCGCGCTGGCGTCCAAGGCGACCGGGTTCCCGATCGCGAAGATCGCCGCCCGGCTCGCGATCGGCTACACCCTCGACGAGATCCGCAACGACATCACCGGTGAGACTCCGGCCAGCTTCGAGCCGTCGCTCGACTACGTCGTGGTCAAGGTGCCCCGGTTCGCGTTCGAGAAGTTCCCCGGCGCGGACCCGGTACTCACCACGCACATGAAGTCAGTCGGCGAGGCGATGGCGATCGGGAGCACGTTCGCCGAGGCGCTCCAGAAGGCGCTCCGGTCGCTCGAGCAGCGCAGCGTGTTGTTCAGCTGGGCATCGCCGGCCGGAGACAAGGCTGGGCTGCTGGCGGCCTGCGCGGTGCCGCATGACGGCCGGCTGGCGACCGTGCACCAGGCGCTGCGGGCCGGCGCCACGGTGGCCGAGGTGGCGGCCGCGAGCTCCATCGACCCATGGTTCGTCGACCAGATCGCGGCCATCGAGGAGCACGCGCGGCAGATCCAGGACGACGGGATCGGAGTCGGCGGTCCGGCCACGGCGCGGGCGCTGGCGGCAGCGAAGTCCTCGGGGTTCTCCGACGCGCAGCTCGGGCAGCTGACCGGCAAGACCGAGGCGGAGATCCGGGCGGCGCGGTGGGCGCTTGGCGTCCGGCCGGCCTACCACACAGTCGACACGTGCGCTGCGGAGTTCGCGGCGCGGACGCCGTACCTGTACTCGACCTATGACCTGCAGACCGAGGTCCCCGCTGGCGCCAGGCCGAAGGTGATCATCCTCGGGAGCGGCCCGAACCGGATCGGGCAGGGCATCGAGTTCGACTACGCCTGCGTGCATGCCTCGTTCGCGCTGACGGACGCGGGCTACGAGACCGTGATGGTCAACTGCAACCCGGAGACCGTCTCCACCGACTACGACACCTCCGGGCGGCTGTATTTCGAGCCGCTGACGCTCGAGGATGTGCTCGAGGTGGTGCATGCCGAGCAGGCGACCGGGCCGCTCGCCGGCGTCATCGTGCAGCTCGGCGGCCAGACTCCGCTCGGGCTTGCCAGAGCGCTCGAAGCCGAGGGCGTGCCGGTTGTCGGCACCTCACCGGGCGCAATCCACCTTGCCGAAGACCGCGGCGAGTTCGGCCGGGTGCTCGAGGCAGCCGGCCTGCTGTCGCCGCGGCACGGCACCGCGACGTCGGTTGCGCAGGCCGAAGCGGTCGCGCACGAGATCGGGTACCCGGTGCTGGTGCGGCCGTCGTACGTGCTGGGCGGCCGCGGCATGGAGATCGTCTACGACGACGGCGCGCTCGCCGATTACGTGCGCCGCGCCACCGAGGCTTCGCCCGAGCACCCGATGCTGATCGACAGGTTCCTCGACGACGCCATCGAGATCGACGTTGACGCGCTGTATGACGGAGCCGAGCTGTACCTCGGCGGCGTGATGGAGCACATCGAAGAGGCCGGGATTCATTCCGGCGACTCGGCCTGCGCGCTGCCGCCGATCACGCTGAGCCGGGAGTACATCGAGCTGATCAGGACCTCGACCGAGGGCATCGCCCGCGGCGTGGGCGTTCGCGGTCTGCTGAACGTGCAGTATGCGCTTGCGGCCGGCGTCCTCTACGTGCTCGAGGCCAACCCGCGGGCGTCGCGGACGGTGCCGTTCGTGTCCAAGGCCACCGCTGTCCCGCTGGCGAAGGCAGCCGCACGGGTAATGCTCGGCGCGACGATCGCGCAGCTGCGGCGCGAGGGCATGCTGCCAGCGTCCGGTGACGGCGGGACGCTGCCGCTGGACGCGCCGATCGCGGTCAAGGAGGCGGTGCTGCCATTCGCCCGGTTCGCCGACGCGAGCGGCGCGGGCGTGGACACTGTGCTCGGGCCAGAGATGCGGTCCACCGGCGAGGTCATGGGCATCGACGAGGGCTTCGGCACCGCGTACGCCAAGTCGCAGGCGGCGGCGTATGGCTCGCTGCCGGTTAAGGGCCGGGCATTCGTCTCGGTGGCCGGCAAGGACAAGCGCTCGATGATCTTCCCCGTCAAGCGGCTGGCTGAGCTGGGCTTCGAGATCTGGGCGACGAGCGGAACAGGAGAGGTTCTGCGCCGAAACGGCGTCCGTGCAACGATCGTCCGTAAGCACAGCGAGGGCCACGGATCCGCCGGCGAGCCGACGATCGTGGAGCGGATCCTGGACGGCCAGGTCGACCTGATCGTGAACACGCCATTCGGCGGGCCCGGCCAATCTGGATTCCGCCGGGATGGTTACGAGATCCGGACTGCGGCAGTCAGGCGCGCGATCCCGTGCATCACCACGGTGCAGGGCCTGTGGGCGGCCGTGCAGGGCATCGAGGCCATCGACAGGGACGAGGTAGGCGTGCGGTCACTGCAGGAGCATGCGGCGCACCTGCGCGAGCGCGGATCGGATGAGGCGGCGCTGGGGCGAGATGACTCATAGCGAATTCGATGCTCAGGCCGGACCCGTGCAGGTGCGCGGCACTGTGCTGACAGTCCGCCGGGTCGACGCGTACTACGCGATGACGCTGGTCGCGCCGGCGATCGCTGCGCGGTTCAAGCCAGGCCAGTTCATCACGCTGGCCGTCGGCGGCGCCGACACGTCGATGCTGCTGGCCCGGGCCTTCTCCATTCACGATGTGCGCCCTGACCACGGCGGCACGGTGGAGATCGTCTTCGCCGTGCACGGCCGCGGGACACAGTGGCTGGCCGAGCGGCGGGCCAGGGACGTGCTGGATGTCACCGGGCCGCTGGGCAAGGCCTTCCCGCTCCCGCGCGATCCGGTGAACTGCCTGCTCATCGGCGGCGGTTATGGCAGCGCGCCGCTGTTCTCGCTGGCCGGCAAGCTGAAGGAGCGACGCTGCGAGGTCGACTTCCTGCTCGGGGCCGGCTCCGGGGACAAGGTATTCGGGGCGCTGACCGCCCGGCGGACCGGGCGATCAGCGACGATCACGACCGAGGATGGCTCGCTCGGTGCCCGTGGCATGGTGACCGACATGCTCGACCAGGTGATCCACGACGGCCGTACCGACGTCATCTACGCCTGCGGGCCGATGCCGATGCTGCGCCAGGTCACCGCGCTGGCGCGCCGGTATGACATCCCGGTGCAGGCAGCGGTCGAGGAAGCGATGGCTTGCGGGATCGGGGTCTGCATGACGTGCGTGCTGCCGGTCGTCGGATCCGACGGGATCACCCGCATGGTGCGCTCCTGTGTCGACGGACCGGTCTTCCGGGGCGAGTCGGTGCGCTGGGACGACATCGGAACGATCCCGTTCGACGCATTCGGGGCGCCGGGCTGGGAGCCCCGGTCCCGCCGAGCGGCGCAGCTTCAGAACGGTCACGGGCGCGGCGATGGCGGTGCGGTGAGCGACCGCGCCGCCGGCGAGCGGGAGAGCCGCAAGGGGCACGGTAAGCCAGAGCGCGGCGATGCAGCCGGCGGGCGTGCTCCCGGGAGGCAGAGCCATGGCAGTTGACCTGCGGACCAGGCTCGGCCCCGTCGAGCTGCCGAACCCCGTCATGACCGCGTCCGGGTGCGCGGGCGCTGGCCGTGAGCTGGCGCAGTTCATGGACGTGTCCAAGCTCGGCGCGATCGTCACGAAGTCGGTGATGCTGGGGCCGCGGTCTGGCCGTCCGACTCCGCGGATGGCCGAGACCCCGAGTGGCATGCTGAACTCGATCGGCCTGCAGGGTCCCGGCATTGACGCATTCCTTCAGCGCGACCTGCCGTGGTTGCTGTCCAGGGGGGCCAGGGCCGTCGTGTCGATCGCGGGCGGGACGGTAGGGGAGTACGCCGAACTGGCCGGACGGCTGTCGGACGCTGCGGGCGTGACCGCCATCGAGGTCAACATCTCCTGCCCGAACGTAGAGCACCGCGGCCAGGTGTTTGCATGCAGCGCCGACTCCTCGGCTGCGGTCATCGAGGCCGTCCGGAGCCGGACCCGCTACGACATCCCGGTGTTCGCGAAGCTGTCCCCGGACGTAACCGACATCGTCACGATCGCCAAGGCCTGCGTGTCAGCGGGCGCCGACGGGCTGTCGATGATCAACACCCTGCTCGGCATGGTGATCGATACTGTCACGCTGCGGCCCCGGCTGGCCGGCGTGACCGGCGGGCTGTCGGGCCCTGCGATCAGGCCGGTCGCAGTGCGCTGCATCTGGCAGGTCCGGGAGGCGCTGCCCGGAGTCCCGATCATCGGCATGGGCGGAGTGTGCACCGGGCGGGACGCCCTGGAGCTCATCCTGGCCGGAGCGTCGATGGTGAGCGTGGGCACCACGATCTTCCATGACCCGTCGGCGTGTGCGCGGATCCTGCGAGAGCTCGAGGAAGAGCTGACTGCCCGCGGGGTCGAGCGGCTGACCGATGTCGTCGGCCTCGCCCACGACGCGCATGCGACGACCGGCCGGCCGCCGAGCCCGGCGGCCAGAGTGAGGAGGACCTGATGGCCACCCACGCCCCGATCGCCGTGGCCCTGGATGCGCCGGACCTGGAGACGGCCGCCCGCTGGGCCGCGCTGGTGGCACCGCACGTCAGCACCCTCAAGGTCGGGCTGGAGCTGTACCTGCGATACGGGCCCGACGCGGTCGCGTCGGTGCGCGGCGCCAGCGGGGTGGAGATCTTCCTGGACCTGAAGCTGCACGACATCCCGGCGACGATGGCTGGCGCCGCGCGGGCTGTCGCGCGGCTGCGTCCGTCGCTGCTGACAGTGCACGCGGCGGCCGGGGCCGCCGCGATCAGGGCAGCGGCGGAGGCAGTACCCGGTACCAGGATCGTCGCGGTGACCGTTCTGACCTCGCTGGGCGAGGCCGATCTCAGCCGGATCGGACTGGCCGGGCCGGTCAGTGAGGCCGCCAGGCGGCTAGCCGTCGTTGCCGTCGAGGCCGGAGCCCGCGGCCTGGTCTGCTCACCCCAGGAGGTCGCGGCGATCCGCGCTGAGGTCGGCGACGACGTGCTGCTGATCACCCCGGGAGTGCGGCCGGCTGGTGTGGCAGTGAACGACCAGGCGCGGGTCGCTACGCCGGAGGAGGCGCTGCGGTCGGGAGCGGACTTGCTGGTGATCGGCCGCCCCATTACTGCCGCGGCCGACCCCGGAGCGGCCGCGGCCGCGATAGCCGCCGCGCTGCGCCGTGCCGAGGTGCGCAGCTAGCGGACCCTGGTGCGAGCCTGGCAGGCCGGCCCGGCTGGCTCCCGCGCTCAGGCGGGGGAAGGGTCACGCCGCGCCGAAGTTCGGAGCTTTCGGTCAGCCGACGCGGTGCCGGCGCTCAGCCAAGGCCGGCAGCATGGCCAGGAAGTGCGCCCGCGCACCCCCGCGTGTGGCGGCCAGACCGGTACTACTAGTGTGATCGGCGCTGATAAGCGGACCGATGGGTGCGAACTAAGGCCTGGTCAAAGGCTTGCGATGTTTCGCAGGAAGCCAAAAACATTGCGCTACCTGCGAAAATGCAACTACGCTGGGTGCACGGACTTGTACGTGGCGTCATATTGGCCAATTTGTGTTGATGCAAACGGGAGTTCGCGTTGCCGAGCCGCGCGTAACTCGCTAGTTTCCCCTCGCGAAGCGACTTTTTCGATACGAAACCCGAGGTGACCTCGCGTGGCTCTTCCTCCGCTTACTCCCGAGCAGCGGGCGGCTGCACTTGAGAAGGCTGCCCAGGCTCGCAAGGACCGTGCCGAAGTGAAGAATAGGCTGAAGCACGGTGCGACGACCCTGCCCCAGGTGCTCAAGGAGGGGCAGACCGATGATGTGGTGGGCAAGATGAAGGTGTCGGCGCTTCTGGAGTCAATGCCAGGCGTCGGCAAGGTGCGGGCTAAGCAGATCATGGAGCGGCTCGGCATCGCCGAGTCGCGGCGCGTCCGCGGCCTAGGCGCTAACCAGCGCAGCGCGCTGGAGAGCGAATTCGGCGGAGACATCTGACGAAGAAGGACCAAGCCAGGGAGGGGACCGCGGGAAGCATGCTCCCATCCGAGCCGTGCGCCCTGCGCCGCGGTACCCCTGTCCCGGCGGGGCTGACGGTGCTCTCCGGCCCGTCAGCCGTCGGCAAGAGCACGGTGGCCGCGCGCCTGCGCCGTGAGTGCCCGTGGATCTGGCAGTCAGTGTCGGTCACCACGCGCGCGCCCCGGCCGGGCGAAATGGACGGCCGGGAATACTTCTTCGTCACTGACGCGGAATTCGAGAGAATGGCGTGGGCTGGCGAATTGCTCGAGTCGGCTCAGTTCGCTGGCAATCGCTATGGCACTCCGCGCGCGCCGGTCCAGCAACGGCTGGACGCCGGCGAGCCTGCGCTGCTGGAGATCGACGTCGCGGGAGCCCGGCAGGTGCGGGCGGCCGTTCGCGACTCCCTGCTGATCTTCCTCGCGCCGCCGTCGTGGGAGGAGCTGGAGCGCCGCCTGATCGGCCGCAACACCGAGTCGCCCGATGCGATCAGCCGCCGGCTCAAGGCCGCGCAGGCCGAGCTGGCCGCCAGCATTGAGTTCGACATCACGCTGGTCAACACATCCGTCGAGGACGTCTGCGATCAGCTGGTAGCCTTGATCGTGGCCCAGTATGGAAATTCCGGGCGAGACCTTGCGCCGCAGGGCATTCACTGACCCAGATCGGGAAGGCACACGTTGGCAGCGACCCCGGCCGCAGAAGGCATTATCAATCCGCCGATCGACGACCTGCTGAAGGTCGTGGACAGCAAGTACGGCCTCGTGATCATGGCGTCCAAGCGCGCTAGGCAGATCAACGCCTACTACGCCCAGCTCGGCGAGGGGCTGCTCGAGTACGTCGGCCCGCTGGTCGAGACCAGGCTCCAGGAGAAGCCGCTGTCGATCGCGCTCCGCGAGATCTCCGACGGCCTGCTCAGCGCGGAGACCCCGGACCAGGTCTGAGTCACCTCCCGCCAGGCCAGAAGTGCGTATCGTCCTCGGCGTATCCGCGGGGATCGCGGCTTATAAAGCATGTGAGCTGCTCCGGCTGCTGACCGAGTCCGGCCACCGCGTGCGGGTGGTCCCTACGCCCGCCGCACTTAATTTCGTGGGCGCGGCTACCTGGGCGGCGCTGTCGGGCGAGCCGGTCGAGGTGAGCCCGTGGGAGTCGGTGCACGAGGTCCCGCACGTCCGCCTGGGTCAGGATGCTGACCTGGTCGTGGTCGCGCCCGCCACTGCTGACCTCATGGCCCGCGCGGTCGCGGGCAGCTCCGATGACCTGCTCACCGCTGTCCTGCTCACGGCGCGCTGCCCGGTCATCTTCGCGCCCGCGATGCACACCGAGATGTGGGAGCATCCGGCGACCAGGGCCAACGTCGCCACTCTGCGCAGCCGCGGCTGCATCGTGCTGGACCCCGCCTCTGGCAGGCTGACGGGCTCGGACAGCGGTCCGGGCCGGCTGCCCGAGCCCGCCGAGCTGTTCGCGGTGGTTCAGCGGGTGCTGGCCAGGGGCCGCGCGGCCATTGACCAGGACCTGGCCGCGCGGTCCGTGCTTGTCTCGGCCGGCGGCACCAGGGAGGAGCTCGATCCGGTCCGCTACCTGGGGAACTGGTCATCGGGCAAGCAGGGCTACGCGCTGGCCAGGACGGCAGCCAGCCGCGGTGCCACAGTCACGCTGGTGGCGGCTAACACCGAGCTGCCCGACCCGGCCGGCGTCCGGGTCATCAGGGTGCGATCGGCCAGGCAGCTGCGGGAGGCGATGCTGGCGGAGGCTGGCGAGGCCGACGCCATCGTGATGGCCGCGGCTGTGGCCGACTTCCGGCCTGCGGTGCGGAGCGAAGTCAAGATCAAGAAGTCGGGCGCCGTGCCAGAGCCCATCGTCCTGACGGAGAACCCGGATATCGTCGCCGACCTGGTCGCCGCCAGGCAGCGCCCGGGCCAGCTGATCGTGGCGTTCGGCGCCGAGACCGGCGACGTGCTGGCAAACGGCCGGGCCAAGCTGGCGCGGAAGGGTTGCGACCTGCTGGTCGTTAACCAGGTCGGGAACGGGCTGGCCTTCGGGACTGCCGACAACGAGGCCACCGTGCTGAGCGCCGATGGCACCGAGGTCAAGCTGCCCCGAGCGCCGAAAGATGAGATCGCCGATGCGATCTGGGACGTCGTGGCCGGGCGTCTTGGCCGGCCAGCAAGCTAATCAGGCAGGCCACCCTGCCCTCGCAGCACGCCGCCGGTACAATTCGGCGGGGGTCCCTGGCGGGTCGCCAGCCGGCGGGCCCCGCTCGCTCCGCTGTCGCGCAAGCTCAAGCAAGGAAAAGGTGTCGAGTGGCTCGTCGTCTGTTCACTTCCGAGTCCGTCACTGAGGGTCATCCGGACAAGATGGCGGACCAGATCAGTGACGCCATTCTGGACGCCATGCTCAAGGGCGATCAGCGCAGCAGGGTAGCCGTCGAGACGCTGATCACCACCGGTCAGGTGCACGTGGCCGGCGAGGTCACGACGGACACCTATGTCGACATTCCCGGCATCATCAGGGAGAAGATCCTCGAGATCGGATACGACTCCTCTGCCAAGGGCTTCGACGGGTCGACCTGCGGCGTGCAGGTCTCGATCGGGTCGCAATCGCCGGACATCGCGATGGGCGTCGGCGAGGCGGTGGAGCACCGTGAGGGCGAGGGCTCGGACGAGCTGGACCGGCAGGGTGCCGGAGACCAGGGCCTCATGTTCGGCTACGCCTGCCGCGACACTCCCGAGCTGATGCCGCTGCCGATCACGCTGGCACACCGGCTGGCGCGGCGGCTATCGGAGGTTCGCCGCAACGGCGACGTGCCCTACATCCGGCCGGACGGCAAAACCCAGGTGACCATCGAGTACGCCGGCGACCAGGCAGTCAGGCTCGACACGGTGGTCGTGTCCACCCAGCATGCGCCGGCCATCGACCTGGCCGGGCTGCTCGCCCCGGACATCCGCGAGCACGTGGTAGAGCCTGTGCTCGCCAGCCTGGACCTGGACACGACGGGCTACCGCCTGCTGGTGAACCCCACTGGCCGGTTCGAGATCGGCGGCCCGATGGGTGACGCCGGCCTGACCGGACGCAAGATCATCATTGACACCTACGGCGGGATGGCGCGCCACGGTGGCGGCGCCTTCTCCGGCAAGGACCCCTCCAAGGTCGACCGCAGCGCTGCCTACGCGATGCGCTGGGTGGCCAAGAACGTGGTGGCCTCCGGCCTCGCTGACCGCTGTGAGGCGCAGGTCGCGTACGCGATCGGCAAGGCCAAGCCGGTCGGCTTGTTCGTCGAGTGCTTCGGCACCGAGCGAGCGCCCGTGGAGCGGATCCAGGACGCAGTGCTGCAGGTGTTCGACCTCCGGCCGGCAGCGATCATCAGGGACCTGGACCTGATCCGGCCGATCTACGCGCAGACGGCCGCGTACGGGCATTTCGGCCGCGAGGAGCCGGACTTCTCCTGGGAGCGGACTGACCGGGCCGACGCGCTGCGCTCGGCGGCACGAGCCTGAGGCGACGGCGGCTCCCCGTGCGGGCCGCTTGTCCTGATCGCGACCGCTGAGTTCGCTATTAGGCATTACGTAGATATCGCGGCATTGTTGCTGAGGTTGCCGCTACGATCCTTGCCAATATCGAGCCAATCCCGATGCTGATCTGGTGATGGATGTCGTCTGATGGGCGCCGGGCGGCCGGCGAGGCGGATGCTGCCGCTGAGC
>Ga0335072_10011940_pt1 | contig 12413 bp, 9 predicted proteins | sample Lox_Sample_21_FD_206725 | JGI IMG/M metagenome (GOLD analysis project Ga0335072, IMG submission 206725) | Soil microbial communities from Loxahatchee National Wildlife Refuge, Florida, United States - Lox_Sample_2.1 | ecosystem: Environmental > Terrestrial > Soil > Wetlands | place: USA: Florida...
CCGTACGCCGACGAGTTCTGCGTCACCAGCGAGACCGCGGTTGACCAGACCTCGGTTGGCGATGGCAACGTCTGCTCGCTGACCAGACCGAGCTGACTGACGAGCTGCCATACCACGAGCACGGCAACGGGGCTGATCAGGCGCAACCAGGCCGTCGCCCGGCGACCTCCGGCGTTACCGCGCCGACCCCCCGGACGAGCCGCTGTAGTTACCGACGCAGCCTGCGCCGCCGCTGGCATTGGTACCGAGACGAGCCTGGCGACGGCGCCAGGCGGGGCATCTTCCTGGACGAGGGCCGGTCTGTTTCCGGGCATGACGGCACGCTCCCTGGAGTCGGTGTGGATTGACGAAGTGATGAGGTCCGGCCAGCGGCGGGTGCATGGCGACCGCAGACGCCGGGTTGCCGCGCGCCGGGATGGCGCGACCGGCCATTGCGGGGTGCTGGTTTGCGGGCCTGGCTCGCGAGTCTCGGCTACCCGGCTGGCTTGCCGGGCCGCCAGGCTCCCGCCCGGGCTTGCGCCGCCTGCAAGATTCGGTGTCGAGCCCGGCAGTCGCGTTCTTGCCTGGCTACGGTCACTGGCCAGCGCGCCCGTGACGGCTCGCGCCTGGCCTGCTGCTTTGTCAGGCCGGCCCGGCTGGCGGGTTCAGGGCCCGGGCTGGCTGCCGCTGCTGGTGGCGCCAGCCTGCTTGGTTGCCCGGCGGCTCATTGCTTCCGGCCGGCTGGCCGAACGCTTGGCGGTCTACACAGGGCGCTTGCTTGCCTGCGGAGGTCAACGTGCAACCGGGCGGCAAGGTGTTGCGAGGCGCTCATGACGTCAGGATGCACGATAATTCCTATAAAGTCAATCGGCAAACTCATATTTTCAGAAGGCGGAGCCGGCATTAGCCTGCAGCGGGCGACCGGGCGGGACGTGGGCCGGGCGGGGCTGGGCGGGACGTGGGCCGGGCGGGACGTGGGCCGGGCTTATGAGGTTGACAGGGCGGGCGCCGGGAACTCGCCGAGCCGCCTTAGCGTTGCTTTATTGCGCCGCGCATGGTGATCATGACGCAGTCCGTAATCGGTAAAAATCTGATGGTCAGCGCATATATTCAGCCGGAAGCCCGGGTAATCTTCATGGTGTCTCGGGCGACAGCGATGCTGACGCTGTGCTGGCGGATCTGGCTTGGCGGCCCTAGTGCGTGCAGGACGGGCGTTCTGCAGCAGGCCCCTTCTACAGCACCGCGATTCCGGCACGGGCGTTCGTGACGCGAGGTTTGGCGCCCAAATACCGCGGAGGTAGAGGCGAGGATGGCACTTCAGGAGCGCAGTCTGAGCGGGAATTCCGTTGAGCTGCCGGAACCGTGGAGATCGGCGGCTCTGACGGTTGTCCTGCCCACCTACAACGAGGCTGCCAACTTGCCGGTGATCGTCGCGGAGCTGTTCAGCCTGCCGCTGACGGGCCTGCACATCCTTGTCGCCGACGACAACTCCCCGGACGGGACCGGCGCCATCGCCGAGGAGCTTGCTGAGAAGTACGGCCGGGACAGGCTGGCTGTCCTGCACCGGCCGGGCAAGCAGGGCCTGGGCCGGGCCTATGTCGACGGCATGACGCATGCGATCGAGTCCGGTACCGAGTTCGTCGTTCAGATGGACAGTGACCTCTCGCACTCGCCGCAGTACCTGCCGCAGATGCTGGGTACCTTGCTCGCCACCAACGCGGACGTGGTGATCGGCTCCCGCTACGTCTGCGGCGCCAGCCTGGCCAGTGAATGGTCCTGGCAGCGGAAGGCTCTTTCGGCGTTCGCGAACACCTACGTCCGGGTGCTGCTGCGCCTCGGCGTCCGCGACGTTACGGCCGGGTTCAAGCTCTGGCGGAGTTCCGCGCTGAGGGCGATTGACGTGGCCAGCGTCCGCAGCAACGGCTACAGCTTCCAGGTCGAAATGAACTACCGCACCGTGCAGCACGGACTGAAGATTGTCGAGCTGCCCATCCACTTCGCCGACCGGCGCGAGGGGGATAGCAAGATGAGCCTCAAGGTGCAGCTTGAGTCCGCTGTCATGCCGCTGTCGCTGCGCCGCAGGGCCCGCTAGCCGGCGCACCGCAGCCCAAGTGCATGAGTGCCCGGCCGGTAAACCGGCCGGGCACTCACTGTTCAGGGCAGCTGCCGCTGGCGAGTTACGCCGCGACGACAGTCGCGGCAGAGCTCGCCGGTTCCAGTGCCAGCTCGAGCACCTCGCGGACATCGCTGACCGGGTGGACTTCCAGCGCCGCGCGCACGTTCTCCGGCACGTCCTCCAGATCTGGCTCGTTTCGCTTCGGGATCAGCACGGTGGTGATCCCGGCCCGGTGCGCGGCCAGCAGCTTCTGCTTGACGCCGCCGATCGGCAGGACCCGTCCAGTCAGCGAGACCTCGCCGGTCATCGCGACGTCGGACCTGACCAGCCGGCCGGACAGCAGTGACGCCAGCGCCGTGGTCATCGTGACCCCTGCGCTCGGGCCGTCCTTCGGGACGGCGCCAGCCGGCACGTGGACGTGCACGCCGCGATCCTTCAGGTCGCCCACCGGCAGCTCCAGCTCAGCGCCGTGCGAGCGGAGGTAGGACAGTGCGATCTGCGCCGACTCCTTCATCACGTCGCCCAGCTGACCGGTCAGTGCCACACCGGTCGAGCCGGTCTCAGGATCTGCCAGCGACGCCTCGATGAACAGCACGTCGCCGCCGGTCCCGGTAACTGCCAGGCCGGTCGCCACGCCAGGTACCGCGGTGCGCTCCGCCGATTCTGGCGTGTGCCGCGGATGGCCCAGGTAACCAGTCAGGTCACCGGCGTCGACCGTGACGGGCACGGTCGCCGTGCCGGACTCCGCTTGGGCCGCGATCTTGCGCAACACCCTCGCGATCGTCCGCTCCAGCGACCGGACACCGGCCTCCCTGGTGTACTCGCCAGCGAGCCTGCGCAGCGCGTCGTCGGTCAGAGTGACATCGGCAATATCGAGCCCGGCCCGGTCGAGCTGCCGGGGCAGCAGGTGGCCGCGCGCAATCGTGACCTTCTCGTCCTCGGTGTATCCGTCCAGCGTGATGAGCTCCATGCGGTCCAGCAGCGGTGCCGGGATGGCATCGACCACGTTCGCCGTGGCGATGAACAGCACGTCGGACAGGTCGAGCTCGACCTCGAGGTAGTGGTCGCGGAACGTGTGGTTCTGCGCCGGGTCGAGCACCTCGAGCAGCGCCGCAGTCGGGTCGCCCCGGTAGTCGGCGCCGAGCTTGTCCACCTCGTCCAGCAAGATCACCGGGTTCATTGACCCGGCCTCGGTGACGGCCCGGACGATCCGGCCGGGAAGCGCGCCCACGTAGGTACGCCGGTGGCCGCGGATCTCGGCCTCGTCCCGGACGCCGCCGAGTGCGACCCTGGCGAACTTGCGGCCCATTGCCCGCGCGACGGACTCGCCGAGCGAGGTCTTGCCGACTCCGGGCGGCCCGCCCAGAGCCAGCACGGCACCGCTGCGCCTGCCGCCGACGAGCTGGAGGCCTCGGTCCGACCGCCGCTTGCGGACGGCCAGGTACTCGATGATGCGATCCTTCACGTCATCCAGGCCGGCATGATCGGCGTCCAGCACCGTCCGCGCGCCGGTGATGTCATAGGCATCCTCCGTGCGCTCGTTCCACGGCACTTCGAGCAGGGTGTCGAGCCAGGTGCGGATCCAGCCCGCCTCGGGCGACTGGTCGGAGCCGCGCTCGAGCTTGGCCGCCTCCTTGAGGGCCGCTTCGCGGACCTTCTCCGGCAGGTCGGCAGCCTCGATCCTGGCACGGTAGTCCTCCTCTTCCGAGGCGGGCTTACCGTCCAGTTCGGCTAGCTCCTTCCGGATGGCAGCCAGCTGCTGGCGAAGCAGGAACTCGCGCTGCTGCTTCTCCATGCCTTCCTTGACGTCGTTGCTGATGGTCTCCGCGACGTCCAGCTCGGCCAGGTGCTCACGAGCCCAGCCGATCAGCAGTTCCAGGCGCGCCTGCGGGTCGCTTGTCTCCAGCAGCTGGCGCTTCTGGGCCATGTCCAGGTACCCGGCGTAACCGGCGCTGTCGGCCAGAGCCGACGGGTCGGTCAGTCGCTGCAGCACGTCGACGAACTGCCACGCGCCGCGCTTCTGCAGGATCGTGGCGGCCAGCCCGCGGTACTCCCTGGCCAGCTCAGTGGCTTGCTGGGAGGGCTCAGGCTCGTCGATGACGGTGCCCTCCACCCACAGCGCCTGACCAGGGCCTACGGTGCCAGTGCCGATCCTGACGCGCGCGGTGCCGCGCACGACTGCCGCGCGCTCACCGCTCGGCAGCCGGCCGACCTGCTCGATTGCGGCGAGGGTGCCGATAGGGGTGTATTTGCCGTCTGGCCGCGGCACCAGCAGTACCTCGGCCTTGGCGTCGCCGCCGGCGGCTGCCGCGGCGAGCTGAGCAGCCTCAATCGCCGCTCGCGGCTCGGCGGCGGAGAGATCGAGCGGCACTACCATCGTGGGCAGGACGACGTTGTCGTCCAGCGGCAGTACCGGCAGCGAGAGAGTCTCGGCCATTACAGAGGTCACTTCCTCCGAAGCTAGGCACTAGTTTGCTTACGTGATTACGACGCTACAAGCAAACTTGGAGGTTTTTTGTTCCGCCGCTGGTAGAGCGTTCGCCGGGAGCGGACATCTGATAACTGCGGCGCATCGCCTCAGTAACCGGGATATGTGCCGCGTTTCATGCAACTCCCCAGGTCAGGCCACCTTCCCAGGGCGTAGGGGAGTCGGCCTCAGGTGCGCGTTCCCGCCGTGATGGAAGTCGCCGTCCAGCCCGTCCAGCGAGGCATCCGCAGCGTAAGCTGCGGCGTTGTGCTCCGGAGTGTCCAGGCGATCAGGTACGTGACGCCACTTCGCGAAGGCGGTTCGCTGCCGGCCGTGATGGAGGCCGATGATCTCGGCACCTATGTGGTCAAATTCCGCGGTGCTGGTCAGGGGCCGAAGGCGCTCGTCGCCGAGATCATCAGCGCTAGCCTCGCCGAGGCGTGCGGGCTGGCGGTTCCTGAACTCGTCACCGTCCGGCTCGATCCGGCGCTGGCGCCCGGCGAGCCCGATCAGGAAATCCAGGATCTGCTCCGGGCCAGCGCCGGACTGAACCTGGGGGTGGACTTCCTGCCGGGCGCCCTGGATTTCGAGGCTGGCGCGGCAAGTGTCGATGCGGCCCTGGCGGGCCGGGTGATCTGGTTCGACGCGCTGGTCTCGAACGCTGACCGGTCCTGGCGCAACCCGAACATGCTGCTCTGGCACGGTGCCGTGTATCTCATCGATCATGGCGCGACGCTGACCTTCCAGCACCGCTGGGCCAGCGCCGGCCAGGCTGCGGCACGTCCCTACGACATCGCCGAGCACGCACTGCTCGGCTGCAAGGGCCTGGTCGAGGACGCGGACGCAGAGCTGGCCCCCAGGCTGACGACAGCTGTCCTGCGCGAGGCCGTAGCGCGGGTACCGGAGGAGTGGCTGGCTGGCGAGCCGGGGTTCGCCGGCGTGCCGGAGCTGCGCGAGGCGTACGTCACCCAGCTGGCCGCGCGCCTTGCGGCCAGGCCCAGCTGGCTCCCGCAGCTTGCCGCTGCCGCAGCGGCTGGCCTGACCAACGTGACGCTCGCTGACCGCGCTGGTCGCCGGACCTCCCGTCCGGACTGGCTGGCCCGCCGGGAGGGCCGATGACTGGCCACGCGGACAGAAGCGATCCGCAGCCCTTTGAATACGCAGTCCTGCGGGTGGTCCCCAGGGTCGATCGCGGTGAGGCCATCAATGCCGGAGTCGTGCTCTATTGCCGGCCGCTCAATTACCTGCGAGCGCTCGTGGAACTTGACGCCGACCGGTTGCTGGCACTCGACCCCGCCGCCGACGTGTCTGCGATCCGGCGGGCGCTCGACGCGATAGCCGGCATCTGCGCCCAGGATCCAGCCGCCGGGCAGCCCGGCTTGCAGGACATCGGCCGCCGGTTCGGCTGGCTGACCGCGCCGCGCAGCACGGTGGTACAGACAGGTCCCGTGCACACCGGGCTGACCAGCGACCCGGACGCCGAAGCCGAGCGGCTGCTTGCCTCGCTGGTGCGCCGCCCGGCCTGAGCGCCTGGCTGGCTGGGTGACTTGCTGACTGGCTGGCTGGGTGACTGGCTGGCTGGATGACTGGCTGACTGCCTGACTGGGGGCGGCGCCGGCTGGCTAAGCTTGGGGCGACATAACGCCCCTGGCAGGTCAGCGCACAGCTGACGGCTTACCGCCGGTCTTGGCACAGGCGCCGGGGCCCGGAGGGGAGCTGACTTGCCATGCGGGCAGACGTCGCGCAGCAGCACAGCAATGGTCGGCCGGAAAAATCCACACTCGCCCTGGAACCAGGCATGCGCGTAACAGAGGAACGTGCGCCGCTGAAGGTGGCGCTGCTCGGCTGCGGCGTCGTCGGCTCTCAGGTCTACCGGCTGCTCACTGAACAGTCTGCTGACCTGAAGGCGAGGGCGGGAGCGCAGCTGGAGATCGCCGGCGTGGCGGTTCGCTCGCCCAGCCAGCCGCGTGATGTCCCTGTCGACCCCACCTTGCTGACCACTGACGGGATGGAGCTGGTCACCAGGCCCGACGTGGACATCGTGATCGAGCTGATTGGCGGCATCGAGCCCGCAAGGACGCTGCTGCTGGCAGCGCTTCAGGCCGGCAAGTCGGTGGTCACGGCGAACAAGGCGCTGGTCGCCGCGGATCGCGCCGTGCTGCATAAGACCGCCAGCCAGGCCGGCGCTGACCTGTACTACGAGGCGGCCGTAGCCGGCGCGATACCGCTGCTGCGGCCGCTCCGTGAGTCGCTGGCGGGCGACGAGGTCCGTCGCGTGCTCGGGATCGTGAACGGCACGACCAACTTCATCCTGGACCGGATGGACACCTCAGGCGCGGATTTCAGCGCCGCGCTGGCCGAAGCGCAGGCGCTCGGCTACGCCGAAGCCGACCCGACAGCGGACGTCGCCGGGTTTGACGCCGCTGCCAAGGCGGCAATCTTGGCCAGCATCGCGTTCCACACCGAGGTCACCGCGGATGACGTTTACCGGGAGGGCATTCTCTCGGTCACCGCGGCCGACATCGCCAGTGCACGGGCGATGGGCTGCGTGGTCAAGCTGCTGGCGATCTGCGAGCGGTCCAACGGAGGCATCTCGGCCCGGGTGCACCCGGCGATGATCCCGCGCACGCACCCGCTGGCCGCGGTGCGGGAGGCGTATAACGCCGTCTTCGTCGAGGCGGAGTCGGCAGGCAGGCTGATGTTCTACGGCGCCGGCGCCGGCGGCCAGCCGACTGCCAGCGCGGTACTGGGCGACACCGTCGCGATCGCGCGTAACCTGCTGGCCGGACTGCGCGGCGCGCACTCCTCTTCCTACGCGCAGCTGCCGCTAGTCCCGATCGGCGAGGCGCGGACCAGCTATTACGTCCAGCTGGATGTGGCAGACCGCCCTGGTGTGCTGGCGCCGGTTGCTGACGCGTTCGCGCAGCAGGGCGTGTCGATCAAGGCCGTCCGCCAGGAAGGCCGCGGCGAGGACGCCAACCTGATCATCATGACGCACTCGGCCCGGGAAGCCGCCCTGGCCAGGACGGTGGCGGTGCTGGGCGCGATGGAAGCGGTCCGGAACGTGGACAGCGTGATGCGTGTCGAGGCCCTGGAGGGCGAGTGAACCAACGGCAGCGAGCAGGACACCCGCCGAGAAGGCGCCCGGTGCCGCAGTGACGGCCGGGATGGCTGCCTCGATCACCGGGCCGCGGCCCTGGCGCGGAATCATCGCCGAGTACGCGGCCAGCCTGCCGGTACCGGCCGGCGTGCCGGCGGTCACGCTAGGCGAGGGCGGGACGCCGCTGCTACCGGCCCCGGTGCTGTCAGAGCTGACGGGCTGCACCGTGTACCTCAAGGTCGAGGGTGCCAACCCGACCGGATCGTTCAAGGATCGCGGCATGACGGTCGCGGTCACGCTTGCCGCTGCCCGCGGCGCGCATACCGTGATCTGCGCATCCACCGGTAATACCAGCGCCAGCGCTGCGGCTTACGCGGCCAGGGCCGGCCTGGCTTGCGCGGTGCTCGTGCCCAAGGGCAGCGTCGCGCTCGGGAAGCTGGCGCAGGCGCTCGCCCACGGAGCTCGCCTCATCCAGATCGACGGCAATTTCGACGACTGCCTGGAACTTGTCCGCAAGATCGCGGCCGACTACCCGGTGGCCCTGGTCAATTCCGTCAACCCGGAGCGGCTGCAGGGCCAGAAGACCGCGTCGTTTGAGATCGTCGACGCGCTCGGCGACGCGCCCGATGTGCATTGCCTGCCGGTCGGTAACGCCGGCAACATCTCCGCCTACTGGCTCGGGTACCAGGAGTACCGCGCCGACGGCAAGGCGGCCAAGACCCCGCGAATGCTTGGCTACCAGGCGGCCGGTGCCGCACCGATCGTCACCGGTCGCCCGGTGCTGAACCCGGTCACGGTAGCCTCTGCGATCCGGATCGGTAACCCGGCGTCCTGGCAGCTGGCCGAGGAAGCACGGGAACAGTCGGGTGGCTTCATCGGCTCGGTCACCGACGAGGCGATCCTTGCCGCGTACCGGTTGCTCGCGCAGCGGGAAGGCGTGTTCGGCGAGCCCGCGTCAGCGGCCGGCGTGGCCGGCCTGATGCAGGCCCGTGCGGACGGGCTGGTTGCGGCTGGCTCGGTCGTCGTGTGCACGATCACCGGCCACGGGCTGAAGGATCCCGAAACCGCAGTCGCGGGCGTGCCTGCGCCGGACACCATCGGCGTCGACATAGCCGCCGTTGCGGGCGTGCTCAACCTGCGGTAACGGGCTTTCGATGGCGGCATGGCCAGACCAGAAGGTCCTTGTCCGGGTCCCGGCGACCAGCGCGAATCTCGGTCCTGGCTTCGATTCGCTTGGCCTCGCCCTGAGCCTCCACGACACAGTGCGGGCGCGCGTACTGCCGTCCGGGCTGCAGGTGACAGTGACCGGCGCGGGCGCCGGCGACCTGGAGCGCGGCGAGGGTCACCTGGTCGTCCGGGCCATGCGGGCGGCGTTCGCCGCCATCGGCGCGCAGCCGCCGGGCCTGGAGATTTCGTGCGGGAACGACGTGCCTCAGGGCTTCGGGCTTGGCTCGTCCGCGGCGGCCATCGTCTCCGGAGTGCTTGCGGCCCGCGCACTGGCTGGCCCGGATGGGGCTGCGGCGCTCGCTGATGATGCCGTGCTCCGGCTGGCTACTGAGCTCGAGGGGCATCCGGACAATGTGGCTGCCTGCTTGCTCGGCGGACTGACCATCTCCTGGGCATCGCAGTCCGGCGTCCAGGCGGCCAGGCTGACCCCGCTGGCCGGCCTGGTTCCGGTGCTCTGTGTCCCGGCGGTGCCGCTGTCGACGCAAACCGCGCGCAAGGCACTGCCAGCGGAGGTCCCGCACGCAGCCGCCGCGGCCAACTCCGCCCGTGCGGCCTTGCTCATCGCGGCGCTAACTCTCCAGCCGGACCTGCTGCTGGCGGGGACCGAGGATTTCCTGCACCAGCCGTACCGGGCGCCGGCGATGCCCGCCACCGCCGCGTTGATCGAAGGATTGCGAGCCGCAGGCATCGCCGCCGTGGTGTCCGGGGCTGGTCCCTCGGTCCTGGCTCTCACCGTCAGCGGCGCCGGACCCGGCCCTGCCGACGTGATCAGGATCGCTGCCGAGGCGGGTCCGGTCTGGCGGGTGCTGCCGCTCGAGGTCGATGCGGACGGAGCCGTGCTGCTCGCCGACTGACGCTGCCTCAGCAAGAGTAAGACGCAGGATCCGCCGGGCCGTAGCCGGCAGATCCTGCGTCTTAGTGAGTCGGTCCGCTGGTCAGCCGCCGTAGGGGTCGGCGGGGACGGTGCTGGCCCAGGTGGTGCTCAGATAGACGGTGATGTCGGTGACTGTGCGGGTGCCATGCGGGTCCTGCGGGGTGACAATGTCGGAGCCCGGCGGGTAGGTGACCGTTGATTCGAGTACGGCGCCGGTTGCGGGGTTCTCGTAGGTCGCGTAGGTGATTCCGTCTGACTTGCCGCCGGGGAATCCGCTGGTGTCAGTGCGGCTGATCTCCACGGCGGGCCGGCCTTTGCTGTCGTGCGCCGAACGGTTGACCGTCACCCCTGGCACGGCCGCGAGCAGCTTGAACAGCGCCGAGCGCAGGCCCGGGCCGACGAGCGGGTACCAGAGCATATAGCTGGCTTGCTGAAAGACCTTGTCGTTGGCGCTTACCGTGATCGGGCGCGCAACCGGGGTGGGGCCCTTCGTCCGCACCGGCTTCGGCTTCGGGGCCTTGGTCTCGCTGTTCCACTCCCTGATGAGGGCGGCCCGCAAGGCGGCACGGCTGGTCGGCATGGCCGCGAACTGCGCGGAGTTTGGTGAATATCGCCGCGTGAAGCTTTTGCCAGACGGGTTGCCATGGCTGCCTTGCTGGTAGGACCACATGTTTCCGGTGCGGCTGTCGATGACGGAGGTGTCCTTCAGGTCGGTCCCCTCCGTCCTCATCACCGCATAGCGGCCGCGGCCCTGCGACTGCCTGGCAGCGGCGGAGCTGAGGTGGTACAGGACACGCTGGTCGGCTGTCAGCCTGATCGCCGGCGATGTCGGGCCGGGCGCCGGGGATGAGTGCCCGGGAACGACGGCGATCACGCCGGCCGCGGTGCCAACCGCAGCGCCCGTCGCCGCGAGGGACACGACCCGGCGGCGATCCCGGCGGCGCTGGCGGACGGCGACCTCAGTGGCGATAGATACCGGGGGGCGCACGTGATCGGTGTAGCCATGCAGCAGGTCACGGATGATGTCTTCATCGATGGCAGGCATTGTCATTCCCTTTCAAACCATGCTGTCAGTGGTGGTGAAGATGGCGGCCAGGCCAGGAAAGTCACGCAAGTGCGCGGTGGCACGCGAAGCCGTGCTCTTGACGGCCCCGGCGGAGATGCCCAGCAGGCTGGCCACCTCGGCCTCACTGCGATCGTCGAAGTACCGAAGCACCAGAACCGTCCGCTGCTGGACGGTCAGGCTGTCGAGCGCCGCACGGAGCGACGGCCACAATTCGACCGAGTGATGCGGATCCGCAGACCGCGGGTCGCCCTGATCCGCGCCGTCTAGCAGGCGTAGCTCCTGCGGCCGGCGGGCTCGTGCCCGCGTCTGGTCAACCACGATGTTGTACATGACTCGACGGCAGAACGCCTTGGGGTTATCCACCCGCGACCAGCGCGCCGCGAGCCGTTGCAGCGTTTCCTGGTAGACATCTTCAGCGGTATGCGGGTCGGGCGCGAGCAATGTCGCGATCCGCAGCAGCTCAGCTCCCGATTCGGCGGCGAACTGTTCGAAGGCTCGTACCTGCCTTCTATCCATGCAACCTCCTGTTCCTAATCCCCGCGATCACCGCTAAGACGACAGCCTTGGCCAGTCAGGTTGCTTGGCCTGGCAGCCCAGATCTCGCCGGTGCCGCGATGCCGTAGTCGGCGGCGTCCGGTATGAGTAGTTTGCACCCAGCTAACGACTACTGTGTCCGTAGCCGGTCAGGTGATATAGCCAGCCGGTCAGAGTGCAGCTTGCCCGTTCGCCCTGCCGGGCGAGACCGCTAGCGTGTGCTCATGCTGGAGCCGCTGAATGACTGCTGACCCCGAGCTTGAGGCCACCGTCATGCCGCGGGTCGGCTTGCTGGTGATCGCGCGAGAGTGGGGCCGGATCGGCATCACCGGTTTCGGCGGACCGCCAGCGCACATCGCGCTGCTGCGGAAACTCTGCATCCAGCGCAACCAGTGGCTGTCGGCTACCGAGTTCGAGGACGGTGTCGCAGCGACCTCTCTGCTGCCCGGCCCGGCGTCCACTCAGCTAGCCATCTACTGTGCCTGGCGGCTTGCTGGCCCGCTCGGCGCGATCGTCGGCGGCGCGTGCTTCATCGTGCCGGGACTGATCATCATCCTGGCGCTCTCGGTGCTCTTTCTTGCCACGTCGCCGCCCGACTGGGTGACGGGCGCCGCAGCTGGAGCGGGCGCGGCCGTGCCCGCTGTGGCACTCAGCGCCGCCATCGGCCTGGCGCCTGCCAGCTGGCGACGGACGAACCCGGCGCGGTCAGAGCCGGCTGCCGATGACCCCCGCCGCCGGCCGGTCACAGGGGCTGCCGTCCGCTGGCTGGCCTACGTGGTGGCCGGCGGCGTCGCGGCGAACCTGGCGGGTCAGTACCTTGTCGCCGTTCTGCTTGGTTGCGGCGTGTGCGAGTGGCTCGCGATCGGCCGTCCGGGTGCCGGGCGAGCCGCCGCCGACCGGGCGCCTGCTGGCCGGCAAGGGGCCGGCCGCGACGGCGCTGGTTTCGGCAGGGGCGCCCTGCTGGTCCCGCTCGCCGCTAAGGCTGTGACGGCGGGCGTGCTCGGGTCGCTGGTGTGGGTCGCGATCAAGGTCGGCGCCTTGTCGTTTGGC
>Ga0335072_10011941_pt1 | contig 12413 bp, 9 predicted proteins | sample Lox_Sample_21_FD_206725 | JGI IMG/M metagenome (GOLD analysis project Ga0335072, IMG submission 206725) | Soil microbial communities from Loxahatchee National Wildlife Refuge, Florida, United States - Lox_Sample_2.1 | ecosystem: Environmental > Terrestrial > Soil > Wetlands | place: USA: Florida...
TCCCACGCCTGGACGTAGTTGGAGCCGGTCACCGTGGCCGAGAACAGGCCAGGGTTGCCGGTGATGATCTCGTTTTCCGGCTTGATCGAGTTGGCGAACACCCACACCAGCGGGAAGACGATGATCACCGCAGCCGCGATCCCGACAGCCAGCGCCCAGCCGGTGGACAGGATCCGCCGGCTGGAGCGGGATCGCGGTGGCCGCGCCTCGGCGGCCGGGACCTGGACGGGGATATCAGTAGCGGATCGCACGGCGGCTGAAGAACCTCATCTGGAGCAGGCTGAAGAGCAGGATGATGAGCACCAGGACGTAACCGATCGCCGAGGCGTAGCCCATGGAGAAGTTCTGGAAGCCCTGCCGGTAGATCAGCATGACCAGGGTCTCCGTGCTGAAGGCGGGCCCGCCCTGGGTCATCACGTAGATCTGGTCGAACGCCTGGAACGACGCAATGAGCGCGATGATCGTGACGAACATCGTCGTGTTGTTCAGCAGCGGCAGGGTGATCTGCCGGAACCGCTGCCAGGCCGACGCGCCGTCGATGCGTGCCGCCTCGTAGAACTCACGCGGGATGGTCTGCAGACCGGCGATGTAGATGACCATGTAGAAGCCGACGTTCTTCCAGATCCCGACGATGATGACGGCGGGCATGGCCAGGGTGGTGCTGCTCAGCCAGTCCGTCGCGTGGATGCCGAGTTCGCCGAGCCAGTAGGTGATCAGGCCGATCGACGGGGTGAACATCAGCCGGAAGGGGATCGCGGCGACGGCGAGTGACACCACGGCCGGCAGGAAGATGGCGGCGCGCAGGATGCCGCGGCCGGGAAGCCCGCGCCGGTTGAGCAGCAGCGCCAGGCCGAGGGCGAGCACCACCGACACCGGCGTGGTCACTGCGGCGTAGTAGGCGGTGTTGCCGAGGTCGCCCCAGAACTGCGGGTCGTGCAGCAGCCGCGAGTAGTTGCCGAGCCCGATGAACTGCGAGGTCCCGAAGAACGAGTAGTTGGTCAGGGACAGCCACGCGGCCCGGATCAGCGGGTAGAACATGAACAGCGCCATGATGACCAGGCTCGGCAGCATGAACGCGTAGGCGGTAAGCAGCCTGCGCCGGCGCGTGCGCGTCGCGAACGGGCTGCTGACCCGTGCGACGAGCGCGCGCCGGCGCGCGGTTGAGACGGTCACCTCGGCGCTACCCGCCCAGATAGCCGTTGATGGCGGTGTTCGCGCTGTTGAGCGTCGATGCGACGGGCGCCCCCTGGAGGATCTTCTCGATGGCGGGCTCCCAGGTGTTCGTCTCGATGTTGGTGTACTGGGTGCCGAGGTTGTACGGCTGCGCCGTGTTCTCCACGCTCTCGAACTGGGCCACGTCCGGGTTGGCGGCGAGGTCGGCGGCGGTGACGCCGGTAATGGTCGGCACGAAGCCGGTGTGCACCGCGTAGTCGATCTGCGCGGGTTTTGAGTTCCACCAGGTGAAGAAGGTCTCCGCGGCGCTCACCTGAGCCGGGCTGTCCTTGGCGTTGACCGACATGGAAACCACGTCGGCGAGCGTGACGGTCTTCGCCGGGCCGGCCGGGATCGGCGCGAGGCCGAAGTCAACGCCTGCGCTCTGGTACCCGGTGGTCGCCCACGGGCCGTTCATCTCCATGGCGGCCTTCTGCGCCTGGAACAGGCTGTCGGCCTCGGCGCCGGTGATGTTCTGCGGCGCGATGCCGTCCTTGAGTATCAGCTGCGACCACTGGGAGACCGCGCTGACCGAGGCGGAATCGGAGAGCATGCCCGCGGTGACGCCCGCGTTGGTCACGCCGCCGCCGTTCTCCCACAGCAGGATCGGCCACATCGGGATCGTGTTGTTCTCAGCGAGCGCGATCCCGTACTGCGGTGACTTTCCGCCGTGCGACAGCTTGACGACGTCGGCCTGCCACTGGGCCCAGTTCTGCGGCGGGCCGGAGACGCCGGCCGCCGCGAACAGCTTCTTGTTCCAGTACAGCATCAGCGGCGCGAAGTTGGCCGGCACGCCGTACTCGGTACCGTTCACCTTGGTGCCGGCCACGGCCCCCGGCACGAGGGCGCTCGTGTCGTTCGCCGAGTCGGCGTAGTAGCTGGTCAGCGGGGCGAAGATGTTCTTCGTGGCGTACTGGGGCAGCTGCTGGGTGTCCATCGCGACGATGTCCGGGGCGTTGCCTGAGGCGAAGGCGGGGAGCAGCTTCTCGTAGAAGACGTCCCAGGGCATGATCGACATCTTGATGGTGATGTTCGGGTGGGTCTTGTTGAACTGGTTGACGAGCGCGGTGACGGTCGGGCCGTCCGGTCCGGTGAACCCGTTCCAGTAGGTCAGCGTCACGTGCCCGCCCGAGGATGCCGACGGCGAACCGCCGGATGTGGCCGGTCCGGATGAGCACCCGGCCGCGAGCAGGCCGAGTGCCGCGATGGCGGTGAAGGTCGCACCAGCGAATCGCTTTCTCACGTCTTTGCTCCAAACAACGATGTTCTGGTGGTTTTCGAGCGGGGGCGCGCCGGCTACTCCGGTACGCAGGGCATGGTGAGGACGGTCAGCGAATGCGCGGGGAAGGTGTAGGTCGCGCCGTCGCCGAATTTCTCGATCGTGCCGGCCGAGACGCTTACCCGGTCCGGTGTACCGAAAGAGTTGGTGGCGTCGATGGCGTCGCTGTTGAGTTCCTCGACAGTGGCTTCCTGGCGCCGCAGTGAGTTAGCGATCCGGATTTCGGCGGTCACGTCACTGACCGGGTCGCGGTTGATGACGCTGAGCATGAGCTGCCCGCTGCCCGGGTTGTACGTGGCCACGGCGTCGAGCACGGGGAACGGCCCGGCGTCGGCGACCCGGTACGGCCACGGGTCGGGATCTGGCGACTGGGCGAGGGCGTGCGTCTCCGCTTCCACGAAGACGTCGAGTGCCTGCTCACCGAGGTGATCGGCGAACAGGCGGAGCGGGTGGTAGATGGACTGCAGGAACAGGCCGCCGGGGCTGGTGAAGATCGGCGCGATGACGTTGACGAGCTGCGCGAGGTTCGCGATCTTGACCAGCTTGGCGTGCCGCACGAACGCGTGCAGGAACGTCGCGACCGCGAGTGCGTCCGCGAGCGAGTAGCGCTCCTCCAGTCCGTCGGTGCCTTCCCGCTCGCGGAACCACACGTTCCACTCGTCGTACGCGACGTGGACGGGGTGGTCGATGCGCTGGTTGTAGCGGACCTGCTCGATGAGCGCCCCGCTGACCCGCAGCGCGTGCTCCACCTGGTGCGGCTGCAGGACGTTGGTCCAGTAGTCCTCGCTGCCGGTGTAGATGTGCAGGCTGTGGTACCTGACGAACTCGGCCAGGCCCTCGATCACCACGCGGTCCCAGTCGCTCCATCCGGTCTCGCCGCAGGAGACCAGTTCGATCGAGGGATCGGTCCAGGTCATCACCTTGGCGTACTGGCGGGCCGCCTTCACGTAGTCCTCGGCGCTCAGCTGCCCGATCTGCCAGGCACCGTACATCTCGTTGCCGAGGCCCCACAGGCGCACGCCGTAGGGCTCGTCGCGGCCGTTGGCGCGGCGCTGGTTCGCCCAGTAGGTATCGCCGGTCCCGTTGCAGTACTCGACCCAGGCGGCCGCCTCGTCCATCGTGCCGGTGCCCATGTTGACGCACAGGTAGGGCTCAGCCCCGATGAGCTCGCAGAATCGCATGAACTCGTCGGTGCCGAACCGGTTAGACTCCTCGGCGTGCCAGGCCAGGTCCTTGCGCCGCGGCCGGCTGGCGACCGGCCCGATGCCGTCCGCGAAGTGGTAGCCGGAGACGAAGTTGCCGCCGGGCCAGCGCATGAGCGGCGGCTTCAGCCGGCGGACAGCCTCGACCACGTCGGTCCGGAATCCCTGCGCGTCCGACAGCGGGGATCCCTCGTCGAACACGCCGCCGTAGATACACCGGCCCAGGTGCTCGGTGAAGCCACCCAGGATGCGGCGGTCGACGGTACTTGTCACCCGGTCCAGGTCGAGCTTGATGACTGCCACGTGCGCAAACTCCTCCTCCGGTCGAATGGGCCGGCTTTCTGCCACTTGCCACGTAGCATGCCACGTCGCATGCTACGTGGCAATGGGTAAAATACGGGACATGTACCAGAGTGCGGCGGGCGGGCGCCCGGCGGCCGGAGTAGGGAGCCAACGTTGCCGGTGACGCAGGGAGATGTGGCCCGCCGGGCCGGGGTGTCACCGCGAACGGTGTCGAACGTGGTCAACGACTTTCCGCTGGTGTCCGATGAGGTGCGGCAGCGAGTCCAGCGCGCCATCGACGAGCTCGGCTACCAGCCCAACGTCGTCGCGCGCAACCTGCGCCGCGGCCGGTCGGGAATGGTCGGCCTCGCGGTGCCCGAGCTCAGCATGCCGTATTTCTCGGAGCTCGCGGAGTTCGTCATCGCCGAGGCAAGGCGGCGGTCGTACACGGTGGTGATCGAGCAGACCGACGGCGACCCGGCGCGCGAGCGGCAGCTGCTTGAGCAGAACGAGCGGGGTCACCTGTTCGACGGCCTCATCCTGAGCCCGCTCGGCCTGACCCTGGCCGAGATACAGCGCAGCGCGAGCAGCATCCCGGTGGTGCTGCTCGGCGAGCACATCGCCGGCGGGCCGCAGGACCACGTCGGCATCGACAACGTCGCCGCCGCCCGGGACGCCACGGCCCACCTCATCGGGCTCGGGCGGCGGCGCGTCGCCGCGATCGGGCACCAGGCCAAGCCGTCAGGCGAGACAGGCCAGCTGCGCTCGGCCGGCTACCGGGAGGCGCTGCGCGCCGCGGGCCTGCCTGTCCACAAGTCCCTCGTCGTGTCCACCGCCTCGTTCCACCGCAGCAGCGGCGCGGCAGCGATGGAACGGCTGCTGCGCCTGCCGTCACCGCCGGACGCGGTGTTCTGCTACAACGACCTGCTCGCCATCGGAGCGATGCGCACGATTCTCAGCCGCGGCCTGAGGATTCCGCAGGACATCGCGGTCGTCGGGTTCGACGACATCGAGGACGCGCGCTACACGTTCCCGTCGCTGACCACGATCTCGCCGGACAAGGAGAACATCGCGCGGTTGGCGGTGGCCCGGCTGTTCGACCGGATGAAGGGGGACGAGGCGCCGCCCGTTTCCCGCAGCGTCGAGTACCGGCTCGTGGTGCGGGAAAGCACGAGCGCCCGCTGACCTCGCACCCCGCCGACTTCGGGCGCGCCGGGCTCGGGCGCGCGCCGGGCTCGGGCGCCCGCCGACGTCAAGTGCTCGGCGACCCCCCGGCGCGGGCGGGGCGGGTGCGGTGAAACACGGTCCGTTCGGATTGATCAAGAGCATTCGCCCGAACGGACCGTGTGTTACCTCAACCCCGCGCCGCGTCCGCCTCGTCGGGCAGGCGGACGACGTCCAGGCTGGTCGCCGCCAGCACCGCGGCCTCGTCCCGCAGCCACAGCCGCAGCCGGCCAGACGTCCAGCCGGGCGGCAGCTCCGCGGTCACCCGGACAGGCTCGCTCAGCACGAACGGCTCGGCCGTCAGCGGCAGGCCGACGCCGGCTTCGGCCCTGTCCGGCACGCCGGCCGGCCCGCCTGCCGCCGCGAGGTGCGGCAGCCAGGCCCAGTGCAGCCGGCCGTGCGCCGGCGCAAGGCCGTGGTGGGAACAGCGCACCGTGAAGGACACCTCGGGGCCGGCCAGTTCCAGGTCGGTTCCCGGCCGCAGCGGCACCACGTCGAGGACGAGAACCGTCTCGGCGTTGACCTCCGCCGGGCTGACGTTGCCCAGGTCCTTCGGCGAGCGGTCCGCCGCGAGCAGCCCGGCCATCTCGTGCTCGATGTCGTAAAGCTCGGTGTAAACGTATCCGTTCAGCCGGTTCTGGCGGCGCAGTTCCTGGGTCTGCCACTTGAGCTGCCACCCGCGCTCCACGCTGGTAAAGCCCGTGCCGTACTCGCTGTTGAGGTTGGGCCTGCCCGGCACGGCGCCGGCCCGCGCCCGCAGCGGCTTCATCGTTACGGTGTCCGGGTGCAGGGCGACCGGTATCTCGGCGGCATCGTCGGTGATCAGCGCGTCCACGTTCTTGGCCCAGCGCTCGAGGTCGGCCTCGTAGTAATGCCAGTCGACCAGGTCTCCGCCGACATGCGTCCAGCCGGAGTTGTCGACCACTGGGCGGGAGTCGTCGAGTTCGCGGACCAGGGCGACCGCCTCCGCAACGGCCCGCTGGCGCACCGGGTCTCCGGCGACCTTCCAGTCGAGTCCCCATTCCTCGTTGAAGCAGCCCCAGATCACGATGCACGGGTGGTTGACGTCGCGCTCCACCAGGCTGGCCAGGCCCTGGCGGAACTCCGCGAGGGAGCGCGGCGAAAAGCGGCTGGTGCTCGGCGGCTCCGCCCAGACCAGCATTCCCGCCTGGTCGGCGAAATGCAGCCACCGGGGATCCTCCAGCTTGAGGTGCTTGCGTACCAGGTTGTAGCCGGCCTCACTGGCGAGAGTGAGGTCGCGCCGCAGTGCCTCAGGTGACGGGGCGCTGAGGCCGCTGCCGGGCCAGTACCCCTGGTCGAGTACCCCGCGCAGGAAGACACGCGTGCCGTTGAGCCGGATCTCGTCCCCCGCCACTTCGATCCGCCGCAGCCCGGCCGTGCAGGTCACCTCGTCGGTCCCGTCGGAACTGCGCAGCCGCGCGCTGACGCGGTAGAGGTGCGGGTCCTCCGGGGACCACAGGCGCGGCTCCGGCAGCGGGAGCGGGAGCAGAACGGTTCCGTCTTCGCCCACCTCCGCCGCGGCGCTCGCGTCCGAGCCGACGACCGCCACGGTCAGCCGGGCGCCGGCGGCCGACGGCCCCGCCACGCGCAGCGCGACCTCGAAGCCGTCGAGCCGTACGGCCGGCCGGACGCGGACCTGACTCAGGAACGTGGCCGGGCGCGGTTCCAGCCATACCGGCTGCCAGATCCCGCTCGACGGCTGGAAGGAGCACGAATCGTAGTCGGCCGCAGGGATGCCGCGCTGCTTGCCGTGCGCGATGGCCCGCTTGTCGTTGGGCGCCTCGACCCCGACCACCACGGTCCCGCGCAGTGTCCCGCCCGGGGCCGCATCGAGCGCGTCGGTGATGTCGCACTCGAACGCGCCGGCTCCGGCGTGCTCGCCGACCGGCACCTCGTTGACGAAGACCCGGGCGCGGTGATGCACGCCACCGAACTTCAGGATGATCCGCTCCCCCGCCCAGGCCGCCGGCACCTCCACCGGTCGCCGGTACCAGGCCTGCTCCAGCCAGGCCGCCGCCACGCCGGACGCTGGTGACTCCCAGGGGAACGGCACGGTGACCGACTCGCGGTAGCCGCCAGGAGCGGGCGGCGGCGCCGCAGCGCCGGCCGTCCCGCGGGCGAACTCCCAGGGGCCGCTCAGGTCAAGCCAGCGCGCCGACCGGTCGAAATCTGGCCGCGGGTAGTTCCATTCCAAGGTGTCCGTCACGCCTTCCTCGGCTTCGTGTGTCTGATCTGGGTTTGTCTGGGTTGTGCTTGCCTGGGCGCTGCTTCTTTCTCCCCTGCCTGTCCCTTCCTGGCTTGTCTGTTCCGGTCTTGCCTGTTCCGGTCTTGCCTGTTCCGGGCTTGCCTGTTCTTGGCTCGTCTGTCCCTGGCGTATCTCTACGGGGCCGGTCCCGCTCATCCCGTGGTGCTGCCGCGGAGCAGGTCAGCCCGGAAGTACCGCTGCAGCAGCACGAACAGCAAGACCACGGGAATGACGGTCACCAGTCCGCCGGCGATCAGCACCGGAACGAGTCCGCCCTTGCTGCCCGTGCCGGCCCCCTGGGCGAGCAGGGCAAGCCCGACCGTCAGCGGGTAGGAGCCGCTGCGGGTGAAAATGATCAGTGGCAGGAAGTAGTTGTTCCACACGGCGACGACGTTGAGCAGGAACACGGTCACCAGACCGGGGACCATGAGCGGCACTGCGATCCGCAGGAAGACGGTGACCTCGCCCGCTCCGTCGATCCGCGCGGCCGCGACCAGCTCCGGCGGCACGGACGCGGCGATGAACGTGCGCATCAGGTACACCCCGACCGGGCTCACCATGCTCGGCAGCACCATGCCCCAGATCGAGTTGATCAGGCCCACCTTCGCGTAGACCAGGTACAGCGGCAGGGCCACCGCGGTGATCGGGACGAGCAGGGTGGACAGAGTCAGGTAGAACAGCGCGTTCGAGCCCCGGAAGCGGTAGCGGGCGAAACCGTAACCCGCCAGGGCGCACAGCACGGTGGCTCCGCCCGCGCCGAGCGCCGCGTAGAGGGCGGTGTTGCCCATCCACTGCAGATAGACACCCGAGCCGCTCATCGACTGGGTCAGCAGGCCGAGGTTGCGGAACAGCACGAACGGCCGGGCGAACCAGAAGCCGAACGTGCTGTACACGTTGGCCTGCGTCTTGGTGGCGTTCACCACCAGCCAGGCGAGCGGCGCCAGGATGAACAGGGCGAACAGCACCGCGCACAGCGTGAGCAGGGTGACGGTGCCGCGACGCAGCCCGTAGAGCCTGACCGGTACCGCGTTCGCAACCTCGGCGGCGCGGCGCTCGCGGCGCCGGGCGGCCGCCGCCCGGCGCCGTGCGGCCCAGCCGCCTGCTCCGGTCTTCGCGGAAGCACCGGTCCCCCGGAGTGCGGTGGTCATGCCAGGTCTCCCTTCCGCCGGCGCCAGGCCAGCGACCCGGCCGAGATCGCGCCGATCACCAGGCCGAGCACGACGGCGGCCGCGGCGCCCAGGTTGTACTCGCCGCTGCCGACGGCGGTGTTGTACACGTAGAGCGCCGGGGTGAACGAATACGAGACCGCCTGCGGCTGGAAGGCCGACAGGATGGACGGCTCGGTGAACAGCTGCAGGGCGCCGACCAGGTTGATGAAGACCAGCATCACCACGGCGGGTTTGATCATCGGGAGCTTCACCCGCAGGATCACCCGGGAGAACGTCGCCCCGTCGATCACCGCCGCCTCGACCACGTCCCTGGGGATGGACTTCAGCGCGGTGTACAGGATCGTCATGTTGTAGCCCGTCCACTCCCAGATGACGATCACGATGATCGTGGGCAGGATCAGGCTGGAGGAGAAGTAATTCGTCCCCGGGAAGCCGAGCGTGCCCGCCAGGCGGGTGTACGGGCCGAGCTGCGGCAGCAGCAGGAAGGACCACATGAGCGCCCCGACCACGGCCGGGATGGCGAAGGGAACGAAGAAGACGACACGGAAGAACCGGCCGAACTTCGCCACGCCCAGGTCGAAGATGGCGGCGAAGAAGGCGGCCAGGCCGATGGTGACCGGCACCTGGATCACCGCGAACAGCAGCACGCGGCGCACGCCGTCCCAGAAGTCCGGCGACGTGAGCACCTGGTCGTAGTTCGCCAGCGCGGAGAAGCTGGTCCCGCCGATCAGCTTCGTAGTGAACAGGCTGGTGTAGATGGCGTAGCCGAGCGGGACGAACATGAACAGGGTGAGCACCGCCAGGAACGGCAGCACGAACCACAGCCCGCGCGCGCCCGGCGGGCCGCCCCTCCCGGCCGCCCGCAGGCGGCCGGGAGGGGCCTGGTCAGACCGCGCGGGCGCACCGAGCACGCCGACGCCTGCTGATGTCACGACCACTGCTCCTTTCCGCGGGTCCCGTCTGCCGGATGGGCGCGGCCCGCTTCTGACACCTCGGGAGCCGGGCGCCCGGTCGCCGGTGACCGGCAGCGGGCGCCCGGCTTGCTGACGGGTTTACTGAGTGACGGTGAATCCCTGTGCCTGTGCGTACTTGACCAGGTCGGACTGCATGGTCTTGAACGCCTGGGGCAGGGTCTCCGTCCCGTTGCTGACCCCGGCGAAGACCGTCGGCCAGAGGGTGTTGACCTCGTTCATGATCGGCGGCCACTCTGGCGCGGTCATGTCCTTGGCGGCCTGGGCGAACACGGCCTGGAACTGCTGCGTGCCGGAGATCTTGAGCGTCTGGCCGAGGAACCCGGAGCTGTCGAGCAGCGGCTCGTAGCCCGGGTACGCCCCGGCCACCGGCCCGCTCAGGATCTTCCACGACGCCGCGCTGCCGCCGAACCACTCCGCGAACTCGGCTGCTTGCTCGGGGTACTTGGACGACGACAGCACCGCGATCGTGGAGCCGCCCCAGTTGCCCGACTGGTCCTGCCCGGCCGTCACCTGCGGGAGCGGGGCGGCCCGCCAGTCGCCGAGTGTCTTCTTGATCGACAGCTGCATGCCGACGGGGCCCCACGCCGGGCTGAACCTGGCCGCGACGCTCTCGTCGTCCCAGGCAGCCCACTGGCCCGCGGAGAAGTCGGCGTCGTGGCCCACCTCGCCCGCCCCGACCTGCTGTTGCCAGTAACCGGCGAATGAAGTTTCGGCCTGCCCGGTGAAGTCGATGGTCACCTGGGAGCCGCCGGTCCACTGGAACGGGAAGGCGCCGTACTGCTGCATCAGCGCGAGCACCGGCTGGTCGTCGGTCCAGTCGACCGTCCCGAGCGTGGCCCCGGGGTCGTCCTTCTTCAGCGTGGCGGCTTCGGCGGCGTACTGGGCCCAGGTCTTTGGCACCGCCAGGCCGTACTTCGACAGGAGCGAGGAGTTGTAGTAGAGGGCCAGCGGCCCGACGTCGACCGGCATCGCGTAGACGCCGCCGTCCTGGGAGACCTGCGCCCAGGCGCTTGGCACCTCGTCGCTCTGATAGGCGTTCACGCCGTAGGGCACCAGGTTGGCCAGGGACTTGGTGATCTCGAAGGACGGCAGGACGAAGTACTCCATCTCCGCGATGTCCGGAGCGCCGCTGCCGGCCTTCTCCGCGTCCTGGATCTTGGCATACTCGACGTTCGTGGCGCCGTCGTTCTCGAGGATCACGCAGATGCCGGGGTGAGTCGCGTTGAACTCGTTGACGGCCAGGTTGTAGCCGGCCGCCCAGCCCCAGAACGTCAGCTGGACGGCGCCCGGCTTGCAGTTAGCGCCGCCCGAGCTGCTCACGGTGGCCGCGGCCGCCGGCTGGCTCGCCGCGGCGGACGACGACCCGCCGCTGCCGCACGCGGCAAGGGCACACAGCCCGGCCGCTCCCGCCGCCGCCACCGCCGTTCGGGCGCGCACGGAGCGCCGACGAGCGCCCGGCCGCTCCCTCCCTGACTCATGTCTCAATCGCATGTCGGACAACTCCTTCGTCGCGGGCAGATGAACCCGGGGGCCGGTATCGGCCTTGGTTCGTCTAGTTTGCATCGGTGCAGACATCGATGCAAGAGCAAAATCTGGGTATAATTAACGCAGCGGAAGGAGTGACCGGTGGCGGTAACGATCTATGACGTGGCGCGGCACGCCGGGGTTTCCCCGCGCACGGTGTCCAATGTGATCAACGACTATCCCTTCGTGGCCGCCGGCACCCGCGAGCGAGTCCAGGAGTCTATCCAGGCACTCGGCTACCGGCCAAACCTGACCGCGCGCAACCTGCGCCGCGGGCGCACGGGGATGATCGCCCTCGCGGTCCCTGAACTGGCCGTGCCCTACTTCTCCGAGCTGAGCAGCGCCGTGATGGAAGAGGTCGCGGGGCGCTCGTACACGATGATCATCGAGCAGACGGACGGCGACCCGGACCGGGAGCGCAAGCTCCTCGCGGACATCGAGCGCGCCCAGCTGTTCGACGGGCTCATCTTCAGCCCGCTGGCGCTCGGCGCTAAGGACCTCGGCCCGGCGGCGGGACGGGCGCCCGTAGTGCTGCTCGGCGAGCGGGTCAATGACGGGCCCTTCGACCATGTCACGATCGACAACATCGCCGCGGCCCGTGAGGTGGTGGCGCACCTCGCCGGGCTCGGGCGGCAGCGGATCGCCGCCATCGGCGACCAGCCGTACGAGACGGGCGAGACCGCGCAGTTCCGCACCCAGGGCTATCTCGAGGGGCTTGAGACCGCCTGCCTGCCGGCGGACCGGCGGCTCATCGTCCCGACCAGGAGGTTCCACCGCGAGGCCGGCGCCCAGGCGATGCGCCAGCTGCTTGAGCTGCGCAACCCGCCGGACGCGGTCTTCTGCTACAACGACCTGCTTGCCGCCGGCGCCATCCGGGTGCTGCTCACGGCCGGGCTCCGGGTACCGGAGGACGTGGCCGTCGCCGGGTTCGACGATATCGAGGAGGGCCGCTACTCCACGCCGACCCTCACGTCCCTGGCACCGGATAAGCGGCGCATCGCGGCCATGGCGGTCGAGCAGCTTTTCCGCCGGCTTGAGGGCACGGCGGGCGACCCGCAGGTGCTGCAGGCCCCGTTCGCGCTGCAGGCCCGGGAGAGCACGCTTGGCCGGGCCGCGGCTGCCGGGCCGGCTCCGGCGGCCGCGCCGGTCGCGTCGCCCAGGACAGCGACGGCAAGCTGATCAGATTTGCATCGATCTATACATCGATGCAAACGAGGCGGGCGCCGTCTTGCGCGAGGTGAACGTAGCGCCTCTCCGGCCCGGAGCGCGGGCGTTTCCACT
>Ga0335072_10011942_pt1 | contig 12412 bp, 11 predicted proteins | sample Lox_Sample_21_FD_206725 | JGI IMG/M metagenome (GOLD analysis project Ga0335072, IMG submission 206725) | Soil microbial communities from Loxahatchee National Wildlife Refuge, Florida, United States - Lox_Sample_2.1 | ecosystem: Environmental > Terrestrial > Soil > Wetlands | place: USA...
TGATCAACAACACCTTTCAGACTCCTTCTGGAGGTGCGATAAATTGCGCGAACAACGGCTGCGTTCTCTCGCAAAACAATCACTATATAACGCAGACTGGCTCGGCTGGGAGTCAATACAGCGGTGCCCAGAATCCCACTACCCAGACGGCGGACCTCATTGAGAGCGTTTCAGCAGCAAGCGCGGCGGGATATACGTCGTCCAATCAATATGCTCCTACTTCCAGCAAGTCTCCTACAGTCCAAGCTGGCACGTCAGTCTCAAGCATCTGTTCCGGGCTTACCGACACTGGAGCGGCGGCCGCTTGCATCATGGGGACGAATCTGGCTTGCTCCTACACTCTTGGGTCTGGCGTGTTAGTCTGCCCGGGCCAGGCGTCGATGAGCCGCACAAGTCCACCGGATATTGGAGCCTATGTCTTTAATGGTTCCAGCTTGCAGCCGCCCACTAATCTTTCCGCAACGGTTCAATAGCGGCCTTGCGTGTCCCGTGAGTATCTGTTGGATAACGGTAACACGCCGAAGGGAACTGTTATCCCTCTTTCCTGTCTGAGCCTTCCTAACAGCAGGTTTCAGCAGTCGGCAGGCTGTCCTTCCGGACAGTCCCGTTTCTTGACTTAATCCGCACCACTACGCGTACCAATACCTGATCCTTCGGTCAGATTTGTACGAACTTAGTCTGTGATACCTGAAAACCTGAGTTTCGGGGGGGGAACAACCCAGACCTTCCTCAGTCCAGTGGTATTGGTGGCGATGATCATCGCCGGCCTGATGATCTGCTTCGCCACGCGAAGGAAGGCATTGGCCGCGTTTCTCGCGGCGGCAATATTGATTCCACCGGACCAGGTCCTCCTCATCGCGGGCATGCACTTTCCGATGACTCGTATTCTAGCCATCTTCGGCCTGATTCGGGTTTTGCGAAGCAAGTTCTCAGGCAAAGCGACGATCTTTAGTGGAGGCGTGAATGGCATCGACAAGGCCCTGATTGTCCTGAGTTTGTTCATGCTCATTAACGGTGTCCTGTTGTGGCGCTCCTCGGCGCAACTCGTATTTCAACTGGGGATTCTGCTGACCGCCTTTGGTAGCTACTTCTTGCTGCGATTTCTGGTTCGAGACGAAGCAGATGTTGTGCAAGCCATCCGAGTTCTGGCTGTTGTCGCAGCGATGGTCGCCGTAGTTATGTTAGGCGAGCAATTGACTGGACGGAATCTGCTCTATTCCACGCTGGGCGGGGCACGCGCCGACGAATTAGGATCGGTCGCCGTCAGAGACGACCACATGCGTGCGGCAGGATCGTTCGCCCATCCCATACTGGCCGGGACGTTCGGCGGAATGTTGTTCCCTCTTTTTGTAGGTATGTGGTGGAGAAACCGAAAGGATCTAAAATATGCCGCGCTAGGAATTGTCGCCGCTACCGTAATATCGTTTAGCGCGAGTTCCAGCACCGCATTGATCGGCCTCCTTGGAGGAATTGTCGGTCTCTGCTTCTGGCCTCTGCGTCTCCAGATGCGCCTAATCCGTTGGGGCATCGTGATAACCCTGGTTTGTCTTCACTTGTACATGAAATCGCCAGTCTGGCACCTTGTCTCCGACATCGATTTCACTGGCAGTTCGTCCTCTTATCACAGGTATCAATTGATAAATCAGTGTATTTTGCATTTCCAGGATTGGGCCCTGGTGGGAACGAAAGACTTTGCATCCTGGGGTTGGGACATGTGGGACTTGTCCAACCAGTACGTAGCCATTGCGGATACCACCGGGTTGATACCTCTTCTGAGTTTCTTGGCAATTCTCGTTTTCGCCTTCGGGTACCTGGGTAAGGCTCGTCTCTCGGCAGCGGATCCGAAGCAGAAGTTCTTCATTTGGGCATTGGGTGCGTCATTGTTTGCCAATGTTGTAGCATTCTTTGGGATTTCCTATTTCGATCAAACGATGCTGGTTTGGTACGCATTGCTCGTGATGATCTCGGCCGCGACGAGTTCGGTTTTCCAGACGCGGCGAGACAACAATCGGCGGGGAGCGAAGCGTAAGGTCTTGGCCATGCAGCTCAATAATGACGATGCAGGTGTCGGAATTGATGTCGGCTCTCCAACCAGTGTTTCGCCATTGGTCGGTGGACTGGGTGCACCGAGTCTTTCGCCGGGAAACATGAAATGAAGTTATCAATCATTATATTGTGCTGGAACGATATCAAGGTCATTGGACCATGCCTCCAATCGATCTACGCCAGCACACACTCGACTGATTGTGAAGTCATTGTCTCGGACAACGGATCGACCGACGGATCCATCGAGCTTATCCACAAAGAATTTCCTCAGGTTCAGGTAATCGAAAATGGTGCAAACCTGAGATTCGCGAAAGGAAATAATGTCGGAATTCAAGCGAGCCGAGGCCAATACGTTCTCATCCTGAATCCGGACACGATCATTCACGAGGGAACGCTAGATAACCTTGTCAAATATGCCGATGGGCACCCTGAAGCAGGAGCCTTCGGGTGCCGGGTTCTTAATTCTGATGGAAGTTACCAAGGGTGTATACGCCCGCTCCACACGGTTCGCAGCGTGTGGTGTCAAGCGTTGTCCCTTAATTGGCTCGCCCATCTATCCGACTGGTTTCATCCTGGTATTTATGTCAATTGGAAAGGTGAGACTGAACGAACAGTGGGGTGGCTAGCAGGGTGTTTCATCCTTGTTCGTACCGACCTGCTCAAACGTCTGGGTGGTTTCGATGAGCAGTTTTTTTACTACTATGAGGATACGGACCTTTGTCGCAGGATTTGGGAGGCAGGTTTCTCGATCCTCTACAACCCCGATTTCACCATCATTCACCTTGGAGGACAATCGACGGTCACACGTTTCAACCCTCTCACATTTAAGCTCGATGGAGAAATCACCCGTTATCTTTATATCTACAAGTATTATGGTGTCAAAGGGATACGCAGCTGTCGAAGGGCTAGTCTAGTCGGGTTGTCTCTCCGACGACTGGCTTACGGATTTTGGGCACTGGTTCATCCCAGTGAGGGCATCAAGCAGCGGTTGCAATTGCTGCGCATTCTTTTTCAGTGGAATTATCGACTGGATCCCGTTCGTTTGGTGGAAAGAGGGGAAGAGCCCAGCCTGGAATCTGGCCCTGTCGTTCGGGTGCTGGAGAGATAGAACGAAAATATTATTTGGAGTAGGAACCACATCGAATGGAGATAAAAATCGAATCTCAATCATTTCGAGACCTAGCCGTTCTCGTGCCTGATATATTCCAAGATAGTCGTGGCTTCTTTATGGAGACATATAGAGAAGACAAGTTCCGCGAACTGGGACTGCCGCATCATTTCGTTCAGGATAATCATTCACGATCGGAGAAGGGCGTAGTACGGGGACTACATTTTCAGTGGGAGCCTCCGATGGGCAAGCTCATGCGGGTGACACAAGGCAGCGCATTTCTTGTCGCGGTTGACATCAGGAAGGGCTCCCCGACGCTCGGTAAGTGGGTCGGCGTGGAAGCTTCGGCGGAAAACCGGCGACAGGTATGGGCTCCAGCCGGCTTTGCGCGCGGCTTTTGCGTTCTCTCCGATTTTGCGGAGATTCAGTACAAATGCACCGGCCTCTACAGCAACAAGGGCGAGTCGGGAATCTTGTGGTGTGACCCATCGATTGGTATCGAGTGGCCGGTACCCCCTTCCCAGGCAAAGCTCTCAGGGAAAGATGCCAAAGCGCAAACGCTGAAGCAGTGGCTCACGAGCCCCGATTCTCAACATTTTCGCTACTAACGCTACACCGAAATTGATAAAACAAGAAAACATATGAAACTACTCATCGCAGGCGGCGCCGGATACGTCGGCAGTGTTCTCATTCCTCGTCTTCTAGATCGCGGTTACAAGGTCGATGTCGTTGACCTTTTTTGGTTTGGCAACCACTTACCGCGGCAGGTCGGTATCCTCAATAAGGATATTTTTCACCTCTCGGTAGAAGATCTTGAGCCGTATGACCAGGTTATTTTTCTTGCCGGTCTCTCGAATGATCCGATGGCCGAATTTTCACCAAGTAAGAACTTCATCTTCAACGCTGCAGCACCAGCGTACTTAGCCTATACCGCGAAGAACGCCAAAGTAAAACGCTACATCTATGCGTCATCATGCTCTGTCTATGGATACACCGAAGATGAGCTGTACGATGAAACTCGTCCGGTCAGTTCCAACTACCCCTACGGGATTTCCAAACTTCAGGGAGAGCAGGCAGCGATTCAGCTTGCTGACGAAAACTTTTCCGTGATCGCCCTTCGTAAGGGCACTGTCTCCGGCTACAGTCCCCGCATGCGTTTTGATCTCATTATCAACACGATGTTCAAGCATGCAGTGCGTGAGAACGTAATCACGGTTAATAACCCCTCGATCTGGAGACCAATCTTAGGTATAGAGGATGCGGCTACAGCCTATACTCGGGCTGTGGAAGCTCATTCCAAGCTGTCGGGAATCTTCAATGTCGCCTCTGGCAATTACACCGTCGGCGAAGTCGCCGACCTGGTAAAAAGAGCCGTGGAGGAACGGCTCAACTTGCGAGTTACCCTCAATATCAAACACATTCAGGACTTCCGCAATTATAAAGTCAGCATTGGCAAGGCTAGCAATGTTCTCAGTTTTCATCCAACCGAAGATGTGCGGTCAATTGTGGGATCCCTCGTGGGCAATATGGAGAGGTTCAAGGATTGGGATAATCCCCTCTATTCGAACATTCAGGCCTTCAAGAAATTGGAGAACACGATCGAAATGCATTCTATGTCGGGGGCACAAGGCCGATGAAAGTTGCAGTGATCGGAGCCAACGGCCAGCTGGGCTCGGATGTAGTGACCGCTTTTCGAGGGAATGGCGACGAAGTCTCAGCTCTTACTCACTCCGATATCGAGTTACAGGATATAGAGTCCGTTTCGAGATGCTTGAAAGAAAATCGTCCGCAAGTGGTCGTGAATACGGCTGCTATGCATCACGTTGAAAACTGCGAGAGGGAACCAGACAAGGCATTCGCGGCCAACGGACTCGGTACTCGAAATCTGGCTTTCGTGGCGCGTGATATCGGGGCGATTGTTATGCATGTGAGCACTGACTACGTCTTCGATGGCGCGAAGAGAAGCCCTTACGAGGAGTCGGACACTCCCAACCCTCTGAACGTTTATGGCAATACGAAACTCTCTGGCGAATACTTTGTGCGCTCCACTTGGAGCAGGCATTTTGTGTTGCGGACGTCAGCTCTTTATGGGAAAAGCCCGTGCCGCGCGAAAGGCGGTTTGAACTTCATAGAGCTTATGTTGAAGCTCGCGAAAGAGCGCGATGAACTTCGAGTTGTCGACAGTGAAATCGTGAGTCCCACATCCACAGCCGAACTCGCTCAACAAATGGTCGTCCTCAGTCGCTCCGATTGTTTCGGGTTGTACCATGCCACCGCTGAAGGATGTTGTTCCTGGTACGAGTTCGCCAGAGAGATCTTTGCGATCACCGGCGCGAAGGTCGGCCTCAAAGTTGCGGGGCCAAATGAGTTTCCCGCCAAAGTACCGCGCCCACAGTATTCAGTCCTTGAGAACCGGGCGCTGAAAGCTCATAAGCTAAATATTTTCAAGCCATGGCGTGATGGTGTCCGCGAGTATCTGTCTACGTCAGCGCACCAGTAAGTTGAAGGCGCATCTTCTACTACCCCGCTTGGTCCACCATGCTGTTAAATGCAAACAGCGTATCCGGTCTAGAGACGAAGCGACCGATAGCCTCTTGCCGTTATGTTTTAATGACCGCAGCCTACAACGAAGAAGAGAATATTGGGAAGACAATTCAATCGGTGCTCTTGCAGACGGTATTGCCGGCCAGGTGGGTTATCGTCAGCGACGGCTCTATTGACCGAACGAATGAGATTGTTCAAAGGTATGAGAAGGCGTACAGTTTTATTCGCTTCTTGCCACTAACTCGGCCTCCGGGGCGCAGCTTTGGGTCGAAAGTGAGGGCATTACACGCGGGAAGTCAGATGTTGAAGGATGTTAACTATGACTTCATCGGAAATCTCGACTCCGACGTTTCAGTAGGTCCTTCATATTTCGAAGAGATTATCTCCCGTCTTATTGAGCGCCCATCCCTCGGACTTGCCGGCGGGTTCGTCGTAGAGGAAGTTAGCGGCCAGTTTCGCGATCGCAAGCAGAATCGAGTCTATTCAGTACCCCACGCCGCTCAGCTTGTCCGCCGGGAATGCTACGAAGCGCTCGGCGGGTACGCCATTCTAGAATACGGCGGAGAAGATTGGCATGCGCAGACCTGCGCCAAGATGAAAGGCTGGGACGTGGAGGCTTTTCCGGAGCTGAAGATATTCCATCACCGGCACACCGGTGAAGCTGACAACGCCTTTCGCGATAGCTTCCGCCAAGGACGACTGGCCTACTCGCTCGGGAGTGATCCACTGTTTGAGATGTTGAAATGCCTCGGGCGTTTGACAGAGAAACCCTTCATCATCGGCGCCATGATAAAGCTGGGAGGGTTCAGCTGGTCGTGGCTTCGTGGGGAGCGGAGACCTGTTTCCGACGATTTCATTGAGTTCTTGCGGCGCGAGCAGAAGGCTAGGATACGGCACGTTTTCGCCCGGTTGAGCGGCAGCCGTTAAGGAAAGCGCCAGACATGAGACGATCCGACGGCCTGGAAATTAATACTATGCTCGTCAAAAACGAACCACCTGGCTCGAAGGCGATCACCTTCGTTGTAGCTGTCAACAAAAAGGTTGTTCTTGAAAAGAACTTCCTGGCCTCTCCGTGTCTTGCGGACGCACATCCCCACCAGATCCTTCTTCAAAGCGGTTTCAAGTCCGCCTCAGCTGCCTACAACGATGCGATCGAGAAGAGTATCAACGACGTGATTGTCTTCTGCCATCAAGACATGTTTTTCCCCGGACCTTGGATTCCCCAGCTCCAGCAAAATATCCAATGGTTAGACTCCCATGATCCTGACTGGGGCGTTTTAGGATGTAGTGGGATAACTCGAGACCGGAAAATGTATGGACACGTGTATTCTGCTGGTCTCGGAATCTTAGGCGAACCTACCGAACCAAAACCGATTCAAACGCTCGATGAGATTGTTTTGATACTGAGAAAATGCTCCGGCCTTCGCTTCGACGACAAGTTGCCTCATTTTCACCTCTACGGGGCCGACATATGCCTTAGAGCGGCCGTACAAGGTATGAAGAGCTACGCTATTTCCGCTTTTTGCGTTCACAATACGACTCAGAGCTTCGATCTCCCGAAGGAGTTCTATGAGTGTTGCGAATATATGAGGCAGGTCTGGAGAGGTCATTTGCCGATCGAAACAACCTGCATCACGATCACGACCTCAAATATTCCGGTCTATTTACGGCGGCTAAGACAGGCATATCTCAAGCACGTAAGACGTAAGCAGCACGACGTGATACCCGTTAACGATGCGACCCAAATCGTCGAAGAATTATCGCGAGTGGGCTCGGAGCGAGGCAGCAGTGCCGCGGCCCCGACCGGTCTTCAGAACAAGGAATCGCTATCGATATTTTCCACACCTTCCTCCCGATGACCTCTTCGCCCCGGTCGTGATTTCGGAGAAAGCACAGAAAAAACCGTTATAATGGCGCCAATGAATCCAGTTATTTCCGTCGTAACTCCCGTTTACAACCGTTTCGATAGCTTGAAGTATGCTGTGGAGAGTGTGCTCGCCCAGACACTTCCCGTCCTTGAGATCATTCTGATAGATGACGGTTCTTTTGATGGCACTTCGGAGTTACTTCCAGCCTATATTGCCGAGAACAGAACGTGGCGCGAGCGTGTGCGGTACTTTCGCCAACAGAATCAAGGACCAGGCGGTGCTCGTAACACTGGCATTGCACAGGCAAAAGGTGAGTGGCTGGCGTTCAACGACAGTGACGACATCTGGCTACCGCAAAAGCTCGAATGGCAATTCCGGGCGCTCGAGAAATATAAAGACCAATGTGAACTCTGCTTCACAGACGCCTGGTTCGCGAACAATCCGTATTTGAAAACCACTTTATTTCAACATGAAGGAAATCAGGACACCGCGGCTATGGGGGTAATCTTCGACTCCGCTCGCTTGATCGTAGAGGCGAACTCAGTATGGTGCCAAACCACTCTCGCTCGAGCGGACTTGATTCGTCGAGCCGGAGGGTTCGACCCGCGACTCCGTTGGAGTGAGGACCGCGATTTTCTTTTTCGCGCGGCTCTGCTGACGAAATTCTGTTATGTGGGCATGCCCATGGTTCTGATCGATCGGTCTCCTACGGACTTGAAACATACGGGAGAGTCTGAAAATTGGCGCAAGGAGGAGTTCCGCCTGCGTATGGACCAATACAGACTCGAAAAACAGCTGTCGTTGAGTAGTGAACTTGCGCCTGAAACCCGGAAGTCCATCCTCAAGAAGCTGCGATGCCTTCACAGTCAATGGGCGAATTTTCATCTTCGAAACGGGGAGTGGAGAAAAGCTCGTCAGGCCTTGTCAGATGCTAAAGGTTATAACTCGGACCCGATGATTGTACTCAAGTGGGCGCTCACCGGACTTACTCCGAGGCTGGCGAGGAAAGTGTTCGCGGGGCGAAGCCAACGTGAAACGAGCCGTCCCGATTTTACCAGTTGGCGGACGGAGGAACAGCCGGTCCGGAATTCAGTGCGTCAGGATACGAAGGAAACTGAGACCACATGCGAGGTCCAAGTAAGGTAACGGAGAGAAGATGGATTCGAGATCACTACCTCATGTCAGCGTGGTCACTCCGGTGTATAACAACGCGGAGTATCTTGCTGAATGCATCGAAAGCGTTCTGGCACAGACCTATCAGAATTGGGATTACACCATCGTGAATAATTGCAGCACTGATGGATCAGGAGAGATTGCCCACCGTTATGCTGCGAAAGACTCACGGATCAGGGTGCACGATAATCAGGAATTCTTGAGAGCGGTTCCCAACCATAATCTTGCGCTGCGTCAGATTTCTTCCGAGAGCAAATACTGCAAAATTGTATTTGGTGATGACTGGATTTTTCCTCAATGTCTGGAGCAGATGGTTTCTGTCGCCGAGGATCATCCATCTGTTGGAATTGTAGGAGCCTACGGTTTACAGGATGCTCGAGCCCACGGAATGCAGGAAAATGAGGTTATGTGGGACGGGCTGCCGTATCCGAGCACGTTCATTTCCGGCCGCGAGGTCTGTCGACGGTTATTTCTTGAGAATACGTATGTTTTCGGGACTTCAACATCCGTGCTTTATCGTTCTGATTTGGTTAGAAGCCACGACCCGTTCTACAATGAGTCAAATCTGCACGCTGACCTGGAATCGGCCGTAGTGCTCTTGAAAACATCCGATTTTAGTTTTGTCCATCAGATACTGACTTTTAAGAGATGGCGCCCCGGATCACTCGGCACTTTCACGACAGACATGAACACCATCGTGCCTGGTCGTTTACATTGTCTCGTGACGCACGGACGGGATTTCCTGGCTTCAGAAGAATTTGATGTCTGCCTGGCCCGGCTCTCAGCCGACTACTACAATCGCCTTGCGGTAAGTCTGATGCGAGGGCGCTGGGACAAGAAGTTTTGGGACTACCACAAGAGAAAATTGAATGAGGTAATCGGCTTTAGTCGAACTCGTTTGCTCGCCGCGACTATAGCGAGACTCTGCAGGGCTGTGCTCAGTCCTTACGAAACAGTAAAGAAACTGCGCGAGAGTTTGCGCCAGCGCCGCGACCCATCTCAAGACACAAAGCACGCCCCCCAGCAATATGGGAGCGGCGCAAAACGGGTTGTCGGATAGAGACGTAAAATGAGGTTTCTGGAAACTAAGCTTCCGGGAGTCGTTGAGATTCATCTTGATCCCATGCCTGATGAGCGTGGATTCTTTGCGCGCACTTGGTGTCAAAGGGAATTCGAGGACCATGGACTGAATCCAAACGTGGTGCAATGCAGTGTTTCGTTCAACACCCGAAAGGGAACGCTCCGTGGAATCCATTATCAAGCGGCTCCGTGCCCGGAGACGAAAATCATACGTTGCACCAGGGGCGCCATTTACGATGTGGTGCTCGACCTGCGTCCCGACTCTGTGACTTGTAAGGATTGGATCGCTGTGGTTCTCACGGGGACAAACCGGCATATGCTCTATGTGCCGGAAGGATGCGCTCACGGTTTCCTGACTCTTGAAGATGAAACGGAAGTTTTTTACCAGATGTCGGAGTTCTACAAACCCGACTTGGGCCGTGGCGTGCGCTGGGATGATCCGGCTTTCAAGATTGATTGGCCGGGGGACGTCGAAGTTATCTCCGAGCGCGACCGAACCTATCCTGATTTTCACTTAGCACAATGCACCTTCTAAAGGAACCGACTCGAACTGACCTGACGGAAGTCGGACAGGAACTGCATCATTTCGCGGCTGAGCTTTATCCCATCTGCCGCAGCATTACGGGAGACGGAATTCGGCAGACCTTTGCCATGATTCATAAACGGATCCCACTACAGATTTCGGAAGTGCCAACCGGAACCGCCGTTTTCGATTGGACGGTACCTAAAGAGTGGAATATCCGAGACGCATATATAAAGGATGATCGCGGGAACCGCATCGTAGATTTTAATCGGTGTAACTTGCACGTGCTGAATTACAGCACGCCAATGCACGCAAAAATGCCCCTAAGTGACCTGTTGCCGCACCTGTTCACGATTCCAGACCACCCTGACTGGATCCCCTACAGAACCTCATATTACCGCGAAGACTGGGGATTTTGTTTGTCGCACAACCAGAGGGCGGATCTCAAGGACGGCCAGTACGAGGTCTGCATCGACTCGACGCTAACGGACGGGTACTTGACCTACGGAGAATGCTATCTGCAGGGGCGTTCTTCTGATGAAGTTCTCATCTCTTGTCATGCTTGCCACCCTTCTTTGGCGAACGATAATCTCTCCGGTTTGGTTGTTGCGACCGCTTTGGCGGAGCGTCTATCTCGCCGCGACCTCCGCAATTCGTATCGGTTCGTGTTCCTTCCGGGAACAATCGGTGCCATCACTTGGCTGGCGCGAAACCAGAGTAACGTTGGGAATATCCGCCATGGTTTGGTTTTGACCGGAATTGGCGACAAGAACGGCTTCCATTACAAGAAGAGTCGCCGCGGAGATGCAGAGATCGATCGCGCGGTAACACACGTTCTGAAGCACTGCGGTGAGGCGTCAGAAGTTGTGGATTTCTCGCCGTACGGTTATGACGAAAGACAGTATTGCTCACCCGGTTTCAATCTTCCCGTCGGTTGCCTGATGCGAAGTGTTTGGGGAACTTTCCCTGAGTACCATACGTCAGCCGACAATCTCGATTTCATTCATTCCGTTCAGCTGGCTAGCTCACTTCGACTTTGTCTCGATATTGTGGGTGTGCTCGAGAATAACCGTCGGTACCGGAACCTGAGCCCATACTGCGAGCCTCAACTTGGGAAGAGAAACCTTTATCGTTCCACCGGCGGCGAGGCCATCGGAACCGAGATCAATGCGCGCCTATGGGTGCTCAATCTTTCTGACGGCGAAAACACCTTGCTAGACATCGCGGAGCGTTCCGGTTTGCCATTCGCGACAATCAAGAATGCAGCCGAACTCCTGTGCCAAAGCGGTCTTCTCTCGCTAATTGCCGAAGGTGAAACCTCGAAGGCGGGGCAAACCACTGGTTCCCATTTGCGGGGTTCAGCGATTAACAAAACGTTAGCCCACAGCAGTGTGAATGGAAAAAATGGCCCGAGGTAACCACTGATTGGTTACCTCCACGTCGTGACGACCGGGCTATTGCGGCCATGCGTCACCTGTGTGAGGATGGCTATTGACAGGGGTATCCTCCGTTTTCTTCACGCGTAAGGTCTTTTCTATATTGGAGTTACAAAAGATCTCTTACGACGCTGTTTTGCTTGGACGGGAAGCCGCTGCGTTCGAGACTAAGGGCTTTCGCGAGCTGTAAGTATCAATTATCAGCAAGGCAGGGAGTTCCATGAGAGTTCTGTTGACCGGTCATAAGGGTTATATCGGCGCCGTGGCTGGGCCTGTTCTACGTTCAGCAGGGCATGAAGTTACTGGCCTCGATAGCGACCTGTTTGCGGGCTGCGACTTTGGCATTTTGGATCCCGCTATTCCCGAGGTGCGCAAGGATCTGCGCGGGCTTACACGTGGAGACCTCGAAGGCTTCGATGCTGTCGTACATCTGGCGGCGCTTTCGAATGATCCCTTGGGAAATCTCGACTCGCAGCTTACCTACGACATTAACCACCTCGCCTCGGTGAAGCTGGCAAGGCTTGCAAAAGAGGCGGGAGTAGAGCGCTTTGTCTTTTCTTCTTCGTGCAGCACCTACGGTGCGGCCGGCGATGGATTTCTGGATGAAAGTGCCGCGCTCAATCCAGTCACTCCA
>Ga0335072_10011943_pt1 | contig 12411 bp, 14 predicted proteins | sample Lox_Sample_21_FD_206725 | JGI IMG/M metagenome (GOLD analysis project Ga0335072, IMG submission 206725) | Soil microbial communities from Loxahatchee National Wildlife Refuge, Florida, United States - Lox_Sample_2.1 | ecosystem: Environmental > Terrestrial > Soil > Wetlands | place: USA...
GTGGGGCATGCGTGAGAGGCCACGGCTTCGCCGGCGGGGACCGAATGGCGCGTCACGCATGTCGCGGGTCGGATTGGGTCTAACGGCGGGCACCTGGAGAGGGGCCGGGGCTGGGTTGCCGGCGCAGGGCGGCTCGCCGATCATGCATAGCCTGACAATCGAGCCGCGAGTCGGGGACCGTGGCATGTGGCGCATGTGGGGCGTGCGAGATCTGCCACGGTCACGCCGGAGGCGCTCCGTTGGCAGGTTATGCATGCCCGGCGCCCCGCGATCCGGCCCCGGAGGATCACCACACCCATCCTCCAGGTGCCCGCCGTTCAAAAACGCGCCCGCTGAATCTCAGCCATCCAGGGGTCCGCGATCACCCCGCAGGGCATGGATGCCCTGCGCAACGGCCCCATGGATGCCGAGCGGAGCGAGGCCCATCACCGCGCTTCGCTGCGAACGTGACGCTCGCCGCGGGGCGGGCGTCGAGTGTCACGTCCGGGGTCAGGCGGCGAGGCTGTCCGAGCGCGCGGGCTTCGTGCCGGCGGATGTGTTTCTCGTGTGATGGTCTGCGGGACGCCGTTTTCCGGATCCTGAGCGGGGGTACCCGAGGGTCTGGCCCATGGACCTTCCCGACGAACTGCAGGGGCGCGCGCTCAGCCGGCGGCAGCTTCTTCGCTATTTCGGCCTGCTCGGAGCCGGCGCGATGGTCAGCAAGTCGGCGGCGGCGTGGGCCGCCGGGCCGGCCGGCGCCCGCCTGGTCGGCCGCGCCGCCTCGACGCCGGCGGCGGGGTCGGATCTGGGCGCGATCGATCACATCGTGTTCCTGATGATGGAGAACCGCTCGTACGACCACTACTTCGGTGCCTATCCGCGCGGCCGCGGCTTCGATGATCATCCGGCGCACTCGCTCGGCGTGTTCGCGCAGGACTATCCGGGCGCCACCGACCTGATCCCGCCGAACGTGTTGCTCCCGTTCCATCTCGACAGCACGCAGGGCATGGAGTGCACCGACGATCTCACCCATGACTGGGGGCCGATGCACCTCTGCTGGAACGGCGGCGCCATGGACTCGTGGGTCAAGGTCCACACGTCGTCGACGTACGAGGGCGCGCACGGCGCGATGACCATGGGCTATTACGAGCGAGGGGATCTGCCGTTCTATTACGCGCTCGCGGACGCGTTCACGCTCTGCGACGGATACCACTGCTCGATCCTGGGGCCGACCCACCCCAACCGGCTGATGGCAAACAGCGGCACGATCGACCCCGCCGGCAAGCAGGGCGGGCCGGTGACCGACACCAACGCCACGCCCGACTTCGTATGGAACTGCTCCTGGACGACGATCCAGGAGTTGCTCGAGGACGCCGGGGTGTCCTGGAAGGTGTACAGCCCAAGCAACGCCGGCGTGAGCGGTAAGTACGCGTCTCTGGCGCAATACCCGACCTGGAGCCCGGCGCTGTATGACCCGGTCGCCAACCCCGAGGTGATGGGCGCGACCGACCACGTCCTGCCGTATTTCACCGCGTTTCGAAACCCGCTCTCGCCGCTCTACCAGAAGGCGTTCACGCCGACGTTCCCGAATGACTTCGTGGCCGACCTGACGGCCGGTTCGCTGCCGAGCGTCTCCTGGCTGATCCCGCCACTCGGCTTCGACGAACACCCCTCATCGGCACCGGCCAACGGGATGTGGTTCACCTCGCTGGTGCTCGACGCTCTCACCTCCAACCCGGACGTGTGGTCCAAGACGGCGTTCTTCCTGATGTACGACGAGAACGACGGCTGGTTCGACCACGTGCCCCCGCCGACGGCGCCGGCGGGCACGGCTGGCGAGTACCTCACCGCCGCGCCGCCTCAGCTCGGCGACCCGGATCCCGGAACGCTGAGCATCGCGGGTCCGCTCGGGCTCGGGGTCAGGGTCCCGATGCTCGTGATCTCGCCCTTCAGCCGCGGCGGCCACATCGCATCGGAGGTGTTCGACCACACCTCACAGCTCAAGCTGGTCAGCGAGCGATTCGGCGTCGAGGTGCCGAACGTTTCGGCGTGGCGGCGGGCGATCGTCGGGGATCTCACCTCGACGCTGTTCCAGAGCCCGGCCAACGCCTCGGTGCCCAAGCTCCCGCCAACTTCGGCCCTCATGCCGCTGACCGGAACCTGCTCGGAGTTCAGCCAGGACACCGAATCGGGCGGCGCGGCGCCGAGCGTGCCGACCAAGCAGACGATGCCGACCCAGGGCGGCGGCACCCAGCCGGCGAGCGACTACTACCCGAGCGCGAGCAAGCAGGCGAGCGGGATCCCCGACGGTCAGCGCACGACGGTTGGGACCGCCGGCTCGAGCCTCACGACCACGAAGTCCGCGTACAACCGCCTGACGAAGGCGTAGCGCCGCGACGTCGCGGGGCGCGTCAGCTGATTCCCTGGCGCGCCAGCTGCAGCTCGGCTCCGACGGTCGAGCGCTGGTTGTCGATCTGAAGCCGGCGCTCGAGGATCGGCACGGCCGCCTGCGGCTCGCCGTCCAGCCGCTCGGCGCGACCGAGGTCGTAGAGCGCGTACGCGTAGGTCAGGCACGTCGAGTTAGCCGGCTCGAGACACGCGCCGACGGTCTCGCCGGTGGCGAGAACGGCCCGCTCCAGCACCGGGACCGCGTCGCCGTACTGACCCGCCTCGAGCAGGTTGTGGCCCTGGGCCTCGAGCTGCGTGGCGAGCGCAGGCGACACGGGCACCTGCGGCGCCGGGTTGGCGGGACGGTGGGGGCTCGGCGCGTGCGAGCCGCTCGTGGCCCCGGTCACGGGCGCATGGGGGCGCTTCGCGATTGGCGTCGTCGTCGTTCGGGGACCGCCGCCCGGCGCCGAGAGCGCGAGGACAGCGACGATTGCGACCCCGGTCGCGAGCGCCGCGAGTCCCGCGAGCGCTCTGGACGCTTTGGGCGCGCGTTGGCGCGTGCGGATGGGGATGGGCGCCGGCCGGTCGGCTGGGTCCGGTGTCGGGTCCGCCCCGGGCGCGGTGGCGGGATCGGTGGCGAAATCGACGGCTGGCTCGGCGGCGCGATCGGTCGCGGGATCGAGGCGGACGCCGGCGACCCCGGTCCGCACGCTGGTGCAGCGTTCGATCGGGACCCCGGCCAACTCCAGCTCGGATACCACGCTGGCCGGGAGCTCGATACCGGCGGCCCGCAACTCGGCGTAGCTCACCGGCGCGCCGGCCGCGCGACGCAGCGCATCTAGCAACAATGCTTGCTGACGATCCCGCACTTTGGACCACTCGATTATCCGCCTCCCGGCCTCACGCCCCCGTAAGAATTCCGACGGATGAAGCGCATCGGACTGCTGGGTGGGATGAGCTGGGAGTCGTCATCCGAGTACTACCGGCTGATCAACGAGTACACGCGCGAGCGGCTGGGAGGCCTGCACTCGGCTGATTGCCTGCTGCGGTCGGTCGACTTCGCCGAGATCGAGCGGCTGCAGCGCGACGGTGAGTGGGAGCGGGCGGGAGAGCGGCTCGCGTACGAAGCGAGTGCGCTCGTCGCCGCTGGCTCCGAGCTGCTCGTACTCTGCACGAACACGATGCACAAGGTCGCCGATGCGATCACCGATGTGATCGACGTGCCCTTTGTCCACATCGCCGACACGACGGCGCACGCCGTGCGCGCCCGCGGCATGTCGCGGGTCGGCTTGCTCGCGACCGCATACACGATGGAGCAGGACTTCTACGTGGGACGGCTGCGGAGGCTCCACCAGCTCGAGGTGTTGGTGCCGCCCGAGCCGGACCGCCGCCTGGTCCACGATGTGATCTACCGAGAGCTGTGCGTCGGGGTGACGCGCGAGGCTTCGCGCGAGGAGTACCGGCGGGTCATGCGCGGGCTCGCCGACGTGGGCGCCGAGGCCATTCTGTTCGGCTGCACCGAGATCGACCTGCTCGTCGGGCCCGACGACTCGCCGGTGCCCGTGTTCGACACCACCCAGCTACACGCGCGACGGGCCGTCGAGCTCGCGCTCGACCCGACGGGAGCGCCCGCGGCCGCGGACGGCTGAGGCTCGGCTACTGCGGCCAGTCGATGCGGTCGGCGAACTCAGCCGGTCTGAGCGCAACCAGCGCGCTTCGCTCGATCGGCCGGTACTCGCCCTCGGCCTGGAGCGCCAGCCAGTGGACCCGGCGCTCGTGCGGGTCGACAATCAGCAACTCGTCGACCCGGTGGGCCGCGTAGAAGCCGAGTTTCTCCCAGGTCTTGTCGTCCGGCGAGACGATCTCTACCACGAGCGCCGCCGTCGCCATGTAAACGGCGTCGGGCCCTGGACGAAAAACCCCTCCGTCGGGCACGCGATAGTCATCCGGCTCGCCAAGGTTGAAGATGCCGATCATCGGCAGCAGTCCCGCGGCGCGGGAGGGCCCGTCGAGCACGACAGCCATTTGCTGCGCTACGTGCGCGTGACTCCTGTGGGGTGCCGGGTTCATGTGGTAGACGCCCTCCCAGACTTCGTCAAGAAGATCTTGACCAAGCCGGCGACGTCGTTCGAGCAGGGCCTCGAACTCGGCGGGCTGAGGGTCGCGGACCAGTGTCGGCATGCCTTCAAGCCTATCGCCGAGATGGCCGGGGTCCGATGAGATCCCACCGGTTGCCCGCCACGTCGAGAAACACGACGACATCTCCGTACGGCTCGTGCCGCGGCTCGCCGATGAACTCGACTCCGGCCTCGCGCATGCGCTCGTAATGCGCCTCGAAGTCATCGACGCGCACGAACAGCCCGACCCGGCCGGCGAACTGGTCTCCGACGGCCCGTTGCTGGCGATCGCCGTCGGCACGCGCGAGAAGAAGGCCGGTGGTGGCGCCGGGTGGCCGCACGACGACCCATCGCTTGGGCCGCTGATCTGCGGTTGTCAGCGCCGGCGAGTCCTCGATCAACTCGAAGCCGAGGACGTCGACGAAGAACCGGATGGCCTCGTCGTAATCGTTGACGATCAGGGCGAAATGCTCGATGTACATACGCGGCAGAGAACCACCGTCGGCGGACGCGTCCCGAATCGCGAGGTGGCGCAGGATCGCGCCGGCGCCCGGCGAAACTCATCCGATGCCCCGCTTGGCCACGATCGCCTACGTCGTGATCGGCGTGATCGTCGCTTCCCAGCACAGCTACTACGCCAACTTGGGGAGCCTGTCGCAGGTGCTTTCGGCCGTGGTGGCGACGGCCCTGTGGCCGCTGATTCTGCTTGGGGCGAACCTCCACCTCAGCCTCGCCAACGTGTAGGGCTCGTCCTCGGTTCCCGAGGTCATACGTAACGCCACTTCGGCGCGCTCGGGCGGCCACACCGGAAGGGCTCTAGTGGCGTGTCAGGCAGGTGCGCCGGCGTCCGCGAGCGTGAGGAAGGCGGCGGCGGTCGGCGACAGCCGTGAGGCCCGGTGGACGAGCCCGACTGCGCGCGTGATCTTCGGCTTGGCGCCGCGAACGGTGGCGCCGCGCCGCTGCGCCTCGAGCGCGAGCGTCGCCGGGAGCAGCGCGGCGCCGGCGCCGGCAAGCACGAGCGGGACGATCGCCTCGCGGGCGGCCGTCTCGACCGCGATCTGCGGGGTGACGCCGACCGCGGTGAGCGCCTGCTCGAGCAGGATCCGGGTCGACGTGCCGGGCGGGCTGACCACCAGCGGCGTGGTCGCGAGCTCGCGAGCGCCGAGTGGACGGTCTCCCCGAGGCATCGACTCGGGAGGCAGCACGAACAGGAGTTCCTGCTCGCCGAGCGGGTGTGCGACGAGTTGCCCTGGGAGCGGAAGGTGGGCGGCGCCGAGTTCGCAGGTTCCGTCACTGATGAGCGCTCGTATCCCGTCGGCACTCTCGGGCTCGTGGACTCGGACCTCGATGCCGGGATGGAGCTCGCGGAAGCGACCGATCAGATCCGCCATCGGGTCGACGGCGAGCGTCGCGAGGGCGGCGATCTCGAGGCGTCCGGTCTTCAGCTCGACGATGCCGGTGATCGCGTCCCTGGCTTCGTCGATCGCACGCAGCACCTGACGAGCGGGACCGACGAGCGCCTCCCCGGCCGCCGATAGCCGGAGTCCGCGCCCCACTCGATCAAACAGATCTGCGCCGAGCTCTGATTCGAGGCTGCGGACGGCCTGGGAGAGAGACGGTTGCGCGACGTGCAGCCGCCGTGCGGCACGGGTCACGCTGCCTTCGTCGACGACCGCGAGGAAGTAGCTGAGTCGGCGTTCATCCATAGATAATTACAGTCAATTCAATCATAAATATGTCTTTGACCTATCGGAGCAGACGCGCTGGAATAGGTTCGTGAGACGCTTGCTCGACATCCAGTTGTCGCCCCGGGCGGTCGGGTACCAATTGCTCCGCGAGCCGCGGCGGCCCGTCGCGGTGCGCGAGAGCCCGCGCGCCCACTGGTATGTCGTGGCGACCGTCTGCATCGGCGCCTTCATGGGCCAGCTCGACGCGAGCATCGTCACGGTCGCGCTACCCCGGATGGGCCAGGACCTCCATGCGAGCCTGGGCGCGGTCGAGTGGGTCGCGCTCGCGTACCTGCTGGTGCTGGTCGCGACCGTCGCGACCATCGGCCGAATCGCCGACGCGGTCGGGCGAAAGCTGCTCTACGTCTACGGGTTTGGCGTGTTCACGGCCGGTTCCGCGCTATGTGGACTCGCGCCGACGCTGCCGATCCTGATCGCCGCGCGCGTGCTCCAGGCCGTCGGGGCCGCGATGCTGCAAGCCAACAGCGTCGCGCTGATCGCCGAGGCGATGCCGCGGCCGATGCTCGGGAGGGCGATCGGCGTGCAGGGCAGCGCGCAGGCGCTCGGGTTGGCGCTCGGACCCGCGGTTGGGGGAATCCTGCTGTCGCTGGCAGGCTGGCGGTTCATCTTCCTCGTCAACATCCCAGCGGGAGCGATCGGCCTTGCGCTCGGTTGGTTCCTGCTGCCGCGCAGCCGCTCTCGGCGTGAACTCGGCGGGGCCGACGGCCTCGGCGCGGCGCTCCTCGCGCTGGCGGCGATGGGGCCGCTCGTGTACCTCTCCCTTGCCGGCCGCGAGGGCTACGCCAATCCCGTGCTGCTTGCCTGCCTGGCCGCGGGCGTCACCGCCGCTGTCGGTTTCGTCCGCCGCGAGCGCCGGGTGAACGCTCCCCTGATCGATCTCTCGATCCTGCGGCGCCACGGTCTCGCGTCCGGTCTCGGCAGCGGTCTGGTGTCCTACCTGGCCCTGTTCGGGACGCTGTTCATCGTCCCGTACTGCCTGTCGGCCGACCGTGACAGCGCCACGCTGATCGGGCTGCAGCTCGCGGTGCTTCCGGTCGCGATCGGGATCACCGCGCCGGTGGCCGGCCGGATGGTCGCCCGGGTAGGCGCGCGCTGGCTTACCGCGGGCGGCCTGATCGTGACCGCCCTCGGCATGCTCACGATTGCGGCAGACCACGGCACCGCAGGGATCCTGACCGGACTGGCGGTGGCCGGGCTCGGGCTGGGCTCGTTCACGCCGGCCAACAACGCGGGCGTCATGTCGGCGTCGCCCCCGGGGCACGCCGGGGTCACCGGGGGCATGCTCAACATGACGCGGGGGCTTGGCACCGCGCTCGGGGTCGCGCTCACGGGCGCGCTGTTCACGGCCGCCGCCGGAGTCGCCGGCTCGGCCGTCGCCGAGGCTGACATCGTGGCCGTCGGACACGGTCTGACGGCCGCGCTCGGAGTGATCGGGCTCGTGACGGTCGCAACCGGCGTCGCGCTGCTGTTCGGCGATCGCGGCTAGCGCCTCCCGGACAGGGTGGGCGCTAGGATCGCGGCGTGCGTCGCATCGTTCTGTCCGTGCTGACTGCGTGCGTCGCCGCGGGCGGCGCGCTTGTCCTCGCCGGCGCGGTGCAGGCGGCCCCAGCGACGTCGATCGTCGGCACTTGGAGCGGCTATCTCACGCCCGCCGCGGGAAGTCACGCGTCGCGTCAGCGCCTCACGGTCGTGGTCGATCGCGGCGAGCGGGCGGGGACGTGGCGGATCAATGCGCGCTGCGCCGGGACGCTTCGCCTGGACAACATCTCAAACGGCTTCCACCATTACTACCGGGTGGCGGGCGCGCACCCAGGTTGTGCCCCACTGGGCGTCGACTGTCTGAAGCGCGACGGGTCGCGGATCGTCGACTGGTTCGTCTCCAACTCGGGGACGGCGAACAGCAACGGCGCGTTCCGCCGGATGAGCTGACCCGCCCTGTCGGGTTGCGGCTATCGGTGGAGCGGGGGTGCGGTAAGCTCAAGTAGCCGGAAATTCCGGGCGAGTAAAAGAGGACCGGTGCAGGGTCGGTACGCAATTTCGACGCGCTCGTTCGTTCGTAGACCGCGCGCACACGGGTGGGAGGCCGGCGCATGACTCGTCGACTGCTGACCGCGTTTGCCGCGTGCGGGGCGCTCCTTGTCTCGGCGGGCGTTCCGGCGGCCGCGGCGTCGCCTACGGTGTCGGTCCCGACCGTCACCGTCCCGACGGTCTCGATCCCGACGGTTTCGATTCCGACGGTCTCGATCCCGACCGTCACGTCCCCGACCAGCTCGGTCCCGACGGTCACGGTCCCGTCGGTAACCGTCCCGTCCGTGACCGTCCCGTCCGTGACGACCGGGCGTGTGACGACGCCGGGGGTGACCACGCCGAGCATCACGATCCCATCGGTCAGCACGCCGTCGGTGCCGCCGGTCCACACGCCCACCGTGGGGTCGCCGATCTCGCCGCCGCGCCTGGGCTCGTCCTCACCGACCACCGGCTCCGGCGGCGATAGCTCCGGGTCATCGGCTCCGTCGGTCCAGGGCACGAGCGCGTCCGGCTCGCGGTCGACCTCAGGGGGGTCACGCGGTGGGTCCGGTCGTTCCCGCACGTCGGCCGGCACCGCGGCCGCCGGGCGCGGAGGCAGCGCCGGCGCCGGCTCGGGTAGCGCGCAGTCGAACGCGGGGAAGAACACAGTCGCGCTGTCGCCCGCGCACCAGCGCGGCACGCTGGCGAGTTCGGACACGCGACTCCCGGCCGGGGCGGCGCACGTCGCGCCCGCCACCGGGACGTTCGGCAAGTTGGTGAAGGAGCTGCCGACCGCGTTCTTGGTGGCGCTGCTCGCGTTCGCGGTGATCGCGGCGGCAATGGCGCTCAACGCCTATCTGCAAAGCAGGCGCGCCAAGTCGCTCGCGGGTCAGCGAGAGGCGCTGCTTTCAGACGTCGGCGTCCTCCAGGCCGCGCTGCTCCCCGCGGTGCCCGCTAACCTCGGCGAGCTCGACGTATCGGTGGCGTACCGACCGGCGCAGGGGCTCGCGGCGGGAGGCGACTTCTTCGACGTGTTCACGGTCTCGCCGGACCGGACCGGCATCATCATCGGCGACGTGTCCGGGCATGGGCGTGAGTCGCTGATCCACGCCGCGCTTGTGCGCTACACCTTGCGGACGTTGATGGGGGAGGGCCATTCGCTCCCCGAGGTGCTCGCCCGCGCCGACCGATATCTCACCGGCGAGCTCGGCGACGGGTTCGCCACGGTGGTCATCTGCTGCTACGAGCACGCGACCGGCGAACTGACGTGGGCAAAGGCGGGTCACGAGCCGCCGATCATCGCGGGCCAGCCCGAGCGCGAGGAGCAGGCGGCGACCCCGCTCGGGTTCGGGATGGGGGATACGTGGCCGCAGTTCTCGCGAGTGCTGGCGCCCGGCGAGCGCGTGTGCCTGTTTACCGATGGTCTCACCGAGGCCCGCCGGAACGGCGCGCAGCTCGGTCGAGCGCATCTGAAGTCGCTCGTCGACCAGGGGCTGAGCGCGCAGGCGCTGGTCGAGCGCGTCCAGACGGACTCCGACGAGTGCAGCGACGACCTCGCCGCCGTGGTCCTCAGCCGCTCGGCGGTCGTCGCCGACGTCGCGACCACCGGGGTGCCGGAGCCCGCGACCGCTTAGCCGTCGGCCCGGATCGGCACCTCGCGCGAGTACCCGGCTACGCTGGCCGGAGATGGAGATCCGGGAACTTCGGGCCACCGACGGGCCGGCCATTCATCGCTCGCTGCTCGGCGACCCCGAGGTGGCGGTCTGGTTTCGCGCCGGCGGGGCGTTCACGCTCGCCGAGTGCGAGGAGATGGTGGGGAGGAAGGTCGCTCATCGGGCCGCCCACGGTTTCGGGTGGTCGCTGGGGTGGGAGGGCGACACGTGCGTCGGGTGGAGCGTCGCTCAGTACTGCATCCTCGACGGTGTCACCGAGGTCGAGATCGGCTGGGCCGTCGCCCGGTCGCACTGGCGCGGTGGCGTCGGCACACGCCTGGGTCAAAGGGCGCTGATCGAGGTCGCCTCGCTGGGACTGAACAGCATCGTGGCGTATACCCGCGAGGACAACATTGCCTCGCGCGGCGTCATGGCGAAGCTCGGGATGGCCTATGAGAAGAGATTTGACTTCCACGGCGAGCCGCACGTGCTCTACCGAAAGCCGCTCCCGGTATCGCTCGACCTAGGCGCTTTGGACCGGTTCGAGGACGAACACGGCGATCCGGCGGTGTGAGGCACGGCGCTCGTACTGGGCCCAGCCGGGATACACGCGCAGTCCTTCTTCCCAGATCCGGCGACGAACGTCGCCTTCGGCTTCCACGGCGCGAAACCGGAGCACCCGTCCGTCGACGGTGACCGAGCCTTCGGGATTGGCCCGGAGGTTGTAACACCAGCCGGGCTGATGCTGCTGGCCGAAGTTCGACGCAATCACCGCGAGGCCGTCGGCGGTGGGCAACCCGAGCACGGGAACAGTTCGCGACTTTGCCGTGCGGGCCCCGGTAGTAGTCAGCAACACCACGGGAATGCCCGACAGCAAGTTGGCAAACGTGTGGCGCCCGCGGGTAAGTCGGTACACCGGTCGATCGATCCGATGCAGGACACGCGCGAACAGCCACGCTCCCGGCCCGCTGGCCGCGAGGCGCCGAAGGGCTTTCTGGAGGGCATTCGCGCGATCGAACGTTACGACCTCAGCGAGGACCACCCCCGTGGGCTGCGTGAACGCGAAGGCGAGCTTCACCGTCGGCATTGTTGCCGAACCGGCGAATAGCTGCGTAGGCGTACGGATGGTGAAACACGTCGAGCGCTCGTTCGCCGTCCCGGACCGGCAGGTCGAAGATAACGCCGGATTTGATCTCCTCGACGGTGACCGACACGTGGCCGTCGTCCTGGTGCCACAGGAGGCGGACGCGGATGCCGTCGCTGGTGCGACTGTCGAGCTCGCGCGCGCCGGCGGGGGTCGTGGATGGGTCAAGGTCCGGGTATCCCGGGCCGCGATATTGGATGTCTGGATAGACCATGCTCGCGTTCCTGTTGGTTGTTGTTCGCGTCTACGTTTATGACGAACGGGGTGTCTCTGTTTCGACTCCCCGTCGCGTCGTTTTTCATCGGCCTATCTGCATGACCCCCGGCGAGCGGGGGATGTGACTCGACGATCTCTCAGGATCGGCTGTCACATCCGCGCGGCGGTCCGGGTCGAACGTCCGACCGAGCCAACCCGGAGCGTGCTTGAAGGAGGCAGTCATGTCGGAGAGCAAGAAGATCGCCGTTGCCGGCGCGACCGGCTGCGTCGGCCACCACGTCGTGGACGTGCTCACCGAGTGCGGGCACGAGGTCGTCCCGATGTCCCGGACCGACGGCGGTGCAGTGGGGACGAAGGCAGACGTCGCCCGAGAACCTCGTCGAGATGGCGAGGCTGCTCGTCGCCCGACGTGGCAGCGGCCTGCGCGTCGAGGAGGTCAGCGACTCGGTCGACGGCGTCGCGAACGAGTCCGGCGTTCTCCTACCCGGCGGGGGCGCGATGCTCGGCGGGCCCAGGTTCGAGGAGTGGCTGGCGACCCCTCCACTATGTAAAACGCAGCAAACCCTGCGCTTGCGGCCACCGCGTGCCGCTTAAGCATGGTCACCGTGCTTATGTCGGCCTGGAGGGGCGCGGGACGAAGGTTTGCTGCGTTGTACATGGAGGCCGCTCCGGCGCCGTGTCACGCACGACCCGGTGTCAGCGTGCCACGAGCCGGCGCACGTATTGGGCACGTCCTACGGCTCGTCGCGTCGCCCTTGTCCCTGCTCCTGCTCTGACCCGGCCTCCCGGGAGGCGCGGTCGAAAATCTCCGCGGCCGCCTCGTGGAACCCGGACGGCAGTCCAGCGGCGGCGAACGTAGCCGCGATCTCGTGCATCTCTCCGACCCAGCGCCAGCCCTTGGCGGCAGCCGACTCGGCTGCGCCCTGAGAGCGAGCCTCGAGGTTGGGTTGCGAGCGGCGCCACTCGGCGCGGAGCGCCTCTTCGACCCCCGTCGCCCGAGCGGTGTCGAGCGCGGCCAGGAGCAGCGCCGCCGAGCCCTTTGTCCAGGCCGCGTACGCCATCTTCACCGCGGACGCGGCCACCGGGGAGCCGTCGAGAACCACGGGCTCCAGCAGCGTGCCCTCGAACAGGAGCGACGCCTCCACCGCGTGCGGACCTGA
>Ga0335072_10011944_pt1 | contig 12411 bp, 11 predicted proteins | sample Lox_Sample_21_FD_206725 | JGI IMG/M metagenome (GOLD analysis project Ga0335072, IMG submission 206725) | Soil microbial communities from Loxahatchee National Wildlife Refuge, Florida, United States - Lox_Sample_2.1 | ecosystem: Environmental > Terrestrial > Soil > Wetlands | place: USA...
ATTGAAAACGACTTCGAGCGCGTCGTCTTTCCAGAGTATCCCGAGTTGCGAGAGGTAAAAGAGCTGTTGCTGCGCGAGGGCGCGCATTATGCCTCGCTGTCGGGCTCCGGCTCAACGTTGTACGGGCTATTCGCGTCGGATGCTGAGGCCCGTGCCGCGGCCGAAAGAATGACCGCCGCAGGAGACAAGGCGATCGCGACCACGACGCTGACGAGAGCGGAGTATTGGAAGGCGCTAACTAGCAATTAGCAGCTAGCAATCAGGGGGCGCGATCTGGCTAGTTGCTAATTGCTAGCCGCTAGTTGCTTACTGGGCGGTCGACTAATGGTAGGTCAAGTGCCTTTCCGACCGCGCCTGCGCGAAGGCAGCGCACGCGCGGTGACCGCAAAGTTCGATCCGGTGTCAGGCGGCAACAGTTGGGCGGTCGACTAATGGTAGGTCAAGTGCCTTTGGAGCACTTTGTCTAGGTTCGAATCCTAGCCGCCCAGCCAGAAGATCAATCGCCGATGGTCAGTGGCGATGAACCGATTCTCCCGATCAGGTTTCATCGTCTTGGAAGTGAACCACCGACGGATAGAGAGATTCGAAGCAGTGGTAACGGATAGCTAAAGCTTGTATTCAGAACCCGGCGTAAAACCAAACCAGGTGAAGCGGGGTATTCGCGAATGGATGCAGCAGCCAAGACGAGTGTAGTGCCGCCGCCGGCGCATACCGACGGCGATCATCAACCGGGTAAGGAGCCGCAGGCTGGGGCCGCGCCGAAGGTGAATAAACCGGTGCGGGCACGGCAGGATGATCGATGGAAGATCTTCTCCGGCACGGCCAACGATGCGCTGGCAAAAGATATCTGCGATTTCCTCGGTCTGCCGATTGGTCAGGCGTGTATCACCAAGTTCTCCGACGGCGAAACGTATGTGCAGATCGAGGAGAATGTGCGCGGCGCCGATGTCTTCATGGTGCAGCCGACATGCGATCCGGTGGACGTTCACCTGATGCAGTTGCTGCTGCTGATCGACGCGCTGAAGCGCGCGTCGGCGCGGCGCATCACGGTGGTGATTCCCTACTTCGGCTACGCCCGGCAGGACCGCAAGGACAAGCCGCGCGTGCCGATTTCGTCGAAGCTGGTCGCGGACCTGCTGACCACTGCAGGGGCGGACCGGGCGCTGGTGGTCGATCTGCACGCGCCGCAGATCCAGGGATTTTTCAATATTCCGGTGGACCATCTGTTTGCCTCGCCGGTGTTGGTGGATTACTTCCGCAAACGGCAGTTTCCGGACTTGACCGTGGTTTCGCCGGATGCGGGCGGCGTGGAGCGGGCGCGCTTCTTCGCCAAGAAGATGGATTCGGCCCTGGCGATTGTCGATAAACGCCGGGTGCAGATGGATGAGACGGAAGTGATGAACGTCATCGGCGATGTGAAGGGCCGCGCCTGTCTGATTCTCGACGACATCATCGACACCGCCGGCACGCTGGTGAAGACCAGCCAGGCGCTGCTGGATGCGGGGGCGCGCGAAGTGCATGCCTGTGCCACCCATCCGGTGCTCTCCGGGCCGGCCATTGAACGGATTGCGAAGTCGGGGTTGGCCGAAGTGGTGGTCACCGACACGATTCCGTTAAGCGAGGCAGCGCGCAACGAGCCGAAAATCATTGTGCGTTCGATTGCCGGCTTGATTGGGCGCGCCATTCAATCGATTCACGAAGAGACTTCGGTTAGTAAATTGTTTTTGTAAAGGAACAACACCAGATTATGGCTACAGCAACCGCAGAAAAGAACGTAGAAGCCAAGCCGCGACAGGGCGGCGGCAAGAACGATGCGCGCCGTCTGCGCCAGACCGGCATGATTCCCGCCGTTGTCTATGGCGCCGGAAAGGATTCGCTGGCTGTTGCCGTGGATCCCAAGCAGATGAGCCGCATCCTGCACTCGGAGTCGGGGCACAACTCGATCTTCGATCTCACGCTGAATGGCGAAAGCGCGAAAGTGATGATCGTCGACTGGCAGTATGAGCCGATCAAAGGCGCGCTGCTGCACGTGGATCTGAAGCGCATCGCCATGGACAGGTTACTGCGCGTCAGCGTGCCGGTGCTGCTGAAGGGCGAAGCGCCGGGCGTGAAAACCCAGGGCGGAATTCTCGAGCAGATTTTGCGCGAGGTGGAGATCGAGTGCCTGCCGGCCGACATTCCGAGCCACATCGACGCCGATGTCAGCCAGTTGATGTTCGGGCAGGTGATTCGCGTCTCCGACCTGCCGCACGGCGGCAAGCTGAAGTTCCTCACCGATGAGGACCAGAGCGTCGCGCACGTCGTCGCGGTGAAGGAAGTCGCTGCCCCTGCTGCTGCCGAAGCCGAGGCCGAAGGTGCTGCCGCCGCTCCTGCCGAGCCCGAGGTCATCAAGAAAGGCAAGCAGGAAGCCGAGGGCGAAGCTGCCGAAGGTGGCGACAAGTCCGAGAAGTCGGAGAAGAAGAAATAAGCGCTGTGAAGCTGATCGTCGGGCTTGGCAATCCGGGCATCGAGTATCAGTTCACACCGCACAACATGGGTTTCCTGGCAGTAGATCGTATTGCCGAGCAGTGCGGCGTGCGAGTTACCAATCGTCACTGCCGGGCGCAGACAGCGCGCACGCGGATTGCCGGGCACGAGGTCGTGCTGGCCAAGCCGGAAACCTATATGAACCTGAGCGGCATGTCGGTGGCCGAGCTGGTGCGCGAGTACGAGGCTCGGCCGCAGGAAGATCTGGTGCTGCTCTACGACGAGTTGGACCTGCCGTTCGGCAGCCTGCGAGTTCGGCCGCGGGGCCGTTCGGCGGGGCATAACGGCGCGGAATCGGTGATTGCCGCGTTGGGTACGCAGGTGATCATGCGGGTGCGTTTGGGGATAGGCCCGGACCATCCGGTTGGCGACGGCGCCAGGTATGTGCTGTCGCCGTTCAAAAAATCGCAGCTCCCGGTCGTCGACCAGGTGCTGGATCAGGCAGCCGATGCGGTAAAGATGATTCTGGCTGAGGGGATACAGGCGGCGATGAATCGCTTTAATCGCAAGCCGGAAGAAGAAGCAACCGGTGAATAGCGACTAGCAGCTATTCACCGGTTGGAGTGCAATTTTCGCGACAGGTTTGAGCTCATTGCTGGCGGCTAGCGCCAGCGGCTCTGGAGAAACGAATGCAACGTACTTACGAACTCATGTTCATCGTTCGGCCGGATATGCCGGAGGAGGAGCAAGACAAGCTGATTTCCAACCTGGAAACGCAGGTCGGTAACGCCGGCGGCACGATGAAGGGTGTCGAGCGGATGGGCAAGCGCCGGCTGGCCTACATGGTGCGCAAGTTTCAGGACGGCATTTATGTCCTGATGACGCTGGAAGGCGAAGGCGGCATGGTGAAGGAAGTGGAGCGCCGTCTGCGCGTCACCGAGCCGGTGATCAAGTTCATCACCGTGCGCGTCGACGAAGAACAGAAGCGGCTGGCGAAGGTCAAGGCCATCCGCGACACCAAGGTTCGCGGACGTGGAACGCGCGCCGCAGAGGCGGCAGCGGCTGCCGAGAGCAGTGTTGCCGTGGCCGAAGCTCCGGCAGCAGCCGAGACGCCCGCAGAAGGCGGCGAGCAGGCTCCGGCGAACACGTAACCGGCAACGCTAACGAATTTCGGCCGCTTGGCCCGAAGGAGAAACATGGCAGACGAAGTAACCAGAACCGCGGCGCCGGTATCGGGCGCTGCAACCATTGACGCGCCTGCGTCCCGCCCGGAGGGTGGTCCCCGCGAGGGCGGCCCGCGCGAAGGCGGCCCACGGGGTCCGCGCACTGGCCCGCGCCCGGGTGGTCCCGGCGGCCCGCGCGAAGGCGGACGCAAGTTTTTCCGGCGCAAGAAGGTGTGCAAGTTCTGCGTCGAGAAGATCGATGCGATCAATTACAAGGATGTGCGCCTGCTCTCGCAGTTCGTAGCCGAGAGCGGCAAGATCGTGCCGCGCCGTTTGACCGGCGTGTGCACGCCGCATCAACGCCGGCTGACCCACGCGATTAAGCAGGCACGCAACATTGCCCTGCTGCCGTTTGGCGGAAGGTAGAGACCAGCAGTGGCCAGTGGCTGGTTCAGCAGTCCCGATGCCGTTGCTGGTCCGCTTGCGCAGTCAAGACCTGGCTGGAGCCGGCTATCCGATCGGCTGAATACGAGTCTGGCGAAGCGCGACGGCAGAGCTTAGCCCAGCGCCTCAGCGCCGGGAGTTGCAAAGGAATGGAAATGCGTCCCTTTCCGGGACGACACCTTGGGGCGAGGGCTTCGGCCCGCGTCAACGAACGGAGTTCTTACATGGAAGTCATTCTGAGAGAAGACGTAGCCAAACTCGGCTCGCGTGGTGATGTGGTGAAAGTTGCCGAAGGCTATGGCCGCAATTACCTTCTGCCGAAGAAGCTCGCGATTGAGGCGACGCCGGCCAATCGCGCCGTTATCGAGCAGATGAAGGCTGCGGCGGTGCGCCGTCTGGCGCGCGAGAAGGGCGATGCCGAGGCACAGGCGCAGCAGCTTGCGGGCGTTGCGTTGGCGTTTACGCGCAAGTCCGGCGAGCACGACCAGTTGTTTGGCTCGGTCACTTCGGCCGACATTGCCCATGAACTTGAGTTGAAGGGATTGAACATCGATCGCCGCAAGATTCAGCTGGGCGAGCCGCTGAAGAGCATTGGCGACTTCAATGTCTCCATCAAGCTGCACCGCGATGTTGTCGTGCCCATCAAAGTCACCATTCGGAAAGACGTGGTTGGCGAAGAGCCGGCGCACGAAGCGGAACCGGCCGGCGCGGAAGCATGAGAGATGCTGGTGGGGCGGCGTATCTGCGCCGCCCTCGATTCGACTAGTCCTTCCCCGATTTCACGCGGGCAACCGCGCTCGCCGTATGCACTGCGCGCTCCATTCTGCATTCCGTCGGTTTCTTGTCAAAGCGCAGCCCTTCATAGACCGGCGCGCGCATCTTGACCCCACCGCTTTGCCCTTCGTGTGTCCACTCGGTGAACTTGATCTCGGCGACGAGCTCAGGCTTCACGTAATGGATTCGGCGGTCGCTCTCCACCTTTCCGAAAAATGGATTGTGCGCGGTCTCCAACTGGTGCAGCCGCCTCCACATCTCTTCGTGCGATTTGCCGGTGAAACCGCTGCCCGCCTGTCCCACGGGAAGCAGCCGGTTCTGTTCGTCGTATAGTCCCAGCACCAGCGAGCCAAAGTTCTCGCGCGAGCCGCGGGGATCGGTGTAGCCGCCGATGACGCATTCCTGGCGGCGCACGATCTTGATCTTCAGCCATTCGCGGCTGCGCTTTTGCTCATAACCGCTCGTGCGATACTTGGCGACGATGCCTTCCAGGCCGCGCTGCGCGGCGGCTTCAAACAAGGCCGTGCCGCGGCCAACATAGTGGTCGGAGTAGCGCAACAGATCATGGGGGACGAGGATGTCCTGCAGCATCTGCTTGCGCTGTTCGAGGTCGACCTGCATCAGATCGTAGCCGTCGAGGTAGAGCAGGTCGAAGGCGTAGTACACCACCGGGATGTCATCGCGCGTGCGCCGGATGCGTCGTCCGCCTTCGCCCACCCCGGTGCGCTGCTGCATGAGGCTGAACGACGAGCGCCCCTCGTCATCCAGCGCAACAACTTCACCGTCGAGAATGGCAGTGCGCGCCTTCAGGAACTGCGGAATGACGTGGAGTTCGGGATAAGCCGCGGTGAGATCATTCTGATTACGCGAGACCAGCCGCATCGACTTGCCGTCGAAAAACGTGACGGCCCGGTACCCATCCCACTTGATCTCGTACAGCCACTGCTCGTCGTCGAAGGGCTTGTCGACCAGCGTGGCCAGCATCGGGCGGATGCTATGCGGCATCGGGGTCTTGCGGCCAACGCTCGCGGTGCTTAGGCCGTCTTTTTTGGTCGGAGCTTTTTTTTTATCGCCGATGCGGTTGACTGGTTGGCATCGCTTTTGCGCGCCGTGGTTGACGGCGAAGGCTTCGGTTCGGACTGGGATGCAGCTTCTGCTGCCATCGGCTTAACGGCGCCAGCCGAGGTTTTGGTGCCCGCAGATTTTTTCGCCGCAAGCCTTTTCTTCGCGTCGGCGCGGGCGATGGACTCGGCCAGCCAGGCATTCTTGCCGGATCCAGCGTGGGAGGATGCTTTCTTGCTGCTTAACCACTCCGCCGAGCCCGCATCGCCTGCAATCTGTTTTAGCGTCCGCTTCGTCAGCACGGAGTAGTCGTACTGATCAATGTCGTAGCCTGGCTGCACGTAGGCATCGCGATGCTTGATGAGCAGCCACTCGGTACCCTTGCTATCCGGGCGGCGCGATTTGATGTGCACCAGCGCGAACTCGCCCTTCAACTTTTGTCCATCGAGGCGGAACTTCAGGTCGCCCTTTTTGAGCATGGCCGGCGCATCCCCCACCGGCTCCCACGTGCCGACATCCCAAACCATGACCGTTCCCGCGCCGTAGTTGCCGGCTGGAATCGTGCCTTCGAAATCGAAATAGGAGACCGGGTGGTCTTCCACTTGCATGGCCAGGCGCTTGTCCGCAGGGTCCAGCGACGGCCCCTTGGGCACCGCCCACGACTTCAACACCCCATCCATCTCCAGGCGAAAGTCATAATGCAGCCGAGTGGCGCTATGCTTCTGCACCACAAACCGCCGCTGGTTGCCCTTACCCACCTTGGGCGGAGGCTCAGGAGTCTGCTGGAAGTCGCGTTTGCGCTTGTATTCCTCAAGTGCCATGCGTCCTTAGATGAACATAGAACGTAGCGACGCTGCAAGATGAGCGCAGATGCAGACATCAGCGCAAGAGGTCTCGTCGCGATTCGGCGGGAACGGGAAATATGGCAGATGGAGGATCGACAAATCTGGATTGCAAGTCCGGCCAAGCTGCCGCGTCGCGGAAGAGACGAGTGGATGGCGATGGTGCGTCGGCGAACACGGAAAGAAAGCAGGCGTGCGATCAGGTCGCGGGGCCTGATCCAATGCGGAGGGCTGGGCGGGGAGAAAAGGGTCAGGGGTGTGATCGGCTCTGTTCCAGGTTGGGAGAAAAGTAGTGGAGTAGTTGTACTAGTTGCACACTTTCGAGTGTAGTTTTTACATGTCAATATTGCGAAACGCAACAATAAGCCGCAATCGCATGAAAACAATGGAAATATAAACTTAGCAATTTATGAACAAAACCCCTCTGAATATGCTACAGTCAAATTTAGAGTTGAGACAGCGGGAGAGCCACTAGAGCGGCCGCTCCCGAAAGAACCCAGCCAAGCGCTGGGTTTTCGTGTTTTTGGGGAGAGCCGGCACTTGGCACCTCTCGGCATGGTCAGGGGAAGGCCCTTCGGTTCCGACCGGTCAGAGTCCGGCCGCTGAGGGTTGACCCAAGATCGTCGCAAGGGAGTGGACGCCGATCGGCGATTTGGCTGATTGCCAGCGCTAATTGCTAACCGCCGCGCTTTACTCCCCTCAACTGTCCCGGCGATTCGGCCGGGCAGTTTGCTTCAGCCCCAAGCTCATCACTGGCGGACGCCGATGAACCGCATGGTTCGGCTCGCAGTCCGATGGCTTGGGGCTGAGGCGTTTGCGGCGGAGAGAACACGGCGAGCGTCGGGGCCGCACCCGGGGATGGTCGAGTGAGACGAAATTCCTAACCGGGTCACGCGTCCGGCGTGCAGAAGCAGTGTTATCGTCCAGTTCGGCGGTGCTACGATCCGGCGCTGCCGGAATGGACATGAACTTCGTGGAGGCGCCACTTGTCAACCCAGCAGGATATCGTCATTCAGTGGAATCGGCTGCAGCAGACCGGATTTCACACCATGCTGTCGCAGCAGGCCGAGGCTAATGGATTGCCGGTCGCGTTTCTCTTTGCCGTGGCCAGCCGCGAGACCAATTGCGTCAACGAGCTCGGTGACATGCGGCCGGATGGGGCGCATGGCGTCGGGATACTGCAGATCGACGTGCAGCATCCGATTGCACGGCAAGCGCGCGATAACGGCAGCTGGAGGACCAATCCCGCTCCGCTGGTGGCCTTCGCCGCCCAGATGCTGGCGCAGAACCTGCGCCAGGCGCAGCAGACGTTTCCCACGCTTAGCGCCGATCAGCAGCTGAAGATTGCGGCCAGCGGCTACAACTGCGGCATGAGCAACGCCATCGCCGGGCAGCACGGCGGCGACTGCGACCGGCAGACGACGGGACGCAACTACGGCGCCGACGTCATGACGCGCAAGGTGCTGTTCGATCAGCTGCTGGCGCAGCCGGCGGCTACGGCTGCGGGCGCCTGAACGACCTTTATGCAATTCATTGCCCGGCTCTCACCGCCGGGCCTATTACTTCAAGGACAAACTTATGCCATTTAAGAAACGCTCCGGCGCGGCCGGCAGGAAGCAGGCGCCTGTGCCTGGCCCGGCCAGCGCTGCGTACAAGAAGATCGTTGCCAGGAAATCGGTGGCGAAGTCCGGCAAAGCGCGCAAACATCCGCGGCCGGTGGCGGCATTCTCGTCGTTGAAGTCGCGGCAGATGCTGGTGGAGCGCATCAAACGCGAAATCTGGGCGTCGGTGGTGAAGATCAACGACGCCATCATCAGCCTGGCGCTGGCGGGAAATTACAATGCCGCCCGGGCGCTGTTCGATTTTGCGGGCGTGTATTCGCTGCCCGAGGCGATTCCGGAGCAGCCGCGCGGGAGCCTGACGGCTGCGGCGCCCGTGGCCATGCATGCGCCGGAGGCACCCAACCCGGGAGATCCTAATGTGGATCCGGTGGACGCCTTCTTTCGCAGCATCGGCGAAGATCCCGCGCACGAAATCTCCAATCCGAAAGCTCCCGTCTAGAAACGGTAGAATGAAAGAGGGAAGTCGAACTGATAGCGCGCGCGTGATGCGCTGTTTCCAAACGCATGGACATGACCTGGGTGATGCCGCGGCTGGCAATCGGCGGCGGAATATGGACCGATGACAAAATGATCGAGGTGGTCCGCGCGGGCGTCACCCACATCATCGACATGCAGATCGAGTTCGATGACACGGCGCTGGCCGAGCCTTACGGCGTCAAGGTGCTGTGGAACCCGACCGACGACGACTTTCGCTCCAAGCCGCCGGAGCTGTTGCGGCGCGGGGTGGAGTTTGCGCTGGAGGCGCTGGACGATTCCGAATCGCGCGTCTTCATTCACTGCGCCGCCGGCGTGCATCGCGCGCCCATGATGGCGCTGGCGGTGCTGCGCGCCCTCGGATTCAGCCTGGACGACGCGATGGAGATGATCCAGTCGCGCCGTAACGTGGTCGACTTCGCCGATGTCTACGTGGAGAGCGTGGAAGACTTCATGCGCAGCTACGACGCAGCGGCGCGGACCAAGGGATAAGAGATGCGCTGCACGCTTCGCGGTTGGCTTTTCGCCGGAGTTCTTGACTGCCTTCCGGGGCGTAGAGCGCGAGGCGAATAGCGAAAAGCGAGGAAACCTACGGCACTGCTGAGGTTGTGCCTGCTACAAATCGGAGGCATGGGTTATGCCGAACACGCACCGCCTGACAGGGCGGTTTTTTTCTGTCCTGATATCGCTGGCATTTGTGATTGTGCTCCCGCGCCATACTTTCGGCCAAGGTCCGACATTGTGTCAGATCATGGACACGGTCTACCGCGCCGATGGCACTCCCGCGCAGGGTGAGATCGTGATCCTGTGGCCGGGGTTTACTACCGCCGCGGGGCAGCCGGTGGCCGCGGGTGAGCTGACGGTCGAACTGGGACAGCAAGGACAGTTCAATGCCAGCCTGGCTCCCAATGCGGGCGCGATGCCGGCGGGCACGTACTATCGCGTGACCTACAAACTGAATGACGGCTCCAACAGCCAGGAATACTGGACGGTTCCGGCGACGCAGACAACCACGATTGGAGCGATCCGCAGCACGCTGGTTCCGGCGAACCAGGCAGCGCAATTTCTGACTCGCGCCTGGGCCGATGCGCACTACGTAGACCTGACCGACGCGCAGACCGTTGCCGGCGTGAAGACGTTCAGCAGCTCGCCCGCGGTGCCGGCGCCGCAGAATCCGACCGATGCGGCGAATAAAGCTTACGTCGATGCCAACAGCGGAGGGGGTGGAGGGACGAACCTCTCGTCGCCGCCGCCGATCGGCAACGTCACGCCCAACAGCGGCGCGTTCACTACGCTGAGCGTGCAGACGACGAATGGCATTCCGAGTCCCGGCAATTTTCCGCAAGGCGATCCCTGTGCGCAGATCAATGCCGCGATCGGCGCGCTGCCCGCCGCCGGCGGAACGGTCGACGCCCGCGGCTACAGTCCCGGGCAGACCTGCAACGCGGTGCTGAATGCGAACAAGCCGGTCACGATCCTGTTCGGCGCCGGCACGTGGACGTTCAACGGCAACCCGGGAATCAATATCACCGCGGCTAACGTGGTGATCGCGTGTCCGGCAGCGAGCCCTCAGCAGTCAACGGCGACCAGCCTGATATCGGGAACGACCGCTCCGCTTATCGCGAACTATGCCGACGCCCTGCAGAACAATGGCAACTATCACACTGCGGATGGTACGTCGGTGCTGAATTGCGATCTCAACGGAGCGAATACCGGGACCTTCGGACTCTTCGCCCCCGCGGTTTATGGGATGAAGATTCACGGCGTACACGCGCACGGCTTTACCGGCGCCAACCTCCTGGCCATCGCCGGCGAAAACCAGATGTCTGACACTGTGTCAGATACCAGCGGTGGGGACGGCGTCGTCTGGGGCGCGGACAGCTACATCTCCGGCATGTCGCAGTCGAACAGCAATGCGGGGGATGGCTGGCACATCGTCTCCCGTGGCAACGTGCTCTATGGTCTGACAGCATGGGAGAACAAACTGTACGGGTTGCATATCGACGGAAACGAAGGCGGCGACTGGATCGCCAACCACACCTATCTGGAACCGAAGATCATCCAGCCGGCGGCCAATAATCCCGCCGGCTACGCCTATTACACGCAGACAGTCGGCACCAGCGCGCCGACGCCACCCGCCCAGTTCTGCCAGAGCGTGGGTTGCGTGACCCGCGATGGCAGCGTGATGTGGACGAACGTAGGCAATGGAAACCTGTATGGCCAGGGAGTGCCTGAGTTCTACGCCGCTTACGAGACCATCCATTCTCCGCGAATTTCGGAGTCTAACTACGGCAATAATTCCGGCGACTGGGACGATATCTTCATCGACGGAACTCCCACAATGTCAGCTGCTGAGATTTCTTTGGCTGATGCCAAGCCGCATGACGATGCCGTTCCCAGTTATCCTGCGCACGGCGTTCATCTGAAGTACGTCAGCAACAGCTCAGTGAAGGGTGTCGAGTGGTCGGGGGGAGCGCTGGCCGAGCAGCCGCAAGCCGACCTGGGGGGTATGGCGCTGGAAGATTCGTCGATGGTCGATATCGACGATGTGAATTGCTATCAGTCCTACGGGCCCTGCCTCTCTTTTCTCGGCAGCTTCGACATCCTTGCTGCGAAGGTCGCGTCGCTCAATGGCGGCGTGGCTTCCAGCCCGAGCCCCGATGTGGTTGCGATCGACGGCGCCTCGCACAACCTTCTGCTCGATGGCGTGGAGGCCGATGATAATCGGGCGCAGGTATCACAACGTGGCATAGTTAATAGCGGATCTCACATTGTGGTAAAGAACGAGAAGTACGGTAATCTCGCGGTCGGAGATAGCGGCGTCTCGGAGTACGAATCACTGACCTCGACCCCTAGCCTGCTGCAGGGGGTTCCGGGTAACGGCAGCTTTCAGTGGAGCGTCGGCGGCAGCCCGGTGGCCACACTGAACAGTGCGGGACTGAGTGTGCCGGTGGCAGCGGCCCAGGACCTGAGTACGACGAACTTCCCGGTTATGGATGTGCGCGCCTACGGCATCAGGGGCGACGGGATGCAGTTAACCACCTGCCGCGGCGCGGCTGGGTCGCCCAATGTCACTTGTACCGGCGTCACGTTTACGAGCGCCGACTTGAACAAGCTGGTGGCTTTTCTGGATGCGGGCGCATCCGGGGGGACGTTGTACAGCACGGTTGCCGCCTGTTCGCCGTCTTGTCCTTCCAACACGGTGACGCTCGCCGGCAACGTTCTGACCACCTCTACGGGTCCGTTCTACTACGGTACCGACAACACGAGCGCATGGTGCTCCATGATGAACTGCACGGATGTCGCTCCTCCGTCGGTCATTGGACGGCGGGTCTACGTTCCACACGGCTTTTATTTCTTCTCGGGCCCGATCAGCACCCGCAACGGAGATCAACTGGTGGGCGCCGACCAGACGGCGACGCAATTGGTCCTGTTTAACAGCAACTCCAGCCAGGAATTCCTCTATCTGGGCGCGCACCAGAGCGGCGGGGCGTGGCAGCTCGATAGCGGCGGCCTGAATAATGAGGTCCGCGGCATCTACTTTGCCACTCCGGTGCAGAGTGC
>Ga0335072_10011945_pt1 | contig 12410 bp, 9 predicted proteins | sample Lox_Sample_21_FD_206725 | JGI IMG/M metagenome (GOLD analysis project Ga0335072, IMG submission 206725) | Soil microbial communities from Loxahatchee National Wildlife Refuge, Florida, United States - Lox_Sample_2.1 | ecosystem: Environmental > Terrestrial > Soil > Wetlands | place: USA: Florida...
CGCGTCGTATACGTCATCGAAGATGATCTGATCACCGTCAGCCGCGTCGACCGCTTGCCCGTTTAGGCTTCCGACCCTCTGTTCGATAGATCGAACAGAGCCGCCGACGGTCTTGATGTGGGAGCCAAGGTGGGAGCCAACATGCCCAGCAGTCAGGCCCCGTCGCGCGATGTGTGGCGAACTTCGCCGCAGGTAGATGGCACCTGGGCCGTCGCCGAGCTACGTCCGGCGATCGGTCTGGGCTGGTTTGGGAGCAGTAGGCCGCGGGGCGAATCCCACCATCCCCTACAGACTCGTGTCGGCTGCGCCACAAGTCGTCGCAGTAGCAGCGAAGACTCGATCACTGCGATCACCAAGCCGGCAATGATTCTTCGTGCCCCAAGCAAGTTTGGCGGGTCAGTCCCTGGGCAACGGGCCGATCCAGCGCTCGCTGCTGGCCAGGCCGTCGGGGTTGTCTCGCATGACGCTGGCGATGCGGTCGGTGAGCATCGTGATGGAGTCGCGCGTGCGGGTGCGTGCGGAGGGGAGCAGGATCAGCCCGGCATGGATGCGGCCCTGGGCGAGCCATCGAGCGGCGAGTGGGCGGAAGTCCTTGATGTTATTGGTGATGACGGCCCGATCCTCGCTGCAGGCGACCTCGAAGACGAGCATGTCGCTGCGCCCCATCAGGTCGGGCCGGTCGGCGACAGCTTCGACGTCCAGGCCAGCCTGGCGGAGAAGTACGGCGATCTGCGGAGACAACTGCTCGTCAAGCAGAGCTTTCACCCGCGCAACGCCTGCTCGCCGGCCGCCGCGGCCGCCAGCCCGCGCTCGTACTCGGCCTCGTTGAAGCCGATCTCCGCATCGATCTCGTCTTTGTATTCGCCGTAGTAGGCAACGGCAGCCTCGATCAGGCCCGCGGGGACATTCAGGTAGCTGGCGGACTGGGCTATTGACCCGTTGTTGTCACGGATGGTGGCGATAACTTCCCAGACGTCCAGGCCTCGCCCAGCTAGGCCGGCACGCCGCCCGCTAGGCCCGTCAAGGAACTGGATCAGCGGATGAGCATCGTGCCGAAGGCCTTCGTCGACGTATCGCTGCGCGAGACTGCGCTCGGGCATGCCGGACCGGCGGGCCCATTCGGCGAGCCGTTGCCGGATCCCCGGTGCCAGCCGCAGTGTGTAGTGATCAGCCACAGTCTCATGGTACCGCAGCGTGTCACATTGTGGCACGTAGTTCCCGGCCGCCCTGCGCTGCCCATCTGTGGTCCCAGTGAGGGTGCGGCAATCTGGAGATGGTGGCCGGTTTCCAGGGCTTCCGCGGAAAACCGTGAAGAGGTTCTGATCGCGCGTCAGACGGGTGGTCCTGCTCGTTCTGCTGTGCCTGGTGCTGCCCTTCCTCGCGGTGCTCATCAAGAAGGGCCCGTGCCTTGCGGTGCTCTGGGCATTTCTCCTTCAGCTGCTGGGCCACATTCCGGGCGTGATCTACGGGATCTATCAGGTCGTCAAGGACTGAGGGCGCATCGGCGCGATTCTGCTTGTTATATGGCTCGTCATCGGCGCGTTTGCCGCCGGCAGCGCCATTACTATGGCGGATCGGCGAACTGCGGCAAGGCCAGCACGATTGTGGTGACGATCCTGGCCGGCCCGCTCAACTATGTGGGCGTGAACCCCAGGTTGCATTGTCACGTGCCGCGGCCGAGTCGCTAATCTCCGCGGCCCGGCGGCAAGCGGTCAGTGCTTCACCGTGACCTGCGCGGCTCCGACGTTGTTGAGCGGCTTGGGATCGGGGCTCTGGGAGGCCGCCGCCGCCACAACGGTTGCAGTGCCGATGCGGCTGGCCTTGACGGTGACGCTGAATTTCGCTGAGGCGCCGCTTGCCAGTGAGGCCAGGGTCCAGGCATCTACGTTGGCAAGCCGGCTGCAGCCCGTGCTGCACGACACCTGCGACAGCGCGGCGGGCAAGGCGATGCCGGCGATGACCTTGCTGGCGGCGGCCGGGCCAGCGTTAGCGACGGTGAGCGTGCAGACGCCGGTACCGCCCACTGTCAGGCTGGCCGGGCAGGACAGCACGGCCGACAGGTCGGCGCTGGACGACGCCTTGCCGACGGTGATGGTGAATGGCCCGGCTGTGGCGGCGCCTGCCGCGTTGGCCGCGGTGACGGAGTAGCTGAAGGACGTGGTGCCCGCCGGCGGGGTGCCGCTCACCTCGCCGGTGCCGGAATTGACTGACAGCCACGCAGGTGCACCGGATGCCAGCGCATAACTGGGCGCCGGGATGCCGGAGGCCTCGAAGGTGTAGTCGTAGAGCTGGCCCGCGACAGCGGTCAGCGGCGGGCTGGAGATCACGAACGCCGGTGCCTGGTTGACGGTGACAGTCGCGGTGACCGTCGGCGCTGCGGTGTAGTCGGCGTTGCCGGTCTGGCTGGCGTCGATGACGCAGCTGCCCGCGGCGGCGTAGCTGACGGTGCTGCCGTTGGTGCCTGAGACGGCGCAGACACCGGTGCCGGAGGAGGCGTCAACCGAGAAGACGACCGGGTTGCCGGAGCCGCCGCCGGTGGCAGACAGGGTTGCCGATCCGCCGACCGTGCCGGTGCCCGGTCCCGCAAAGCTGATCGACTGGGCGGCGGGGCTGACGGTGATGGCCTGGCTGTCCTGCGGCGCCGCAGTGTAGTTGGCGCTGCCGGCCTGGTTGGCGTCGATAACGCAGCTGCCGGCGGCGGCGTAGCTGACAGTGCTTCCGTTCGTGCCGGAGACGGCGCAGACACCGGTGCCTGAGGAGGAGTCAACCGAGAACACGACGGGGTTGCCGGAGCCGCCGCCGGTGGCAGACAGGGTTGCTGATCCGCCGACGGTGCCGGTGCCCGGTCCCGCGAAGCTGATCGACTGGGCGGCCGGGCTGACGGTGAAGGCTCCGCCGGCGTAGGACAGCGCCGACCCGGTGGAGGCGGAGAGCCCCGAGCAGCTGGCACCGTCGATCGTGTACGACCCGGCGCCCAGGCCGGGACCGATCGGCTCGCCGCCGTTGACCGTGGCACACGACACTGCCCCGGTGATCGTAACGCCTGACGGCGCGTCGTTGACCTGCGTGAAATCGGCGCTGGCCGCCCCGTACAGCTGCGAGCCCTGCACGGAGACGGTAATCGGGGCCACCGTCAGGCTGGCCGTCCCCGTGGAGGAGGCGAATGCCCCGAGCCCGTCATAGCTCGCCGTCAGGGTGTAGGGACCGGGCGTCTGCTCGGTCAGCGTGCAGGAGCCAGTTCCCGTCGCTGGGCGGATGCCGGCCGTGCACGACTCTGCTGCGCCGTCCGACACCACCACATCGCCGCCAGGTGGCAGGCCGTAGGCCGGCGTCAGCGCCACGCTGACGGTGAACGCCTGGCCGGCGGTGGGGCTGGCCGGGCTCACTGAGGTGATCGCCGTGGTCGTGGGCACGTACTGGGAAAGCTCGACGACCCGGTTGTTGCCGTTGTCGGCAACATAGACGCTGCCGTCGGGGCCGACGGCCACTCCGAGGGGATCGTCGAGGCCGGTGAAGGGGAGGGTGACTGGCGTGGCAGACCCGGCAGGCAGTTCCAGTACCTGATTGCTGTCCTCGTCAGCCACGAACACGTCGCCTGCGGGATCCACTGCGATGTGGGCGGGGTCGCTCAGCCCGGTGAAGGGCAAGGCGACCGAAGCGGACGCTCCGGCCGGCAGTTCCAGCACGCGTTCGTTGGCGGTGTCGGCCGCATACACATCGCCGCTGGAATCAAGCGCCACGTCGTTGTAGTAGCCGGTGGGCCAAGGGAAGGGCAAGGTCACCTGGGTGCCATAGCCCTGCGGGCCATCTGGCAGCTCCTCGACATTGCCGGCATCCGCAACGAACACATCGTCGGCGTGATCCACTGCCACCCCGCCCGGCCCGTGCAGAGACGACCAGGGCAGATCCACCGGCGGCGCGTAGCCTTCGAATTTGGCCGGTAGCTCCAGCGTCCCGCTCTGGATGAACAGGTTGCCGCTGAAGTCCGCTGCTACGCCGGGAGCGGTCAGCGCGGTTGCCAGCGTCTGCTGAGCGGCGTACCCGTCGACGCCGTGCCAGGGCAGCTCGACGAGCTCCCATGCGAGCTGGCTTCCGTCATAGTAAGCCTGGCTAATGAACACGTCCCCGTCCCGGTCCACCGCCAGCCGGTCCGGGTCCGATCCGGAGAAAGGAATGGTGACCTGGACCGGGTCGCCGCCGGCTTGCTGGTCGGAGTCCATCGCCTGCCTTGTTCCCGGTGCCAGGCTGCCTGCCGCCGCCGCCCACGCCGGGCCCGCCGCGACCACAGGTGTGGTCATCATGATGAGGAGGGCGGCCGCGATGGCAGCACTGCAGGTCCGCCGGCGTCGTGACACCGTAAGCCGCCGCAGGCGGACGCGGCCCTGGGCTGGGCATGTGCCGCTTGGGACGCCACCGATCTCCTCGGACATGCCGGTCTCCTCCCCGGTCGCCGTTGCGTGCGCATGCCCTGCGCGGCCCGCCGCGATGGCGCGCGGCCGCGGGGTGTCGCACGCGCTCATCATGGAAGCGGGACCGCGGGCGCGCACTGGGGGCGGACCCTAGCCGCCAGAACTGGGGTCCAGGACCCGGGCAGCAGGCAGGACAGCGGCCGGTGACTAGCTCGTGGCTATCACCGGGGGTGCCAGAAGTCCGCTTGGCTCGGCGTGCTGCCGGTACCCGGTGCCGTCGTAGTACTTGTTAGCGGCGGCGCTGTAGACCGCGATCTCAAGCCGGTTGCCCGACTCGCGAAGCTCGGGAAGGTCGAACTCGTACGGCTCCCACGCCCGCGCTCCGATGGCTTCGCCGTTGAGCGTGACCTCGGCCGCTGCGCTGACCTTGGGCAGCCGGAGCCGCAGCCGGCCCGGCCCGGGGGAGCGCCGGTCGAAGCTGCAGGCGTAATACCCGACGCCCGAGTAGGACGGGTAGCCCTGCCGTTCCCAGCCAAGGTCGGTTCGGACCGGAACCGGCTCGTCGGCCAGGCCCGGAATCCTCAGTGTCCAGCCGGCGGCCAGCAGCTGCTCGGGCTCAGGCACGCGTGCGGTTGCATCGTCGCGATCTGCGTCGGCACGCGTGGGCTGGCGGCCGGGGCGCAGGCGCAGGGTCACCAGCTCCATCGGTGCGAGCTCGATCTCTGCCCGACCGGCGCCGGTGCCATCCGTCCCTGAGTGCCAGGATCCGGCGGTGCCACTCGTGATGTCCCAGGCCTGGTAGTCGAAAGCTTCAGGCCCGGCCAGAGTGACGCGCGCTTGCTCCGTGCTGTCGTTGAAGGCCACGAGCTTCCAGCCGTCGGCATCAGTTCCAGCCCATTGCCAGACCTGGCCCGCCACGGCAGTCGTCTGCACATGCGGATGACCGGCCAGCAGGCTGGCCAGGACGGGCCGGAGTTCCTGCCGCTCGGGGAGCGACGGGAAGTGGCGGGCGACCGGACTGGCCGCAAGGATGCCTGCCCATTGCCGCCGGATCTCGGCTGCGTCCCCGTGCTGCACCTGCGTGGGCACCTCACCGGAGGCGAGCAGCACGCCGCCGCCTGCGGCGAACTGCTGAATGACCGTCATGGTGCCCGGGGACCGCACCGTGCTCACAGACGGGAGCACGAGGCACTTGTACCGCCGTTCCCCTATCGCAAGGTGCCCTCCGTCAGTTCTTGCATCGAGAAGGTCACGCTCGTCGATCAGATGGAAGCCCAGGCCTTCCTCGGCCAGGGTCGCTGACCAGAACGCTACGTGGTCGGCCCAGCTTTGCTGTGGGCCGTTCGCCCAGCACGTTCGCAGCGGGTAGAAGACGGCCACGTCGCACGCGGGCTCGGCGTCATCGAGGAAGACCGAAAGGCGCGCGACCTCGTCCGCATAGGCGCGGTGGAAGCGCCACCAGGGTTCGAAGTTAATGCCGGGCGGGAAGTCGAACCGCGGATTTGTGAACAGCGATGGATCACCGTCCCAGCCGTCAGTCTGATAGAAGCCGTGGAACAGGAACTGCCGGGCACCCAATAGGTGAAGCCGGATAGCCTGCGCGCGCAGCTCGGACAGCGTCAGGCCCCAGTCGCCGGTGTACGGCGCGCCCCCGGTGTAGCGCCCGGCCATGTACTGCTCGACGATGCACCCGCTGCGCCCGTTGGATCGCGCGACCGAGTCGCCGAGCTTCGTGCTGAGCTGCGGCACGCAGTCCTCGGCGTCGACTCCGGTGATGCCCCGGTAGGAGTCGGTGCCGAAGTAGTCCATCCCGAAGTTGACGCGGAGGTCCCAGCTCCCGAAGGCGCCGCCGGGATTCCAGGAGCCGACATGACCGAGCACCTCGTGGCCCGACAGCGCGACGTCATGCTGCTTGCACCAGTCGGCTAGCGTGCCCAGGTAACTGGCGCAGGTCAGTTCGGTGTAGGCCTGGTAGAAGTCGCAGCGCAGGGCCGCAGTCTCGGGGCCGACATCGTCGACCAGCGCTAGCAGCGAGATACCCAGAGCACGGCCCGCCTGTCGCTGGACAGCGTCGGCGAGCTGGTCGGCGAACGGCAGGCTACTGCCCAGGTTGCCGCGGTGCTGCGCCCAGTTGTAGAAGGTGGCGTGCGGCTGGTCGAAGAAGAAGTACTTGACTGTGCTGCCGAAGTGCTCGCCGAAGGCAGCGTAATAAGGCTCGTAACCGACTTCGATGAACCGCCTGGCGGACTCCGCCAGCAGGTAGTTGGGCAGCCGTGAGGTGGCGCAGCGTGCTGCTACGAAGATCGTCACCGCATGCCCGCGCAGGTCGGGGCTGAGCTGGACGCTGGCTGCGCAGCCTGACTCGGAGGCTGAGGTGATCCGGGCCGAGCCGGTGACGTCGACGATCTGACTGGTGTCGCGAATCTCCGGGCTGGGGTGGGCGACCGCCGCAACAATCCGCCAGTCAGCCCATGCCACGCGCGCCTCGTCGTATTGCCAGGCCATCCCGGCCGGGCCGAGGTCGGCAGCCGATGAGGTGATCCCATCGACCCGGCAGTGCGCGGTGCCGTCGCCGTCGGGCTGGGCAGTGGACCAGAACACGTGGCACTCGCGCAGGTGATCGGCGCCGTGCACGGTCCGGCCGCCTGCCTGCCCGCTCTGCCAGTTGTAGTCGTCGTAGATCCCCACTGTCATGCCGAGCCGTGCTGCCTCGCCGACCGCCAGCTTGCAGGCAGCCAGGTAGTCGTCCCCGAGGTAGTCGGCGATGGGGTATGCCATGCGGGGCTGGATCTGGAATGAGCGGATGCCGCCGGCGAGCATTTCCGGTATCTGCTGGCGGATCTCCTCGGTTGTCGGCAGGCGGTGCCAGAACCAGTACGCCGCCGGGCTGTGCTCGGCATCGGGAGTCGCCCAGGCCGAGGCCTCCGAAGGGCTCTGGCTGGTAACTGCTGCACTGCCCACGGTGTGCTCCTTACTGCTGTGTCATCGCCGGATCGATGGCGGCGGTCCGCTCTCATGGAGTGCCCGCATGCTGAGACTGTCGGCTAGCGCTGTGGCTTCGGCTCGGCTCGGGAGCATGCCGCGTGCGCCAACCGCAGTCGCCGACAGCGTCGCCGCCGCGACCGCGACCCGTGCTGCGCTGGCGAGGTCGGCACCGTCGGCGATCAGCGAGGCGAGCACTCCGCAGAAGCAGTCGCCAGCACCGGTGGCGTCCCTGATCTCGGCGGTCGGCGCCGGAACATGCACGGGCTCGTCCGCCGCCGGCACGACAAGGGCGCCGCGGGCACCGAGAGTGACGACCACGTGGGGGTTCAGCGCCCGGGCCAGCGGCACGACTTCCTCGAGCGAGGCTGGCGGCTGGGCGCCGGTCATGGCCAGCAGCTCGGGCACGTTGACGACCAGATGGCCGACTGCCGAGAGCACGTCGGCGGGGAGGCGCTGAGCAGGTGCCGGATTGAGCACGACTTTCTGCCGTGTAGCCCTGGCCACGGCGGCGACGGTCTCGGTTGGCACCTCGAGCTGAACCAGCACCACCGCGGCCTGCGCGAGAAGCTGGGCGTCAATGTCCGTGGGGGAGAGGCACCCGTTCGCGCCTGCGTCCACGACGATCATGTTCTCGCCGGCGCGCTCGACGGTAATCGACGCGCTGCCGGTCCGGGTGCCGGGGATCGCGCGGACGTGCGTCACGTCGACCCCGCGGTCGGCCAGGTCGTTACGGGCGCGGCGGCCGATGTCGTCGTCTCCGACGTTGCCGATCATCGCGACCCTGCCACCGAATGCTGCAGCCGCAGCCGCCTGGTTGCCTCCCTTGCCGCCGAAGCTCAGGTGGGCCGGAGCGGTAGTGAGGACCGTCTCGCCGCGCTCGGGCAGGCGTTCGACCAGCAGCGTGATGTCGGCGTTGATGCTGCCAACCACGACGATCAGCGGTGTCACAGCGGAACCGGGCTGGTCGAGCGCCGGACGACAAGGGTCGGCGCGATCTCGATCCGCTGAGCCGAGGCCCGATCTCCGCGCATTCGCGCTTGCAGCAGCCGCACGGCTTCGTCGGCGATGTCCTGGACGGGCTGCCGAACAGTTGTGAGCGGAGGATCAGACATCTCGGAGAACAGAATGCCGTCGAACCCGGTCACCTTGATCTCATCCGGAATCGACACGCCCGCTGTCCGCAGCTCGCGGACCATGCCGAGGGCGATCAGGTCCGAACCGCAGATCACCGCGTCCGGCAGCGGCGGATGGTCGAGCAGCTGCCTGGCGGCCTTGCTGCCAAAGTCGATGGAGAACGAGCCGAGCAGCTCTTGCGCGAGGAAGAGGTCCGGCATCCGCGCGATCGTGGCGTGCATCGCCTCGCTCCTGCTGCGCCCGGTCGAGCTTGTCGCGTCGTCGGATGCGAAGCCGACCGTGCGGCAGCCCTGCTCGGCCAGGTGATTGAGCGCCAGCTGGATGCCGAGGCGGTTGTCGACGCCGACGTAGTCAGCCGGAAAGCCGTCGACCTGGCGGTCGATCTGCACGATCGGCACGGACATGCTTGCGCGCCGGACGGCGTCGGCGCTGGAGTGGTGGCCCGTCGGGATCAGGATCAGCCCGTCGACCTGACGGTCGACAAGAGTCTGCAGCCGCTGTGCTTCCTCATCAGGCGGGCCGCCCGAGTCCCCGAGGATCATGTCCAGGCCAGCCTCGCGAAGCGAGGATTCGAGAGCCTCCACGAGTTCGGCGAAGAACGGGTTACCTATACCGGGAACGACGATGCCCGCCAGCCCGGTGGCCCGCGAGCGCAATCCTCGTGCGACGAGGTTGGGCCGGTATCCAAGTCGCTCGGATGCCGCCAGGACCGCGGCCACCGCGCGCGGCGAGGTGCTCGCAGCGCCGGAGAGGACGCGTGACGCCGTCGACAGCGAGACGCCGGCGGCGGCTGCTACGTCCCTGAGGCGAACGGCCTCTGGGATCGATTCCACGTCCATGGCTCTGGATCATGCCATAAGGAAGATGTGCAGACCAGGTATGTAGTGCTATTACCGCAGATCCCTTGACAACCTTTCGTGCGCCGGTGTGGAATCGTTCCCAAATTGCCGGGCAGTCCACGGCTGTGCCGAACCGCGCCGACTGTACCGACGCTGAGCTCGCGAATCTCTCCAGGGAGACACGATGTCCCGATCGCAGATTGCAGGCTGTGCGGCGGCTATCTCCGCCCTCGCGCTCGCCGTCGTCGGCTGTGGCGGCGGAACCCTCAGTTCCGGCAGCTCCTCGCAGGCCAGTAAGGCTGGTGCCCACTGCCAGCTGCATGTTCTGGGCGAGACACGGAGCTCGTCCGCGGAGACGGCGGCGTGGAACCAGGTCTTCGCTGACTTCAAGGCCAAGTACCACTGCACAGTGACCGCCACCTGGGAGGGCGAGTTCACCGCTGTGCCGCAGATGCTCAACGAGGCGCGCTTGTCCGGGCAACCCGTCGACTTCGTGACCGACGCCACGTCCAACTACAACCTCGTGTCCGCCGGTGATCTGCTGGACCTGAACAAACTGATCGCTTCCTACCGGAGCCGTTTCCCAGCGGCCGCACTGCAGCCCTTCACCATCGACGGGAAGGTCTGGGCGGTGCCGACGGAGCCGGAGACGTCCTCGATGTTCTTCTACAACGCCACGCTGTTCCACAAGCTTGGCCTGACCGCGCCGCAGACCTTCGCTCAGCTGGTCCACGATGCCCAGGTCATCAAGGCGAAGACCAATGTCCAGCCGGTGGTTGAGGGCGGCAACGACACCTGGGAATGGCCGATGTGGTACATGGCGACCTACGCCCAGACGTCGGGAAACAATTCCGTCGCGGACACAGTCAACTTCCTGGAAGGCAAGCAGCAGTTCACCAGTCCGCAGTCCGTGCAGGCGCTAGCGGACATCGCCGAGTTCAGCAAGGACGGCCTGCTTCAGCAAAGCTCGATGGGCAGCAACGAGAACGGCGCGGTCGCGGCGTTCGTGCAGGGCAAGGCCGCCATGATGTTCGACGGCAGCTGGGACCTTCCCACGTTCCGCGCGGCTCACCCCAAGTTCAGCATCGGTGCCTTCCTGTTCCCGCTCATGACGAACACTCCAGGGGTCGTCGCACAGTCCAATGGCTCGCCGACGGAGGGCCTGGCCATCCCGTCGTTCATTCCCAAGGGCGACTTGCCGATGGCATCGCAGTTCCTTGAATTCATCACGTCGCCGAGCGAGGCGGACAAGATCTTCGGGACGCTCGATCCGATCGTTCCGACGATTACCGGAGTAGCCGGCACCAGCGATCCGCTCTCCAGCCAGCTGCAGGGCTATCTGTCGCAGACGAACGGCTGGCTCGACTGGATCTGGCCGACTGATGTGGTCAACTACGTCGAGACAGCGATCGAGGGCGTGCTCTTCGGCGGCAAGACGCCACTGCAGGCCGCGCAGTCGGTTCAGGGCGAGCTCAACACGCTGCGCCAGACGCAGAACTACAACTATGCGTTCTGGACGAAGTGGAGTCCGTCGCAGCTCAAGGCCGTAGAGCCCGCAACCGTTCCCAAGATCAACGTCACTCAGTAACTGGAGAAGCGCTGATGTGGCATCAGGGACGCCTGCCCCGCAGGCGACGAAGCAAGGACTGGCATGGCAGCTGTCACCGGTGACGCTAGTCTCAGGGCCGCGGGCGCACGGACCCGGGCCCGGGGAACAAAGCAGCGGCGGCAGGCGTGGCTGTTCGGCGTGGCCATGGCGTCCCCGGCGCTGCTCATCTACCTGATCTTCGTCATCTACCCGCTGATCCGCGGCGCCATCGTGAGCCTGTATCAGTGGGACGGCCTGACGCCCACGATGACCTGGAACGGCCTGAGGAATTACACCAACGCGCTGGACGACCCGGTGTTCCGCCTGGCGCTCCGTAATACCTTTCAGTACGCGATCGGCGTGACGATCGCCAAGAACGTCCTCGGACTCGGGCTGGCGCTGCTGCTGAACAAGAGCCTCCGGCTGCGCGCATTCTTCCGCACCGCGGCGTTCCTGCCAGTCATGTTCTCCTTCGTCGTCTGCGGCGTGCTGTGGTCATGGATCTTCAACCCGCTCTTCGGCCTGGCTGACCATGGCCTGGCGCTGATCGGCATCCACAGCCCGCCCGGCTGGCTCAGCGACCCGACCATCGCACTGTGGTCGGTCATGTGGGTCGATGTCTGGAAGTGGACAGGCTTCCATATGGTGCTGTTCCTGGCTGCGCTCCAGGCAGTACCGCAGGACCTGTATGACGCCGCAGCCATCGACGGCGCGCGCTGGTGGCCGCGGCTGTGGCGCATCACCATCCCCGAGATCCGCCCGGTGATCGCACTCAGCGTCTTGCTCTCGCTGACCGGCGCGTTCGTTGCCAACTATGACGTTGTCTTCGTGATGACCGGAGGCGGGCCGCTCAACGCGACCCAGGTCGCCCTCACTTACATCGTCCAGACGACCTTCACTAGCGATCAGGTCGGCTACGCCAATGCGATGAGCATGATCCTGCTAGTCCTGGTCGCCATCGTCGGGGCAGTCCAGCTCCGGTTCATGCTCGGCAGACGGGAGCGTGCCCGTGCTTGACCAGGTAGCCGAGCACCCGGCCGCCGCGCGGCAGCGAGGCATGCCGGGCCGCTGGGCACCGTGGCGACCGGGCAGGCCGGCCGGGTCGGGCCGTTCGGGCAGCAGGCCGTTTACCCTCGCTGCTTACGCTGTCATGGCGATCGTGGTCGTCGCGACCATCTACCCGATGCTCTGGATGTTGTTCGGAGCGCTGAAGTCGCAGGGTGAGTTCTTCACCAACATCTGGGGCTGGCCGCACGTATTCTCCTGGGCCAACTTCTCGCAGGCGTGGGGTCAGGCGGGCCTGGGCCGGAAGTTCCTGAACAGTACCGTCGTGACCGGCGGCACGCTGCTGCTGGTCATCCCGTTCTGCTCAATGGCCGGGTACTCGTTCGCGAAGGTGTGGTATCCGGGCCAGCGCTGGCTGTACTACTTCGTCCTGCTGGGAATCATGATCCC
>Ga0335072_10011946_pt1 | contig 12408 bp, 9 predicted proteins | sample Lox_Sample_21_FD_206725 | JGI IMG/M metagenome (GOLD analysis project Ga0335072, IMG submission 206725) | Soil microbial communities from Loxahatchee National Wildlife Refuge, Florida, United States - Lox_Sample_2.1 | ecosystem: Environmental > Terrestrial > Soil > Wetlands | place: USA: Florida...
AACCTGCAGCAATTGCAGGCTTCGGTAAACGAATGTCAGCCCGCGCGTAACCCGGAGGAAAAAAGAAAGGCCAAGCGCTGAGCTTGGCCTTGAAGCAAGTCGAAAAATAATAGCTGGTTGCGGGGGTTGGATTTGAACCAACGACCTCCGGGTTATGAGCCCGACGAGCTACCAGGCTGCTCCACCCCGCACACTCATTCTAGCGAACCAACCATGCAGGGTCAAATACGTGCGAAACAAATTTCCGCCACGCGGCGGCACTCACCAGGAACTGTACGGTGTTCCCTTCACTGGAGAAATCTTATCCGAAGCGGAATGCACATCGACAATTCCGATGGACGATTGGTCTGGATTGTCGATTGTATCGCCCGTTTCTGTCACCCAATCCGCTTGGCCGGTCATTGGGTCGATTGGAACGACCCGCAAATAGCCTGCGTCTTTCAGATCGTCCAGGGAACTCGGCGCGGCATCTTTGTCAGCTGTGTAGTGATCGATCGCGTTGCGCATGGTTGCCAGGTCTTGCGCCAGCACGGCTTCTTTCGAAGCCGTAATCGCAGACTGATATCTCACCGCCGCAATCGATGCCAGCACCACGATAATCGCCATCACGATCAGCAGTTCCAGCAGCGTAAAGCCGCCGTCGTGCGCCGCATTCTTCGTCGCCGTCATCTCGCCGTCCGCTTCGCTCCTCACCAATCGGAATATTTCGTGCCGTCCATCGCCGTCGCAGTCGATTGCGAATAGACGTCAAACACATCCTGCCCGCCCCACGAAGTTGCGTCCGCATCGTCCTGCACGGACCGCAGTCCCCAATCTTTCTTGCCGGTCATCGGATCCACGGGAATCGACCGCAGGAAGCGAAGGTGTTTGTCCTTAGCCTGCGTCAGCGGCACGCCCTGCACCAGCGTCTGCAGGTCAGGCGGATAATTCTCCGTTCCTGCCGCTGACTGAATCAGGTTTTTATCGGCCGCGTCCTTGTAGCGGTCGATGGCGTCGCGCATTTCGCGAAGGTCGTAGCGTAGCAAGCTCTCCTTGTGCTCGCGAATTGCCATCCGCGCCATGGGCAGCGCCATCGTTGCGAGCAGCAGCAGGATGGAACACGCGACAAGCAGCTCCAGCAGCGTCATGCCTGCCACAGAGCGCACCCGCACCTCCCGAAGGCGCAACGACGAGCCGCTTTTTTCGCGATTCAAAACGTTTTGTAGGAAACCTGCCTGCATGGACAGCTCACTTCACCTGGACGTTGCCTACTCCCGTAACCATTGGTATCGATTGCTGCTGTGAATTGCGCGCGTTCACCATCACCACCTGCAAAGGCGAAGTCCCCGCCGCAATGGCTCGCAGGGTGATTCCCAGCAGCGTTCCATTCCCGTTCACGCCGGGCGTATTTGGTTGCCGTGTCGCCGAGACAATCAACTGTCCCTTTTGCTGGTCGATGCGCTGCACGATCGCGATTTCCTGCGTCCCGCCGGACAAGAATCCTCCGTTGCGCACTTCCTCGACCTGCACGACCGCCGGGTTGTACTGAATCATCATCGGAATCGAATACAGATCCTTCGCGTTGTTTACGGAGAGGCCAAGCGTCACCGTTTCTCCGGGCTTCACCGTGATCGAATCCGGTTGGAACTGCAGTTGCGCCGTCGGGACGCCAGGTTGCGGCTGAGCGGGTTGCTGTGCGGCGCCTCCAGGCGCTGGCATTCCCGCGGGCGCGCCCGCAGCTGGTGGTGCGGCCGTTCCCGGCGCTCCAATCATTCCGCTTGTGGGTGTCGTGGAGGTCGGTTGCGGCTCGTCTTCGTCGTGATAGACGCGCACATTTGAATCCGTTCCGGCGGCGAGCGGTCTCAAATCATCCGCGGAAATCGTGGGCATCCGGATCACGTGAGGCGTCAGCACGATCAGCACTTCGTTGTCCTTCACTTCGTTGCTGTTGTCCGAGAAGAGGTAGCGGAACATCGGAATGTCCGCCAGTCCTGGAATCCCGTTGATGTTCTTGATCTGATCTCGCTCGATCAATCCGCCGAGGATGCTGACTTCGCCTTCCTTCAGCCTCACGTCATGCTCGACTTTTCTTTGGCTGATCACCGGCTGGTTGATGCCGCCGATGTTGCTCGTTCCTGAAATCTGCGATACTTCGACGCTCAGTTTCATGCTGACGTCGCCGTTCGGGTGGACGCGCGGCGTCACGTCGATGTTCACGCCGACGTCGATGTACTGGAATTGCGTGTTCACCAGTGGGTTCACCACGCCCGCACCGCTTCCCACGCCGACTCCGACGCCTGCCTGAAAGCTGCCTGTCGCCACGGGAACGCGGTCGCCGATCTTAAGCGTCGCCTTCTGTCCGTCCGTCACGCGAACTTCGGGGTCTTGAATGATTCGCGTCGCGCTGTCGGTCAGGATCGCATTGGCTGTCGCGCCGGGAAGCGTCAAGCTGTAGTCTGCGGTGGAAAGATGCTGCAAATTGTTCAATGTCGCCTGACCGGTAGTTGTGGTTGTGCTCGTGCTGCTGCTCGAACTCGAGCAGTTCGTGTTCGTCGTGCTTGTGCTGTTGTAGGGCTGAATCGAGCAGCGAGGGGTGAAAGTCAGCGCCACGCTTTGCCCTGGCAGGATGCCCAAATCGCGCAGGCGGTCACGGTTCGCCGTCAGCACCTGCACGTGAATCAGCACTTCCGGCTTTGCCTTGTCGATGTCGCGAATGATTTTCGCCGCCAGCGCCAGCTTGTCCGGTGTCTCGCGAATCACGATGGCGTTCTGCGCGTTCACCTGTGTCACGCGGTGCAGGTCCAGCAGTTGCCGCAAGCCGGTCACGATTTCCGTCAGGTCCTGCGGCGTAATTGTGTTGGAAAGATAAAACGTGCGGACCTCTTCGTCCTCCAGGTCCTTCCGCTTCTGCGGCGTATCCGGCGCGACGAAAATCACGCTCTGCGTCAGCGGTTTCCAGAAAGCTTTGCTCTCAAGCGATATCGCATCCAGCGCCTGCTCCAGCGTCACATTCGGCAATTCCGCAGTGATCCGGCGCGACGTGAAATCCGGGTCAAACAGCACGCTCAAGCCCGCCAGTTTCGCCACCGTTTCAAACACCACCCGCGAATCATTGGTCATTTTCAGGTTGATGGGTTCGCGGGAAAGCGGCTTCAATTCGGGCGGGGCGGACAGCAGATCCTCATCCTCAGGAGGGTTTAGGTTGGGCTTGGCTGGGGCCTGCGAGGCTTGCTGGGCAGCGATAGCCTGCATTGTCTGGCTAATTTCCTGGTCGGCGGATGGGTTGGAAGGGTCAATCGCCGCAGCCTTTTCAAATTCGGAGAGCGCGAGCTGCAGGTCGCCTGTTTTCAATGCTTTGCGCCCTTGCTCGACGTGGTACTCACCGGCCTCATAGCGCATGTTCGTGGCGCGCAGCTTGTATTCCACGTTGTTCGGATCGGCCCGCAGCGCCCGCTCGTAGTGGACGAGAGCCGTATCGTAGTCATTCACGGCCTCGGCCTTTCGACCGGCATCGTATTCTTCGCTTTTGTTTGACTTTGGGCAGCCCGCCAGAAAGATCGCGGCGATGACCAAACATGGTATCCAGAACGAGCGGCGCAAACAGCTCCTCCGCAGGAGGGTTCCCCGAGAGTGTAGCATTCAGTCTAGGATGCGGCAAGGAATCAGGGGCGTTGCCGCAACCATCTAATAATGCCCCGATTACCGGAACTTCACTCAAATGTAAAGATTTCGGCGACAACCGCCGAAACCCGCCGGGTCGTGTGACTTGCGAGGTTTCCCCGCGGCGGCTATCATGGGATTTGACGTGCCACAGCCGAAAAAGAGTTCTGACCGTGAGGGCGTCAAGATTGTCGCTCAGAACCGCGCCGCTTCCTACAATTACCACCTTCTCGACAAGCTCGAAGCCGGCATGGTCCTCTACGGAACCGAAGTGAAAAGCCTGCGCGAGGGCAAGGGGACCCTCCGCGATGCCTATGCCGAAATCAAGCTCGGCGAGGCGTGGCTTTTGAACTCGCACATCCCCCAGTACCAGCCCGGGGGGTTCCGCAATCACGACCCTCTGCGCAAGCGCAAACTTCTCCTGAACCGCCGCGAGATCGACAAGCTGCTGGTTCAGACGCAGCAAAAGGGCATGACTATCGTCCCGCTGAAAATCTATTTCCGGGACGGAATCGCCAAATGCGAACTCGCTGTCGCGAAAGGGAAAAAATTCCACGACCGCCGCGAGGACGTGAAACGCAGGGAAGCCAAGCGCGAGGCCGACGAAGCCATCTACCGCTCGCGCCGCCGCTGAACGGGAAAGGGAGCTATGGACATCCGCATGGAATCGCAGCCGTACGCATCCGTTTCGACCGACGCACTCGTAAGCTTCGTCTTCGATGAGGACAACAGGTGGCAGGACGCGCTGGGCGAGATTGATCGCAATTCCCAGGGAAAGATCGCGCAGTTGGCGCAGAGCGGCGAAATTACCGGCCGCTCGCTCGAACTCGTGCTTTTGCATTTTCCGGCGGGACTCGGGGCGCAGCGCCTGCTGCTGGTGGGGGCAGGGAAGCGCGATAAATTTGCGGTCGCGGACCTGCGCAAAGTCGCGGGAACGGCTCTGCGCTACCTCAAGTCTCGCGGCGTGAAGAATTTCGTGTTTCTCGCGCGCGAAGGTTTTAAGGGGCCGGACGCCGCGCAAGCTGTCGCCGAAGGGGCAATCATTGCGGATTTCGAGTCCGACAAATACAAGTCCGACAAGAAAAACAACAAGGAAATTCAATCGGTCGCATTGGCAGGGTTCGACAGCTCCGTTGGAGCGCACTTGAATGCGGCCATCGAACGCGCCCGCGTCGTCGGTGAATCCATTAATTTCGCTCGCGATCTGATCAACGAGCCTTCCAACAAGCTCACTCCGCGCATCCTCGCCGCGAAAGCGGAAGCCATGGCCAAGGAAGCCGGCCTGGCCGTGGAAATTCTCGACGAGCGCAAAATCGCCGAGCTGAAAATGGGCGCGCTGATCGGCGTCGCACAGGGCAGCATCGAGCCGCCGCGCATGATCGTGATCCGCTACACGCCGGAAAATGCGAAGCTCAACGCCCCGGTGCTCGGCCTGGTGGGCAAAGCCGTCACGTTCGACACAGGCGGCATTTCCATCAAGCCCGCTAACAATATGGAAAAGATGAAGTACGACATGGGCGGCGGCGCCACCATGCTCGGTGCGATGCGCGCGCTCGCCCGCTTGAAGCCTCCGATTCCCGTCATCGCCGTTGTGCCCGCCACGGAAAACATGCCCGGCGGACGCGCGCAGAAGCCCGGCGACGTGCAAGTCTCGATGTCAGGCAAGACCATTGAAGTGATCAACACCGACGCCGAAGGCCGCCTGATTCTTGCCGACGCCGTCACCTACGCGAAAAAACTCGGCGTGACACACATCATCGACGCCGCCACGCTGACGGGCGCGATCGAAGTGGCGCTCGCCAATGTCCACGTGGGCGCTTTCGGCACGCCGCGCGAATATCTGGACCAGTTCCTCGAAAGCACGAAGGCCGCAGGCGAAAAAATGTGGCCCATGCCCATCGACGATGAGTATCAGGAGATGATCAAGAGCAATATTGCGGACATCAAAAATGTCGGCAGCGGCAAGGGCGGCGGCGCGATCACCGGCGCCTGGTTCATCAAGGAATTTACCGGCGACACGCCGTGGATTCACCTCGACATCGCATCCACGTGTTGGGTCGATGAAGGCCGCCCCTGGCTCGCCAAGGGTCCTACGGGCATCGCCATCCGCTCCATCATCGACTTCGCCCAGAAACTCTAGTAACGCTCTCGGAAAGGCCTATCTTGGAGCGCGCCCGGCTTCTATGGCGGCCTTTCCTCCCTCCAGCGTCGCCCGAGTCTCGCGCGCGATTTTTCTTTTCGCAATCAAGTCGAGAAGCTTGGCTTTCAGGCTTGTCGTCGAGTAATAGTGGCTGATTGCTACTTTGGTGGAAGCGTCGCCGAGCTTCTGGAATGTCGTTTCCACCGTGTAATCGCTCAGAATCCTGGTTATGCCGATCGAATCCTCCGGCAAGACGGTGACGATCTTCTCCAGTGGCACGATTTCGATGTCCCTCTCAATGCACGTATGCTTCCCGCCTGAAAAATGACATTGATAGGACACACCTGCTTCGCGAATCGCCTTCCCGTCGATGAGATCCACTTGGCAAACGCGAGGATGAAACACTGGGATTTTCGTCAGATCCATGCAAAACCGCCACACTTCTTCCACGGGCGCGTTGATGATCACCTCTTGTCTCGATCGGAACGGTGGCCGCATTCCTGCCTCCCAAGCGCCGGCATCGACTTCGCCGGATCACACGCCAGTCGGCTTTCGCGGGGCCAAGTGCCTGCGGTCTGCGCCGGCTCGGCCACTTGTGAATCAGCTTCCGGCCGTGGCTACATCTTCTCCGGTGCCGTAATTCCCAGAAGGCTCAGTGCCTCGACCAGTGTCCCCCGCACGAGCGACGTAATCCGCAGCAGCACCGCGCGCTTTTCCGCCTCTCCTTCCGACAAAATATGGTGCCGGTGGTAAAAAACGTTGAAAGCCTGCGCCAGCTCGAACGCATACCGCGCCACAAACGCCGGCTCCTGCGCGCCCACCGCCGCATCCACGCGCGCGTCGAGCGACCCCGCCAGCAAAATCAGCTCCCACAAATCGTCTCCGCCGGGCGCGTCCAGCAGCCCTCCCAGCGCAATCTCGCCTTTCGCGAATCGCGACAAGTTTTTCGCATCTTCCGCCGCCGTCGCTCCTTCCGCGCCTTTCCGCAAAATCCCGTTCACGCGCACGATCGCATACTGCACGTAGGGCCCCGTCTCGCCCTCAAAACTCAGCGCGTCCTTGAAATCAAACGCAATCACCGTCGACCGCGTGAATCGCAGCAGAAAATAACGCAGCGCGCCAACCGCAATCGCGTGCCCAATCGCCGCCCGCTCCTCTTCCGGCGACGCCGCGTGCCGTGCATCCACTTCTGCCCGCGCGCTCTCTTCCAGCCGGTCGATCAAATCGTCCGCCTTCACGCCCTGCCCCTTCCGCCCGCTCACTTCCACATACGCCCGTTTTGCCTCCTCCGCCGGAATCTCGTATCCCATCTCCATCGCGCATCGCGGCGTCAGCGCCACCACGTTGTACGCAAAATGTTTCAAATGCTCCGCCTGCTCCGTGTGACCAAGCGCCCGCAGTCCCGCCGCCACCACTTCCTGCGGATATGCTTGCCGCGAATCAATCACGTTGAACACTTCCTTCGCGCGTCCGAATTGCGGTGTTCCCGCATCGCTCGCCTCCATCGACGTTACCCAAGCCTCATGCCCGTCCGGATGCCTGTGAAATTTCCGATAGTGAAAATCGCGGTCCAGCAGCCCGAACTTCCACAAGTGATACGCAATGTCCTTGCCCACATACGTCACCGTCCCGTTCGACCGTACAATAATCTTCGCTTCCGCCTCCTCAACCGGTTCTTCTTCTGCGGTCGCTTCGCCCTGCTCTTCGCCGCCCGCCTTCGGCAATTCCATCACCCAGCACCCGGCGCTTTTCCCCTCGGTCGCAAACTGGATCGCTCCGCTTTTCTTCAGCATCTCGAACGCCGCATCCCAGAATTTCAGGTGCAGAATCTCGCTCTCTTGCGACAGCAAATCGTAATCAATCCCCAGCCGGTCGAGCGTCCGCAAGTGGCAATGCACAATCGCCGTCGCCACAATCTCCGCCATTCGCGCCGCATCGCCATGCCCCTCTTCAATCTCCTTCAGCATCCGCCCGCGCATCTCCAGCCGCGCCTTGTCCTCCGCCAGCCACTGTGTCACACGCGTGTATAAATCCCAGCAGACGTAATCAAATCGCTCCCCGCGCGTCAGCTCCCGCACCTGCTCCGGCGTTTTTTTCTCTAGGTGCAAAAACCCCAGCACCACGTCCGCCACCTGCACGCCCGTGTTGTCGATGTAGTTCTGCACCTCCACGCGCCGTCCCGCGTGCCGCAGCAATCGCACAAACGTGTCGCCCAGCACCGCATTCCTCAGGTGCCCGATGTGCGCCGCTTTGTTCGGGTTGATCGCCGTGTGCTCCACGATCGTTTTCGGCGCATCCGCTGCCGCGCTCTTCGCCGTGCGGCCCTCTTCCGCGCACGCCGCGAGGAAAAAAGCTCCGCGGTCGAAATACGCATTCAGATATCCGCCGCCCGCCACTTCTACCTTCGCCACGCCTTCCACCGCAGCCAGCGAATTTGCAATCTCCTGCGCAATCGCTCGCGGCGCTTTTTTCAGCCGTTTCGCCAGCTCAAAACATACCGGCGACGCCGACTCGCCCATCGCCAGTTTCGGCGGACGCTCCGTCACGATCGGCAAATCGGCCTTGTACCGCTCGTGGATGTGCCGCCGCAGCGCCTTGCGAAACCTCTCTTCGATCGTCTTGTACACGCGTCTCCTTGCGCTCAACGAATCCCGCGATTATACCGGACGCTGCTCAATTTCCTTCTCCCCTCTGCTGTAGGGGCACGGCATGCCGTGCCCGCCCGGAGCCGAATGTGCGTCGGACGCCCTCGTCCGAGCCTGCAGGCGTCGCCACGCCGCGCGCTTCCTGTCATTCCGAGCGGCATCCTGTGGACGGACGCCGGGAGCAATCTGCATTTTCATTTCAAATTCTCCACTTCACCTTTGAGGGCGCCCTCTAACTCGCACCGTTTCTGTTGACAAATTAGATAACACGTGCTATCGTGCGCTGTGACGTTTCTCAACCATTCTCGCCCGTCCAATCCGTTCCCCCGCACTTTTTTCGCCTTCCGGTTCGCTACACACCCGGAAACCGGATTCGGCGTAACCTCCAGAAAACACTCACTCGCGGCCTCTCCGGTTCGCAACACTTTTGACCCCCTCCCCGCAGATTTGCGGGCCTTCCTTCGCCTCACTCCGCACCTCTTGAAAGGTCTGCCGGCCGTGGATCGCTCGCACGTTTATCCACGTCGCTCTCCGCTCCTCGCAACCTCTTCTGCCCATTTGACACACTTGTCCTCCGCGAATAGTATGAAAATTCCCTCGGAAAATCTTCCCCGCGGGCGCAACTCCATGAAAAACACCGGCATCGCCTATTTCGACTGCTTTTCGGGCATCAGCGGCGACATGGTTTTGGGCGCGCTGGTGGATGCGGGTGCGGAGCTGCGCGCGATCGAAGGCGAGCTGCGCAAGCTGGGTCTCGAGAACTGGAAGATTTCGGCTGAAAAGGTGCAGCGCGGGGCGATCCACGCAACGCATGTGAAGGTCGAGACGCAGGAGGAGCATCACCACCGCGGCTTGGCTAAAATTCTGGAGCGCATCGACGCTGCGTCGCTCGGGCCGCGCGCAGCGGAGAGCGCCAGAAAAATCTTCACGCGGCTCGCCCAGGCGGAGGCGCGGGTTCACGATGTTCCGGTCGAACAGGTTCATTTTCACGAGGTCGGGGCGGTTGATTCGATCATCGACATTGTCGGCGCGGCGGTCGGCTTCGACCTTCTTGGCATCACCGAATTTGCGTGTTCGGCGCTCGACGTGGGCGGCGGGCAGGTGAAAACGCAACATGGATTGCTGCCGGTGCCGGCTCCAGCGACGGCGGAACTGCTTCGCGGCGCGCCGACGTATTCGAGCGGCATCCAGCGCGAGATGGTGACGCCGACGGGCGCGGCGATTGCCACTACGCTCGCCGCTTCGTTCGGCCAGATTCCGCCGATGAATTTGCGCGCCATCGGCTATGGCGCGGGCAGCGCGGACAACAAGGAAAAGCCGAATGTTTTGCGGCTGCTGATCGGCGATCGAGACGCGGCCGAGGACGACGAAGCGTGGGATGCACCAGTGACCGTGATCGAAACGAATCTCGACGACATGAGCCCGCAGATCTTCGGCTACATCACGGAAAAGGCTCTGGAAATGGGCGCGCTCGACGTGTTTTCAACACCGGTGCAAATGAAAAAAGACCGGCCCGGCGTGCTGCTGACTCTTCTTTGCCGCGTGGAAGACGTGACGCGCTTGACCGATTTTCTATTTCGCGAGACGACGACTATCGGCGTGCGCATGTACGATACGCGGCGAAGGATTTTAGAGCGCGAGCTGATCGTGGTGGCCACGCCGTTTGGTGATGTGCGCATGAAGATCGCGCGAATGAACGGCTCGGTGCTGAATGCCACACCGGAATACGACGATTGCCGGCGCATCGCCGCCGAGCGCAACGTGCCGCTGAAGCAGGTGATGGCCGCGGCGGCGTACGAATTTCAGAAGATGCCTGCCGCGGCAGGCGAGCGCAAGGCCAAAATCTGAGATAATTGCTTGCCCATGACGCAGGGAAAATGACACAGGAAAAGCCAAAATTCTATCTGACGACGCCGATTTACTATGCGAATTCGCGCCCGCACGTCGGCTCGGCCTATACGACGATCGCCTGCGACGTGGTGGCGCGCTACAAGCGGATGTGCGGCTACGACGTGGTGTATGTGACCGGCACAGACGAGCACGGCGTGAATATCGAGCGCGCCGCGGAGAAGGCGGGGATTGCGCCGCAGGAGCTGGTCGACAAGAACGAGAAGATTTTCCGCGAGCTGTGGGATTTGCTCGGCATCAGCTACGACCGCGACAAATTCGTGCGCACCACATCGCCCGAACACGCACGCGCCGTGCAGGCGCTGGTGAAGCGGACGCTCGAACGCGACAAGGCGCTGCCCGAAAAAGAGCGCGCGATTTACAAAGGCAAGTACGAAGGGCGCTACTGCATCTACGACAATCTCTACGTCAGCGACACGCCGGAGCCCGTGAATTGCCCGACCTGCGGAAGGCCCGCGGAATTGGTGTCGGAAGAGAATTATTTTTTCCGGCTGTCGGCTTACAAGGACCGGCTCGAAGAGCTGTATGCGAAGAATCCGCAGTTTCTTGTGCCTGATTTTCGCTTTAATGAAGTGAAAAGCTTCGTGGGCGCGGGGCTGAAAGATATTTCGATCAGCCGGAAATCGATCAAGTGGGGGATTCCGTGGCCGGGCGATCCCGATCATGTTTTCTACGTCTGGTATGACGCGCTGACGAGCTACATGACGGGCGTGGGATTTGGGCGCGCGGGCGCGGAGGGCGATGCCGATCCCGTCTTCCAGCGGTTTTGGCCCGCAGACGTGCACATGATGGGCAAGGAGATTATCCGCTTCCACGCGGTCTACTGGCCTGCGTTTCTGATGGCAGCGGGATTGCCGGTGCCGAAGCAGATCGTGGCGCACGGCTGGCTGCTGTTCGAGCAGGAGAAGATGAGCAAGTCGAAGGGCAACGTGGCGTACCCGGAGCCGATCGTGAATGCGCTCGACCAGCTTACTAGCGCGAAAGTGGGCAACGATGCGCTGCGCTATTACCTGCTGCGCGAAACCGTTTTCGGCCACGATGGGAATTTTTCACGGGATGCTTTGATTACGCGGTACAACGCTGATCTTGCCAACGGTCTCGGGAACCTCGCCAGCCGCGTGCTGACGATGATTGGGAATTACTTCGATGGAGTCATTCCTGGGCAATGCACGTGGGATGATAACGAGGCTGCGGCCTTGAAGCAAAACGTCGAGCGTCGCAGGAGTGGGGCTCTGCGAGCCTACGACGAGTATCGGTTCTCAGATGCTGTACAGGAGATTTGGCAAGTAATGTCGTTGGTCGACTTCTTGCTCGTGAGTCAAAAGCCCTGGGCGAAAATTGCGGAGACCTCGCGACGCGTCGCGGTTGGCGGGCTTCTTCACGATGTTGCCGAGGCAATTCGCTTTGCGTCATTGCTAGCTTATCCAGTCGTGCCGGACGCAACTCAGAGAATCTGGGAGCAGTTTGGACAAGAAGGGAAGCTAGCGAATCAACGAATCGATCAGTTGGAATGGGGCGGGCTGAAGCCGGGGACGAAAATCGGAAAGCCCGAAGCGGTGTTTCCGCGCCTGGACAAAAAACAAGCACTGGAGAAAATCGAAGCCATGGAAAACGAAATTCGCAATCCGGGCGCTGCGCAAGAGGCGGCCGCAAGCGCGGCGACGGAATCCACGGGAGACAGGTCACGGGCCACGGGTCACGATGCCGCCACGAGTCAAGCTCCGGCAGCTGCTAGCTCCACGACCGCTCAGGAGTCGCCAGCGACGAATTACATTTCGATCGATGACTTCGCGAAAATCGAACTGCGGGTCGGGCTGGTCAAGTCGGCCGAACGCATCAAGGGCGCGGACAAGTTGCTGAAGCTCCTGATCGACCTCGGCAATGAGACGCGGCAGGTGCTTTCCGGCATCGCGATGGCGTATGCGCCGGAAGATCTAGTTGGCAAGAATGTGGTGGTGGTGGCGAATCTGGCGCCGCGGAAAATGCGGGGGCTCGAGTCGGCGGGGATGATTTTGGCGGCGTCGGATGGCGAGGATGGAAGGCCAATTCTCTGCACATTTACGGACGAGATCGCTC
>Ga0335072_10011947_pt1 | contig 12408 bp, 9 predicted proteins | sample Lox_Sample_21_FD_206725 | JGI IMG/M metagenome (GOLD analysis project Ga0335072, IMG submission 206725) | Soil microbial communities from Loxahatchee National Wildlife Refuge, Florida, United States - Lox_Sample_2.1 | ecosystem: Environmental > Terrestrial > Soil > Wetlands | place: USA: Florida...
CGGCGGGCTTGGCCTGGACCATGTTGGCAAGGCGATCGTGTTCGAAGAATCCGGCTATTCGCTGCTTGGCCCCGTCGCGATGCACATCTTCGCGCCCGACGAAGGCAACATCCATCTGATGGAGCAGGTGGCGACGAAGGAGCAAAAGCACCGTTGGCTGCGGCCTCTGGCGCAGGGGGAAACGCGGTCGTGCTTCTGCATGACCGAGCCTGCCCCGGGCGCGGGTTCGGATCCCTCCGCGATCAACACGACGGCGGTGAAGGACGGCAATCACTGGGTCATCAACGGCACCAAGTGGTTCATCACCGGCGCCGATGGCGCGGCCTTTGCCATCATCATGGCGAAGGATGAGACCGGCAACGCGACGATGTTCCTGGCCGGCATGGACCAGCCCGGCATCGAGATCGTGCGCAGGATGCACAGCCTGGATCAGGCGTTTGCCGGCGGCCACGCCGTGGTGAAGTTCAACGACCTGCGGGTGCCGGCGTCCGATATTCTTGGCGAACCGGGCAAGGGCTTCCGCTATGCGCAGGTGCGGCTGGCGCCGGCGCGGCTGACGCATTGCATGCGCTGGCTCGGCGCGGCGCGCCGCGCACACGACATCGCGGCGGAATACGCCCAGCGCCGCGAGGTATTCGGCGCCAGGCTGGTGAACCATGAAGGCGTCGGCTTCATGCTCGCCGACAACGAAATCGACATCCGCATGAGCCGCCTGTCGATCTGGCACACCGCATGGCTACTGGACCAGGGCGCGCGCGGCACCACGGAATCCTCCATCGCGAAAGTGTTTTGCTCCGAGGCGATCTGGCGCGTGGTCGATCGCTGCGTGCAGGTGCTGGGCGGCCAGGGCGTCACCGGAGAAACACTGGTGGAACGATTGTTCCGCGAGGTCCGGGCATTTCGCATTTATGACGGACCATCGGAAGTGCATCGCTGGTCCCTGGCGCAGCGGATCGCGCGGCAGGGAGCGAACTGGTGAGCCAGATCGGGGACGCAACCTTCGACCTGAGCGGCAAAGTCTGCGTGGTGACCGGCGCCGGCCGTGGCATCGGCCGCGGCATGGCGGAAGCTCTGGCGCAGCATGGCGGCTTCATCGTGCTGGTCGGGCGGACGCTGGCCACGTTGGAGCAGGGCGCGGCAGCGATTGGCGACCGCTGCATGGCGCAGGTGGCCGATGTGTCGCGCGAGGCGGATGTGCTGGCGCTGCGCGACACCGTGCTGGCGCGGTGCGGACGCATCGACGTGCTGGTGAACAATGCCGGCGTGAACCCGATCTTCCGCACCATCGACCGCGTGTCGCTGGAAGACTGGCAGCAGATCATCGACGTGAACCTGACCGGCGTGTTCCTGTGCTGCAAACATCTGGGTGGCGCGATGAGGTCCGGCGGTTCGGTGATCAACGTAAGTTCCGTGGCAGGACATGGTGGCCTCCCCCGGTCGGTGCCGTACTGCGCCTCCAAAGGCGGGGTCGAGATGCTGACCAAGGCGCTGGCACTCGATTGGGCGAAGCGCGGCGTGCGAGTGAACACGCTGGCCCCGGGCTGGGTGGATACCGACCTGACGCACGGCCTGCTGGAGCATGACGTGCACGGCAGGCGATTGCTGGATCACACGCCGATGGGCCGGTTTGCGACGCCGCGGGATATGGCGGGGGGCGTGGTGTTTTTGGCATCGGATGCCTCGGCCTTCATGACGGGGCAGAGTCTGGTCATTGATGGTGGGTGGGGAGCGGAGTAACGGCTTATCCCGATCAGTGCGACGGCCGGGTCTGCTCACCGCTTCGAAATGGATTGACGACTACCAGGCCGAGCCGGGCAGTATCGCGGTCGTTGCGTGTCACGAGAATCAGGTCGTTGGCTGCGCCGATCGCATTGTCAAACCTGCCAAGAGTATGTTTCCACGGCGGACGCCGAGGAAACGCGCGTTGTATGCAAGAACAAGATCCCTACGAGACGGCCGTCAACATCACCGCCACGGCGCGCGCGCCAATGACGAAGAGACCGTCCCAAACATGGGGGTGGTAAGGTCGGTGCATGGAAGGCCGGGGGGCAGGCATGGAATGGCGGGTGACGATCGAACTCTGCGGCGCCGACGGAAAGAAGCAGACCCACGAAGTCGCCCGTGGCGGCTGCGCCGACCCCCTTCGACCCTCGATCCGCTCGGCCTGACGCTGGACGACGGCAAGGCGCTGCTGTCCCGCGTGCAGCGGCACCTGGTTCAGGCCAGGGTGGCGGAGTACAGCACGCTGCACCGCCGCTGCTCGCACTGTCGGAGACTTCGCCCGCTGAAGGATACGCACACCCGGCGATTGAACCGCGCCCGGCGGTTCCTGTCCGAGTTCTTCCCGATCGGCGATGACCCGCCGTGGCAGGAGACGATCCGCCGCCGGACCGCCAAGGTGGGGGCGGCCTGGAATGCGAAACCCTGGCGCGAAGCGGATCACCACAGCATGAGCCGTCGCCGCCGCTCATTTCGCATGCCAGCGTGATCACCCCATGTTTGGGACGGTCTCGTTCCGTCTCCCTGACGGCCTCAATCGAGCGCTGCACGTCGTGACTCGCAAATGCGTCGGCTGTTTCCGGTCCGGGATGGCGAACACCCGACCAGCCCGCGGCCCACGCGAACGCCGCGCGCTCTCCAATTTCAGGGTTTTAGACGTGTAACATATAAATGTCGTGATCCGGTGGAATACGGCGTGGGGCAGTATCCTCGAATATTGTCATGCCCGCGCCCTCAGCACCGAAAATATAGATACCTGGGTCTAAATAGCCTCTTACTGGCGTGGACAAGCTATTTCCGAATACCAGACATGTGGCGGGGAAATAGATTGGAGCATAAAAAATCCTTAATCCAGGGCGGTTCGTATGCACCACGACTTCTAGACCTGGTGATAGGGGGTTTCCCTGGTGTGGCGACCCATGCATGTCGCTAGTTGTTCGCGAGTTAGCCCGTTCCACTCGTGGCCTTAGGAACCGAGCCAGCAAACTAGCAAAGATCGTTCGTGCATGCGGTACAGGTAGCGTGTTAAATCGCATCCCCATCCGCTTGGCCTCGTCGGGAGCGCGCTGCGCTAAATCGACCATTTCAGCGGGCGAGACTCGTGCCCTTGATCCAGGGCTGGACAACCGGGCGTCGCTGGCGACGGAGTTACCAAGGTCGAGTGGCGCCCATCCAATAGACGCTAATTCCACCATCGGATATGGCCGTTGCATAAAGGCCAGTGTGCTTGCTACAGAGTGGAAGTCTTCAACGGACCCAGCGACATCAGAAGCCGCTACCTGCGGAACTATCTGTCGTAAGTCAAGGTCTCCAGTGTGGGCAGCCTTATTTGCGATTGCTTCCAGCACCTTGTCCGACGGATCATCGGTATCGGCTTGTGCTGCCGGAGCCTGACCACTTTCGGCCTCTTTATGCCGATCCTCTAGTGTCGAAAGCCGGCGCTCGATTTTTGAAAGCAGCTGAGCGATTTCGCTGCTACGATCCTCGGCGGCTCGTGCCCGCTCCGATACTCCGTGCTCGACCCTCGAAATCACCTCAGCGGTTTCCTCACTGCGGCTCGTGGCACGCTCCGCCAGGGCTGATAGTTCATGCTCAATTCTTGAAAGCAGCTCAGCGGCTTCCTCCCTGCCAGACGCAAGGCCTCTCTCGACGTTGCTCGACAGCCGGTCGATGTCGTGGGATGTCTGTCCGGCCCAGGTCACAAGTCGATCAACAGAACCCGTAAGCTCACGCAGGAGAAGCATTACGTCGCTGTCCGTTGCGACGTTGTCGGATGGCGTACTTGCCACACGTCGGCGTCGAGGAGGATCATCAGCGTTCCGTCCCGACATTGCATTTACCCTTTCAGCGGGAGTAGCAATAAGCCCTTGCCCAACTAACGCAAAGCGGCGTGTATTATATACATCACATCAAATTCGGCCGCAAGATATGCTAGCGCCCAGGCCCTGCATCGGCCATTTTTTGCAAAGCGGGTATCCAGCCCGCGGCGCCCCTCGAGGATAACGCGCCGTCGCGCGGATCAACCCAAAACCAACCGTCGCAGCCGCCTCGTTCTATGAAACCTCCTAACGTTTTCTTGCTTCCCCGGCGGCGGGTTAGCCGTGATTTATATAGACTATTTGCTGCTCTGAATCGACCCCCGACGAATGGAGCATGTACTCTATGCAAGCTAATTTAGCTTGCTGCGACGTTCCCTGTGAGGACTTTCGCTTCCGAGTTTACTGAAATCTCGATCAACGTTTTTCCGGCAAGTTTTGCGACGGCGTCGGCTTGTTCGGTGCTGGAGTTTTTGGAGGAACTGCGCTAGGAGCTTGCGACCGTACTGGCGCCGCTGTGGCTGGTACAGCCGATTGATCTGTCGCCGTGGAAGCAGATGGGTCAATCGAGAGGGCAATGCTAGAGATAGCCGTGCTTCCGCAAAAGATCAGGCCCGTGAACGCGACTATAAGTACCATTTTGACAAGAGACCTAGAATAACGGGACCAGACTAGATCGTTCTGGTACGCCGCGCCCTCTAACAAACGTTGAGCGGTGAGAGCGGATTTAAGGCCTTCTCTACCATGGGGGGTCAGCCAGAATCCGCCCACTGTCCTCCTCGATTCCACTTGTCCATGCTCATTAGCCATCCGCTTTTCAAAGATGTAGACACCCATCATTAGGGTGTAGAGCAGAAGGAAGAAGAAGGTGAGTCCGCCAGTAAAGGCTGCGATTATTTCCAGTTCACGAGCCGATAGGCTCTTCCCCGTCTCAAACCATAATCCGGCTACGGCAATAGTCGTAAGCAGGCTAGCTACCCGCGCAGGCGCATTTGGCACGTCCTCCTCAGGAGGAGCCCAAGTGGCATTTCGGACCCATGCAAGGGTGATTGCGCCGCCTGCTGCAAGGATTGCGGCGACGGATGCGACAAGCCCAGCAAGAGGTCCATATTCGTTCATACGACCGCCGTGGCAACGGGCATGGGGAAGGGGATGGGCTCGAAGTGAACTATAACACCTTCCCCACGGGCGCTGAACGAGTAAATGTCCCCCGGCAGAGCCGGGGGCTCTAGGCAGTGCGCCGCTCAAAGCGGCGGGCGGAGTCGCTAACTCGGCCCCGTATTCCATCGGCCGCTAAAGCGGCCTGTTGACGCTGGAGACACATGTCCGGCGAGCCTGGCCCTCTTGCCCCGATTCGCGAAGACAGTTGCTATTCTCGTTATCCCCCAGCCGCCGAACATCACTTCTAGGCGTGAATGGCGCGGCGGAGGGGACCGTCTCAAATCTGGGGGTGAACAGCTTGCCGGGCCGGCCGATGGTCGACGGCGGGACGGTCGTGGCGGCCTACTGGTTTTGTTCTGCCCCATGTTTGGGACGGTCTCTCTGATTTCAGGCGGGGGCGTCAACGCCTTCTCTGCCACGCCGAAGCTGACGACCAAGAGGTGTGATTTCCTGCGACACACATTGGGTATCGCGCCGGCAAACGGCAGAATCTGGCGCATGTCGCCGCCGCGGTAAGGCGCGCCCGCCGGACTAGCCGCACGGCCAGGCGCGGTTCGCTCCTGACAGCGTGCTGTCAGCAGACGCCTTGCGCCGGAGCAAGAATCGCAAAGCCCGCGCGGGCGGCTGGTGCTAGGCTCGACCCCATGGACGACCAGGGCTTCGCAGTATTCACGACCGCCATCGGCCCGTGCGGCATCGCCTGGGGATTGCGCGGTGTGACCGGCGTGCAATTGCCCGAGCGGGACGAGCAAACCACACGACAGCGGGTGCAGCGGCGCCATCCGGATGCGGTCGAAACTCCGCCACCGCCTCACATCCGGCAAACGATCGATTCGATCATGGCGCTGCTGCGCGGCGAGGCGCGGGACCTATCCGGTATCGTGCTCGACATGGCCGAGATCCCGCCATTCCGTCAGCGGCTCTACGCCGCCCTGCGTGGCATCCCGGCCGGCGCGACGCTGTCCTATGGCGAACTGGCCGCGCGGCTCGGCGAAGACTGCACTGCGCGCGATGTCGGCGAAGCCATGGGGCAGAACCCGTTCCCGATCATCGTCCCCTGCCATCGTGTCCTGGCAGCCGGCGGCAAGGTGGGCGGGTTCTCGGCACCCGGCGGCGTCGCGACGAAACTGCGCATGCTCCAGATCGAGGGCGCCAGCGTTGGCGAGGCGCCCACACTGTTCTCAGACCTGCCGTTGATGGCGCCGCGCCGGAGGCGGTAGGGGGGCGTGCGCACAGAGGCACGGAGACCGAGTGCGCCAGCTCCACAACAGTACGCCGTCGAGGCTCAGTCCATAATTGCGCCTTCCCCAGGGCAATCGGGTGAAGCAAGCAAGATCAGGGCTCCGCCGTTGGCAGGGTTCCAAGGAGCCGAGCCCGCGCGCGCTAACGTAACGAGTCGAGCCAGGCATCGGTCGGGAGCAATCCATGCAGGTAGCCTCGTTTCCCGGAGTGGCCTTTCCAATCGTTGTTCGATCTGCACGCCACGAAAATCATCTCCACGTCCTCTCCTGCCTCCGCGTCCTCTCCTGATAATAAGCCAACCGCCCACAGCCTGTGTCGCCGGGGCGTTCGCTCGATCGTGCTTGATCCCGTAGCGCTCGTGAGGCTGGCCGCTGGCTTCTATGCGGGGAGCAAGCGGAGACAGGAGAGGAAACGGAGGTGGCATAGACGCTGCCTTGCAGGCCGCCTACGTGAGCGACTATGGGGCAACGCCCCCTCGGCGGGATTTCAGGGGCAAAGCCCCTGATCCTGCTGGTTCACCCGATTGCCCTGGTGCCTTGCCGGCGCTGCATAGGACACGAGGCGGGTTATCTTCTTCTACGATCCCACGGTCATGGTTGACTGAAACTCGCGCCTGATATCGACCTACCGCCCCAAAGTCGGCATCACAAACTCCGGCCCCCGCCGCGCGCCACCCGGCCAACGCTGCATCACCGCCTTGTAGCGCGTGTAGAACCGCACCCCCTCGGGCCCATAGATGTGATGGTCGCCGAACAGGGACCGCTTCCACCCGCCGAAGGAGTGGTACGCCATCGGCACCGGGATCGGCACATTCACCCCCACCATGCCGATCTGGATCGCCTCGGAGAAATCGCGCGCCGCCCCGCCATCGGCGGTGAAGATCGCGACTCCATTGCCGTATTCATGCGCATTGATCATCCGTGTCGCCGCGGCCAGGTCCGGCGCGCGCACCACCGACAGCACCGGACCAAAAATCTCCTCACGGTAGATCCGCATATCCGTCGTCACATCATCGAACAAGCAGCCGCCGATGAAAAACCCGTTCTCATAGCCTTGCAGGCGCAGGTCGCGCCCATCCACCACCAGCCGGGCACCTTCCTTCACGCCGAGATCGACATAGCCCTTCACCTTCTCCCGGTGGTCGCGCGTCACCAGCGGCCCCATCTCGGCCTCGCGATCCACGCCCGGCCCGATCTTCAGCGCCCGCACCCGCGGCTCCAGCTTCTTCACCAGCTTGTCGCCGCTATCGCCCACCGCCACGGCGACTGACACCGCCATGCAGCGTTCGCCCGCGGCGCCATAGGCCGAGCCCATCAGTGCATCCACCGCATCGTCCAGGTCGGCATCCGGCATCACCACCAGGTGGTTCTTTGCCCCACCCAGCGCTTGCACGCGCTTTCCCGCCGCGGTGCCGCCGCGATAGATCGTCTCGGCAATCGCCGTTGAGCCGACGAAGCTGATCGCGGCGATGTCGGGGTGGGCGATGATCGTCTCCACCGCCTCACGCGCGCCCTGCACCACGTTGAACACGCCGTCCGGCACGCCGGCCTCGGCCACCAGCTCGGCCAGCTTCAGCGACGCGGACGGGTCCTTCTCCGACGGCTTCAGGATGAAGCAGTTGCCGCAGGCCAGCGCCACCGGCGCCATCCACAGCGGCACCATCAGCGGGAAATTGAACGGCGTGATGCCGGCCACCACGCCCAGAGGCTGGCGCACCGACCATGCATCCATCCCGGTTGCGATCAGGTCGCTGTACTCGCCCTTCATCAGGTGAGGAATGCCGCAGGCGAACTCCACCACTTCCAGGCCACGAGTCACCTCGCCATCGGCGTCGGACAGCACCTTGCCGTGTTGCTCCGTGATGATCGCAGAGATTTCCTTGCGGTCCCGCTCGAGCAATTCTTTCAGCTTGAACATGGTGCGGGCGCGGCGCAGGGGAGGCGTGTTGGCCCAGGCCGGCCAGGCCGCGGCGGCGGCAGCGACGGCCTTGTTTACCTCACCCGCATCGGCCAACGCCACTTTGGCGATTTGCTCCCCGCACGCGGGGTTGAACACGTCACCGAACCTGCCGCTGGTGCCTGCGACATGCTTGCCGCCGATGAAATGGCCGATTTCGCGCATGGTATCCCTCCGAACTCGGAACGCCGGATTAGGCCGATTTCCGGCCGGCCGCCAGACCGGCCCGCATGACCCGAGCCGCCATCTGCCAGCCAGCTCCCGTCAGGTGATCGCGCTGGCCGACTTCGCTTGCGCGCGCAGCACGAATTTTTGGATCTTGCCAGTGGACGTCCTGGGAATCTCCCGGAACACGAAGGTCCTGGGCACTTTGAAATGCGCCAGCCGCTCGCGGCAGAACGCCCGCAATTCGTCCGCCGTCAGCGTCGTATCCGGCCGCAGTTCGATGAACGCACACGGCGTCTCGCCCCATTTTTCGTCCGGCTGCGCCACCACCGCCGCGCTCAGCACGGCGGGATGGCGATACAGCACGTCCTCCACTTCGATCGATGAAATATTCTCGCCGCCCGAGATAATAATATCCTTCGACCGGTCGCGGATTTTCACATAGCCATCCGGCTGCATCACCGCGAGATCGCCGGTATGGAACCAGCCGCCGGCAAATGCCGCATCGGTCGCAGTCTGATTGCTGAGATAGCCTTTCATCGTGATGTTCCCGCGGAACATGATTTCCCCCATCGTCTCGCCGTCCCAGGGCACCGGCTGCATGGTGTCGGGATCGAGCACGGCCATCGCCTCCTGCAGTGGCGTGCGCACGCCCTGCCGGCCATTGCGCTCGGCCCGCTGCTCGATCGGCAGGGCAGTCCAGGCGGCATGCTTGGCGCAGACGGATGCGGGACCGTACACCTCGGTCAGCCCGTACACGTGGGTCAATTCAATGCCGATCTTCTCGGCGCCTTCGATGATGGCGGCGGGGGGCGCGGCGCCGGCGACCTGACCGGCGATGCGGTGGCGAATGCCGCTGCGCAATTCCGCGGGCGCATTGATCAGCATGGAATAGACGATCGGCGCGCCGCACAGATGCGTCACGCCATGCGCGCGGATCGCGTCCCACGCGGCCTTCGCCTCGACGCGGCGCAGGCAGACATTCACCCCGGCACGCTCGGCAACGGTCCAGGGAAAGCACCAGCCGTTGCAATGGAACATCGGCAGCGTCCAGAGATACACCGCGTGATGCGGCATCGCCCAGTTCAGGATGTTGCTGACCGCGTTCAGATGCGCGCCGCGATGATGATACACCACGCCCTTGGGATCGCCTGTTGTGCCGGAGGTGTAGTTCAGGGAAATCGCATCCCATTCGTCTGATGGCGCGTGCCACTCGTAATCGGGATCGCCTTCCGCCAGCAATTGCTCATAGGTGAGGTCGCCGATCAGCTCGCCTTCGTCGCAGGCCGGATCGTCGATATCGATCACCAGCAGCTTGGTTCCCAGCAAGGACAGAGCCTTGCCCATCACCGGGGAGAATTCACGGTCGGTGATCAGGGCCCGGGCGCCGCCATGACGCAGCATAAAGGCGATGGTCTCGGCATCCAGCCGCGTGTTCAGCGTGTTCAGGACGGCGCCGCACATCGGCACGCCGAAATGCGCCTCGTACATCGGCGGCGTATTGGGGGCTATGACCGCGACGGTATCATTGCGGCCGATCCCGCGCCGTGCGAGCGCGGATGCAAGCCGGCGGCAGCGCGCATAGGTTTCGCCCCAGGTGTAGCGTTCGGCGCCGTGCACCACCGAAATCTTGTCGGGATACACATAGGCCGCACGCTCCAGGAACGTCAGCGGCGAAAGCGGCGCATAATTGGCCTGGTTGCGGTCAAGACCTGACAGATAGGCGCTGTTCCCTGCCATCGTCGTCTCCATCCGTCATCACTGCTCTAACCGTGATTTATACAACTGCCGCGGTGTTACGAAAACAGGCGGTCGCAACGGCGGCGGCGGCGGCCTGCCCTGGACAAGGGACCAACGACATTTCCTGTCAGCATGCTCTTGCCCTAAGCTGCCGCCAACACGCACGAAGCGGAGGAAACCATGATGGAATTTGCCGGCAAGGTCGCTTTGATCACCGGGGCAGGCAACGGCATCGGCCGCGCGGCGGCGCTGGGCTTTGCCAGCCGGGGCGCCAAGGTGGTGGTGGTTGATCGCGACCAGGAAGCGGGTAACGCCACCACCGGCATCGTCCGCCAGCAGGGCGGCGACGCGCGCTTCGTTGCCGCTGACGTCACCAAATCCGCCGACGTGCAGGCTTATGTGAAGGCGGCGCTCGACGCCTATGGCGCGATCGATTGCTTCTACAACAACGCCGGCATCGAGGGCAGCGTCGCCCCCACCGCCGATTACGACGAGGAAATGTTCGACCGCGTCATGTCGGTGAACGTGAAAGGCGTGTTCCTCGGGCTGCGCCATGTGCTGCCGGTGATGATCAGGCAGGAACGCGGCGCGATTGTGAATACCGCGTCGGTGGCGGGGCTGGTGGCGTCTCCCGGCATGCCGGCCTATGTCGCATCCAAGCACGCGGTGATCGGCCTGACCAAGACCGCCGCAGGCGAAGTGGCGCGGTCCGGCGTGCGGGTCAACGCCGTCTGCCCCGGCCCGATCGACACAAGGATGATCCATTCGCTGGAATCCATGCTGAACCCGGCCGATCCGGCCAGCGTGGGCGCGCGCTACCAATCCAACATCCCGATCGGCCGCTACGGCACCGCCGAGGAAGTCGCCAACGTCGTATTGTTCCTTTGCTCCGACCTCGCGGGCAATGTGACGGGGGCGCAATACGTGGTGGATGGCGGCCGCACGGCAACCGGCGGCGCGGTCACCAACAACCTGGTGCGCCCGTCATGATCACCGCCATCGTTCTTTATGACTTGCCGGCGGCGATCGACCGCGAGGCGTGCCGCCAGCATTTCCTCAAAATCGCGCCGGACTTCCTGGACGTGCCGGGGTTCGTGCGCAAGCAGTTCATCCACGACGTGAACGGCGGCGTGGCCGGCGGTTCGTATATCTGGGAAGACCTGGCGTCGGCCAAGGCGTTCTATAACGGGCCATGGCTGGAGGGCATCCGTCGGCGCTACGGCTGCGAACCGCGGGTCACGTATTTCGAGACGTTCGCCATTGCCGACCAGGCAACGGGCTATGCCGGCGCGCCGGAAGAGTTTCAGAAAGTTTTGGCGTAATGGCTGTGGGTGCCATTGCGCGTTGACCACCGGCCGGACGGGCCGACCGGGTCCTGGGATGGCTTCGCGGATGCCACACCGGAGCATCCGCGTGCATCAGCGTCCATCTGCTTATACCAACCGGCGAATAGATTGACGTACGATCGGGGCCCCTCGTGTTATGCCGACGAAGGCCTGCCCCGATGAAGATCGGGGTCGGCATCCGCGGCTTTGCAGCTTGTGGCAAGGCAAGTCGTGGATGGCGGGCCCTCGTCCGCCATGACGATGAACACGGCGGATGAGTCAATCTTTCCGGCGGTTGGTATCATATCGGCGTGAGACATTTTCTTTGCCGCCCACGGAACAGAGCAGTACGATTACTCCCGAAGTGACCGGGTTTCGCGGCCAAGGAAGGTCTAACGCGGATGAACGCAAATGAACGCGGATAGCGCGTGCCGACCCGATCCTTGGCGGCTCCATCACGGCCTGAAGGTAGCTCCAGCTTCGTCATCGTGCTCGCGATTTGGTTGCGGCCATACGCCGCGCTGTGTTCATTGGCATTGCCAATCATCGGAATCGCCTCGGCGCGCAAAGATTTTTTTATCCTTGAAATAGCTCTGAATCGTTAGCTTCGGTCATAGTGCCTGTTATGGTCTTGCGGGGAGCGGTTTGACGGCCGCCACGACTTCGGCATGGCCACCGCCGGCCTGATGGGGGACCCGGGCTGCACGCGCATTGGTTTGAGGGAGCCGCAACAGATCGGGTCGGCACGCAACATCCGCGTGCATCCGCGTGCATCTGCGGCAAACCTTTCTTGCTTCGCTTCGGGCGTGGCTACTCATCCGACGGGGCAGGCGGCTCAACCGGGACGCCGTGATCGCTCCCGCCCCTGGACCCGAGCTGCCGGTACGCCAGCCAGCAGCCGGTCCCAGAAAAAATTCCCCCACGACGGTTATAGGTATTGACCTAACGTTAGAAACCCTTTATAACCCCCGCCATGTTCAACGCGCTTCAAACTCCCGCCGTGC
>Ga0335072_10011948_pt1 | contig 12407 bp, 13 predicted proteins | sample Lox_Sample_21_FD_206725 | JGI IMG/M metagenome (GOLD analysis project Ga0335072, IMG submission 206725) | Soil microbial communities from Loxahatchee National Wildlife Refuge, Florida, United States - Lox_Sample_2.1 | ecosystem: Environmental > Terrestrial > Soil > Wetlands | place: USA...
CGGTCGATTCCGACGTCGACACGCCGGCTTCTGCAAACGTCTTCATCTCTGAGATCATGCGCGCGGCTGCCCCGATCAGCGGAAGCGCGAGCGCGGCGCCGGTCGCTTCGCCGAGCCGCATGTCGAGATCCAGCAGCGGCTCGAGGCCCAGCGTGCGCAGCGCCGTCGTGTGGCCGGCTTCGCGCGAACGATGGGAGGCGAGCAGATATGCGCTTACGTTCGGATCGAGCACATGCGCGAGCAATGCAGCCGCGGTCACGATGAATCCGTCGATGACGACCGGAACGCGCTCCGACGCTGCCGCCAGCATCGTTCCGGCAAGCCCAACGATCTCGTAGCCGCCGACTTGGCTTGCTATTTCGATCGGATCGCGATCGCGTATGCGCCCTAGAGCCCCTTCGACGATCGCGATCTTGCGCGCCAGAGTCTCATCGTCGATTCCGGTTCCGCGCCCGACGATCAAACCGACTGGTGTGTTCGTGAAGATCGCGATGAGCGCGGTCGCGCTCGTCGTGTTCCCGATGCCCATGTCGCCGAGCGCAAGGATGTCGAGCACGCCGCGCTCGCGCACCAGACGAAATGCTTCGATTCCTGCGCCGAGCGCGCGCTCGACGTTTTCCGTTGACATCGCCCGGCCGCGCGCAAAGCTGGCCGTGCCCCGCGCGACCTTCAGATCGAAGAGCTGCGGATGCGGCGCGAGCTCGGCATCGACGCCGAAATCCGCGACAAAGACGTGCGCGCCCGCGGCACGCGCAAACGCGCTGATCGCCGCGAAACCCGCGCAGAAACCGCCGACCATTTGCGCCGTGACCTCGGGCGGATACGCGCTGACCCCTTCGCGCGCAACGCCGTGGTCGGCGGCACCGATCAGAATCGCGCGACGTTCGAAGGCATGTTTCGGAATGCCGCCGCTCATCGTGCACAAGCGAACCGCCAAGTCCTCGATTCGGCCCAGGCTCCCGAGCGGCTTGGTCAATTGATCGACGCGCTCGCGGGCGGCTTTGGCGGCCTGTGGATCCGGAAGCGCGATGCGCGGCAGATTCATCGTGGGTCTCCTTTGCGTCGTGGTGGCCTTGCAAACGCAAGCGTCATCCCCTCCTCGCGGCGGACGATGATCGGCGCTCCGTAGGCGGCGGAGAGCAGCTCCTCTTGGAAAACGCGTTCCGGGACGTCACACGCGAGGAGCGTACTTTGTCCGACCAGCGCGATGCGATCTGCATGCGCCGCGGCGACGTTGAGATCGTGCAGCACGATGACGACGGTCGTCCCTTCATCGGCGAGATCGCGCAAGAGCGAGAGGATGTGCATCGCGTGCCCCAGGTCCAAGTGCGTCGTCGGTTCGTCGAACAGCAAACTGGGCGCGCGCTGCGCGAGCGCAAGGGCCACCCAGACGCGTTGTCGTTCGCCGCTGGAAAGAGCGTCGAGCGAACGCTCGGAGCGATCCGCAAGCTGCGCTCGCTCGAGCGCCTCATCGATGATGGCTTCATCTTCGGGCAGCTCGTTCCAACGCCACCACGGGCGATGCGGGAGCCGTCCTTGCGCGACCGCTTCGCGCACGGTCAGGTTCGTTACCGGCGCGGTGTCGACTTCGATCAGCGCGAGCCGGCGCGCACGCTCTTGCGGATTCATCTGCGACACCGCTTTGCCGTTTACCGCGATGCTGCCGTGCAGCGGCGCATGCATTCCGCCGAGCGCGCGCAGCAACGTTGACTTCCCGGCGCCGTTCGGGCCGATGATCGCGAGCAGCTCGCCGTCACTCAACCGCATCGAAACGTCGCGCAAGACGATATTCGATCCGTAGGCGAGCGTCAGGTCGCGCGCGTCGATCACGCGGTTTTCGGCCGGCGTGAAGCGAGATAGAGAAACGCCGGAACTCCAAGCAGCGAGAGCAGGATGCCGAGCGGGATCTCCGTCGGCGGCATCGCCGAACGTGCAAACGTATCGGCCAGAATCAAGACGATCGCGCCCACCGGTAGCGCCGCGGCCAGCGACCAGCGCACGTCGTGACCGACCGCGCCGCGCACGATGTGAGGGACCATCAAACCGACGAATCCGATGACGCCGGAAACGCTGACCGCCGCCGAGGTGAGCATGCACGCAGAGACGACGACGATCCACCGCGTGCGATCGAGATCGACGCCGAGCGCCTGCGCGCGCCGCGTCCCCAAGCGCAATGCGTTCAGCGCCGGTATCGTCGTCAGCGCCAGCCCGAGACCGCACGCCGCGTACAACGTAGCCCACCCCAAATCGCGCCATCCGTGACCCGCGAGACTGCCGCCGAGCCATGCCAGAATGCTCAGCGACACGGAGGCCGAGGGAGACCACAAGATGACGAGCGTCGTCAAGCCGGCGAAGAGCGACGAGAGCGCGATTCCGGCCACGATCATGCGCTCCACCGAAAGTCCCGTGCCCGTGCGCGAGAGCGCTGCGACGAGCAACGTCGTGGCAAGCGACGCACAGAGCGCAATCGCCGAGTAGAGCGCCGGCGGCACCCCGAATGCGATCGCTACGGCGATCGCGAGCGCCGCACCCGCGCTCGTGCCCGTGAGATACGGATCGATCAGCGGATTGCCGAGCAGATCTTGCATCAGCAGCCCGGCTGTCGCGAGCGCAGCACCGACCAGCGCCGCGATCGCGACGCGCGGAAGACGCAGCGACCACAAGACGATGCTGGCGTCGTTCTGCGCGTGTGGATGCAGCAGTGCGGAGACGATCGTCGCGGGCGAGAACGAGATCGTCCCCCACGACGCACCGACGATTATCGCCGCGACGAGCAAGCACAGGGCGACGGCGATCACCGCGAGGCGCGTCATCGCGTCGAAAGCTCGAACTCGACGGTGCGTCCCGGCGCCGGATAGCCGAGAATCGGAGTAAAGCGCTCGTCGCCCAGATTGCGGACGCGCACCGAGCCGATCAGATTCTGCGCGAACCGCCCGCGCACGTACGCGTCGACGGTCGTATCGCCGTCGCGCGAGAGGCCCGATTCGTTGTGCGGGCTGCGAACCTGCGCGTCGACGCCGAACGCGAACGCGTTACCGCCGAACGGCTTCTCGAGTCCGAGCGTGCTGGTCATGACCGGCTCGAAATCGAGCCGTACGGCCGGCTGACCCGGCGTGAGATTCAGCGCGCGATACATGTCGGTGACGCCCAGCGTGGCGACGATGCCGTCGAATGGAGCAGTGTGCCCGGAGAGCACGAAGCCTGCAAGCGAGGCCCGCGCGATATTTTCGGGAACGAAATTCGCGTTGAGCGCGATCAGATTTACGGCTTGACGATCGAACCAGCTCAGGCTCGCGCCCGCCGCACCGAGTGGGACGTTGAGCGTCGCATCCAGGTTCTTCGAGCGTTCCGGAACGAGCGACGGATTCGAGAATCCGGGATAATAGAGCTCGTCCAGGGTCGGTACCCGGAACGTCCCCGCGTAGTTCGCGCTCAGCCTCGTGCTTCCGAACTGGAACGACGTGCCGAGCGCGGGCTCGAGGACGGAGCCCTGCGGCGCGTCGTGCTCGCCGCGCAGTCCGCCTGTGAGTACGACGCCGTTGGCGATGTCGTCGCGGTACTGCGCGTATACGGCGCTCTGCGCGAGCGCGGCGCTTGCCGTCGGCGGTACCGAAAAACTTCCCAAGTTCAAGAGGGCGCTTTCACGCGAAAGATCGACCCCCGCGACCAGCGACCCCGAAGGGTTCCCGATGACGTCGCGCAGCGAGACCTGCGTGCGCGAATCGTATGTGTCGCTTTCGCCCCCGTTCTGCGGATCGTCGTAGTCGAGTCGCGCGTTCGCACCGCTTAACGACAAGCTGAGCGCCGAGTTCGGCGTGTGGTGCGCGATCGAAACGTGACCGTCTTCTTGTGCCGTCGCCTGCAGCGCGAACGGCGTGAGAAACGATAGATTCCCCGGCACGCCGAGCTTGACCGCGTCGTTGCCCACGCCGGCGTCGACGGTATAGGCCGAATCTGGATTCGATTGGTAATCGACGCGTCCCGCGGTCGCTTGTGCCCATGCGTTCGTGCGCGTCCCGGCAGGAAACCCGTCTTGACTCGGATAGCCGAAATCGTTCGACGCGATATGACGCTCGAAGCCGACCGCAAGACCGCCTTGCCCAACTTCGAGGCGCGCGTCACGATCGCCGTACGTTCCGTCGGACAGCTCGAGATACGGCGTTTTCGGCGCACGACCGGTGATGATGTTGATGATGCCGCCGACCGCGCTGCTGCCGTACAGCGTCGAGCCCCCGCCTTCGACGACTTCGATGCGTTCGACGCCGACCGTCGAGAACGTCCCGAGATCGATCGAGCCGGATGAGCCGGCCGCAACGGGAAAACCGTTTACGAGAACCAAGGTTTGCTCGGACGTTGCGCCGAGAATTCCGTAGTTCGATTGCGATCCGAATGCGCCGTAGCTGAACATCGTAACGCCGGGTACGTCGCGCAGCGCATCTGCGACGGTACGATCGCCTTGGGCCTGAATAGTGGCGCGGGTGACGACGTAGGTTGGACGCGTCGTCATCGTGATCGGCTCGTCTTGCCGATCGGCGGTGGTTACGTGTCCGATCTCGCTGGGTTGCGGGGATGGAGTCGGAGATGCGACTGCCGTCAGCGCGGCAGCCAATAAGAGTGCGAGCACGATTCTCCTACCTTTACGCGAGGTGAAGCGATCAAATGCGGCCCGCTCGGTCTCCTGACTCGCGGATCGTTGCCGTTTGCCGATGCCTTCCCGGCTTGTGCCAGTGGCGTATCGGCGGCTCCCCGCTTACAGTGGCGCGACCGTCCCGGAATTGCACCGGGTTCCCGTCGCGAGCACGCTGGTCGGCTCGTTCTTCGTCAGCGCCGGTGCAGCCTCGTCGCGCTCGAATCATCCGATTCCCAACCTGCGCGGACGAGCTCCCGATCGAGATGTTCTTCCTTCGGATATCCCAGACACAGATAGGCAACGAACGACCACGCTTGCGGCACATCGAGAATTCGTGAAACGACGCGAGGATCGAGGATCGAAACCCAACCCACGCCAACGCCCATCGCTCGCGCCATCAACCAAAGCGTATGGATCGCGAGCACGGTCGAATACGCGAGCGTCTCCGGCATCGTCCGGCGGCCTAAGCCCGAACCTCGCGCTGTTTCGGTATCGACAAATACCGCAAGATGTATGGGCGCCTCGCGCAAACCCGCCAGCTTCATCCCAACGTAGCGTTCGTGTTGCTCGCCGCCGTATCGCTGCGAAGCCTCTCCGTTGCATCGCTCGTATTCGGCGATGATCCCGCCACGCCGCGTTCCGTCATCGACGCGGACGAAACGCGATGGCTGGCTGTATCCGACCGATGGAGCAAAGGCGGTCGTTGCCACAAGCTGTTCGACGATCTCGTCGGGAATCGGATCGTCGCGGAAGCGGCGCACATCGCGGCGCCATGCGAACAACTGCGCGAGCTCCGTGCGAAAATCGTCGTCGAATCTCAAGGGAGGAGCGGCGTTCCCTCCTGCAGAGTACGCTCCCTGTGAAGCGCGCCCTGGTTCTGCTCCTCGCCGGCTCGTTCGTTTTGCTCTCGAGCGCTGCACCGACACATGCTGCGGCGCACCGTATCGTTTCACTGATCCCGTCCTTGACCGAAGATCTCTTTGCGCTCGGTGCGGGGCCGAACGTCGTCGGCGTCTCGGAATACAGCGACTACCCGCCCGCTGCGAAACGACTTCCCAAGGTGGCTTCGTTCACGAGCTTGGATGCCGAGCGAATCGTTGCGATGCATCCCGACCTGATCGTCGGTGATGCCAGTCAAGAAGCGCTGAGCGTCCCGCTCGTGCGAGCCGGACTGAACGTCCAGCTCTTTTCCGAAGATTCCGTCCCGCAAATTTACGATGTGCTGCGACGCCTCGGCAGGCTGCTCGCGCGCGAACCGCAGGCGAGCGCACTCATCGCAAGCATGCGCGCGACGAGTGCGAAGCTGATGCGGCACGTCGATCGCGCGCACGCAAAGAGCGTCTTCGTGGTGCTCGATGTCTCACCGATTTACACCGTCGGCAAGCGTTCCTACATCAACACGCTGATCGAGATGGCCGGCGGCCGCAACGCTGCGGCCGTTTCCGAGGCGTACGGACGTTACAACGCGGAAGCGCTCCTTGCGCTGCAGCCCGACATCATCGTCGTCGATCCGGCTGTCGGCTTCCGGTCGCTGGAACACCACGAACCGTGGCGCTCATTGCATGCAGTCCAGCGCGGCAATGTGGAAATGATTCCTGATCCGGGCATCCTTCTGCATCCAAGTCCACGCTACAACGATGGCCTCAAATGGCTCATCGAGGTGCTGGCGCAAGCCAAAACCTAAGGGTTCGACAATCGGCTAAGCCAGGCAAGGACGACTAAACAAAAGGCCAAGGTCGCGCCGATTTTTTCCTTCGAACGCGCCCCCTATGGCTCGTAGACCACGCGAAATCATCGATCTCATACGCGAACAAAACATCAAGATGGTGGACTTGAAGTTCATCGACGTCCCGGGGACGTGGCAGCATACGGGCGTGCCCGCCGATCAAATCGACGAGGACGCGCTCAACGAAGGCATCGGCTTCGACGGATCGAGCATCCGCGGATTCCAATCGATACACGAGTCCGACATGCTGCTCAAGCCGGATATCGCGACGGCCCATCTGGACACGTTTCGCAGCGTTCCGACGCTCTCGCTGATCTGCGACGTCTACGATCCGGTCGGGAAATCGTCGTACGACCGCGATCCGCGCAACATCGCCAAGCGTGCGGAAGCCTATCTGCAAAAATCCGGCATCGGCGACACGGCCTACTTCGGGCCCGAAGCCGAATTCTTCATCCTTGACAACGTCGTCTACGAGAATTCGCAAAACCGCGCCGGTTTCGAAATCGACTCGATCGAGGCGCATTGGAACAGCGGGAACGTCGACGGGCCGAATCTCGGTTATTCGATCCGGCCGAAAGAAGGTTATTTCCCGGTTTCGCCTGCGGACAAATACAGCGACCTCCGCGCGGAAATGGCGCTCTGCCTCAAAGAGTGGGGCATCGACGTGGAAATGCAGCATCACGAGGTAGCGACCGGCGGTCAGGCCGAGATCGACATGCGCTTCAACTCGCTGCTGAACATGGCGGACAACTTGATGACGTACAAATACGTGATCAAGAACGTCGCTGCGCAGCATGGCAAGAGCGTCACCTTCATGCCAAAGCCGCTCTTCGGCGACAACGGCAGTGGGATGCACGTCCACCAGTCGATCTGGAAGGGCGGCAAGCCTTTGTTCTACGACGCGAAAGGCTACGCGGAGTGTTCGCAGATGATGCTCTATTACATCGGCGGTCTACTGACGCACATCAATGCGCTTCTGGCGTTTGCGGCGCCGACGACGAACTCGTACAAGCGGCTCGTACCGCATTATGAAGCGCCGGTCAACGTCGCGTTCTCGGCCCGCAATCGCTCCGCCGCGATTCGCATTCCGATGTACTACGTCGGCAACCCGAAGGCCAAGCGCCTGGAATTCCGTTGTCCCGACGCGAGCTGCAATCCGTATCTCGCATTCTCGGCGATGTTGTGCGCGGGCCTGGACGGCATCAAGAAAAAGATCGATCCCGTCAAGGCCGGCTTCGGACCGCTCGACAAAAACATCTACGAGCTTTCGGAAGCCGAAGCAGCCAAGCTCAAGACCGTCCCCGGCTCACTCGGCGAAACGCTCGCCGCTCTCAAGAACGACCAAGCGTTCCTGACGGAAGGCGGCGTTTTCTCGAAAGAGTTCATCGCGAACTACATCGCGTATCGCGAAGGCGAAATCAAAGCGGTCGACATCCGCCCGCATCCGTACGAGTTCTATCTGTACTACGACTGCTAGGTTCGGACGTCTTCCGAGCTCACCCAACCCCAATGGTTGCGGTACGGACCGGACGTGATCTTGATGCCGACGGCATCGAAAGCATCTTCAGTGTAGCTCGGCCGCACCGAATTCGCGGCGCACATCGCGACGATCGCGGGCGTCCCCGGTTTGGCGAGAATCGTATGCGCCAATACTTCATTGGCTCGGTCGTAGTTTCCGGACGCGTATTCGATCAGACGAAAGCGGCTGTCCCAAACGAAGACGTCCGGATCGGAAGAAAGCGACACCAAAAGAATGCGCTGTCCGACAGCCGCCTTACACGCGTCGGCACTCGACGGTTGTGCTGAAACCGCCAAAAACGTTGCGGCTAAGATCGCAATAAGAACGAACGTCCTCCTCGCTCGCACGGTACGCAGTTCGCGTAGAAGGTACGAGCGCCTTTCCACCTCGCGCTGGGACCCAAGCGGCTTCGCGAAGGTGCCGGAAGCTCGCGTCGAAAGACAATCGCTGTGACCGACTCCTACACGTTAGGGCCAGCGCGTATTGCGTTTGGTGATGGCACTGCGCACGAAGCGCGGCTGCGAATCGAGCGCGGACGGGTCGCGGCAATCTTGGATCCGCGCGGACCGAGCGACGTGGAGGTGGCGCCCGAGTCGACGATTGCGCCGGGCATGATCGACGTTCACACCAACGGCGCCGAAGACGTTCTCTTCAATCGGGATCAGGGGAGCGCCGTCGAAGTCGCCGCTCGCTCGTACGTCAAGCAAGGAGTCACCGGCTTTGTCGCCGGGATCATCACCGCACCCTGGGAGTCGATGCTGCACGCCGCAAGCGAGATCTGCGAATCGGCAAACCAGCTCGAAGAGCAGGGCGGGATCGGCGCGCGCTGCTTGGGGATTCATTTCGAAGGGCCGTTCCTCAATCCGAAATTCCGGCGCGTGCACCGTGGAGACTGGGTATTGCGTCCGACCGTCGAGCGCGCACGCGAGATGATCGACGCCTGCCACGGTGCGCTCGTGATGGTCACGCTCGCGCCGGAGGTCGAGGGCGCCGAAGAAGTCGCCCGTTTCTTGTTCGATCAAGGCATCGTTTGCGCAGCCGGACACACCGCGGCGAAATATCGCGAGGGAATGCTCGCGATCGGACTCGGGTTCCGGACCCTCACGCACGCATTCAATGCGATGCCGCCGCTGGATCATCGCGATCCCTCCCTGCTCGTCGCGTTCATGCAGGAAGCGCGCACGACCGTTCAACTGATTTGCGACGGTTACCACGTGGCGCCGCCGATGGTCGATTTGCTGTACCGGACCGTGGGAACGCGCCTGGTGCTGGCGACCGACAACATGCCGCCATCCGGAACGGGCTACCGCATCGACGGCGGCGTCGTGCGCAGTGAGGACGGAACGATGGCGGGCAGCGCGTTGCGCTGCGATCAAGCCGTCCGAAATCTGATGTCGTACGCCGACCTTCCGTTCGAACGTGCCATCATCAACGCCAGCGCCGCGCCCGCGCGCTTGCTGGGGCTCGAGCGCGACCTGGGAACGATCGCCGAAGGCAAGCGCGCCGACTTTGCGGTGTGGGACGAAGAATTGCGCGTGGTCGCGACGGTCGTCGGCGGGACGCCGGTTTACGGCGCCGTGCATTTGCACCAGCGCACGGCGGGCATCGGCGGCTAAGGACGGCGGCACGCGGGCACCGACCCGCACGTGAGCGTTCTCGAAAGCATCATCGGCATCGGCATCATGGCAGTTGCTGCGGGTGCAGCGCTCAGCGCGACGCTCGCATCATCACGCGTCACAAACGTGCCTCCAAGCCGCGATCACGTACTCGTCGCGGCACGTAACGCCGCCGTCGAAGCTCGCGCCCTCGCCGCGTACGACGCGAGCGCGGCGGCGGCGATCCTGGCCGCACCGCCGGCAACATGGAGCGAGGGTGACGTGACGCTTCACACGACCGTCGACGGCCAAACCCTCATCCTCGTCGCGACGTCGGGCGCGCAGAATGCAACCGTGCGCTACCCGGTCTCGCGCGAAGCGCTGCCGCAAGGCGCGATCGTCGACACGTCGGGAAACATTCTCGTTCCATAAGCCGTGCTTGCCGTCGCGCTCTACTGCATCGCCATCCTCGGGCTCGCCGCGGGCGTTGCGCTCGAAGGCGCGCTCGGTTTTGCACGCATCAGTGCGCGCCACGCTGCGGCGCATTATGCGCAAATCGGCTTCGTGCAAGCACGCTCGCAGCTCCAAAGCGGCCTCGCAGCGCAAATTGCGGCCGGCGCGCACGATTTACAAGCGCCGGCGGCGCTTGCGCCGGCGCCGGCATGCCTATCGGCGCCGTGTCCGTTCACGCTCGCTGCTACGTTTGCATTGCAAGGTGCACTCGGCGACAACGCTTCATCGAACGTCGTCGCGACGAGCGTCCAATCGAACGCCGCGATCTCCGAGGGACGGTTGGCGGCGACGATCACGGAAACGGTCGGCGCAGCCGACGGTACGACGATTGCGGTGCGCACCGAGTACGTGACGTTGCGGACGTTCGGCGTTCCTCCCTACGTCGCGATCGACGGTATGACGGACAGCGCCGGCGCGCGCGACGTGCCGCTCGAAGCGGATGCGGGTGGCTGCGACCCGACGACCCCGTCGAGCTGCGATACCAACAATACTTCAAGTGGCAGTACGCCCGCGCCGGTTGCGGTGATGAATCCGGGCGACACGCGAATTCATGCGCTCGAAGAGTGCGTCGCGGGCGGTACCGGAACGTGCGCGCAGCAGTACGTCAGCGTCGATCCCGTCAACACACCTCCGAGCGCGTGGTACAACGCGAACGCGCAAACGAACGGCTGGTCGCGATGAAACTGATCGAAACGATCGTTTGCGTTGCAATCGTCGTGATTTTGACGGCTGCGCTCGGCGCTTACGCGCTGGGCCGAAAGGCGTATGCGCTGCGCGCGGCCGTCCAAAGCTTTGCGGCGTTCGTCGATGACGCGCGCAGCGTCGCACAAACGAGCGGAACGGGCGCGACGATCGCAATCGCGGGCGACGCGAACGGCGGCTTCATCGCGAAGCTTTATCCCTACCGTCCGCTCGAAGACGCAGACACGAGCCTGAACCCCGTGCGCACGCTGAGCGGCAACGTCGGGCTGACGCCGCTCGCCGTCTTCATCTCGAGTTCCGGAACGGCATCGGCCGCCTCGTGGACGCCGCAGAACGGGACGCTCCCGACCGAACCCGCTTGCGAGAGCGCGATCGGACTAACGTTCTCGGACGGAACCCTGAGCGAAACCCACGTGATTCCGTGCGGGGATGCGACTCTGCAGTAATACTACGTGCGCCAATGGATGGTCGGCGCTTTGGGAGCGCGCGGTTGTGGTTCTACGGTTGCGCGCTCGCCCAGGTAAATTACGGCAACGATCTTATCCGTCTCGTGCAAGCCCAGGTGGCGTTTGACTTCGGGGTGGTACGCGATGTCGCCGGTCCGCCACATCGCCGCTAAATTGCGCGCCTCCGCCGCGAGCAACAGGTTTTGGACTGCCGCGGACGTCGCGGCGAAGTCTTCTTCGGCAACGATCGGATCGGCATCGGTTCGCGTGCTCACGACGATCAGCACCGGCGCGCGCATCGGCTTCTTCATCTCGCCTTGGATGAAACCGTCGCGCTTGTCGCCTTCGAGGGCAAGCTCGTCGGCACGCATTTTCGACCAGAATTCACCCAGCTCGCGGCGTTTTTCACCGCTCAGGACGGTAAACGTCCACGGTTCGGTGAGATGATGATTCGGTGCCCAGGTCGCGGCTTCGATCAACTCCGTAATCGTTGCACGCGAAGGCTCGCCTTCGGAGCGTCCTATGCTGCGCCGACGGCGAATCAGCTCGTCCATGCCGCCGCGGTTCCCTGAAAGGCGGCATGAGCCTTCCCCGCAAACTGTAGCGCCCTGAAAGGTGGGTGAGCATGAACCTACGTCTTACGCTTCTCGCCGGCATTATTCTCGCGTCACTCGGCGCAGCGTATCCGACCCCGCTTGCAACGCCGATCATCCCTGCCGGAATTCCGGCACTGACGATCACGAGTACGACGTTTTCAAACGGCGGCACGATTCCGTCGATCAACGTAACGCCCGGCTGCGGCGCCAATGCGGCCAATATCTCGCCGCAATTGTCGTGGACTCCGGGACCGCCCGGAACCCAAAGCTACACGATTCACATGTTCGATACCGACGCGCCGACCGGAATCGGTTTCAATCACTGGGTCGTCTTCAACATTCCGGCAAACGTGACGAGCCTCGCCGCAAACGCCGCGACGACCGGGATGCCGCCGGGCGCAATCATCGGCTTGAACGACGGCGGCACGAGCGCGTATCGGGGGCCATGTCCGCCGGTCGGCGATGCGCCGCACCACTACTACTTCACCGTGACGGCGATCGACAAGACGTTCACGGGTTTCGGCCCGGAAGTCACCGGCGCGCGTCTCGAGTTCTTGCTTTCGAAGGGTGCCAAGATACTCGCTCGCGGCCAATACGTCGGAATGTACGGACGATAATCTGACCGACAAACGCGTTCGCTGCGCATGGGCGGGGTCGGATCCGCTCATGATCGCGTATCA